>JAABUN010001035.1_pt1 | contig 66204 bp, 58 predicted proteins | sample 5559311 | NCBI WGS metagenome assembly JAABUN01 (sample SAMN10711877, study PRJNA513370) | rock metagenome | isolation source: Antarctica rocks | place: Antarctica: Victoria Land, Siegfried Peak sud
TTGCCGGACAAACTATTTGGTAAAGCAACACGCTGACGTTGTGCTTCTTATGAATGAACTCGCTCATTCACACAGTATATTCCGTAGCAGAGCTACGGGGAATTAAACCGATAAGGAACGATTAAAACGCCACGGCGCGAAAAGTAATCGAAGGAATTACTAGCGAAATAATTATTTGAGCCGGAAAATTATTTCCTTTTGATTTGCTTCAAATCAGAATCAATCGCGTCAATCGCCAAAGCAAAGTCGGCGACGATCCTTACTTCCTTTCGATTTATACGGTTTGCAAAATCCGTCGCTTCGTTTTTGTTTGCCTTTGCCAGACTTCCAGTGACTGAATATAAATTAAAATTTATCGCCATCATTGTCGAAACATAATTATTAAAGTTTTCCGTGCCCGGTTTGTCTTCAACGTTAAGCGTCGGAAGCGCGTTAACGGCTTTGGCGGTAATCGACGTGATTTCCGAAATGCGGCTTGGCTCGATTTGCTGCGCGGCGGAAATTAAACGGAAGAGCGTGAAAAATTTCAATTTGTCGTTCTCCGCTTTGGTTGTCAGTTTCAAGGCTTCGTCGTAAGCGTCGAGAGCCGAACCGGAATCTTTTTTTCCGGCATAATAAACGGCAATTCTCCGCAAAACATCCGCCTTTGAAAGCTCTTTAATAATTTTCTTCACCGCGTAACGGGCGGCGTCAACGTCGTCTCTTTCTAACGCCGACTGCGCGATGTAGCCTAACTCCTGGTCGTGATACCTCTGGCGAATCGCGGGCGGCGGGTACGCGTCGTCTGATTTATCTTCAATCGCCTTTTCCATCAAATCGACGGCGAGCCGAAATTTCCCTTCCTTTTTGGCAAGCAGCTGCGCTCTGATTAAAAGATTAAATTTTTCGCCGCCTTTTTCGTCGGTTTTTTCGGCTTCGGAAATTAAAGCGCTTAATTTATCGGTGCTTTCTTCGATTCTTTGATTTCTTTCCTGCTGCTCACGCGATTGCTGGGAAGTTCTCGTCGAAAGCGCGGCTTTGATTCCGCTCGCTTCCGCCGCCAGTTCGGGAGCATTTGCGGCGACATTCGGTAAAATGGCGTATAGCAAGTAATCGGCGGCAAGTATATTGTTTCCTTCGGGATTTTGCAGGGCGCTTCTCGCCTTGTTTAAAGCGATTCGATAAAATCTGACGCGCAAATTGTTTGGAATGTTCGGGTCTCTGAAAAAATCCGCCGTCCAGGTCAGCGAGTTCGTCGTGAAAGTGCTTCCGCCGCTTTCTTCCAGATTGATTATTTCGGCTAAAATCGACAAAAATTCCGGCGACTTTTTCTCTTGTAATACTCCCAGCAGAAAATTGATTGCGCCTAAATCCTTTCCGTCGGCGAGATATTTTTTGATTTTCGCTGCAACTATTTTGTCGCCGCCCGCCTTGTCGAGCAGCGGCGCGGCGTTCGACAAATCTTCGTCGCTTCGGACAGCGTATTTTGCCCGCAGTTTTTTCGCCGTCTCCTTGGCGCGGGTATCAAGCAAAGAGAACAAGTCCGCTTTCAAAAAGCCGGAATCGGGAATTTCGTTTTCTTTCTCGTAAAGATCTTCGACGGCTTTGACGGCGATTTGCTCGGCGCGTCCGGTTTCGTCCGTGCCTTCTTTCCAGAGCCACTGCGCTAACCGCGCGCGGACGAAAACGCGCGCGGCGGCAAACAAAACATTTTTCGCCTGATTATCGAGTTCGTCGGCTAGAACTTGCTTTTTGATGAGTATTTGCTGGGCTTTTATTTGTGCCGTATCCGCCGGTTTCTGTCCGAAAAAAGTTAGGCTACAAAAAGCCACTAACGCGAGCGAAAATGTGAATTTCATATTTTTCCCTTTGAATAGTGAATTTGTAAATTCAGCCGTTACACGCTAAACGATGACTTTTAGTTTCGTTTTGCGAAATGTTTTTTTCAGTTTTTGAAGTGATTTTCGGCGAACGGCAAGCTAAGAATAATTCAAGTCCCTAAAGTTTTTTCCGCTGCATTTATTTGCATTCATTACCCGAGGCAATTTTCAAATTCATTGCAATCAAATAATCGTCGGCTCGTCCGAATGCGGCACAAAACATTGGCGGCAGCGCGCTTCGTATTTGTCGCTCGCGCCGACTTCGACGCGGGCGGTCGATGCGGACGTTCGCTGCGAATAATTTGCCGTTTCGCCACATTTAACGCAAATAGCGTGTGTTTTCGTGATAAATTCGGCGATTGAGAGAAGCTGCGGCATTGGTTCGAACGGTTTGCCCGTGTAATCCTGGTCGAGTCCGGCGATTATCACGCGCTTGCCGCCGTCGGCGAGAGCGTTAACGGCTTGGACGATTTCCATATCGAAAAATTGTCCTTCGTCGATGCCGACGACTTCCGTGTCGGCTTCAATCTGCGCGAGAATTTCTTTTGCCGTCATCACGGGTTTCGAGACGTGCGTCATTCCCGAATGCGAAGCGATTTGCTCGATTGAATAGCGATTGTCGATTTTGGGCTTGAAGACCTGAACTTTTTGGCGGGCGATTTGGGCGCGTTTTAATCTTCTAATCAATTCTTCGCTTTTCCCTGAAAACATCGAACCGACGATGACTTCAATCCATCCCGCGCCGCGGTGCCTGCTTTTGCGGCGTTCTTCCGTATTGTCGAACGCGAATTCTTCAACCATTTTTTACCTTTGATTTTCCTTTCGTGTAATTTGAAACGCTAAGATTACCACAAAATAATCGGCGCGACAAAAATAATAATCGCACTGCGAGACCTGCTGAAACACTGTGTAAAAAGAATGAATCTCGAAGTCAGTTGTGCTAATCTGGATGTATCAGTTGTTGATTTTTCCGAAGTATAATGTCGCTCAAAATTTGCCCGAAATGCAAGCGTCCGTTTATGGCAAGCGAAGAGTTTTGCCCGCATTGTCCCACGCCTTACACTTGGAATCAGGAATCCTGGGCAAGCGTCGGCTGCCTGGTGGCAATGATTCTACCGCTGTTTTTAATGATTTTCTTCTGGCTGTTTTTGTTTCTCGGATTTTTTATCAGGTAGTTTGCTTCCGTAAATACACTGAAAGATTTTTAGCCACGAACAAACACGAAAAGACACGAAATAAAATCAAATAATTTTTCGTGTCTTTTCGTGTTTGTTCGTGGCTAATTTCCCTTTTGTTTGTTCTGCTTTTGAAAATCCACTAAACTCGCCGCAACTTCATCGACTATTCTCACAGCGTCGGGTTTGCGCGTGACATTATTGGCGATAATTGCAAAGGCGAAAATTTCGTCGTCCGCTGCCTGCGCGTAGCCGGTCAAGGAATTAACGTAGGTTATCGTGCCGGTTTTAGCCAAAATTTTGCCTTTCACTCGTCCCAAACGCCCGCCCAAAGTTCCGTCGGTCGCGGCGATGGACAGCGAATTTTTGAATACATCGGCAAACTTTGACTGCGCGGCGAAAATCAGCGCGCGTCCGAATGCTTCGGGCGTGACGAAATCGAGTCTCGAAAGTCCCGAACCGTCGTGAATTTGAATCTCGTCGGCTGCCACGTTATTTTCTCTCAGGAATTTTTTAACGACCGCCGCGCCCGCCGCATCGTCGCCGCGAACCGTTTGAATTTGGCGGCTTTCGTCCGGCGCGGTGTCGCCGAATTTTTTGCCCAAAGTTCGCAAAATCAATTCGCCGTAAAGATTAACCGAATGTTTATTCATCCGATTGACGATTTCCGCTAAAGTTTTACTGTCGACCGAAGCGAGTTCGACCGCCGTTCCGACATTTAAGTTGTTCTCGGATTTCCAATCAACCGACGTGGCTTCGCCATCAATCTTAATTCCTCTTTTTTCCAAAAATGCCTTGAAATTTTTCGCCGCCCAGAGCGCTGGATTGTGGACGGCGATACGTCCCGACGCTCGGTCGCCGTTTCCCCAGACAAAAACTCGATTGTCGGCAAGCCCGCGTTTGATGCCGAAGCCTTCGCTTTCGCCGTTTTGCGCCGGTTTCAATTCGCTTTGAACTTGCAGATAATCGGTTGCGGCAACCGGTTTGCCGTCCTTCATATAAACGTCCGCTTGATTTTCCCTAAACGTCAGCGCGCTCGCTTCCGCGCCGTAATACCATTGCAAATCGTTCCACGTCCAGCCGTCGCCGATGTCTTCGCCTTTGAAAAAACTTTCATCGCCGACGACGTTGCCTTTGATTTGTTTCAAACCTTTTGCTTGAAGCTGATTGACCAAATTTTCCAACCCTTCGTTATCAAAATCCGGTGCGCCTTGACCGTAAACGGTTAAATCGCCGTCTAAAACGCCGTCTTTGATATTTGTTTTTGAAAACGCTTTCGTCTGCCAGCGAAAATCCGCGCCGAGCTTATTGAGAGCGACGATTGAGGTGAGAGTTTTTTCGATTGATGCCGGATTAAAAAGTTTTCGCGCGTCGCGCCCGCAAACGACGCGTCCGTCTTTTAAGCTAAGCACCGCGACGCCCCAGCGCGCGTTGGCGTATTCGCTTTCTTCGATTGTTTGATTGATTTTTTCGCACAAAGCGGCGTCTTTCGGCTGGCTGGAAATTTCGAGCGGTTTTGCGAGATTGACGCTCGAAGCCGGAATTTCAAAAGCGGTTTCGTCCGAGCTTTGAACAACTTCGGGCGGTTTGTTTTCGACACGCGAAAAACACGCGCCGAATATTGCTGTGGACAATAAAAAAGCCAGCGAAAAAAATCGTTTTTGACTGATTTTTTCCTTCGGCGTTGTTAATTTATTTTTTTTCATCGGCGGTAAAACTATCGTCTGCCAAAAAAACCTGCGCTGCCTGCAAAACTTCTTCAACGCTGATTTCCGCGAGCGTTCCGCTCCGCACGACCGAGAGTTTCTCGGTCAGCGGAAGATAAGTGCGCGGCGCGTTTTTGTCTAAAATTAAAACAATGCGCGTTCCGACTATCGCGCTCAAATGAATCGCGCCCGTGTCGTTACTGACTAAAACTCGAAGGCGCGAAAGTGCCGCCGCAAATTGCGGAAGCGTCAGTTTGTCAACGATGACGGTCGCAGCCGGAAATTTTTCTTCGATTTCGTCGCGCAAATCCGCTTCTTCGGGACCGAGAAAAACTATCGTTTGAAGGCTTGAATCCGCCTCGAAGATTTCGGCTAAACGGGCGAATTTATCCAAACTCCAGCGACGACTCGCGTGTCCCGCGCCCGGAAATATTCCGACGAGTTTTTTCGCCGCGATGCTCTTAGTTTGCAGAATATTGTCGATTGTTTCGATGTCTGATTTTGCCGGACAAATTTCGACAAACCGTTCGGCGGATTCGACGCCGAGCGGTTTCAAGACGCTTAAATAATAATCGGTTAAATGCAGCTTTTTGTCTTCGAGCGGCGGTTTTGGTTGAAAATTCGCCAAAAAATCCAGCGAGCGATTTTCACGATTGCTGTAAAGACGGTATTTCGCGCCGGACAGAAAACCGAGCAGATTCGTTTCATAAAGACTGTGCAAATCGAGAACGAAATCGAATTTGCGGCGGCGAATTTCCCGGACGAGCTTGAAAATTTCCTTGATTGACCAGATTCTCGCGCTGTCCCGAAGTTTCACGCGGTCGACCGCGACTTTCTCGTCGAATAAACGCGTAATCTCAATTATTTCCGCACTTGCCTGACCGATGAGCGCGGTGATTTTCGCGTTCGGGAATCGCTCCCGAACCGCGTGCAGAGCCGGCAAACTCAAGACGACATCGCCGAGTTGTCCGAAATTGATGATTAATATATTTTGCGGGTTGAAATTCAAGATTTAGGATTCAGGTTGTAAAAAATCGAGCTTTGAAATTCCGAGATACAAATTTTAACCTTTTGAGTTTGAGATTATCAATTTGAAATTTTGATTAGTAAATTTCAAAACCTGAAGCCTGAATTTCAAAACCTGGATAATTTTAGCTTTCCCGTAAATCTCTGCCCGTCATCTCTACAGGTTGTTCGATGCCTAAAATGCCCAGAATCGTCGGCGCGACATCTTCGAGCGCGCCGCCTTCGCGCAGCTTTAACCCGTTTGCCTGTTCATCAATTAAATGGAACGGCACGGGATTAATCGTGTGCGCGCTGTTCGGCTCGCCGGTCAGCAAATCAGCCATTTCTTCGCAATTTCCGTGGTCGGACGTGATAATTGCGATGCCTTTCAGTTCGCGGATTTTCTCTAGAATGCCGCCCAGACAAGTATCGATAAATTGGACGGCTTCGATTGTTTTTTCAAGATTTCCCGTGTGCGCGACCATATCAGGCGCGGCGAGATTAACGATAAAAACGTCGTTTTCCCTCGCTTCCAGACCGCGCAGAAGTTTGTCTGTCACTTTGAAACTTTGCGTTTCCGGTTGATTTTCGATAACCGATTTTTTGAGCGAAGAAACAAATACGCGCTGCTCACACGGATGTTCGACTTCACGTCCGCCGTTAAAAAAGTATGTCACGTGCGCGTATTTTTCCGTTTCTGTGACGCGGCAATTCAGAATGCCGTTTTCGGCAAAAACTTTTGCCAGAACATTTATCTCCGCTTCCTGCCGGAAAGCGACCGGTAGATTAAACGTGCGGTCGTATTCAGTCAGGCAAACCGTTTGGATTTTCGGCTTGCCGGTGATTTCGCTGCCGTCCGAGACGGCGAGCGATTTTACGAGCTGACGCATTCCGTCGGGGCGATGATTGAAAAATATCACGACATCGCTATTTTTGACGTTTGCCACGGGCGCGCCGTTTTCCTCTAAAATTATCGGCTGAATAAATTCGTCGGAGATGCCGCGCAGAAACGAAGCGCGAATCGCCGTCACCGCGTCCGAAGCGCGCTCGCCTTCCGAATGCACGAGCATCGTATAGGCGCGCGCCGTGCGCTCCCAATTCTGGTCTTTATCCATCGCGTAATAGCGACCGCAAAGCGTGGCGATTTTGCCGAGTCCGATGTCCGCCAATTTTATTTCGAGCGCTTCGACGTAAACGTCCGCCGTGCGCGGCTGAACGTCGCGCCCGTCCAAAACGCAGTGAATAAATACATTTTTAACGCCCTCATTCTTCGCCATTTTAATCAGCGCAAAAAGATTGGCGGGCGAAGAATGAACGTCGCCGTCGGACATCAAACCCATTAAATGAATTGTTGAATTGTAGGCTTTCGCGCGGGCAAAAGCTTCTTTTAAAACTTGATTTTCAAAGAATTTACCGGACTTCAGAGAGTTTGAAATGTTGGCGACATCGGTTTGAACGATTCTGCCTGCGCCGATGTTGAGATGTCCGACTTCGGAACTGCCCGGCGTATCGGGCGTCAGACCGACGCGCAAACCCGAAGCGGCAAGCAAAGTCTGCGGATATTTGCGGGAAATTTCGTCGTAAAACGGCGTGTGCGCCAGCGCGACGGCGTTGCCTTCACGACGCGGAGAATAACCCCAGCCGTCAATGATGATTAGCGCGAGCGGGCGACGATTGTTCATATCAGTTCCAAAACCGAAACTCCAATTCCCCAAATTTATGTTCCACATCAGTTCCAGTCAAAGCGTATTCAAAATCTAACTCTTTTAAGGCAAACGATTCTGTTTTCAGACAATTATTCGAGCATAAAAACCGACCCGACAATTTTAATAAGCGTTCGGCGCGGTTTTTTCCATCCAGCGGGCGGGAAATTTCAGTGCGGTAAAACCCGATTTTTCGTAAAGTGCGTGCGCGTCTTTGGTTGCCAGAATCCAGCGCCGAAAATTTTGCAGTTCGGGATGATTGATTATCACTTCCATCAGCCATTTGCTCAAACCGCGCCCGCGAAATTCTTCCAAAATATAAACATCGCCGAGATAAGCGAACGTCGCGTAATCGGTCACGACCCGTGCAAAACCGATTTGATTTTCGTCTTTATAAACACCAAAAGACAACGAGTTTTTTATCGCCCGTTCGGTTTGCTCGCGCGTGCGCTCTTTTGCCCAGTAAGATTCTTCCGATAAAAATTTATGAATCCGGTCAATTTGCAGACGGGTTCGCTCTGTGCTGATTGAAAATTCGCCGTTCTGCCATTCCATATTTATTCAGTCTGAAATCGCGCCTTGCAGTTCGGACATTCTATCAGTTTTTTCGAGCCGCTAATCGGAATTGTCGGCACGACGAAAAACAGCGTAATAAAACGCATTCCGGTTTTTTCGACGAATTGATTGAGCGCGCCGCAATTGCTGCACCGAATTGTTTCAGCGGTTTTCTGCGAACCCCAAGTGATAAATTTTGTGCCGACGACTAAAAACATATTTCAGTAGAATGTTACGTTATCCGAAGCGAATTCCACAAAGAATTTTTCGATTTTCCTCATAATTAAAATTTCCATAAAATTTCAGCCGCGAACAGACACGAAAGAACGCAAAAATAAAGAAAAATTCAATCATCCTGCTTCGCGTTTACGCAGATTGACACAGATTTAGACGCGATTAAAACAAGCAGTAAAACTTAATCCGAATTCTTAAAATCCGTGTGCATCCGTGTCAATCTGTGGTTTCATAATTTTTCTTTCGCGTCTTTTCGTGTCTATTCGCTGCTAATCTTCCTTGTTTTTAAGTTGGTAAAACGCTTTTCGCCCCAAATATCGCGCCGAGACGCCCAAATCTTCTTCGATTCTCAGTAATTGGTTATATTTCGCAATCCGGTCGGAGCGGGAAAGTGAGCCGGTTTTGATTTGTCCGGCATTGGTCGCCACGGCTAAATCGGCGATAAACGAATCTTCCGTCTCACCGGAGCGATGCGAGATGACGGCGGTCATATTATTCGTTTTAGCAAGTTCGATGGCGTCTAAAGTTTCGGTTAAAGTGCCGATTTGATTGACTTTTATCAAAATCGAATTTGCCGCCCTTTCGTCGATTCCCTTTTGCAGAAATTTAACGTTCGTGACGAATAAATCGTCGCCGACGAGCTGGACTTTTTTGCCGAGTCGTTCGGTGATTCGCTTCCAGCCGTCCCAATCGTTTTCCGCCAAGCCGTCTTCGATGGAAATAATCGGATATTTTTCGCACCAATCCGCCCAATACGCGACCATTTCCTCGCTCGACAAAACACGTTTGTCGGATTTTTTGAAAACGTAATTCGCGCCGTCGAAAAATTCGCTCGCCGCCGGGTCGAGAGCGAGCATAACGTCGTCGCCCGCCGTGTAACCGGCTTTTTCAATCGCTTCGAGAATCGTTTCAATCGCTTCTTCGTTCGATTTGAGATTCGGCGCAAATCCGCCTTCATCGCCGACGCTCGTCGCGTAACCGCGCTTTTTCAAAACCGATTTCAGTTGGTGAAAAATCTCCGCGCCAGCCCGCAAACCTTCGGAAAAAGATTCCGCACCGACGGGCATAATCATAAATTCCTGAAAATCCACGTTATTGTCGGCGTGCGCGCCGCCGTTGATAATATTCATCATCGGAACGGGCAGGGTTTTCGCGTTCGTGCCGCCGATGTAACGGTACAGAGGCATTTGCTGAAACGCCGCTGCCGCCCGCGCCGCCGCGAGCGAAACCGCCAAAAGAGCGTTTGCGCCAAGGTTTGATTTATTGTCCGTTCCGTCGAGTTCGAGCAACGTCTGGTCAATCAAATTCTGGTCGAGCGCGTCGAGACCTTCGAGTTCATAACTGATTTTTTCGTTGACGTTTTCGACCGCTTTTAAAACGCCTTTGCCCGCGTAACGCCTATCATCACCGTCGCGCAGCTCGACAGCCTCGTTCTCGCCGGTCGACGCGCCCGAAGGCACGGCGGCGCGACCTTGCTCGCCCGATTCTAAAATAACTTCCGCTTCCAATGTCGGATTTCCGCGCGAATCAAGAATTTCACGCGCCCAGACCGTTTCGATTAAACTCATTTTTATAAATTGCTCCGTTAAAAAATATAAAATACTGTTGATAAATTTAGCTTGAAATGTATTGAAAGACAAAGATTAGCCACGAACAAACACGAACGGTCGCGAACGGTTTTTATATCTTTTCGTGCCTTTTCGTGCCTTTTCGTGGCTGAATTACGATTTTTCCATCCGAACTTTCAAAATTCTTCGCTTATCGACTTTTTCGACGTGGAAAACGTGACCGTTGAAGCGTACGTTTTCGCCTTCGTTTAAGATTTCTCCGGCTTCACTCAGTAAAAATCCGGCAACCGTCGTGTAGGTCTCCGAAGCCGGAAGTTCCAGATTCAAGCGGCGATTCAAATCTCTGACGGCAAGTCCGCCGTCGAGAATGAAACTTCCGTCGGTTTGCCGGGCGATTTGTTCGTTGACTTCTTCGTCGTGTTCATCGGAAATATCGCCGACGATTTCTTCCAAAAGGTCTTCCAAAGTGATGATTCCTTCGACACCGCCGTGTTCGTCGACGACGAAGCCGAAATGCGATTTCGCCTTTTGCATCTGGCGCAAAACGTCTTCGAGCCGCGCCGTGTCAACGACGTACAACGGTTTTTTCAAAACTCGCTCCATCTTGAAAAACTTCGGACGCAGCAGAAGATACTGCATCACGTCTTTGCTGTGAATGACGCCTAAAATGTCGTCGAGCGAGTCTCGATAAACCGGCAGCCGCGAATAACCGTGCAGACGAAACGCTTCGGCGATTTCTTCGAGGGTCGAGCCGGCGGCAACCGCCATAATTTCCGTGCGCGGAATCATCGCTTCCTTTACGGTCGTGTCGGAAAAATCAAAAACCTGGTTAATCAGTTTTTGTTCTTCTTCATTAAGGTGTCCGCTTTCGTGCGAGAGCTTGACGAGCTGGCGAATTTCCTCTTCATTATAAATCGAAGCGTGGTCGAGCGTCGATTTCAGACCGAGAAGTTTGCCGATGGCGCCGCCCGCCAAATTGAAAATCCACAAAACGGGCGAAAAGATTTTGGCGAAAAGTTCGAGCGGTCGCGCCGCGAGCAGCGCGAAAGATTCGGCTTTTTCCAGCGCGAACATTTTCGGCACGAGTTCGCCGAAAGTGACGTGCAAAAATGTGATAATCGAAAAAGCAATCGCAATCGCAATAATTTGTCCGGCGTAGACGATGGTTTCTTGATCGGCGATTTTTTCGGCGAGCGGTTCGAGTATTCTGGAAATGGTCGGCTCGCCGAGTCTGCCGAGCGCGAGCGAAGCCAGAGTTACGCCGAGCTGCACGGCGGATATGAAAAGCGTCGGATTGTTAAGGAGCCGCAAAACCGATTGCGCGCTTTTACTGCCTTCCGCCGCTTTCGCTTCGATGCGCGTTTTTCGCACGGAAACCAGCGAAAACTCGGAAGCGACGAAAAAACCGTTCAGCACGACAAAGAAAAAAACCAGCAAAAGATTGATTATTATTTCCGTTAGTGAGATTGCAGCGACTGTTTCTTCGTTGAAAAAGTAGAAAAGTAAAATGCTACTGGCAGGACCGTCCATCGTTTATTTTTGACTCTCGATTTTCGATTGAAAATCTTTTCACACTCCGAATAATTAAAATTTCTTGGGCGTTTTCGCGCATTTTCAAAGACGCGAGTTTCGCTTTTCGCAATTATAACACGATTAATTGACGCTCAAAAGATTGTGCCGACTCGCCGCTTCGATAAAAATCTATTGTTCCTGCCAGTAGTTATCCAAAATATCTTCAATCAACGGCTGGCACGAACCGCAGCCGCCGCCCGCGCTGCACGCGTCGGTGACTTCTTCAACCGTTTCGAGCGAGTTTTGCTTTATCACGTTCTCAATCGTTTCTTCGGAAACGCCGAAACAAGTGCAAATTAAAGCCTTCTCGCCGGTAAATTCTTCGTTTTGAAAAGAGCGAAAATCCGTAAAAGCGTCTTGCAGAGTTTCTAGACAAATTTTCAGACAATGTTTACGAGGATTTTCAAATTGTCCGAGTTCGCCTTCAATAATATTTCGCAGAATGTCTTTGTCTAATCGGTGAAGTTCGTTTAATCTTCTGCCGACAATCTTTTCCGCCAAAACATCAGCCGAAGCAATTAAATATCCGCAGCCGTTGGTTTTAAATTTTGCGTCGAGAATTTCTTTCGTTTCCTTCTCAATCCGCAGGCTAAAACACAAAGCCGCCCCGCAGACAAAAGTCGCGTTTGTGCCGACGGCATTCGCGCCCGCCGCCGCGCCGACGTTTTTAAGCGCGTGAAATCTCGCGCTGATTTTTTCGGAATAAAACTTTGCCACGCGTTTACACGAATATCACGAATGAAACAAAAAATGAATTCGTGTAAAATACCGAAAGCCGCTATGAAGTATTTTTATTTTTTACTTTTTGCTTTTTACCTTTTAATTGCGTCGGCGTGTCGTCCAGCCGCCGCGCCGATTTCCGTTTCAAACAAACCCGTTTCAATCAACAACATTCCGCAAACAAATCTGCCGCTTCCGCCGAGCCGAAACATAGAAAATCTCGGCTGGACGCTTTTCGACGGAAATGCGCAAAAGCTCGGCGATTATAAAGGAAAAATCGTCGTGCTGGATTTCTGGGCGACGTTTTGCCCGCCGTGTCTCGAAGAAATTCCGCATCTCGTCGAGCTGCAAAACAAATACGCCGATTTGACCGTCGTCGGTTTGCACGTCGGCGGCGACGAAGATAAACCGAAAGTTCCCGCCTTTGCCGAAAAATTAAAAATCAATTACGTTCTGGCATACCCGGATGACGAACTGACCAATTTTTTATTGGGAAACAACAACGCCATTCCGCAAACCGTCGTTTTTGACCGTAACGGAAAACCGGTCAAAAGATTCATCGGATTCGACGAGATTATAAAATTGGAGTTGGACGAAGCAGTCGAACAAGCCTCAAAACAATGAAAGACGAAATTTCAAAAAAAGCGGCAAAGATTCGGACGCTCGAACAAGTTTCTGCCGGCGGCGTTGCATTTCGCGCCGCCGGTTCCGGTTACGAAATAGCAATCATTTCCGTTAATCCGAGTCGCCGCTGGCAATTACCGAAAGGTCTCGTCGATGCCGGTGAAACGCCCGAAATCGCCGCCTTGCGCGAAGTGCGCGAAGAAGCCGGAATCGAAACCGAATCGTTGTCGAAAATAGAAACAATCGAATATTGGTACGTCGGCGATTATCGCGGCGAGCGCGTCAGGTTTCACAAATTAGTGCATTTTTTCCTTTTGAAATATATTGCAGGCGCGGTCGAAAATCACGATTTTGAAGTCGTCGAAGCGCGTTGGGTCAAAGTCGAAGAAACATTAAAAATGCTGGCGTTTAAAAGCGAAAAGGAAGTTGTCGAAAAAGCCGTGGAAATGCTGCCGGAATTTTTAGAGAAATTCTGGCAATAAAATTTAAGCCGAATTTACTGAAATTCTTCGTAAATCAACAACAAAGATTAAGCGGCAACATTTTGTGTGTGAGAATCTGTAAAAAAAACTTTTTTCACCGCGCGAATCGTGTTGCAGTGAATCTCCACCGTATCGTTGATGTCCTGCGCGTAACCGCCGCTCATCACCGTCACAATCGGAACGTCGCGTTCTCTAGCAAAACTCAAAACCGCTTCGTCGCGCTTCATCAAACCTTCACGCGTTAAAGCGAGTCGTCCGAGTTTGTCGCCTTCAAACGGGTCTGCGCCGCCGAGATAAAAAACGATGTCAGGATTATGCAGAAAAACGCGCGGCAAGGCTTCGTTTAATGTTTCGAGGTATTCGGGGTCGGAAGTCTTGTCGGGAAGTTCGATGTCTAAGTTGGAGATTTCCTTGAAAAGCGGGTAATTTTTCGCGCCGTGAATTGAAAAAGTGAAAACCGTTTCATCGCCTTTGAAAATAAAAGCCGTGCCGTTTCCCTGGTGAACGTCGCAGTCAACGATTAAAAATCTTTTCGCTAAATTGTCTCTTTTCAAAACTCGGACGGCGACGGCGACATCGTTCAAAACACAAAAGCCTTCGCCACGATCTGGAAAGGAATGATGCGTCCCGCCAGCAAGATTGGACGCGACGCCGTTTTCTAAAGCGTGTTTTGCTGCATTGATTGTACCTGAAACTGCGAGAAAAGAACGCCTGACAAGCGATTTTGACCAGGGCAGTCCCAGTTTGCGAATTTCCTTTGCAGTTAAAGTTCCGCTGCGAAGTCGAGAAATATAATCTTCGGTGTGGACGAGCAAAACGTCTTCAATCGCGGCGGGCAGCGGCTCGACAATTTCCGAAGGCAGCAAAGTCCCCTCTTCCAAAAGTTTCTGGCGCACAAGTTCAAATTTTTTTATCGGAAAAACGTGGTTCTCGCCGATGTCTGCGTAGTAATACGGCGAATAAAAAACTCGGAAATTGCTCATTTACAGGTAATGATAAAACGCGAAGGAAGATTAGTAAATAGAGCAAATTCGTAATTCGGAATTATTAGTTGGCAGTTTAAAAAGGAGTTGCGGCTGACATTCGGGAAACATCAGCCGCGAATTTGGCGGAAGGCTCAACTGTAGGCAAAACGGAGTAGATAGGCAAAAGGCGGATTGGTTACGGACAGGGCAAAATGTGCTGGCAAACAATTCTCCGTAAATTAATTGACCGGCACGGGAACTTTTTCATTCGGACGACTCAAGCCGATTTTACGAGCTTCCTGCTCGACAAAGCGCGAGTCTATTTTCAAATTATGGACTTCTTCCTGAATAGCTAAATTTTCATTGGTAACATTTTCAAGCTGCGCGCTCAGGCGCTTGTTTTGTTCGGCTTCAGCGCTCATTTCCGAGTAAGCGCGAAGATTGATTGCCATACAAAGCATAAAAGTTATTGACGCAATCACGGCAAAAACAAACCATTGCGGCGTTTTGGTTTCCGAGCGTTTCGCCCTTTGCGGGCGATTGCCGGCGGAAAACGAAACCGCGTGTAAATTATCCCAATAAGTAGCGACGACCTTGCTCAATTAACACCTCCAAGACTTCTCTATTTTCAGCTTCTGCGTAAATTCTGACTAACGGCTCTGTGCCCGACGGACGCATCAGCATCCAGCTTTTGTCGGCGAAAATAAATTTTACGCCGTCCGTCCGATTTATTTTGTCAATTTTCTTCCCGCCGATTTCCGACGGCTCCTGTGCGAGTTTTTCCTTCAAATTTTTGGCAATTTCATCGGTTAGTTTGACACCAATTTTGTCCGATTCCAGCTTTCCGACGCGCTTGTAAAGTTCTTCGAGCTGCTCGGTTAGGCTCGTTCCGCGTACCGCGACCGCTTCGGCGGCGAGCAGACAGGCTAAAATGCCGTCCTTTTCCGGGTAATGTCCTTTTATGGAAAGACCCGCGGATTCTTCTCCGCCCAAAATAATCTTGTCTTCGTTGATCAATTCACCGATATATTTGAATCCGACCGGCGTTTCGTATAATTTCAATCCGCGATTTTCGGCAACTCTGTCAATAAGGTGTGATGTAGCCACGCTTCGTGCAACGCCTTCTTTCCAACCGCGACTTTCAGCCAGATAATCCGTTAAAACTGCAATCAATTGATTCGGCTCGATAAACTTTCCGTTGCTGTCAACAACTCCGAATCGGTCGCCGTCGCCGTCGGTGGCGAGTCCGAGCGTCAAGCCTTTCGTTTTAACCGTTTTGCTCAGTTCTTCCAAATGGCTTTCGCCAGGTTCGGGTGAACGTCCGCCGAAGGTTACATCGCGCCAGTCATGAATCGTCTCGACTTCTAAACCGTTGTCGCGCAGGATTTTATCCAAATAACCGCGACCTGTTCCCCAGAGCGCGTCAAAAGCATATTTGCCTTTACCGTTCGCAATCAAATCAAAGCGAATTTTAGTTTTCAAATCGTCGAGATAACCGACGCTGGCATCAAACTTTTCAATCGTCCCGCCGTTTTTATCTTCGACTTCAGGGACGTTTTCAATAATTTCTTCTATCTGCTTCGTTATTTCCGGTAGAGCTGGTGCGCCGTCGGCTGTCGAAAATTTTATGCCCTGATATTCCGGCGGATTGTGCGAAGCCGTAAAATTTATTCCGCCAATCGCCTTTTCGCTTCTGATAGCGTGTGAAATCGTCGGCGTCGGCGTCGGATTTTCGCAAAGAAGAACGCGAAAGCCATTTCGTTTGGCAATTTCCGAAGCTGTCATGGCAAACTTTTCGCCCATAAACCGCGAATCGTGTCCGACGATTAATGTCTGGGGTGTGCCGCCGGGTTTATTTTTCAAATAACCGCAAATCGCTTCGGTAACTTTGGAGACATTTTTATAGGTAAATTCGTCCGCAATAATCGCTCGCCAGCCGGAGGTTCCGAAACGAATTTTCATAAGTCTTTCGGAAAGAATTTTGATTTTTCATTCCGGTAAAGTATAATTTTTATTCTAAATCTTTTTAGGGCGAATAAAGGCGACTTAGAATTAAGTTGCTTTCGCTTGAAGTGGGATTAAATCTAACACAACAATTATACACTGTAAAGAGATTTTTTTTCTAAATAACTTCTTATATATCAATCATTTATAAAGTTTTCCTCAAGTGCTTAATAAACTAACTGCTTAAAGGTGAACTAATAGTGAACGAAAATCCGCTACTTTTACGAATATCTATCTGAGCTAATGAATCCAGGCAAAAAAATGACAAAGTGAAAATAAAAATGTGGAAAAAACTTAAACGAAAGTTTAACGACTTGAAAATGAAGTAATTTTTTTTGGTTTTGACAAAAGCCTTCAACGTATCAAATAGAAACAGTAAACGATTACTTTTAACAATTGTATCATAACGACTCATAAGTTTTGGTTGTCAATTATACCGAGGTTAAAGAAGAACTTGTTTATTTACAATGAATTGCATAATACTTATGTTGACGGCACAATTATTGCAGAATCTATTTATTAGATTAAATCAAAGGTATAGATTTTATATCTAACTATATATTTGAACGCTGAAAGTATTTTGTTTCCTAGTAAAAAGATAATTAATTTTTGATTCATTCGAGAAGGAAATCTGCTTTGGTGCGTTCTGTTAATACGCTATTTTTGGAGAACACATTAATTATGAGAGCTGTAAAACATTTGGAAAAAGGCTTGACTGTAGTTGCGGGCGGTGCTTTTAAGGCAATTAAATCGGTTAATCAATTTAAACCGAACCCGTCATTTACCCCGAAATGGTCAGACAAACCACTGCTTAAGTCCTGGCAAAAAACGAAACCGACACTCGGTTTTCCGCGCACGACCGATTCGCTCTGTCCAAACTGCGTTATCGAAGCGCGTGAGGATATTTTAAGCGGCAAGCAAGACGTATCGCTTTTAGTCAACGAAAAGGTCGGCGAAATCAAGGCTCAAATTATCGAACGCGACGGTCAAGTCTGGATGATCAAAGATTGCCCGACGCACGGACATTTTGAAGATTTGATGGCGATTGATTCAGAGTTTCTAAAACACATCGAAACTTTGTTTCCAGGACGCGACATCCAAGCGCACAACGACGAAAAACTCCACAATCACGGTTCTTCGACCATTAAATACGGACGCGGTGCGGTTTTAACTGTTGATTTAACTAATCGCTGCAATATGATGTGCGACCCGTGTTTTATGGACGCCAATCAAGTCGGATTCGTTCACGAGCTTTCGATGGAAGATGTGAAAGAAATTCTCGACAATGCGATTTCCATCAAGCCGCGCCGCCAAATGTCGGTTCAGTATTCGGGCGGTGAGCCGACGCTTTCGCCTTATTTTCTTGAGTCGATTCGATATGCCCGCAAAGTCGGATATAACTCGGTGCAAGCCGCGACCAACGGAATCGAGTTTGCCAAATCAAAAGAATTTTGCCGTGAAGCCGCTGAAGCCGGTTTGAGATTTGTCTACCTACAATTTGACGGAATCGGCAACGACGCCAACTCTCATCGTCAGGTCGGCAATCTTTTCGACGTGAAATTAAGAGCAATCAACAACTTGCACGAAGCGGGCGTTGACATTGTGTTGGTTACGACGCTTGTCAACGGCGTAAATAACGACCAGGTTGGTTCGATTGTCCGCTTTGCCCTCGAAAATCCGAAAAAAGTTTCGTTTGTGTCATTTCAACCCGTTTCATTTACCGGACGCGACGAACACATTACTGAACAACGTCGTTTGCAGCAACGGTACACATTGTCGCATCTGGCTATCGACGTTCAAAAACAAGTCGGCATTACCGAGCCGACGCGCGATTGGTTTCCGCTTTCGTTAATGGGTGCGTTTGCCGATTTCGCGGACGTTGTTCACGGCGAAGATTCCGAATGGGGACAAGTTTCGTGCGGCTGCCATCCGAACTGCGGCGTCGGAACGGCTGTGATGGTTAATAAAGATACGAAGGAAATGGCGCCTGTTCCGCAGTTTTTGAACATTCAGGGCTTGGTTGCCGATATGCAGCATATTACCGATACGGCGCGCGGAAAATGGTTTTCAAATTTGATGATGGGTTTGGCGCTTTTGAAAAACTACAATCCTTACGGCGCGCCGAAAAGTCTGACGCTCGGCGGAATTTTGAAAAAGTTTGATAAATCATTCGGTTTGTCGGGTAAAGATTACGGAAAAGTCGACGGCACGCGTACGGCGGAAGACATCGAAAAACGCCGCAAAGACCCTTGGAACTTTTTGTTTATCGCGGGAATGTGGTTTCAGGATTTGTTCAATTACGATTTCCGCCGCACTGAAATGTGTATTATTCCTTATGGAACGCAGGAAGGCGAAATTTCCTTTTGCGCTTATAACACGGGAATCGGCTGGAGAAATATTATTGAACATATGCACCAAAATGCGACGGTCGCGCAGTGGTACAAAGAGCAAGGTCGTCACGAAGTTTTCGCGCGCAACAAGGAAGTTACGTTAAATGACCCGACGCACAATCTCATTCTGAACGAAGTCGACTTGACGCGTCCGCACAAACCAGAAATGGAAGGACCGAAAACCGCTGCTGAAGAAATGCAGATGATGAAAAAACTTTATCAGGAAATGGTAATGGAGAAAAACAGCATCAAGGGTGAAAAGCTTGTGCAAATCGGCGGAATCAAACGCGAAAAGAAAGGCGACTCGAAAAATGTCTCTGCTTAGTTTCGTCTAAAATCAAAAAATAAAAAGCACCGCCAACGTAAAAATCGTTGGCGGTGCTTTTTATTTTGGCTTGATAAAATTTTCATCCTCTAATATAGATTTTACATATTTAATTGTGTTTATTTGTTTTAATTTGCCGACAATTTTATTCTTAGTTTATGTCAATCAGTAAAAATGAATTTCGCCACGCGCTCGGACGCTTTGCCAGCGGCGTCACGGTCGTCACCACCAAAGATTCCGGCGGACGCCTGCACGGAATAACGGTCAGCGCGTTTTGTTCGGTGTCGTTGGAGCCGCCGCTGATTCTCGTTTGTATCGAAAAAAACACTGGCAGCCATTACGCCTTTGAGCAAAGCGATTCGTTCGTCGTCAACCTCCTGCGTGAAGACCAGCAATATCTCTCCGACCGTTTCGCTTCATCTTTGCCCGACAAATTTGCCGAAGTAAAATATTATTCGGGAATTGACGATTTGCCGGTTTTAGAAGACGTTCTGGCGAATCTGGAATGTCGTCTGGTAAATTCCCACGCGAGCGGCGACCACACGATTTACGTCGGCGAGATTGAAAAAGCGACGATTAACGACGGCAAACCGCTCGTTTATTGGCACGGAAATTATAGAGAAATAAAAAGTTAAGCCACAAAGTATTTTCATAGTAGATTGTAAGCTGTTGCTCTATAATCAATCGCATGTAAAGGTTATTATGCAGAAAACTTTTTGTATAATACACGAAATTAGCGTATTGGGCGGAAAGCTTTCTGCTCAATCATAAGTTAGCCGCTTCGTGGTTAATTCAGCGCATTTTGTACTAAAAAAAGCAAACTGAAATGTGTGAAATGTTATCAGATGAATATATGAAACGTATTCTTGTTTTATCATCACTGGTTTTCGTGGTTCTTGCTACATTTTCAACATTTGAGATAAAAGCGCAAATGCCGCCGAAAGCCGTGCGTTCAGCTTCGACGACACTTCAGCTTGACGGCAAAAATATCAAATTAGAAACATATGCTTACGTCAACGTCATGCCGGGAGTATTTGTGCCTAAAGAGAAACAAGTTCTAATTGATTGCTCAAAATCCGGGCGATTCATTGTTGGAACTTTAATTTCAGTTGCAGACGAGTCGGCATTGCCATTAGGAATTGAAGTCAATCGCGTATGGGTTCACATCAACGGCTCTTGGTGGAAAGGCGTTTTTAACAAGGAAGAGACATCCTTAACCGAAAAGACGATTCGCACAGTTGCGCGAGATTGTCCGCAGAAAGTGCCGCGCGACGGTGAAAAGGTGAAAGTGCCGCGCGGAGGTGAAAAAGTGAAAGTCATAGTAGCCTTGTTACATAACGGTAAAACATATTATTTATGTTCAACTCAAGAGATACTATCCGCAGCAACTTAAGCATTTGAATTGAAAAGACGCGGCTAACAATTCAATGGACGCGAGGAAAAAACAGCGACTTTCTTATCACGTTGTCTTTTTAACCTTAGCTTGCGCGTATTCAGTTTTTGCCCGCGTCTTCTCAGCCGTTAAACTGTTTCTGATTCAAGCATTTTCTGCAAATCTGATTCGTCGAGTGTGTAAATTTCATTACAAAAGCCGCAGGTCATCTTTGCGCCTTGGTCTTCAGCGAGCATTGAGGCGACTTCTTCGCGTCCGAGCGAGCTAATTAACGAGACGGCGCGTTCAAATGAACAGTTGCATTTGAATTCAATGGCTTTTTCTTCCAGAATTTCAAATTCGATTTCGCCGAGCGCGAGTTTCAGAAGGTCTTCGGCGGTCGCGCCTTCGCTGATAACGGTCGTAATGTGCGGCGCGCGGCGGATTGTATCTTCAATCATTGTGATGATGTGTTCGTTGGCGCCCGGCATCATTTGAATCATCACGCCGCCCGCCGCTCTGACGAACGGTTCCTGGTTTTGCAGTAAAACCCCGAGCAGAACCGCCGACGGAATTTGTTCGGACTTTGCCAGGTAATATGCAAAGTCTTCGGCAATCTCGCCGGAAACAAGCGGCACCGAGCCGACGTACGGCTCGCGGTAAAGCCCCATCTCATAACCCGATTCGCGGATGACGTAAAACATTCCGCTGCCGACGATTCCGGCGACGTTAAATTTCCCGTCGTCGTTCGGCGGAAGCTCGGCATGCGGATTTTTGACAAAGCCGCGCACCGTGCCGCCCATGGTCGCTTCAGCAGTAATGCCTTCGACCGCGCCGTCGCATTCGATTTTTACCGTCAGGCGGTCGAATTCTTTGAGACTCGCGCCGAGCAGCAGCGTTCCGGTCAAAACACGTCCGAGAGCGGCGGAAATAGTCGGCGAAGTCTGATGACGGCGAACCGCCTCTTTCGTTATATCCGTCGTAATCGCCGCCATCACTCGGATCGTTCCCTCGGCGGCTGTGCCGTGAATGAGTTTGTCCATAAGTTATAGTTTCGGCAAAATTAACTGCTAAAGTCAAACTCGATTTTATTGAGAATATTTTTTATTCCGCGAAAAAAAAAATCCAACGTCGAAACCTGAGGCTGTACATCAAGTTACACTTTATTTTGTTAGATTTTTTGTGGTTGCCACAATATATTGTGTATTTTTCTGTTGACAACACAATTTGAATCGGGTTATATTGCTTTTCACTTGAGAGCGGAAAACAAAATTGCGCTCTCAAAATTAAGTTCAAAATCGGTTCTTCAAACCCGCATTTTCATAATGCGGAAAACGAGTAAAAAAAACTAAAATATAAACCGGCGTAGTCTTTAAAACACGCAATAAGGAAGGTAAATAAAAATGAGCACAGTCTTTGAGCCTATAGTGTCAAGCGGTTTTGTCGCTGCAAACGGAAAAACAAACGGAAACGGCGCGGGGACTTCCCGAAAGCGCGAGATTAAACCGATTGGTTTGAACGGTCAAAAAGTCGTCAGCAAACGCTATTCGTTGAAAGACACGAAGGGCGAGCCGCTCGAAACCTGGTCGGACATCGCCCGCCGCGTCGTCGGTCACGTCTCGACCGCCGAGCAAGAACCGATGATGCGCGATTATTTTTACACTTCGATGCTGGAGACGATGCTCAACCGTGAGTTTATACCGAATACGCCTTGCCTTGTAAACGCCGGAAAACCGAAAGGACAACTCGCCGCTTGTTTTGTTCTGAATGTTCCAGATTCGATTGAAGGCATTATGGAACACGCGCAGGCGGCGGCGATTATTCATCAGACCGGCGGCGGCACGGGAATGACTTATGAATTTCTGCGTCCGGCGGGCGCGATGGTTAATTCGACGCGCGGCGTGGCTTCAGGTCCGGTTTCCTTTATGAACATCGTTAACACGATGACCGAAGTCGTCAAGCAAGGCGGCGTGCGGCGCGGTGCGAATATGGGAATGATGCGATGCAGCCATCCCGACCTGCTTCGTTTTATCCACGCGAAAAACGACCAGCATTCGCTGACCAATTTTAATATCTCCGTCAATGTCACCGACAAATTTATGGACGCGGTGGACAACAAAAGATGGTTTCAGACCGAATTTGACGGCGAAGTCTGGACACAGGCGGTTTTCGACCCTTTAACCGGAAAGGATTACGTCGTTTATCGTCGTCCGAACGGCGAAACCGTAACATTTGCCGACAAGCTGGCGTTTGAAACCACCGATTTATCCGACTGCGCAATCGAAGCTGCGCCGCAAGCCGGAATGATTTACGCGCCAGATGTCTGGAACAGAATTATCGCGTCGGCGCATAAGTATGCCGAACCCGGAATCGCGTTTATCGACCAGGTGAATCGTCATAATCATATGATGAATTCGATGGGACAGATTTATGCCAGTAATCCGTGCGGCGAACAATTTCTGCATTTTTCCAATTCGTGTAATCTCGGAAGCATCGATTTATCAAAGTTTTACAAGAAAGTCGGCGACGGAACAAATGCCGACGAAAGCATTGAATGGGAAAGACTCGCAAAAGTTACGCAGCTCAGCACACAGTTTCTCGATAATGTAATCGATGCCGGAGATTTCCCGCTCGACGATATTGACGATGTTGTCAAACGTACTCGCCCCGTCGGTTTGGGTATTATGGGTTTTGCCGATTTATGTCTGAAACTTCAAATAACCTACGGCGAATCGGATTCGATAGATTTAATGCACAAAGTAATGGGTTTTGTGCGCAAAGAAGCGTGGAAAGCGTCTCTCAAATTAGGCGCGGAAAAAGGCACGTTTCCAGAGTTTGAAGAGAATCGTGAATCATACGCGAAATTTATCTACGACGAAATCGGTATTTCTCGCGATGTCGCTTTGACGCCGCGCAACTACGAGACGACGACGATTGCGCCGACCGGAACGATTTCCCTAGTCGCCGAAACTTCTTCGGGTTGCGAACCGAATTTTTCGTGGGCTTATGTTCGTCAGGACACGATTGGAACGCGCACTTACGTTCACACTCTGGCGGCGGAAGCGTTGGGAATGGAAGTCGACCAGACCGACGAAGAATCAATTAAACGAGCCGCGCAGTTTGTCGTCGAAAACGAAGACAAACTGCCCGCGTATTTTATTTCCGCATTGAATATCACGTCGAAACAGCACGTTCAGGTTCTGGCGGCGGCGCAGAAAAACGTCGACAATTCCGTCTCGAAAACCTGCAACGGCGCGAAAGACGATACTGTTGAATCGGTTGACGAGCTTTATCGTCTGGCACGCGATTTAGGCTGCAAATGCGTTTCGTATTACCGCGACGGTTCGCGCGAAGGTCAGGTTTTGACTTCGATGAAAACCGAAGAAAAGAAAGCGGGAACTTCGGAAACGGAAAAAATCGTCGTCGAAGAATGTAATGAAATAACGACGCTCGAAACCGTACCTCATACAAACGCTGAAATGAACAAAACTGCGCCGGAAGTGAAAAGTAAAAAAACCGCTCATGTCGAACGCCCGCGCGAATTGCAGGGTTCGACCTGGCGAATTCCGTTCGACAACGTAAATCTCTACGTGACAGTCAATCACGACGGGCAAAATGTTTTAGAAGTTTTTGCGACGGGTCCGATTTCCGAAGGCGTCGGATTGCTGGCGTCGCGGATGCTGCGCGGCGGATTTGACGCAAAAGAGGTTTCGCGCAGTTTGAATAAAGTTACCGGCACGCACGCCGTCTGGTTTAACGAGCGCCTGCTGACTTCGCCCGAACAGGCGATTGCCGAATGTCTGCTTTTGACCGACCGGCGACTGCGAAATTTGCCCGCGTCGGAAAGACAGATAAGCAAAAGCTCGGCAGCGGAAAGCCTTTTAACTACAAAGGCGGAAACAAAAATGTCGAGTCTGATCGGCGAATGCCCTGAATGCAAAGGTCAGCTCGAACACGCTTCGGGCTGCGATTTCTGTCGTGACTGCGGTTATTCAAAATGCAAATAAACGACCGCCTGAAAAAATAAAATCATCGGATGAGCCTGTTGTGATAAGATTTACAACAGGTTCTTTCTTTTTAAAACCAACTCGAGTTTGTTAAATATCATCTTTTAATATTCAGTTCGGTGACTTATAAAGAATCCGGTTAAGAATTTCCCAGGCTAAAAAAATGAAAAAGTTAAATTATCTGTTTCTCGGCGTGTGCCTATTAATTACCTTCACCGTATGTTTTGCCGCGCCGAGAGAAGACGCTGCGAAGCGTTTGAGAAGAGCGCAGGAAAGAGTCAAAATTAAAGTCTCGCCTTTGGGAGCGACGCAGGCGGATGTCGAGTCGGCGAAACTTCGCGTCGAAAAAAGTTCGGTGTTGCGGAATGTGTTGAGAGACGCTAAATATCGCTTGATTTCTTTTGATTATATTGAGAAAGGAATTGGTAAAGAAAAAGGAAATGACAAATTAAAGTCCGCACAATTGCCGACCGATTTCAGAATCATTGTTTACGATTACACGAATGACCGGACTTTAGTGGTTGAAAACGATTTTCAAGGTGCGAAACCCGTGACCGCCCGCGAGGAAAACTTTCAGCCGGGCGTGAGCGGCGAGGAAATTCTCGCCGCTTTCGAGCGGATAAAAAACGACGCCGAACTCGGCGCGTTATATAAACAAAATCAATTAAAAATCTTTGAAGCGATGCCGCCCGTCACTGTCTTAAACGGCGAGCGGCTGGTCAATGTCGGCATCAAAATTCTGCCGGACGGAAAAAATCAAGTCGTCGGCATCGGCTTTAAGAACGACCGCATCGTTCGCTACGCAGGCGACGCCCCGCCGACTTCGCTCGCCGCGCCCGAATCGTGCGGTATCGCTTCGGCGAATCAGGGACAGACGGCTAACGGGACAATCGGACAATATCAATTAACCGTTTCGCAAAACAACGCGCCGCTCTGGGAAATGGTCGTCGTCCGACCTTCGGCGTCGTCCGGTTATTCCGAAGAACGCTCGGGCATCGAGGTTCGAGATGTCAAATATAAAGGTAAATCGGTTTTAACACGCGGACACGCGCCGATTCTAAATGTACAGTATGACGGCGACGCGTGCGGTCCATATCGGGATTGGCAGTATGCCGAAGGTTATTTTAAAGCTCCGGCAGAAGGCGCGACTGACCCGGCTCCGGGAATTAGAATTTTAGCGCCCGGTCAAATTCCGCAGACGGCGCTCGATTCGGGCAATGATTCGGGCAATTTCGCGGGCGTCGCCATTTACACTCAAAACGACGAAACGATTTTAGTCTCCGAGATGGACGCCGGCTGGTATCGCTACATTGCCGAATGGCGTTTTGCCAACGATGGAACGATTCGCCCGCGCTACGGTTTCGGCTCGACCAACAGTTCGTGCGTCTGCAACACGCATCGTCACAACGTCTACTGGCGATTCGATTTCGACATTGTTAGTCCGACCAATAAAATTTTTCAAATAGAGCGCGGTCGCAAATTCATCCAGCCGATTACCAATGAAACTACTCGCCTGCGAAATTATCAGACCAATCGCCGGTTTTTGATTCAAAATTCCGCCGGCGATGAAGCCTATCAGTTGACGCCGGGTCTTTCGGACGGCAAAACTAACGACTTCGGCGGCGGTGATTTTTGGTTTTTGAAATATCATACCGGAGCCGACGGCGAAACGGGTGAAATCGACGACCTGAAAGCGGAACCGGGCGTTAACCCGGCTTCGTGGATGGATACGGAAGCCAATCTCAAGCCCTGGCTGAATAACGAATCATTGGTTAATCAAGATGTCGTCGTCTGGTATGCCGCTCATTTCGAGCATAGTCGCGACGGTGATAGTTTGCTTGACCCGAATCACGACAGCCCGACCATTTTGACCGATTCGCACGTCGTCGGTCCGACGCTTCGTCCGGTGCGCTGGTAAATTTGAATTGATAAAGAGTTTTTGCAGATTAAAAAGGCGAATTCATTTAGAGAGTTCGCCTTTTTAATCTTTTATTCGAGACGGTTTTCTACAAACACGCCTTATAAAAGAATCTGACCGGCTAAAACATCTTTATCCTTTGGCAATTTTCGATAAAAATGCGAAAATTACAAACTTATGTCGCCTGAGCAAATTTTGACCGAAAAAATCTTTAGTGGTGAAGCGAGAGCGGTGGCGCGGGCGATAACGAAAGTCGAAAACGGAACGGAAGACGCCGCCGAATTGATGAAAGCGGTTTTCCCGAAAACGGGAAAGGCTTTAATCGTCGGCATTACCGGTTCGCCGGGCGCGGGGAAATCTTCGCTCGTCGATAAGTTGGCGATGTTTTACCGTAATCAGGGCGACCGCATCGGAATCATCTGCGTCGATCCTTCGAGTCCGTTTTCCGGCGGCGCGATTTTGGGCGACCGCATCCGTATGCAGACGCTCGGATTAGACAAAAATGTCTTTATCCGTTCGATGGCGACACGCGGAAATTTAGGCGGACTTTCGCGCGCGACGGTCGACGCGGCGGCGATTTTAGACGCGGCGGGCTTTGATAAAATCATTATCGAAACCGTCGGCGTCGGACAGGACGAAGTGGAAATCGTCAAAACGGCTGACGTTTCGGTCGTCGTTTTGGTTCCAGGAATGGGCGACGATATTCAAGCGATAAAAGCCGGAATTATGGAAATCGGCGACGTTTTCGTTATCAACAAAGCCGACCGCGAAGGCGTTATCAGAACGGAAAAGGAACTCGAATCGCTTTTATCGCTGGCGCATCGCCCCGATTTTTGGATGCCGCCGATTGTCAAAACCGTGGCGACGGAAAACAAAGGCATCGAAGATTTATCGAAAGCCATCGAAAGTTATTACGATTTTCAAAAACAGGGCGGAGCCGGACTGGTGCGCAAACGCGCGATTGCTAAATGGCGGCTTTTGGAATTATTGCGGGAAACTTTGCTGGCACAAACTTTGAATCGAAACGGCGCGAGCGAACGATTGGAAAATCTGGCGTCGGAAGTTGCCGAAAAGAAGCGCGATCCGTATTCGGCAATCGAGGAAATTTTAAACTCAAAATGAAAATCAACCATCTCGGAATCGCCACTAATGGAATCGACGAAGCTCTAAAGTTTTGGGAAAACGCGCTGGGACTGGAAAACATTCATACAGAAACGGTCGAAGACCAAAAAGTGCGTGTGGCAATGCTGCCGATTGGCGATACGAAAATCGAATTGTTAGAGCCGACTTCGATAGATTCGCCGATTCAAAAATTTCTCGATAAACGCGGCGGCGGAATTCACCATATCGCGGTCGAAGTGGAAAATATCGAGGCGAGTTTGGCAAAACTAAAAGCCGAGGGAATGCGTTTAATCGACGAAAAACCGCGCCTCGGCGCAGAAGGCTGTTTGATTGCGTTCGTTCACCCGTCATCGTCCGGCGGTGTTTTATTGGAATTAATTCAAAAATAGAAATAAAGTAGAAAGTAATTTAAAAAGAGGAAAATTTAATGAGAAGATGTCCTGAATGTCATACCGAATACGAAAATAATATTGACGTTTGTCCGAAAGACAACACCATTTTGCAAGACCAAATCGAACAACCGACCGTTTCCGCGCCGGAAGCAAACTTAAATAATACTGCCGATATACCAAAAACGCCGATTGGCAGCACGACCGCCGGAAAAAGCAGCGCTTTACCAAAAATGTTGGCTGTTCTCGCCGTTCTGCTCGCGCTCGGCATCGGTCTGGTTGTTTGGAAAGCGAAATTTGCGGGAGCGCATCGGGACGAAGCCTTAAACCACGTGACCAAAGAAGATATGCAAGTTCTTTTGAAAGACGCCAATCCGATGCAGCTTAAAGCAATCGGCGACAGCCCGGAACAAAAGAAAAAAATCGCCGAAAGTCTCCGGCAACTGCTCGCCGTCGCCGCTCAAGCCAGAAAAGACGGCATCGCCGATGACCCGAACGTCAAAAATGAACTCGAAAGCATCCGTTCCTTAATTACCGCCAGTCTTTACGACAAAAAAATAAACGAAGGCAAAGCGCAAATGCCGCCTTTTAGTTTTATCACCGAAGACCAAATCAAAGATTTTTGGAGCGGCGGCAATGCGGCGCGTCACGAAAGCGAATTTAAACAGTTTCTCGATTCCAAAATCGCGCTCGCTAAAGAAGGCGGGAAATTCCCGCAGGACAAAGAGCTGACCGAAGACGAAACGAAACAGGCGAAAGACGATTTCGCCAAAATCAAGATTTACGAAGAAGAAGCCAACGCCAAAAGCGGCGCTCTGGGCGAAGAATTCAGCCGCGAACTCGAATTGCAGATAAAACTTCAGCAAGCGCAGTTTTTAGCCAGCCGCTACGCGCAAAAAGTGCTGACCGACAAAGTAAAGGTTTCGGACGACGACGTGAAAAACTATATCGCTTCGCATCCTGAATTTGACACTAAAGAACAGCGAACCAAAGCCGAACAGGTTTTAAGCCGCGCCAAGGCGGGCGAAGATTTCGGCAAATTAGCCAAGGAATTCTCCGAAGACCCGGGCAGCAAAGACAAAGGCGGGCTTTATGAAAACGTGGCGGTCAACAGCGGTTTCGACAAAAATTTTGAAAGCGCCGCGCTCGCGCTCCAGCCCGGACAAATCACCGAAAATTTAGTCGAAACGCCGTTCGGTTATCACATCATCAAGCTCGAAAAAAAGGGCGAAGGCAAAGACGCGAAAGGTCAGCCGACGCAAACTTACGACGTGCGCCATATTTTAATCGGGACGACCGTCAAAGACCCGAACAATCCAACGGCGCGACCTGTTTCGGTTGCCGAAACGGTCAAAAATAAACTCGAAGAAGAAAAGCAAAAGCAGGTTTTAGACGAAATCACGAAAAACAATCCAATCGAAGTGGCGGAAGATTTCACCGTTCCCGAACCGAGCGAAGACCAAATCAAGCAAATGCAAATGATGCAGCAACAGCAAATGAAGGGAATGCCCCAAGGAATGCCCCAAGGAATGCCGCCGGGCGCCGATGAAGATGATGAAGCGCCGCAAGCCAAAAATCCCGCGAAACCCCAACCGAAGAAAAAATAGTTAGAAACGGAAAATGAAAAACGGAAAGTGGAAAATCGAGAAATTGTTTTCACATTTTCCGTTTTCCGTTTTCCATTTTCCGTTATGATTTTTGGCGATTACCGAATCGAAATAATTTCCGACACGCAAATTTGGCTTGACGGCGGCGCAATGTTCGGCGTCGTGCCGCGCGTGATGTGGGAAAAGGTTTGTCAGCCTGACTCACTGAACCGCGTGCCGCTCGCCGCGCATTGTCTCTTCGTCGAAACCGAAAGCGAAAAAATCTTGATTGAAACCGGCGCGGGCGAAAAACTGACGGAAAAGCAACTGCAAATTTACGGGATGAAGCGCGAACAAACGCTCGCCGAAAATTTATTTGAAACAACGAGCATTTCCGCCGACGAAATATCAATCGTCGTCAACACGCATCTGCATTTTGACCATTGCGGCGGCAACACGAAATTTAACGCGGCGGGCGAAATCGTTCCCGCATTTCCGAATGCGCGGTATTTTATTCCCGAAAACGAATTAAAACACGCCGAAAACCCGACCGACCGCGACCGCGCGACATACAACAAAGACAATTGGGAAGTTTTGCGAAAAACCGGACAATTGGAAACAAAACCACCGATTTACGAAGTCGTCAAAGGTATTACGATGACCGAAATGCGCGGACATAACGCGGCAATGCAGACTGTCAAAATCGAATCGGGCGGCAAAACATTTTACAGCTTTTCGGATTTGATTCCGATGACGGCGCATCTGCCTCTGCCGTGGATTATGAGCTACGATTTATTCCCGATGGAAACGCTCGCCAACAAAAAGAAACTTCTTCCGCAAGCCGTCAAGGAAAACTGGCTCTGCTGGTTTTATCACGATGTCGAAACGCCGCTTTGCCGTTTGACGGAAGTTGACGGAAAATTGAAAGCAGTAGTCGTGCAGCAAAATGAAATCTGAAAACAAAATTGTAAAAGTAATCACGAAAACTCGCCTTGTCGAGGAAAAATCAGATTTTAAATACTGGCAGACAAAATCTTACGCCGAGCGGCTGGCGGTTTTGGAAGAAATCAGACAGGAATTTAACGAGTGGAAATACGGCAATGCTGAACAAGGATTTCAGAGAGTTTATCGAATTGCTCAACTCAAACAAAGTTAAATATCTCGTTCTGGGCGGTTACGCGGTTGCCTTTCACGGATATCCGCGCTACACGAAAGACCTTGACGTTTGGCTGGAAACGAGTGAAGAAAATGCTTCAAGAGTGGTAAAGGCGTTGAAGGATTTTGGTTTTAGCGCGGTTGATTTAACTGAAAAAGATTTTCTGCAAAAGGGACAGGTTATTAAACTCGGTTATCCGCCAAATAGAATTGATTTGCTAAATTCGCCTTCCGGCGTAGATTTCGACGAATGTTACCAAAAGCGCATTGAAGTCGAGATTGACGACACGAAAATTTGCGTTATTGACCTTGAAAGTTTGAAGAAAAACAAAATCGCGTCGGGACGACTGCAAGATTTGGCTGATGTTGAAAAACTTAGCGATGAATAAAAACGAAATAATTATCTATTGGAGCGAAGAAGACGAAGCATTTATCGCCGAAGTTCCCGAACTCGCGGGTTGTATGGCTGACGGCGAAACTTATCAAGCGGCTTTAGCAAATGCTGAAATTATTATTCAGGAATGGATTGAAACGGCGAAAGAATTAGGTCGTAAGATTCCTGAACCGAAGGGCAGATTGGTTTTTGCTTAAATTGAAATACGAAGCAATTGAAAAACTAAGTAAAGACGAAATTAAAAATGCGCTTGTAAAAAATGACGCAGAAGAACTTTCGCGTGCCGTTTTGTCGGCTGCTTTGTATTGTGAAGATTCAGATTTTGCAGAAAATATTTGTTTGCAACTAGCTCATCATGAACATTTCAACGTGCGCGGAAATGCTATTTTGGGTTTTGGGAATATTGCTCGAATTGATAGAAAATTAAATGAAAATAGAGTAAAACCAATTATCGAAAATGCTTTGAAAGACGCGAATGAGTTTGTGCGAGGTCAAGCAAATGACGCAAAAGACGAGATTGAGTATTTTTTGAAGTGGAAATTTAGTAAATAAAAATGGAACAAGTAAAAATCGGAATTATCGGCGGCAGCGGTTTATATCAAATGCCGGAATTGACGGACGTTAAAGAAGTTGAAATTGAAACGCCTTTCGGCAAACCGTCGGACGCTTTTATTATCGGGACTTTGGAAGGCGAACGAGTCGCGTTTTTGCCGCGTCATGGGCGCGGACACAAATTAACGCCGACCGAACTTCCCTTTCGCGCGAATATCTACGCGATGAAACTGCTCGGCGTCGATTATATTTTGTCGGTTTCGGCAGTTGGAAGTTTGCAGGAGCAATACGCGCCGACCGATATGGTGATTCCCGACCAATTTTTTGACCGGACGAGAGCGAGAGCGGAAGAATCAACTTTTTTCGGCAGCGGAATCGTCGGACATATTACATTTTCGCATCCGGTTTGCTCGGAACTTGGCGATATTTTGGAAGCTTCCTGCAAAACCGTCGAAAGTTTGAAAGTTCATCGCGGCGGAACTTATTTGTGTATGGAAGGTCCGGCGTTTTCGACCAAAGCCGAATCGAATGTTTATCGCTCGTGGGGAATGGACATTATCGGAATGACCAATTTGCAGGAAGCAAAGCTCGCCCGCGAAGCCGAAATCGCTTACGCGACGCTGGCGCTCGTCACCGATTACGATTGCTGGCACGAAGGACACGACGACGTTTCGGTCGATATGGTTATCGAATATCTGCACAAAAACGTGCGCAACGCGCAGCTTGTTTTGAAGGAAGCTGTCAAAAGAGTCGCGGTGAAACAAACGCCGAATCCGTTTGCGGGTGCGACGAAGAACGCGATTTTTACGGCACCGGAACTTTGGAATAAAGAAACAGCGAAAAATTTAGAGGCGATTATCGGCAAATATGCAGCGAAGTAATTGTGTTTACCGTTTGCCTGACGAACTCAAAATAAATTCCGCGCATCAAACCGCGCAGGAGATTGAGCAATTATGAAAAAAGCACTTTTAATTTTTAGTTTTATATTTTTAGTTTTCACGTCTGCATCTTTCGCGCAAAAGCAAATCGAACTGCAAGTTCAGCGCGACCCGATTCTGGAAGCCGACGCGAGACATAATCTAGAAGTCGCGCAACAATACTTTAAATTAAAAAAGGCTTATAAAGCCGTTCTTCTACGATTTGAAGAAACTTTTGCGGCGTATCCCGATTTTTCTAAAATGGATGAATTTTTATATTACGCCGGAATGAGCAGTTTTTACCTTTCGGAAAATAAAGGCAAACAGAAAGTCGCTTCCGAAGCGGACAAAAAGAAATTTGCCCCTGAAAAACTGCGTGAAGATTCAGTTGCTTATCTTTCAACGCTCGTTGAAAAATATCCGCAAAGCGCGTTCAAAACCGACGCCGAAAAGACACTTAGAGAATTGCAAGCTAAGAAATAAACTTAAATCAAATTGGATTATTTTGTTTGCTTTTTCTACGCAGACTAAAATCGCAAAAATTCACCTCTGCGTGTAAAATGAGCAAATGCTAAAAAGCACAAAATATTTCGTTTTACCAATAACCTTTGTAATTTTGTGTACGATTGTAAGTTTTGTTTATTACCAATGGCGTTTGATGGAAGAAAATGGTTATCTTTCCTGTCTTACTTCAATCGGGAGTAAAATTCAAAAGCTAAATGCAACAAAGGATTTAGCCAGGAATAATAAAGATTGGAAAATTTTAAGTGAAGAAGAAGTAAATTCTTTGGTATCCCAAATTCACGATTATGATTGTAACCCCACTGCTAATCAAACTTTAGACCTTTGGAATAACAAAATAAATATTGTTTTAAGAAAACCAAAGGATGAAATCGAAATTATTGTTTGGTCTAACGGGCAAGATGAAACATCAGGAACAGACGACGATTTAGTTTTTCCTTACGGGGAAAAAGTTCCACAGTAATTAATAAATAATAAAATTTAGGAGAATATTTTAATAAATGTCTTTAACAGTTGTAGGTTCGGTGGCGTTTGACGCATTGGAGACGCCTTTCGGCAAGCGCGACAAACTCCTTGGTGGCGCGGGAACGCATTTTGCGCTTTCGTCTAGTTTTTTTACAAACGTACGTGTTATCGGAGTTGTCGGCGACGATTTTACCGATAATGAATGGCAGGTTTTCAAACGTCATAATATCAATACCGACGACATTGAAGTCGTCAAAGACGGCAAGACTTTTTTCTGGCGCGGAAAATATGATTACGATTTGAACACGGCGCATACTTTGGAAACGCAATTGAATGTGTTTGAAACTTTTGAGCCGAAACCTTCGGAAGAATCGAAAAGTTCCCGGCTTTTGTTTCTGGCAAACATTTTGCCGATGCTGCAAAAGCAGGTTCGGGAACAATCCGAAGCTGAATTCGTCGCAATGGACACGATGAATTTTTGGATTGATTCGATGAAAGACGCTGTGATTGAAACGATAAAAGTCGTTGACTGCGTAATTATTAACGATGCCGAAGCGCGTCAGCTTGCCGACGAACCGAATATTCACAAAGCTGCGAAAAAGATTATGGAAATCGGCGATTTGCGGGCTTTGGTCATCAAGCGCGGCGAATACGGCGCGGCTCTTTTTACGAAAGACAATTATTTTGCGATTCCGGCTTATCCTTTGGAAAGCGTTTTCGACCCGACGGGCGCAGGCGACACTTTTGCGGGCGGTTTTATGGGTTATCTCGCTTCGCAAGTCGAAATCACTGAAGATACTTTGCGCCGCGCGATGGTTTACGGAACGGTGATGGCTTCGTTTAATGTCGAAGAATTCGGCACGGAGCGAGTCGACCGATTGACGCAGGAAGAAATCAACGAACGTTTTCGCGCCTTTAAACGAATCACGCACTTTGAGGAAATCCCGCTCGAAAATTCCTCGGCGGCAAGCTGATTAAATAAGATACCAAAGGATTATTTGCAACCGCTAAAGAGATGAGTTTGAGCAAATTATATTTTGTCTTCGCACTCTTCGGCAGCGGTTGAGCGTGAATATTGTTTGAAATAATCGAAGCCCGATTTATTCTTCGAGTTTTATGGCATCGCTCATTTTGACGATTTTCATTCCGCTTTGAACTTTTGTGCGGCAAGCTAAAACGGGTTTTTCTCTTGCCGTATCTTCGAGCCAAATTTGACAGTTGGCGCAGTCGCCGTTCCAGCAAAAGTCGCCGCAGGAAACGGTTTCCAGACTGAGATATTGAAAACAGCGCAGCAACGTGTTATTTTCAGGAACTTTACGGCTTTCGCCCAAAATTTTAATCCCGACTAGTCGCTCAAACGGCTCGAAAATGTCATTATCAATCATTGAACATTTATCATTTATCATTGTAGCGGATGTCAAACGTCGATTGTTGACTGCCGGACGATAACTGATAAACTGTTTTATTGAAAAAGGAGAATTTTGCCAAAATGTCTTTAGTAATTTATAGCAAACCGGGTTGCCCGTATTGTCAGAAAGCACGCGATTATTATAACGAAAACAACGTCACTTTTACCGAATACGACGCGCAGAATGACGCGGCGCGAAAGAAAGAAATGCTCGCGTTTTCAGGCGGCGATTTAGTTGTTCCGTGTATTGTCGAAAACGGCGAATACGTTCAATCGGGCTGGGGAGTGCCGCCGCGCGGCTGAACGGTGACGCCTGATTAATCGGCAGTTTGCCGACGCTTCAATTTTGGATTTTAAATTTTGGATTTTGGATTATATTTTAAATCCGAAGTTCTTAATTTTTTTTGTACAGACTTTTCTATTGCGAATGCAAAAGTTAGAATAATTTTGAGCAATTCAAAATCCAAAATCTAAAATCCATATGGTTGGGACGAACATAAACCAATACAAAATTCTCGAAAAAATTGGTGCGGGCGGACAGGGAACCGTCTATAAAGCTCAGGATACAAAACTCGACCGGACGGTTGTCGTCAAGGTTTTGCCGCCGGAATTGACGGCTAAAACCGCCAATTTCAAACGTTTTGAACGCGAAGCGCAGCTTTGCTCGCAGCTCGACCATCCGAATATCTGCACGATTTATGATTTTCACGAAGACGACGGCGTTTTCTATATTGCGATGCAGTATGTCGAGGGCAGAAACGTGCGCCAGCTCGTCGACGGTCGCCCGCTCGAATTAAAAAGCGCGCTCAGTATTATTACGCAGGTTTGCGACGCGCTCGCCTACACGCATTCGCGCGGAATTATTCACCGCGACATCAAAGCCGGAAACATAATGGTCAAGGACACCGGACAAGTGAAAATCCTCGATTTCGGTTTGGCAAAACTTCTTCAGGATGAACCGAGCGAACACATCGAAGGTATAGACCGCGTCGATATTACCGAATTCGGCGTTCCCTACGGCACGGCGACTTATGCCGCCCCGGAACAAGCTAAGGGCGAGCAGGTCGACCACCGCGCCGATATTTTTTCGACCGGCGTTTTGCTTTACGAGATGCTGACGGGAATCTGGGCTTTTCAGGGAAAGACGGTCATCGACGTGCGTCATCAGGTTCTTTACGGAACACCGACGCCGCTCGCGCAGATGCGTCCTGAACCGCTGCCGCCGCGCCTACAGCAAATAATCGATAAGGCTCTCGCCAAAAATCCCAAAGACCGTTACCAGCAAATTTTACAAATGCGCGACGATTTGCGCGCAGTTTTACAGGAGATTTCGGGAATGCCCATTCTGCAAGGCGACAGTTATGCGCCGCGCCATTTAGAAGACGCCAATCCGGTCAAACGCGCCTGGAATTGGCTGACCGGTAAATCCAGCACCGACAGTTCGATACAGGTTACGCCGTCAATGACGTCGACGTTTGCGCCTGAACTGACGGCAACCGGCACGGGACGCGAGAAAAAAAGCGTGGCGATTCTGCCGTTTAAGAATTTAAGTCAGGACCCGGCGTCGAATTTTTACGAATTCGCTCTGGCTGACGCCGTAATTACCGAGCTTGCGCCGCTTCGTTCCCTGATTGTTCGTCCGAGTTCGGTGATTGCCAAATATCACGGCTCGGACATCGACCCGAATCAGGCGGGCAAAGAATTAAAAGTCAACGCCGTATTGTCGGCGAGTTTTCTGCGTTCGGGCGAACGGCTGCGCGTGACGGCGCAATTGCTTGACGTGGCGAGCGGCGATATTTTATGGAGCGACCGAATAGACGCGCAGGGCGAAGATATTCTGGCTCTACAGGATACGATTGCCCAAAGAATTCTCGAAGGCTTGCGTCTCGAACTTTCCGACAACGAGCAGGAAGTTTTAGGAAAACGAGTAACGGAGAACGCTGAAGCCTACGAAGAATTTTTGCGCGGGCGCGACAATTTCGGCAGGTTTATCTTTCGCACCGTCGCGGCGGAAGATTGCGACGCGGCAATCGCCAATTTCAAACACGCCATCGAACTCGACCCGCATTTTGCTCTCGCTCACAGCGCTCTGGGCGCGTGTTACGCCAATCGCGTTTTCAAAGGAATGGGCGATGCCGAAGATTATACTTACGCCGAAGCCGCGTTCAGCAAAGCGTTTTTCTATGACCCGAACGTCGTCGAAGCGCGCGTTTTGATGGTTTTGATTTATCTGGCGCGCGGCGAAAAGAGAAAAGCGCGGGCGGAGATTCATCTTTTGCAGCAGCAATTTCCGAACGACGCGCCGCTTTATTTCGTCAAAGGCACGATGCATCGGCTCGACGGTGAATACGAACAATCGCTGAAAAGTTTCGAGAAACTAACGAAACTCGACCCGGCGGCGCGCGTCGTCGCCAGCTACAATCGCGCGCGTATTTTTCTTTACGAAGCAAAGTACGACGAAGCGATCAGGGAAATCGAAAAAGGCGCGAAAATCGAACCGAATCATCCGATGATACGCATTTTCACGTCGAGCATTCTTTTTTACAGCGGCGAAACCGACCGGGCGATTGAAATGATTGAAAACGTTTTGCGCGAACATCCGCAAATGGACGGCATTCGCTCGCTCTACGCAATTTATCTGGCAAATACCGGCAGACGCGACGAAGCCCGAAAACAGTTGACCAAAGCAGCGCGCGGTTTAGCCAAAGCCGATCACGATATGGCTTACTGGATGACTTCGGCAAACGCGCAGCTCGGCGAAATCGACGAAGCGTTTTACTGGATGGAACGCGCCATCAAACTCGGCAACGAAAATCGTCCGTGGTATGAAAACGATAAAATGCTCGCGCCGCTTCGCTCCAACCCGCGATTTCAGGAAGCATTAAGCAAAATCGAGAAAATAATTTGAAGTTACAGTGTAATTGATTGTGAAAAAAAGAATTGCTCCGAAGAGGCAAAAAATCTAAAAGTCTGCGAAAACAAATTTAGTAATTTAACCGGTAATAGACGCTTTTTACGTATTCTCCAGCTACCAAATTCCAACCTTTTCTGCTCAGCCACCAAATAAAAGGCGGCGGCGTCTGCTCGCCGGTCGGTGACGAAACAATGCCGATTTCGACTGCCCGATTCGCTAAAACTCGCTCAAACGTCCATAGCGAACGGCGCGTGTGATAAGCCGACGTAACGAGCAAAACTGATTTCCAACCGGTTTGTTCGAGTTTATCGCGCAAAACTTCGGCTTCGTAAATCGTCCCGGAAACCTGCGGTTCGAGAATTTCGATATTTTCGGCAGGCACGCCTTCGGCAATCAAATTGTTTCGCGCGACTTCGACAAACTTCGGATTTCTCTTTTCGGTTTTCGACCATCCCGCTAGTCCGCCGTCATCGGTCAATAAAATTTTCGGCGCAATCCCCTGCCGGTAAACGAGCGCGGCTTTCTGTGTTCTTTCCAGATAAACGCTCGACCCGCTCAAAATCAAAATCGCGTCAGCTTTCTCTAAAGGTTTTTCAACAATCAAATTTTCCGCCAAAAACCAGGCGAACAAAATCCACGCGAGAAAAAGCAAGAGAAAACATATAATTAACTTAAAACTGCGAGTCATTTGATAAAAATTTAACCACAGATTTGCACAGATGGACACGGATAAGAAAAGATTTTATTGGGTGAGTCTTTTCTTAGCTACAGTATTTTTTAAGTTTTATCAGTGTTTATCTGTGTGAATCTGTGGTTAATTATTCTTTATTTTCACTCTTAGCGATTATTTCCCTCAATTCGTCGATCCTTGATTCCCAGCTTTCATTTTTAATCGAGTCGCTAATTTCCGTTTTCGACTTCGGGGTTTTCAATGCCTGTTCGATTTGATTGATAAAATCCGCGTGTGTTTCGCCGATTAGACAATAATCTAAAATCCTGACTTCGGGAATGTCGGTCGAGATGACTTCGAGACCAGCGGCGAGATATTCGCGCACTTTTAAAGGATTTGCCGAAAGCGTTAAATTATTGATGACGAACGGGTTTAGCGCAACGTCGAAACCTTTGCAAAACGCGGGAAGCTCGCTGTAGGGCTTGCGCCCGAGAAAATGAATGTTCGGCACATTGTCGAGAATTTTCACTTTCCGCTCGGCGTCGACCGTGATTTTTCCGATTAAAACAACCGAGCCGTTTTTGAAATGTTCCGCCGTTTTTTTCAAAAGTTCAAAATCGACCCAATCGGCGAGCAAGCCGTGAAAACCGATTATTGGTTTCGGCAAGTTCGCAATTTCAGCGGGAATTTTCGTGTTTTCATCGAGCGCTTTTCTAAAGTGGGAAAAATCGACGCCGTGCCGGATGATAAACGTATTTTCGTTAAAATCCTTTTTTGTCTCAAACAATTTTTCCGCCGAAACAATTACTAAATTCGCTTGTCTGAAAAGTTTTTCTTCGATTTCCCGCAAACCTTTCGACGCGCCGGTAAAAGCCGTGTATTCATCGACGCAGTAATAAATCAACTGTTTTTCACCGAGCTTTCCGGCTAACAAACCAGCCGCCGGATTGAAAACCATATTGAGCGGATTTTTAAAGCCGAGTTTACGCATCGCTTTTTTCACCTGCGAAACCAGAAACTTTTCGTTAAACTGTCTGACCGCTTCATTACCATAAGCCGGAATCGCCAGCGGATTTAAGACAAAGATATTCGGCTCGACTTCCCTAATCGGTTCGGTAAAATCTTTTAATTTCTTAAAGATGCGTGAAATGTCCTTGCTCGAAGTCGTCGGCATCCGGTTGGCAATCGCGTTTATCCATAAAATTCGATTGTCTTTCGATAAAACGCGCATCAAATGAGTTTTCGACAACGGGTCGCCCGTCCAATCGTGGCTGAAACACAAAATGTCGCGCCCACGCAAAATCCCGGAAACGTCCGGGAGATTTTCAGTTTTTCTTTCTTCTTTTCTTTCTAATATTGCTGTCGTCATTAGTTTTTTGTTTCTCGCGCACCGAGCGATTTGCCGTCTAAAACGTCTTTTTCAAATTGCTTCATAATTTTTTCTTCGAGCATCAGCGTATCGGCAAAAAATTTCGCGCCCCAATTAACGTAAATAAACGGCGTGTAACGTCCGAAAATCGGCTGTGAACCTTTGATGCCGCCGCGAATGCCGCCGTGCATCGATGAAATATTCTGCGCGGATTTTGTAAAGTCGTTTAATTTCAAAGCCGCATTCAAATAGCGTGTATCGCCGTTTGTTTGAAAAAGTTTCAGCCACACGCCCGCGATTTGCGCGTTGCCGGTCAAGCAGCTGTATTTAGCGTCGGTCTTCCATTTTTCGTCAAATTCGCCAGCCATGAAACGCCGCAGCTCGAAAATTCGCAACAACTTTTCCGCAGTTTTTTCCGTCGCCCGCAAATATCTTTCGTCGCCGCAAATTCGCCACGATTCAAACAAACCTTCGATCACATAAGCGATTGTATGCGTCGGCGGCACTGTCCATTTATCTTCGGAAACGAAAAAAGCATTTTCGGCAAACCAGCCGCTTTCGCGCTGCTGCGCGAGTGTCCAATCGAGTTTGCGCTTTGCCGAATCCAGGTATTTCCCCTGGTTCGTAATCTCGTAAATTCCCAAAAGACTCCAAGCCGTGCGCGCGTCGTAAGCGTGAACGCTCGTTTCGGTTTCCGAACTCGCCACGCGCCACGCTCCGTCTTCCGCCTGAACCGAAATTAGCCAATCCCCGGCGCGTTTCGCCGCTTCGAGATATTTGTCGTCTTTCGTTTCTAAAAATGCGCGGCACCAGCCCAAAATAACTTGTCCGGTATTAAAAACAGCCGGTTTTTGTTCCGTGTTTTTTTGGAAAAGTCCGGCTTGAACAGCGCCGTTCGGCATCTGCACTTCGATTTCCCAATCCGCCATTTGCTCGGCTTTCCGGCGAAACTCTTCTCTGCCGGAAAATTCGGCGTAATCATAAAATGTCGGAATAATATAACCGGTCGTTTCAGGATACGGCGCGAGCCAGCCTTCGATAACCGAATAACCGCCGCAAACGCCCGCGTTTTTTGAATTATCCTGCGCCCGGCACAGCCAGTTTATCGTTTCGTCCAAATGTTCGAGCGAAGCACGCGGCTTTCGCAAAACACCCGAAATGTCTCTCAGCCACACATTGGCGATTGACGGGTTCAGCGAATGCAGCGCGGCATTTGAAAGTTTTGAAAGCGGAACGGTTTTGAGTTTATCGCTAATCATAAGTTAAAGATTTTGAGGAGATTGCAAATTTTGAGGAGCGTGTTCTGAATCCAAATTCAACTCGTTTTTCTTCATTTCTACGGCTGGTTCAAGACTTTTCTCAGCACCGAATTTTCGCAAACGCTCGTCGGTAATTTTTTTCAAACGCGGGTGCATCTGAAAATATTGTCTGCCGCCCGCTTCGATTCGTTCGGTCGGCACATCTCGCGTTTTTTCGATTTCCGCGAGCGCTTCGCTTATCAAATCGACTGCCAAAGCCGCACATTTATCGCGCAAAGTTCCGGTCGTGTCCTGTGAATCGGCTTCGATAATTCTCGATTTTAAAACCCTTCCCGTATCGACGCCTTCGTTGACCGCGTGAACGCTGACCGCAATCGGGTCGCCGTGCAGCGCCGACCATTCGGTCACGTCCATTCCGCGATAATCGGGAAGGAGTGCGTAGTGCGGATTGATGACGCCGATTTTCGGAACTTCCAAAACTTGTTTTTTGATGATTCCGCAGCCGCGTAAGACAATAACTTCAGGCTGCAAAGATTTGAGAATCTCGACGCATTCGGGAGAATTATGCGAATCGACGAGAAAGACTTTCGGCGATACTTTTACATTTAGAGATTTGTCGGTTCGAGTTTCCGCCGTCACGTTCTGCAGTTTTTTACCAGAAACCTTTTGCAGAGCTTTTTTGACAAACACGCGAAACCCGAGCTTCCAAATCCATTCGCGGATTGATTTCGCGGTGCTGGTCTGCTCGACAATGACGCCGACTATTTCGTGTCCGTCCGCTATTAGACGGGTTGCCAAGCGCTCGTTTTTGAACGAATACCAGCGCGGAACTCTCGAGAATAAAACGATTTTCATTTTTCTATCTTTCTGCAAATCCTTGATAAACGATTAAACGGCAAACGCTTCAGACTTAATTTGCTCGAATTCCGTTTCTTTTTTTATTGATTGCTCGCCGTCGAGAAACTGGCGCGCCCACATTTCAAAATTTACTAAAAACCATAATTTCTGTGCGTGGTCTGCGCCCGATTGATGCTCGGCTGTCAAATTGCGCAAAAAAGTCGGCTCGAATAAACCGCGCCCCGCTGCTCTTTCGCCTAAAACGTATTCGTCAATCAAATGACGGTATTCATTTCTAAACCAGCGACCGATTGGCACGGGAAAACCCATTTTCGGTCTTTCGAGAATTTCGGCTGGCAAAATTCCCCGCATCGCTTCGCGTAAAATCCATTTGGTCGTTTTGCCGCGAATCTTCATTTTCTCAGGCAGTTTCCCCGTAAATTCGACGAGTTTGTGGTCGAGAAACGGCACGCGGCTTTCAATCGAAGCCGCCATCGACATTTGATCCTGCTTCATCAAAAGCTCGTGCAGATAAGTTTTCGTGTCGGCGTAAAGCAATTTGTCCAAAACGTCTCTCGCATTTGTTTCTTTCAGCCAATTCTGCTGGTGAAAATACGGATTTCGCTCGCCGATTCTGGCTTTCGCGTCGTCGGTTAAAAGCTGATTTTGAAATGCTTTCGGGAAAATAGCGAAATTATCGAAATAGAGATTTTCGATGTCTGAGTCGAGCGATAAAAATGTTCGTTTTAATTTATTATTGAACGAACGCGGCAAAGACGCAACGCCGTTTTTAACCAAACTTCTAAAAACATTCGGCGTGAACTGCTCGTATTTTTCGCCGTATTTAAGCAGCGCGAGAGTTTTTTGATAACGCCCGTAACCGCCTAGAATCTCATCGCTGCCTTCGCCCGTCAAAACGACTTTAACGTGTTTCTGCGCCAGTTTCGAGACGAAATAAAGCGGAACGCTGGCGATAAAACCGAGCGGTTCGTCTTCGTGCCAGATTAAATTCGGCAGCGCGTCAAAATATTGTTCGGGCGTGATGGTGATTTCGTGATGTTCGGTTTTGAACCGTTTGGAAACGATTCGCGCGTACTCGAATTCGTTCGCCTCACGCTCTTTGAAACCAACCGAAAAAGTTTTTATCGGCTCGGAAACCATTCCCGCCATCATCGCGCAAATAGCGCTCGAATCGATGCCGCCCGATAAAAACATTCCGAGCGGCACGTCAGCCATCAAGCGCAATTCGACCGATTTTCTGAAAAGCTCGCGCCATTGTTCGATAAAATCACGGTCGGACATTTCATCATTTTTCGGCTCGAAAGACGCGTCCCAATATTTTTCGATTCGGATTTTGCCGTCCATCCAGCTTAAAATGTGTCCGGGCAGCAGACGTTTGACGCCTTTGAATAAAGTTTCGTCAAAAGAGGTTCCGTGATTGGCGAGCTGGTCGGGCAGAGCGTCGTAATTTAATTCGGGTTTGACGGCTGTCGCTTCCAAAAGAGATTTTATTTCCGACGCGAAAAATAAATTTCCTTCTTCGTCGTGAACGTAATAAAGCGGTTTGACGCCGAATCTGTCACGCGCGATGAATAATTCTTTTTTTCGCTTGTCCCAAACGGCGAATGCGAACATTCCGCGCAATTTTTCGACACACTTCGCGCCGTATTCTTCGTAGAGATGCAGAATCGTTTCGGTGTCGCAATTGGTTTGAAACTCGTAGCCTTTCGCTTCGAGTTCGCGGCGATAATCGGCGTGATTATAAACTTCGCCGTTATAAATTATCACGCACGATTCGTCCCGGTTGGGCATCGGCTGATGACCGTGCGCGACATCGACGATGCTCAGACGCCGGTGTCCGAGTCCGATGTTTTCTTCGATAAAAATTCCCGCGTCGTCGGGACCGCGATGCTCGATTGAGTCGCGCATTTTTATTAGGATATTTTGATTGATTCGTTTTTTTGAACGGCTCGAAAGAGCTATTCCGTTGATTCCGCACATAAAAAAGATTTTGAGACGATTGAAAGTCGGGCGTGATTTTGAAGCTGCCTTGAACGGCTGTAATTATTTTACACATTTTTTGCCGGTTTGACGAGAAGTTTTTACGCGGTCAGTCGGAATTTGCGCTTCCCTTAGACATTTACTACTCACAAGGGATTTTTTCGTTTATAATCGTTTTCCAAAAGAGGCTTTTTATAAATGTCCGACAATCAAATCAAAGTTCGCTACAAAGAAAAATCCAAACCTAAAATAGGGCGAATAAACGTCTTCGTCGGTTTGGCGGTTGTAATGTTTCTCGGCGTTTCGCTCGCGTTCGCCGTCGCCGCTTTTTCCAAAAAATTTAATCTTTCCCCCGCGCCTCTGGAAATCATATCCGCGGTGAGCGGGACGATAATTCGCGTTCCGGCGGGCGGCGATTTACAGGCAGCGATTAACCGCGCTAAAAGCGGCGACATTATCGAACTCGCGGCGGGCGCGACTTATTACGGCGAAATAAAATTGCCTGTCAAACCGCTGACCGATTTTATTACGATTCAAACGTCCGCCGTCAATCAACTTCCCGAAAACAAGCGTATAAATCCGTCGCAGACAAATCTGCTGGCAAAAATCGTGACCAAAGGCAAAGGCGTTTCTGCCGTCACGACGGCAAACGGCGCGCATCATTTTCGCTTCGTCGGCATCGAGTTCGTTCCCGCCAACGCCGATTATATTTACAATCTTGTCTATTTCGGCGCCGATGATTCCAACAAACTTTCCGATATTCCGCATCATTTGGAAATCGACAGATGTTATTTTCACCCATACAAAACCGGCGTTACGCGCCGCGCTCTGGCTTTGAACAGCGCGGCGACCAATGTAAAAAACAGCTATTTCGCCGGTTTTGCCTATCCCGGAGAAGAAACGCAGGCGATTTGCGGCTGGACGGGAACAAAGGACGTTAAGATTATTAACAATTATCTTGAAGGAGGCGCGGAAAATATTTTGTTGGGCGGTTCCGACCCCGCTTCGGCTGATTTAATTCCTGCCGACATCGAAGTGCGCGGAAATCATATCAACAAGCCCGCCGAATGGAAAGGTAAAAACACGATGAAAAACCTTTTTGAAATAAAAAACGCCAGGCGCGTGCAGTTAATAGGAAATTATCTAGAAAACAGTTGGGCGAGCGCGGCTCTGACGATAACCGTTCGCAATCAAGACGGCAGCGCGCCTTTCAGCACTATCGAAGACGTTTTAATCAAAGACAACATTATCAGCGGCGCGGGCGAGGGAATGAATATTTTGGGTCTCGACGACACGCATCCGAGCCAGACGATGAAGCGGCTTAACATCGTCAATAATCTGTTTCTGCATATCGGCGAAGAAAGCTGGAAAGGCAGCGGCTATTTTATTCAAATTTCCAACGGCGAAGACGTTTTAATCGCCAACAACACTATTTTTAATACGGGAAATATCACGACTTTTCACGGCGAAACGCCGCGCAATTTTCTATTCCGGGACAACATCGTCGGACACGGCAATTACGGCATACACGGACACGAAAACATCAAGTCGCCAGCCGGACAAAGGCTGTATCAAAATAACGTTATCGTCAATAACCAAAAAGTCACTCAATCCGACACGTCATTTCCGCCCGGGAATTTTTGGGCGCCGGATTATAAAAGCGTCGGTTTTATCGACTTCGCAAATAACGACTTTCGGCTCGCCCCAAACAGCCGGTTCAAAGGCAAAGGCAAAAACAATACGGACATCGGCAGCAATCTGACCGTCAACAATTCAGCTAAACAGGAGTAAAGAGCGAAAATAATCCGAATGTCTACGGCTTTCCGTATTCTAAAATACCCGTATAAGAAACATCGAAATCGGGGCTGAAAACTCCTCGACAAACGTCGTCTATTTGACCGATTTTTTGAAAATCATTTTCCAGCTTTCGCTTTAAAATCTCATTTATCTGTGCAGCATTTCCATCAGTGAACCAGATTTTATTCGTCGGCGGCAAATTTTGATTTATAGTTTGAACGAGATTTTCCGCTTCCAAATCTAACTCGGCGCGTTTGTCGAGCGGTTTGGAAACCGAGAAATAACCTCGGTGAAAATCGTTTTCCTTCGGAAAAGTGAATGTTCGATAGTTTTTTTCCGCGCCGAATTTTTCGAGATAATATTCCATCACCGTCCGCGACGCTCCCGTAAAAATAATCGCGTCGCCCGTTCGGGAATGAGCGATTAAACTCTTTACAAACAATTTTTCCGAGCAAATCGCGTCGCGGTTGTAATATTTAACCAACGCCGTGCCGCAAATCGCCAAAAGCAGCGTGCAGCCGATTATCAACACCGTGCGGTTTACGTATTTGCACAAAAGCGGGGCAACCAGAAGAATAAAAGCGTGAAGCGAAACGATATTAAAGCGCGTGCCGCCGAATATCGGCTTAACTTGCGAAATAATAAACGGAACGACGAGCGTTCCGAACATAATCGTCAGAAACATCATTCGCCTTTTGTCGCCGAATAGTTTTGTAAAAAATCCTGCGCCTGCATACTGTTTAAAAGCGCGGCGAAATGAACTGCTCGAAAACAGCAGAACCGACATCAAACTGTATGCGATATAAGCGATTTTTTCGCCGAAATAACCGAGAAATATAACGAATAAATCTTTTATCGACGGCGGATCAATCCAATCGACGGCGGCGTTGCCGAGCTGACCGAGAAAAATCGAACCCCACAAAACCGTGAATGGAAGAAACGATAAAACCGAGATTTTCAAGGCGCGCGAAAATTGTTTCGGGAAAAACAGCGAAAGGTAAATCAAGGCTTGCGAAAAACAAAAGAAGAAAAACCAGACGTGAGTTAAAATTCCGCAGGCGTTGATAAAAATGCAGCCCCAGAAGACGATTTTCGATTGCGATTCGCCCAAAAAAATCTTTATAAAAAAATACGTCGAAGAAACGCAGAGAAAACCGAGCAGCGAGTACATTCTGACCGAATGAGCCGACCAGGTAGCCAAAGGACTGAGTAAGTACAAAAAACTCGCCAGATAACCCGTTTCGCGGTCGTATAATTCCTTTGCCAAACAATAAACGAGGAAAATCGACGCGAAATAAAAAATTGTCGAGAGAAGCCGTAAAGCGTGTTCTTCGTGACCGAACAATTTCACCCACAGTGTCAGCAAAAAATAATAAAACGGCGGGTGCGTATCTACGCTTAATTCCCTAAGCGCGTCGGAAAAATCGAGCCGCGCAATAAAAACGCTGTATGCTTCGTCTGCCCACAGAGATTTTCCGCTGCCGTAAAATGCCAGAAAAACCGCGCTGACCAGAATCACGCCTAAAATCAAATACCGGTAAGTATTTGCCGTTAAAAAATTTTTGCTTTCAAAATCGAACACTTTTATTTCTCGCAATTTTTTTGCACACCTGTAAAATACGCGCTGAAAACTTTATGAAAAACACTTTAAGTTTTATTCTTTTGTGTAATTTTCAAACAGAAGGTAAATTTTATGATAAGTAATCGGGCAAAATAAAAGCATCAATAAACTGCAGATAAACGCCGATGGGCGCAGATAAGAAATGATTGAAACACGGAATTTGTTTAATCGAAAAAATATCTGCGTTAATCCGCGTCCATCTGCTTAATTAGAAAAAGCAAAAAATATGAAACCCATTTGTGAACTACTAGCCATTTCGGATGTCGAACATTTGCAGCAGATTTACACAGGCTTCAGTCTTCTTCACAAACAAGGTTTTTTAAATCTCAAACAAACCATTCCGCGCGAATTTCTGCAAAACAAAAATGCGTCGAATCGCTGGACTGATTATAAATTCTTCAACACTAAAGTCGTCGTCAATGGGAAAACAAACGTCTGTTTTGACACACACGACTGGAATTGGATTGACGAAGAAATTTTGCGGGAAGTCGATTTTTATTTCAAAAGAAGCTACGACGCGCAGTATATCTCAAAATTAGAGGAAAAGGATAAAGTTTTTCCTCTGGGTTTAAATTATCAGGTTTCAAATCCGGAAAAAGATTCGTTCAAGCTGGCAAGATCGGCTTTTTACGGCGGCAAAAGCAAAATCAAAGCCGCGATAAAAGGTTTGCGGATAGACCGGTTTCTGGGCGACAAAGGTGAAACGGAACAGCTTAAAAACCTCGAATCTTATCCTGATTTTACGATTGAGCCGAAAATTTTATTTATGGCGCGCACCTGGAATCCAAATTTCATCGAAGACAAAAAACAGCGAGAAGTCGTCGAAAAATTAAACGAAACGAGAGCCGCGTCGGTGAGAATTCTGCGAAAAGAGTTCGGCGAAAGATTTTTCGGCGGACTAGCGCCGGACGATTACGCGGCAAAGCATTTTAAAGATTGTCTGCTGCCCGACGGCAGTCTTTCAAACAAGCGAAGCTATCTTAAAATTCTAAAAGACTTCCCAATAAGCGTGGCGACCGCCGGACTGAATAACTCGAACGGCTGGAAGCTCGGCGAATACGTCGCTTTTTCCAGAGCGATAATCACCGAGCCTTTGCATTTTCAAGTCACCGGCGATTTTGCCAAAGACGCGAATTATCTTGAATTTACCACGCCCGTTGAATTGATTAACGCCGCGACGCGGCTTTTTGAAAACAAAAATCTACGCTTTGAAATGATGATGAATAATTACAGGTATTACAATTCATTCGTCAGACCCGATTCGCTCGTCTTAAACAGCCTCGCCGTTGTTTTCAGCCACAGTAATTGTTTTGAAATATGAAGATGTTCGCCTCGATTAATCTTTAGTTTTTAACAACCGTTTGTTCGTTTGATTCTTTATCCAACGTCAAGCTCCGATAAAGTTTCAGCCATTCTTCACGCACATTTTCCCGATTGTATTTATTATTTTCTTCTAAAGCGTTCCAAATTATTTTTTGCGCCAAGATTTCGTCTTCGAGCAATCGAATCGCCTGTTTTGCCAACGCTTCGTAATCATTCGTTTTGACGAGTAAACCCGTTTCGCCGTCTTGGATGATAAAGGGAATTCCGCCTGCATTGGTCGAGACGACCGGCAAACCGCACGAAAACGCTTCGATGATTGACAGTGGCATATTGTCCACTATAGAAGAATTCAGATAGATGTCAGCTTCGTCATAGACATTCGGCATCTCGTCCGGTTCGACGCGCCCGGTAAACACGGTGTTTGAAAGGCTTAATTCGACGGCGAGTTTTTTGAGCCCCGCTTCTTCGCTTCCGCAGCCGGCGACGAAAAGTTTGGCGGCGGGAATTTTTCGTTGAATGAGTTGAAAAGCGCGTAAAACGTCGGCGACCTGGTAATGCGCTTCAAAATTTCGGTTCGATAAAAAAATCGGTTTCAAAGGACTTCTCGCGCGAAATTTGAAACTTTCGCTTTCGACAAAATTAAAAATCGCGGTCGCCTGCAAACCGAATCGCGCAAAAACATCAACTAAAAATTGTGACGGGACGACGATTCGGTCAAACATTTTCATCGTCGGTTTCGCCGTCAAACGCCAGTTTTTTAAATGAGTTTCGGCTTCGCCCGTGTGATAATGCAAAACGACTTTTTTGCCGTAAAGTTTTGAAACAAGAAGCGGCGGAACCGAGGAAATAATGTAGCTCGTCGTGCCGGAAGAAAAAACGTGAACTATGTCGGCTTGCGGTATCTTGCCGAAAAGCGAAAACAAAAATTTGATTGAAGTAAAAACGGTGCGCAAAATTTTTACCGTCTGAAAAACGGTTTCGGGATTGTTCGGAACGAAAAACAGTTCGACGTTTTCGGTGCCGAAAAAAGCGTTGAGCAACCGATTTGACTGGATTGACTGCCCGCCGACGTTTTTCATCGAAGGCGCGACGAGCGCGACTTTTATCTTTTCCGCCGGTTTATTTTCCATCCGATTTTCGCTCGTAAAGGTTTAAAACCTTTTCCAGCTGCGCTGCGCAGGAGAATTTTTCTTCGACGTTTTTTCTGCCGCGTTCGCCCATCTTTTCCGCTTTTTTGAGATTCAGCAAAAGTTCGGACAGACGATTCGCCATTGCCGCGTCATCGTCGGACGCGACGAGAAATCCGGTTTCGTTTTCGATGATTGCTTCGCTCGCGCCGCCGACGTTCGTCGCCGCGACGGGGAGTTTTGCCGCCATATATTCGAGAATCGAGTTGGAAAATCCTTCGGCGAACGAAGTCGAGACTCCGGCGAAGGAAATCGAAAGCAATTCGGGAATCTTCGCACAACCGCCGATGAAATGCGTGTTTTCGGCGACGCCGAACTCCTTCGCCAGAGATTCCAAATCATTTTTCAGCTCACCTTCTCCGGCGAGAACAAAATGCGCGGCGGGAAATTTTTCCTTTAATCTTTGAGCGACGCGCAGAAACATCGCTTGATTTTTAACCGCGTGACGCATATTGGCAATTAAAGTTATGAATTTTATATCTTCGCCAATCGGCAAGCCGAATTCTTCACAAATTCTTTGGCGATTCGTTTCTTTCGCGGCGAGTCTTTCCAAATCGATTCCGTTGTAAATTATCTCAACCTTTTCCGGCGAAACGCCTTCGCTCGTCAAATAATTTTTCACGGCTTCCGCATTACCGACAATCGCGTCGGCGGTTTTGAAGATTCTTTTTTCGATTGTTTTTTGCAGCTTCGAGCGCATTCCGCCGGTTTCGCGTTTCGAGGCGATTTTCACCGGAACTCGCGCCAGCAGCGCCGCCGAAATTCCGAAAACATTCGTGTAAAAGTCGTGCGTGTGAATGATTTCGATTTTGTTTTGCTTGAGAAAACGAACAAACTTTTGCATTTGCCGGGCAAAATTCAAATCGTAAAAAGAAGTCAAACGAAATTCGGGAATTTCCTTAAAACCGAGTTTTTCCGCTTCGGCGCGCAAAACTCCGTCGTTGTCCAGAGAAGCGAGAAATACGTTGTAAGTCGCCTCTTCGCTTAACAATCGGACAAGCTGGACGGCTTGGCGTTCCGAACCGCCCCGCTGAAAACTGCCGATTAGTTGTAAGACGTTTTTTTTCATTTCGGGCGGAATGGCGAAAATTTATAAACAACACGTGCGACGGTCAAACCCGAAATGATTTGGAAGTTTGTAACAGTAAAGACTAATTTTCGGAATTCGGGCGCTCAACTGCATCTTCCGTTAAGGAGACACTGAAAATATCTTCGCTTGTTTGAACATTTAACTGATTGCCAAATCGCCGGGAGACGGCGTAATTGAGGCGATTCGAGCGATTGATGATTTCTCGATTCGCGAGAGAAAAATTTGCGCCGCCGATTAACACGAATTCTTCGGGCAAATCCTCGCCCGCGCTCAGACGCGCCCAGAGAAAGCGAAAATCCGTGTCAAAAATTTCCGTCCGAACGATTTGGTCGGCGTCGGCGAAAACGAACAAATCCTGATAACCGCGATAATCGACGACAAAAGCGCGTCCGCCGCTGACTCCGGTTTCAAAAACTTCAGGCGCGGGCAAACCGACATTGTTCGGCAGCATAAACGTAAAAAATTCCTGCGAGCCGATTCCTTCGGAAACAAACTGAAGACGCGGCGCGGCGACACGCTTGCCGTAAACCGGCGAAATCCATTCGTTTTTGCGCCGCCAATCGCCGTTGTCGCCAAAGGTAAAAAGACGCAGACCGCTTTCGGTCGCGGACGTTTCGCTAACGCAAAAATTGCCGTTTCGCGTCGCCTCGATAAAGGGATTTGTTGCGCTGTCGAATTGAAAGTTCAATTTGTAATCGTGTCTGCCTGCCGTTTCGACGTAATCGCGCATTATCCAGTAATCGTTTTTCAGAAAAAGAACGCTCCGCGTGTGAACGGCGGGAGAATTTTTCAATCTCCGGTAGCCGTCGTGCGAGCCTTCAAAAAAGTCGAAGCGGTCGTGCGAAATCCACGAACCGGGTTTTGCTTCGGCTTTCGTCAGCCAGCCGAATTTATCAGCCGGTTCGGACGAAGATTTTTCGTCAATGACCAGCGTATTATGCGCTTCGGTCGAGCGGAAATAATCGCGCAGCTCTTTTGTTTCGTGATAAGTGTAAGTTCCGGCGTCAGCCAAAACGCTGCGTCCGCCGATTGCCAAATCTATCGCCAGAGCGTCGGCGTGCGCGTGTCCGGCGCTCAACGCACCGTGCGCACCGCAATCAACGAGCAGATAATCGTCGGTTTTGCTCCAGCCGTCGCGCATCACGAAATATCCGCCGTCTTCAAATCGACGCGATTTATGTTCGGGCTGGTGAGCGTGTAAAGTTTTGAAGCTCCGCACGCCTTGAAAACCGAGCAGCCAGAGCGTTTCCTCGGCGATGCCATTTGCGACGAATTTATAATCGCCGCGCTCAAAGAGAATCGCACCGGCTGACAGGCACGAGCGAAAATCGTTCGGCGCGCTGTTACCGAGCGGAAGAGTTCTGCCGCCGTCGTCGTCGCCGACGAGCGGCGTCGTTCCGTCGGGACGCGTAATATACATCAAAAAATCGAGCAGCGATTGCAGTTTGGCTTCGAGTTTTTCCTGTAATTTAACGTCGGTTTCGTCGCTATTGAGAGCTTTAAGGACGAGAAAATGCGTGTAAAAATCCGCCGTGTAGCGGGCGTACCAAGTCGACTGCTCAAAATAAACGCCGTCGGGCAAAATCTGACGGTCGAGTTCGGCAAAAAGAATTTCTTCGCCGAGCCGTCGCCAGTGCGCCGCTCGCTCAAAAAACGGCAATTGCGTCCCGAGATAATAAAGACCGAGCGCTTCGCCCGTTAAATGCGTATTCGGACTGTAATAAGTCGAAAGGTATTTCTCCAGATGCCTGCCGTGCAGATGAAGAAATTTCAGGGCTTTTTGGAAAAGCTCCGGCGTTAAACTCGCCGAATCCTTAAAAAACTGAAAAGCCCAAATCCACGAAACGGCGCGGAATGCCACTTCCAGACTGCTCGACCAGTTGACGCCGTGTCCAGGCGGATTCTGCTCCATCCAACTGTCGAGATGGCTGGCAAATGTTTCGGCGTAACGATTGTCGCCGGTCAGCCAGAAAGCCACGCCGAGCGCGAAAAAATGTTGATGACGGTTGAGTTCCCAGATTATTTTTTTGTCGCCGGTCTCTTCAGCGTCCAATTCGTCAAAATGTTTCCAGTGCTTGAGCGGCGCGTTTTTACCGGAAATCGGTTCGTAATGCCAATCGACCTCCGCGCCGAAATCGAGATTTTGAAAACCGAGCAAATCGAATTTACCGGCAACGGCTTTTTCCGCTTTTTCGATAAAAAAACGCGCGCTTTTTTCGCCGAACTCGGAGCGAAAAATTTCTAAAGTTTTTTCCTTTTGCCGAAAAGCCGGAAAAAATGTGTATTCGGATTCGGCGAAAAATTGCTCGAAAAGTTTTTCCGGCTCGATTTTTCCGGTGCCGAGAAAACTTACGTCGAGCAAGCGGGCAAATTCTTCATCAGAAGGTAATTTACCGCTCAAACCGATTTGTTCGGTGCGCGCGGAGATGGCTTGTTCGCCGCGAGCGCGAATTTCCGCCCAGCTTCGCCCTTTTATTTTCTTAATCTTGTCAATCGGATTTGCCATTGCGTTTCTCAATATACCGCTATTTTTTTCCGCGTTTCGGCTTGTTTGACGTTTTCATCCATAATCGATTTCAGTCGATAATTTCTGTATTCGCCCGGATTTCCCTTTTTGCCGTCAATCGCTGCCAAAACCATATTAAACGCTTCGCGCGCCGATGCGAAATACACTTTATAATCACCGCTCCGCTCGCCTTTTTCAATCACGTCGCTGAAAAATTTCTCAGCCTTTTCGCCGATGCAGGCGGATTGGTCGCGGTCGAAAAATCCGTGACAATAAAGTTTGACGAAAATCCATTCGGGACGATTTTCAATCGTGACGTTTGCCGAAAGCCAGCGATTTAATCGCGCAACGTCCATCGGCTGATTGCCGACGAGCGCGCCGTCGTCGAGTCTCGGCACGGGAATGCCTTTGACGCGCCGCGTCCAATTAAAAATTAACGGTCCGGTAAATATAAGTGGCAATTGCGGCTGTTTTCCAAAAACGCTCATCCGTCTGCCCGTTCGATGCGGAATTTTTTCCGCGAGCGGCAAACCGCATTCGTAAATTTGGTTGAGAACCGCGACTTGCGATTGGTCGGGCGCCGACGGCAGCGTCATATCGACGTAACAGCCGGTTTCCTGCAAAATCTGCATTTCCTCGTCAACTCCGCAAAACCTGCCGCCGCACGAATTGCCGAGCGCGAGGTTGCCGTGAACAAATGCGTATTTCGGCTGCTTCTCATCTTCAAAACGCGATAACAATCGGTGTTCTTCCGCCAGACAATCTCGAAATTCGCTCAAAACTTTTCGCAAATTACCCGCCGTGTCGGGCTTTTCTACTCCGTGATGCAGATGAATTTCGACTTCGCCCAAACCTTCGGCTTGCATTTCCGCCATTTTTTTGAGAATTCGGCGGTCGTATTGTTCCGCCGGATAAAAATTAGTGTGACGAAATTTCGTGCCGTCTGCGTCGAGAACCGCGGCGCCTGTTTTCTGCGCCAGTTTATGATAATCGTCAAGCCGTCGGAGCTGGGCGTCCAAATCGAGCAAACCGTTTGCGCTCCAACTCGGCTCGAAATGATTGGCGACAATGAAAATAATATGCTTTCGCCCGTTCGCGCCGGGTTGCAGAAGCGAATTCGCCCGCGCCGACGGATAACGAATCAGCCACGGCAAATTCCATTTCAGTTTAGTCAGCAGAGATGTCTGATTATCGCTCATTAAGCTAATTTGAAAATCCTAAATTCTAATTCCTGAATCTTAAATTTTAATTATTCGTTCGCAAATTGCCGGTGCCAAAGCTCGAGCATCCATAAAATCCAGAGAGCGTATGAATGGTCGCGCCGATTGGCGGAATGTTCGTCCAAAAGAGTTTTGATATATTTTGCCTGAAAATAGCCGCGTTCCAAAGTGCGCTTTTCCAACAGTTCGGCGTGAATTCTCTCGCGCAAATTGGAATTTATCCATTCGTTAATCGGCACGCCGAAACCTTGTTTTTCCCGGTACAAAATCTCCGGCGGCACAATTCCTTCGAGCGCTTTTTTGAAAATATATTTCGTCTCGGTGCCTTTCAATTTTAGTTCGGGCGGAATTCGCATCACGAAATCAATCAGTTTGTGGTCGAGTAGCGGAACACGCGCTTCGAGCGATGCCGCCATACTCATCCGGTCAACCTTCGTCAGAATATCGCCCGGCAGATACGTTTTGCTGTCGAGGTAAAGCAGTTTGTCGAGCGCGTTTCCAGTCGGGACGCCGGCGGCGATTTTCCGAAAAACCTCCGCGCCCGCGCCGAAATCGCCGTTCAAATTCGCCCGAAATTTTTCCGAATAAAGCGCGTTTTTCCGCAAGCCGTTAAAATGCGAAACGCTGTCGATATAACGGTCAACCGCGTCCAGCGAGGAATTATAAAGATAGTTTTTCCCGCGAAAACCGTGCGGCAGATTTTCCCCGAGCGGTTTCAGCAAACCGCGCCGAACCGCTTCGGGCAATTTCGCCAAACCGCTCCGTTTTCTGTCCGTCACATAGCGCGTGTAACCGGCGAAAAGCTCGTCGCCGCCGTCGCCCGAAAGAACGACGGTCACGAATTCACGCGCCATCTTGGAAACCATAAAAGTCGGAAGCGCGCTCGAATCGGCAAAAGGCTCGTCGAAATGCCAGACTAAATCATCGACAACGTCGACTAAATCCGGCGTTACGATGAATTCGTGATGCTCGCTCTTAAAATGCTTCGCGGCGATTCGCGCGTATTTCAATTCGTTAAAACTGTCCTCGTTAAAACCGATGGAAAAAGTCTTGACCGGTTTGCCGGAAATTTGCGACATCAGCCCGACAATCGCCGAAGAATCGACGCCGCCGGAGAGAAATGCGCCGAGCGGAACTTCGCTGATTAAGCGAACTTCGACGGCTTCTTTTAATAAATCCCGCAGTTCGGCGACGTATTCGTTTTCGCTTTTTACTTCGGTGATTTTCTCGTATCTGAAATCCCAATATTTTTCGGTGGTCACCGTGCCGTTTTTGTAGATTAAAAATTGCGCCGGTTCTAATTTTTTGACCGATTTGAAAATACAGAATTCTTCCGGCACATATCCGAACGTCAGATAAGCGTCGAGCGCCGAATAATCGATTTCCCGACTTATTTCGCCGTGCGCGAGCAGAACTTTCAATTCCGAGCCGAAAACGAAATTTCCCGCGTCGGTCAAACTGTAAAATAGCGGTTTTTTACCGGCTCTGTCGCGCGCGACGAACAAACTTTCATCACGAAAATTCCAAATCGCAAAGGCGAACATTCCGCGCAGTTTTTCGAGACACGCCGCGCCGAATTCTTCGTAAGCGTGAACAATCGTTTCGGTGTCCGAGTTGGTTTTAAAGCGGTGTCCGAGCGATTCGAGTTCTTTTTTGAGTTCCCGAAAGTTGTAAATTTCGCCGTTAAAGACGATTGCCAAATTTCCGTCTTCGGTGTAAATCGGCTGCTGTCCGCATTCGAGATCGATAATGGAAAGCCGCCGCATCCCGAGCGCGGCGCGGTCTTTGACGACTGTGCCTTGTTCGTCCGGTCCGCGATGCGTGATGATTTTGCACATTTTATCGAGCAAAATCTCGCGCGTCCGAACGGGCGCGTCTTTTTCCTTTGAGATGAATCCGGCTATTCCACACATTTTAATTTTGGGTTTCCGATTTCGGATTTTGGATTGTAAACCTTTTGAAGACAGAAGATAAACGATTGAAGACCGATTTTAATTTTTGCTTTTCGTCCTCTTCGATAATGCCGAAACGATTCATCGCAAAAAGATAAATCGGCGCGAAAATCAGAGCCGAAAAGCCTAAAACCAAACAGCCCGCGAAAAAGTTCGTGACGCTTTGTTTCGGATTGGCAAAAATCGCCTGCGTCAAACTCACGCCCCAAACGGCAATGCTGTCACCGAGTTGATTATAGAATAAAAACGTCGCGCCGCCGGCAATCAAACTGGCGACCGCCGTTTTGCCGACATCTTTCAGCAAACCGGCGTCCTGCTTTTTAACATTTAATTTTTTCAAAACCAGCGCGGTCGAAACGAATTTATCAATCAAAGCGGCGGCGATGACAATAGCAATCATTCCGCGCAAATCGAAATGCCGGATGCCGAAATATAAAGCTGCGACGAGCGCGATGAGAATAAAAACACGCGAAATCAACAAAAATCTGCCGAGTTCCTTGTAAGCGCGGACAATCGGGTCATTGACCCAGATATAAAATGGCAAAAGCGTCAGATTGATGAGGAAAATCGGCACGCTTCCCAAATAATTCGCGGTGAAAAGCGTGCTGATAAAAGTCGTCGCCGTAATCATCAAAAAAACATAAATCGGGAAATAGAAAAACGCCAGTTTTTGCATTATTCGCACGCTGAGGCGAATCATCTCGCTTTTATCGTGGCGCGCTTCAAGCTCGCTCATTCTCGGTATCATCACGGAAGTAACCGATTCGGCGAGCATTCCGATAAGCGGAAGCTCGAAACATCCGGTTGAATAAATCGCGTAATCGGCTTCGCTGAAGCGATAGCCGACAAAATAATTGTGAATATCGGTTTGCAGCGTCCACAACAAGCCCGCCAAACCGAACGGCAGCGCGTAAAAAAGCTGCTGGCGGAAAAAACCGAAGTCGAATTGAAGCCAGAATTTCGGAAACCGCGACTGCAGATAAATCAGCAAAATTATCGATTGAATTAACGCCTGAAGCATCGCCGCATAAATAAACGACTCGACCGTCGCAAAAATCACGACCGCCAGCAGCAGCAGCGCGGTTTTGGTAAATTGCGCCAGAATAATAAACGCGGTCGCCATTTTCGGTTCGCGGTTAGCGACTGCGACGTTTTCGAGAAAAGTCGAGAAAATCCAGAGCCAGATGACGACGCCGATTTTCGGCGCGAGCCTGGTCATCTCGTCGCTCTGAAAAATATTTCCGAGAATTTGCGGATAAAAATAAAGTGCGAAACAAGCAACGCCGCCGACGACGAAGTTGAAAAGCAGCGTGTTAAAAACAGCCGCGCCGCGCCGTTCTTCGGTTTCGCGCGACAGAAAATAATAAACGCTGATGCCGAAACTAAGCGGTAAAATAGCGTTGGCGTTGACGATTATCAGAAAAACCTGCCGGTAGACGCCGACTTGTTCCTGCGTCAGAAAGCGAACGATTAAGAGCGGAAGCAGAAAACTGAACACGAAACCGATTAGCTTGGCAAACAAAAGCCACGCGCTCTGCGCTTTTAACGAATGAGTTTTAATGTTATTTTCTTCCACTTATTTAACGGAAAACTTAGATTTTATTCGGCGAGATGAACGAGAATTCGTCGGGGCGCAGTTTTTTGAATAACCGCAGAGTTAGTTTGGGCGACAATCGCAGCAAAAACTTTACTAGAGACAGCTTTCTTTTCCGGTAAAAGCGGTTGGCTACGGCAAGATGCGCTTCGGCTTCGGCAAACTTTCCTTCGACGAGCGAAAGTTTGCTTTGTTCGAGTTCGAGTTCGGCTTGGGATTGAGCCATCTGTTTTCGCCACGCCTCTTTTTCCCGCGCGTCGAGTGCGTATTTGCTTTCGATAACGCTCATCGCGCGAATGTTTCTGGCGGCGCGCTCGACATTCGTTCCCGAAAGACTGTTTGAACGAACGCGATATTTAAGCAGAACTTTTGTCTGATATCCGATTTTCGTGCCGATTCGCGCCAGTCGAAACCACAAATCGAAATCCTGCATCTGCGGCAAATCAGTGTCGAACAAATTTGTTTTCTGAAGCAAATCTTTTTTCAAAAGCGTACCGGAAGTTATGACGTTGCAGTCGGTGCTTATCAAGCTGACGGTCGTCACCGCGCCGCTCGAAGGCGCGCTCTGCATAAAAGTTTTACCGGCGAAAAACGGCTCGCCGAATAATTCCGCGTCGCAGTAAACCATTTCAAGCTGATTTTTTTCAAGAAAATCCATTTGCGAACCGAGAAAATCCGGGCGCCAAACGTCGTCTCCGTCAAGAAAAGCGAGCAATTCGCCGCGCGCCAGACAAATCGCCAAGTTTCTCGCTTGCGCCGCGCCGAGATTGACTTGCCGCGCATAAACGATGCGCTCCCAGAAAGGTTCGAGCGCGGTTTCCAATTCGTCCGTGTCTTTCGAGCCGTCGTTGACCAGCACGACTTCAAAGTCTTTGTAAGTTTGGGCGAAAACCGAGTTGAGAGTTTCCGCGACAAAAGTCGAGATATTATAAGCGGGAATAATAACGCTCACTTTCGGCGCGGCTCGAACATTTTTCCCGATTTTTACTTCGCCCGTTCTCAGTTGGATTTTTTTGCAGTCAGCGAGTCTTTCTTCCATATTTTTACACCGTCGAATTGAAAATTGTGATGTTTGTTTTCCTATGCTTCGCGGTTCGGTTCCCAGCGCGCGTATCTCTCGCCACGCAGAAATTTGTAAAATCCGACGACCGAAGCCGCGTTGGTCAGCACGAAATATAGGGGAATCGCCAGCACGCCGATATTCTTTTTGCCGCGCTCTAAAATCCAAGCCAGCAAAACCAGCGTGCAGAAAACGATCTGAAACGCGAAAATCAATTCAAAAACTTTTGAAGATAACGACAAAACCGCCGACGAGAGGAAAATCAAAAGCAGAAAAAGCGGCACGGCGTAGCGGAAAACTTTGTGCGAGATTAATTCGACGGCGTAAAAGCCGCTTTTCAGCGGATTCAGCATCTGCCGGTTGCGCCACAAATCCGTAAACGTCTGCGAAATAATGCGGACGCGCATTTGCAGTTCCTGGTCGGTTCGTCGGTTAGTTTCTTCGGTGCAGACGGCATTCGGCTCGAACACGGTGCGCAAGCCTTGTTCGTAAATTTTCGTGCAAATCAAAAAGTCCGAGCACGCTTCCGGGTACATCACGCGATACGCCGATTTTCTGACCGCGTAGAGACAGCCCGACGCGCCGATGAGCGAACACGCCAGACTTTCGCATTTTTTCAAAAAGGTTTCGTAATTCCAGTAACTTTTCGCGCCTTGTCCGACGCCCGATTTTGTTTCATCGACGTAAATTAATTTCCCAGCCACGCAGCCGATTGTCGAATCGGCAAAATTCGGCAGCATTTGGCGCAGCACATCCGGCTGATACATCGTCGTCGCGTCGGAAAAAAGAATTATCTCGCCCCCTGACTGCTCGACGGCGTTGTTTTGAGTGGCAGTTTTGCCGACTCTGCCTTCCTGCCTGAAAAGTTTGACCGTTTGACCCGCAAATTCTTTAACGATTTCATCGGTTTTGTCCGTCGAGCCGTCCGACGCGACAAGAATTTCGAGTTTCGTCGGCGGGTAATCTATCGCAAGAGTGTTTTCGATTTTTACGCGAATATCTTTTTCTTCGTTGTAAGCCGTAATTAAAATCGTTACATTCGGCTCGAAATCGGCACGTTTGACCGGTTTCGGAAACAAAAGGCTGACCGCGTAGACAAAAATCGGATAACCGGCGTAAGTGTAGAAAAGCGCGGCTGCGCTCGTCCAAAAAGTAATTTGTGCTGCCGAATAAAAGGTCATTTTAAGCCGATTGCCATCCGAGAAGATTTTTTCCTAATTCGCTCAAAGATTTGCTTGCCGCTTCTACTTTCACATTTTTTTCGATTTGGTAAATTCTTCTGAAAGCGACCGCGTAGGCGATTAAATAATAAACAAACCAATTATACGCTACTGAAACGAAGAAACTCGAAACCATAAAGCCGACGATGCTCGCCTGCAGCCCGATTGCCAGATAGTAAAACCAGTCTAATTCGTTTCGCGCGAAAAGCGTGCGCTCGATGGCGCCTAATTTCCTAAACGGACTGACCAGAAAAATCAGGTAAACCACCAGCCCTAAAATACTTAGTTCCGAGGCAACCTGCATAAAAGCGTTGTGCCACTGCAAATTGCTGTCGTTCATCACCGGCGAATTTCCCATTCCGATTCCCCACGGATTGCGCAGGGTGACGAAAATCGAGCGAAAAAACAATCCCTTGCGCTGGTCTGACGAGCCGACCGGATCGAGTCCGGGAATAAAAATCGACAAAAGCCGCAAGCCGTAATTTCCGGGCGCGGCGAGGATAAATAATCCACCCGCTGATGCTGAAGCAGCCAGCACTTTCAAGCGATTTTTGCGACCGAGCTTCCAGGCTAAAACCGCCGCTGCCGCAATTAAGCCCAAAAAGCCGCCGCGCGAATAAGTCACCACATTGGCGGCGACAAAAAGTCCAGCCATTACAAAGTATAAAATCCGCGTCAATCTGTTTTGGCTGGCGATGCCGAGAACGATGGCAATCGGCGTCATAGTCACTAAGTGCAGAGCCATATCGTTCGGGTTGCCGAACAATCCGCGCACTTCGACATCGACGCGGTAACCTTCGATTTTCATTTCGCCGGTCATAGAAAGATAAATCGCCGTGTAGCTCAAATAAAGTCCGACTGACAGCGAAAGCCACATCAAATTGATGAGCCGGCGCCGGGTCCGCACGACGTTGACCATCACGATAAAAATTAAAACCGATTTGATGAATAAATCGTTAAACGTCGTCCAGGACGCGGCTAAATCTTTGCCAATCAGCATCGTCAACAGCCCGAGCGCGGTCATTGCCAGAACGCATTTAACTTCGGTCGAAAGCGTCGTCAGCGAGCCTTCGGCGGACAACTGCGTCGGAACGTAGACGGCGAGAGTGACAACGGCAAAGTAAAACGCCGTCGCCGACAAAAATGACAACGACGGTATTAGTTCATAAGGGCGAAAAAGCACTAGAATCGAGAAAAGATAAAGTCCGAGATAAGTTAAGCTGTGTCCGTTTTTAACGAGCCAGCGGTCGCCGCTTAAAAGCCGACGGTCTTTCTCCGCCTTTTTTTCTTGCTTGTTCCGCTTTTGCTGCCCGGCATAATCCGTTTCATTCGGCGGAGCAAAATTCACTTTTTGAGGCTCGCCTTTTTCGGGAACGAAACTTTCCGATTCCGACGTTTTCTTTGTATCGGAAAACGTTTCGGACGCGAATTGATTTTTTTCTTTTTTTGCCGGATTGTCTAAGTTTTCCGTTGGCGCATCGTTTTTTTCATTGTTTGAATTACCGGCTGCTTTAAGCGATGTTTGGTTTTCGCCTTTTGCGCCGCTTTGTTTAGCGGATTTAGAGAGAGATTGATAATCAAGGCTTTTGACTTTGTTGGCAGGCATCCGTGAATTTTGGCGTCAATCTTTTTGCGGGCAAGTTTAACTGTTTTGTAATTTCGGCTTGTTTACTCATTAAACAATTTTCAGAAGTTATCTTATCATTTTTCGTTGAAATTAATAAAAATTTGGCAAATTTTGAAATCTTTACGCGGCTATTTCTTCGCTTTTGACGGCGATAATGCTACTGACCTTTTGCTTTAAAGCCCGTTCAAAATAACGGGCTTCGTTGACGCCGTTAAAGGAGAGCTGCTGCAAATTCGCTTCGATGCGTTTGCGGTAATCGGACACTAAAGAATCGGAAACGCCGAGCATTGCGGCAACTTCAAGTTGAGTTCCGCTGTCCGAGATTAAATAACAATGCCACAAAACGTTGACCATTCGGTCGTATTGTTTTGCTTTGCCGCGCACGCTCGTTTCCAGATTTTTCAGGAAATTGTCGACAAATCCGGTCGCTTCCATTTCGGCTTCGCGGCGCAAAACGTCTTCTTCGGGCGTTTCTCGCGTGTCGGCGTAATCGAATTCCATCCGTTCGTTGTCGTCGCCCTGCGCGGTGCCGCCGACCGGTACGAGATAAATATCCATAATCGGCAGCCGCGACATCACGAACGAACGCAAGCTGCGCACGTCGACGGGCGAATCGACCGCTTTGAAAACTCTGATAATCAATTTTTCGAGTTCGACGTTGCTGATGACGATTTGCGCATCGCCCGTGCAGCCGACCATTCTGGTATCGCGGCTCTGAAAGGAAACGGTTTTCACGCGCTCGTCCATTTCCTGCACGTCGCGGCGCGGTTTTTCGTTTTTCCATTCGGCGAGTCCGTAAAGCCGGTCGGCAAGCCGGCGGTGAATTTCCGGGTTATTGATGTTGTCGAAACGCTTGAAACTTTTGCCGGTTTGAATCAAAGTCGAAACTCGCCGCGCCAGACGGTAAGATTCCGGATAGCGTTTGCGAAGTTCGGCGGTCAGCATATTCGTCAATTCGATTTGACTGATTTCCGCTTCGATTTCCGCGTCGGACATCTCGGTATCAAGATAATGCTGAAAACGCTCCTTTCCCAAAAGTGCGACGAAAAGCTCCTGCGTCAAATCCGTGTAAGCGTTTTGCCTGCCTTCTTCGACCAGAAAACCCGCTCGCTTTGAAGCTCTCACCAACGGATGCGACGAAACTATTCGGTGAAGCTCCGCCCAAATCTGATTTACATCGGATGTCTTGAGGCTTTCGTTCCATTTTCCCACTTTAATTTGCCGTTTTTGAACGGAACTCGGCGGACGTTCCTGCTGTTTGATTGCGCTCATAATTTGTCTATTTGATTGTTTTTCGTTTTTGCGTTTGTTTTGCAAGTAAAGTTTTGCCCTGACCGCCCCTGGAAATCTCTTCCCGTTGAGACTTTCTTCCATTAGCGGCGAAATTATTTCTTAAAAATTTTGCAATTTTAAGGTTCGGCAGAAAAATTTTATAAATTAACTTCGAGCTTATGCAGTTAATTCGGCAGGTCGGTCGTTCGGATTAAATTCTCTTCCCGACGACAAGTTAAATAGTAGCAATTATTTCTGAATTGGGCAACATATTTTTGTATGTTTTTTAATTGTTGAACATCACTGCTAAATACAGTACTTTCAATAGTTATAAAAATATTTCCAGTGAACTTTTAACTGGCGAGAAAATAATTTCGTTTTTTATTTGATAAGTTTTGGAAGCGGGCGGGCATTGCGGATTTACTTTTTGTATAACGAATGTGTTTCTTGCTTGTATTTTGGAAGGGCGAGAGTCAGAGAATTTTCAGTCAAAATTTATAATTATGTTTTCGTCAAAAATGATTACCTTCTGCAAAAACGCAAATTGCCCGGCTTCGCAAAAGCTGCTGGCATTTCAAAACGGTGAAGTTTCAATCGGGAAACGTGAAGCGATTCTAAGCCATCTCGCCGAGTGCGAATTCTGCGCGACGGAAATCGAATTTTACGCGCGTTATCCGCAAGCCGAAGAAGAAACCGTCGCTAAAGCCGAGATTCCCGCTCCGCTTTTTGAACTAGCTTCGGCATTGCTCGGCAACAGGCACAAGGATTTTTCTCTGCTTAATCAATTGTTGTGTCAAAACGAGGGTGTAAAAATTTAAGAAACGAAAACTAAAAAGAAATATGAGTAACTATTACATTTCGCTTTCAGTTTTTTGCTAACTCAGCTTCCGCAAATTTCGTCAATCGCTTCTTCGTATTTCTCGTCAATCACGCCGCGCTTTATCTTTAAAGTCGGCGTCATTTCGCCTTTATCAATCGAAAACTCACGCGGCAGCAGATAAACTCTTTTCACTCGTTCGTAATCGTTCATCTCGCGCGTAAATTCGCCGGCATCGCGCTGTACTCTTTTAATAACGTGCGGGTTCTCACATATTTCTTCGCGCGTGCCTTCGGCGGAAATTCCTTCTTCTTTTAGAGTTTGTTTCAGATTTTCCCAGTCCGGCACAATTAGGGCGCCGACTTGTTTTCTGCCCGAACCGACGGCGACGGCTTGCGAGACGAGCGGTGATTGTTTCAAAAGACTTTCGACTTGCTGCGGCGCGACGTATTTACCGTTCGACAATTTGAACAAATCCTTTTTGCGGTCGGTGATGAAAAAATGTCCGTCGACGTCTTCGTAACCGACGTCGCCCGTGTGATAAAAACCTTTGTTATCAATAACTTTTGCAGTTTCTTCAGGATTATTGTAGTAACCTTTCATCACATTTTTGCCGCGGATAAGAATTTCGCCGTCCGATTCCGCGATTGTCATCTCGATTCCTTCAAACGGCGTTCCGATTGAACCAATTTTGCTGTCGTCGGGACGATTTATGCTGGTCACGCAGGCTTCGGTCATTCCATAGCCCTGGAGAACCGGAATGCCCGCCGCCCAAAACGCATTCGAAAGCTTTCTCGATAAAGGCGCGCCGCCCGAAACGAAAAAACGAATGTTTCCGCCGACGCCTTCGCGCCATTTTGCAAACACCAGACGGCTGGCAATCGAATGTTTCAGGCTCAATAAAAACGAAACCGAATTGTGTTTGTCTTTCGCGTTCCAATAATCTTGCCCGACTTCCAAAGCCCAGTCGAAAAGTGTAGTTTTCCAACCGCCCGCCGCTTTCCCTTTTTTGACGATTTTGTGATAAACCTGTTCAAAAAGGCGCGGCACGGCGGTCATAACCGTCGGTTTGACTTCGCCGAGAAATGCGGCGAGCTGTTCAAACGCCGCGCAGTAATAAATCGAAACGCCGTTTGAACATAAAACATAAAAAACAGTGCGCTCGAAAATATGCGATAAGGGCAAAACCGCTAAAGAACGGTCGGAATTTTTTATCGGCAAGGCTTTTGAAACGCCGACAATCGGCGTAATAAAATTTTGGTGCGTGAGCATCACGCCTTTCGGCTCGCCCGTCGTTCCCGAAGTATAAATAATCGTCGCTAAATCGTCCGACTCGATTTGCGAAAGACTCGCGTCAAAAATCTGCGAATCGATTTTTTCGAGTTCCCTGCCGCGATTTTCAAGCGCGTCGTAAGTCAAAGCGCGGTTGTCGCCAACGGGTGCGGCATCGGTATCAAAGAAAATCAATTTTTCCAATCGTTCCACGCTTTGAATAGCGTTTTCGGCGTGGCGCAAAATCTTTTTGCCCGAAACGAACAGCATTTTCGCACCCGAATCTTCCAGAATATAGCGAATTTGCTCGACGGCTTGCGTCGTATAAATCGGCACATTGACGGCACGCAGGGAAAGAATCGCCAAATCGGTCAAAGACCATTCGGGACGATTTTCCGAGATAATAGCGATGCGGTCGCCAGCCTTCACGCCCAAATCAGCCAGACCGAGCGCGATGTATTTTATTCGTTCGATGACCGCTTCGCCCGAAAGATTTTCCCAAACGTCGTTAATTTTATAACTCAACGCGTCTCGTTTCTGATGTCGGCGAAACGATTCGAGGCAATAGTGCGGAATCGTCTGCGGGAGATTTTCAAAGCCGTCTAAGTTTTCTGCAATCATTTCCAGTTTCGCTTCTTATCTATAATTGAGTCGTTAAAACGAAATTTTTATCTTACCATTTTCGCTTTCATTATGTCTTTGATAATGCGATTTAAGCAGTGTCTAAAATCTATGTTGCTGGTTGTTTTGCGTCGGTCTGTTGTATAAATAGATTATTTAACCCAAGTTGCCAGTTATTGAATAAAAGCCTTATCAATTTGATAGGCGAATAAAAATAACGCGATTTTCAACAAGAATCCATTGAGATTAGTCGCATGAATCTTTTTCGGAAACAGTTTAGC
>JAABUN010001036.1_pt1 | contig 66153 bp, 90 predicted proteins | sample 5559311 | NCBI WGS metagenome assembly JAABUN01 (sample SAMN10711877, study PRJNA513370) | rock metagenome | isolation source: Antarctica rocks | place: Antarctica: Victoria Land, Siegfried Peak sud
GCAGCAGTGCCGCCTGGTGGCGGCAGCACGGCAGCAGTGCCGCCTGGTGGCGGCAGCACGGCAGCAGTGCCGCCTGGTGGCGGCAGCACGGCAGCAGTGCCGCCTGGTGGCGGCAGCACGGCAGCAGCACGGCCATCGGCAGGGGGCGCGTTCCCACTCTCCAGCGACGGGACGACGAAGGCCAGGACCCCGAGCAGGAGCCCGGCAGCAGTCAGCAACCGCAGCGGCCGTCGAGTATCAGCAGCCGGCCGACGGCTCCGCCCGGGGCGCCGGACCGCGGCCAGGATCAGGACCGCGGGTGCCGGCGGCGCGCGCAGATCGCCCCTGCGGTCAGGACGACGACGCCTGCGAGCAGAGCTGCTGCGGTTCCCCGGCCGCTGACGACCACGGCCGAGCTCGTGATGGCGGCGCTGCCGTCACCCGTGCTCACGCCCCCGGAGGGGACGCGCGTCACCTGGCGACTGGTCCCGCCGCTCGGAGCCGGCGATGTCACGCCGCCACCCGAGGACGAGCTGGGCGTCGGCCGGGACGCGCCCTGGGCCGGGCCACCACCGGGTGTGGCGGCGGGGCTGGGTGTGGCGGCGGGGGTGGGTGTGGCGGCGGGGCTGGGTGTGGCGGCGGGGCTGGGTGTGGCGGCGGGGCTGGGTGTGGCGGCGGGGCTGGGTGTGGCGGCGGGGCTGGGTGTGGCGGCGGGGCTGGGTGTGGCCGGCGATGCACTGGGTGTCGGTGTGACGGCGGCAGTGCACGTGGGACGGCTGATCGTGTCGGTGTCGAGGGTGACAGCGCCGTTGCGGGCCAGGACCCGACCCTCGACGGTCACCCCCCTCGTCACCGTGATGCTCGTCAATGCCATAAGCGTGCCGCGGAAGGTCGAGGCCGTCCCGAGCGTCGCGGACGAGCCGACCTGCCAGAAGACGTTGCAGGCCTGGGCGCCACCGATGAGGCGGACGCTGCTGGCCGTCGCGGTGGTCAGGCTGGACCCGGCCTGGAAGACGAACACGGCGTCGGCATCGCCTGCGCCGTCGAGCACGAGTTCGCCGGTCAGGCCGATGGAGGACGCCGAGCTGTAGACCCCGGGGGTGAGCCGCCGACCCCCGAGGTCGGCAGCGATGGCACTGTCACTCGGCTGTCCGGCTGCGGCGTCGTAGGCCACCCGGAGGTCTTGCTTGGCCTGCTGGGTGACGGCGTCGCCGCCGTGGTCCACGCCGACCACGGTGATCGAGCCGGCCCCCGTGACGGTGGTGGTGGGGAACGTCCCGAGGTCGCCCCGCAAGGTGGTCAACCCCGTATTGGTGATGCCGGACCCGGCCAACACCGCGAAGGAGCCGGCCGTACCCAACGGCGCGGGTGACGCGATGGCCTGAGCGGGTCCGGTCCCGGCGACGAGCGCACCGGTGGTGAAGACAGCAACGAGGACGGCGCAGGCGGCGGGAAGGCCTGCCCGCCGCGCGATGGGCCCGTGCAGGAGTGTCTTCACCCCTAGTGCCTCGGCATCGACGGGGACCCGCTGAAGCGGACATGATGAGCAAATTGGGCAGGCCTGGGACGAGCCGGCTGCTCGACCGCGGGCCGGGCGGTGCCCGCGAGCAGGCAGGATGGAGGCACCGGGCCGCGGGGTAGAGGGCGTGGGGACGCTCATCCGCCAAGCAGGCGTTGTGGGTGACCGGCAACGGGAGGAGAGCGTAGTGGCGCGGACGAAGCGACGGTTCGCGGCAGTCCTGTCCCCAGCTCTCGTCGGTGCAGCTCTCGCTGTTGCGCTGCTCGGTGGCATCGCCGCCGCCACCGTCGGCGCGCCCGAGGAAGCGACGTCCGGTGGGTCGGGCGTCGGGGACCCGTCCGCTCTCGACGCAGAGCCGGGCAGCCCAGCGCAGCCGCGGGCAGCGCAGACTCCTGCGCAGCCGGTCGAAGGGTCCCGCGGACCAGCCCCGGTGGCCCAGGCCGCGTCGCAGGGGGCTGCGCCCGTCGCCCCGCTGGACCGGCTCCGTGCTCCCGACGTCCTGGTGTCCGTGCCCGCCTCGATCACCCCCGACCAGCTCGCGGCCCTCCAGGGGATTGCGGGGGTCGAGACCGTCTCGCTGCTGGACGCAGGAGCGGTGTCGATCGCCGGCGCGCCGACCCAGGTGCTGGGGGTCGATCCGTCCTCCTTCCGCTCGTTCACCCCGCAGGAGACCGCAGCCTCCGACCAGCTCTGGGAGTCGGTGGCACGAGGGGAGGTCGCGGCGTCCTTCAGCGTCGTGCGCGCTCGGCAGCTCCCGCTCGGCGGTTCCGTCACCCTCGCCGGTGAGGCCGGCGCCCCCAGCGAGGGGCGCATCGGCGCGCACGCCGCTTTCGGGCTCCCCGGAGTCGAGGTGGTGACCGACCAGCCCACCGCTCGGCGGCTCGGCGTCGTGCCACAGAGCGGCGCCGTGCTCAGCGCCCCGTCGGTCGAGGTCGGCGAACTGGGCAAGGCCGTCGGGAGGGTCCTCGGCCAGCAGGCCACCGTCGACGTCCTGCGCCCTACGGTGGCGCGCCCCGCGACCGGCAAGCCCAAGAGCTACCGCGACCTCTACATCGACTCTGCCCGCTACTGCCCGGGCCTGTCCTGGACGGTGCTCGCCGCGATCGGCCAGGTGGAGAGCGGACACGGCCGGGAGCTAGGGCCGTCGAGCGCCGGGGCGCTCGGCCCGATGCAGTTCCTGCCGAGCACCTGGGCGGCGTACGGGCTGGACGGCGACGGAGACGGCACCGCCGAAATCATGAACCCGCACGACGCCGTTCCCTCCGCCGCCGGCTACCTGTGCCGGTCGGGGGCGAACCGCGGACCGGACGGGCTCTACGACGCGATCTTCGCCTACAACCACGCCGACTGGTACGTCCGCAAGGTCCTGGACATCGCCGCTCAGTACCGCTGACGCGAAGGCCGTCAGCCGGCCTGCCGTGGAAACGTGCGCAGCCGCTCGTGCAGATCGCCCCGAGCCTTGAGGCGGGCGCGGGTCGACGTTGCGGCTGTCGCGACCACGTCCGCGGTGCGCCCCCCGGCCATGGGGTTGAGCCCCATCGCCTCGAGGTCCTGCTCGCCCGGCTGGAAGACGACCACCTCGCTGCCTGCCCGCCGCAGCCGGCGCACCTCCTGTGCGAGGTAGTGGCGCACGGCCAGACGCAGCCCGACGTCGGCCCGCGGCCGCAGCACGCCGGTCATCGGCGAGCTGATCAGGACCAGTGCGGGGCGTTCCCGCAGGACGACGTCGGCGTTGGTGGGCGAGTGGGCGCCGCCGTCCACGTAGGCATCGCCGTCGACCTGCACCGGGGTGAAGAAGCCGGGGATGGCGCAGGAGGCCGCGACGGCCGTGCCGATGTCCACCTGGGGCGCTCCCGGCGTCCCGAAGACCACGCGTCGTCCGTCCCGGGCACGCACGGCGCACAACCGGAGGTCCCGGTCTGGCCACGAGTCGCCGTGGACGGCGTGCACGGCCCGGCGGATGCCCGAGGTGCCGAGCCGCCCGGCCGGGATCAGCCCCGACGCGACCGCTCCGGCTCGTACGGCGAAGGGCCGCCGGGCGGCGGCCAGCAGCACCTCCGGAGCGAGCGGGCCACGAGTCACCGGCGCGGGTGCGCTGTCGGGCATGCGAAGGTGCGGGCGGGCCGGGCGGCGCAGGCTGCGGCCCTCGGGGGACAGCCGTTCGCCGAGGACGTCGGCGCGCAGGTCGGTGGCGGACAGCCCAGCGGCCAGGCCGCTCGCGACGAGTGACCCGGCGGACGTGCCGACCAGGACGTCCGCCTCCCGGGCATCCACGTCGGCCAGCTCGGCCAGCGCGGCGAGGACGCCGACGTGGAAGGCCTGACCGAGCAGGCCCCCTGCGCCGAGGACGACAGCGGTGCCGGCCGGTGGGTCGTCGCGGACACGGCTCATGCGCGGGGGAGCAGGACGACCTTGCCGGTCGTCCCGCGATCGCCGAGCCGGGCGAGGGCCGCCGGCGCCTCAGACAGGGGCAGCTCGGCTCCGATCAGCGGGTCGACCAGACCCTGCTCCCACAGGGCCATCAGGGCGAGGTGGGTGTCGGGGATGACGCGCGGGTCGTACGTCCGGTAGAGCCCCCAGTGGAGCCCGACGACGGAGTAGTTCTTGACCAGGGCGTGGTTGGTCGGGGCGTCAGCGATGCGCCCTCCGGCGAACCCCACGACCACGATCCGCCCCTCGAAGGCGATGCACTTGCGGCTCTTGTCGAAGGTGTCGCCGCCGACCGAGTCGTAGATGACGTCGGCGCCGCGTCCCTCGGTGACGTCCTTGACCACCTGCACGAAGTCGTCGGCCAGGTAGTCGATCGCGACGTCCGCACCGAGCCGCTCGCACACCCGGACCTTCTCGGGCCCCCCGGCCGTGGCGAGAACGCGCGCCCCGGCGGCCTTGCCGAGCTGGATCGCGGCGCTGCCCACACCGCCGGCCCCGGCGTGCACGAGCAGGGTCTCGCCGGCCTGCAGCTGCCCGCGGCGGTGCAGGCCGACGTAGCCGGTCTGGTAGGTGATGAGCATGCTCGCCGCCGTCGCCGCCGGCATCACGTCGGGGATGCGCAGCGCAGCCGCCTCGGCGACGGCGACCTGCTCGGCCAGCCCGCCGGAGGGGAGCCCGGGGGAGGCGAGGACGCGCTCACCGGCGCGGGGTCCGTCGAGCACCGTGCCGCACACCTCGAGCCCCGGTGTGAACGGCAGGGGCGGCTTCTCCTGGTACTGGCCTCGACACAGCAGGACGTCCGGGAAGTTCAGCGCGACGGCATCGACCCGCAGGCGCAGCAGGCCGGCGTGCGGCTCTGGATCGGGCAGCTCGACCCAGCGCAGCACCTCCTGGGGCTCGCCCAGCTCGTGTACCTGCCAGGCCCTCACACCGCACTCCACTCGGTCGTGGCCTGGAGGACCGCCTCTTCGAGAGCCTCGGTGCGCAGGTGCGTCCCGGCGCCGTAGGCGGGGTCGCGGACCATGTCGCTGAACGCCTGCCGCGAGGGGTAGCGCACCAGCAGCACGGCGTCCCAGCTCTGGCCCGGGTCTGCCACGAGCGCCGTCGCGCCATCGCCCATGTAGACCACCTCGGCTCCGTGCGGCGCGGCCGTACGGCGGAAGTGGTCGATGTACTCCGCGTAGCGCGCCCGGCCGCCGTCGGGGCGGAAGCGCAGGAGGTTGAGCATCACCACGGGACCGCCGGGGTCCTCGGCGAGGTAGCGCTTGAGGTCTGCACCCCGTGGGTCCACCGCCATGTGTTCTCCTCGTGCTGTAAGAACGGTCCATGAGCAACGGACCGTTCGCGGACTTCCAGAACGAGGTCTACCTCAACGGGTTGCTGGGAGAGCAGCCGACCCTGCCGTTCGGCTGGCGCGAGGTCGAGGCCGCCGCCTACGAGGTGATGTCGCCGGGCGCGGTGGGCTACGTCGCGGGCGGTGCGGGTGGCGAGGACACGATGGCAGCGAACCGTCGGGCCTTCGACCGCTGGCGGCTCGTGCCCCGCATGCTGCGCGGCATCCCGGCCCAGCGCTCGCACGAGACAACGCTGCTCGGCACGACCATGCCCGCCCCGGTGCTGCTGGCCCCGGTCGGCGTGCTGTCGATCGTCCACGCCGACGCGGAGCGTGCTGTCGCCCGCGCCGCCGCCGCCCTTGGGCTGACCATGATCGTCTCGACCGCGTCGTCGACTCCGATGGAGGAGGTCGCCGCCGTCGCGCCCGGCGCGTCCCGCTGGTACCAGCTCTACTGGCCGTCAGACCAGGAGCTCGCGGCGTCGTTCGTGCACCGCGCCGAGAGCGCCGGCTACGAGGCTCTCGTGGTCACCCTCGACACGTGGCAGCTCGGCTGGCGCCCGCGCGACCTCTCCGGCGCCTACCTGCCCTTCCTGCAGGCCGAGGGGGTCGCGAACTACTTCTCCGACCCGGTCTTCCAGCGCGGCCTGCCCGAGGGCGACCAGATGGCGGCGGTGCAGAAGTTCGTCGGGCTGTTCAACAACCCCACGCTCACCTGGGACGACCTCGCCTGGCTGCGCCAGCAGAGCTCGCTCCCTATCGTCCTGAAGGGCGTGCAGCACCCCGACGACGTCCGCCGGGCGGCTGACGCCGGCGTGCAGGCGCTCGTCTGCAGCAACCACGGCGGCCGTCAGGTCGACGGCGCGGTGGCCTCCCTCGACGCGCTGCCGGGTCTGATCGAGGTGGCCGGTGACCTGCCGGTGCTGTTCGACAGCGGCATCCGCACCGGGGCCGACGCCTGCAAGGCACTGGCCCTCGGCGCGGCCGCGGTCCTGCTGGGGCGGCCGTACGTCCACGGGCTGGCCCTGGCCGGAGAGGCGGGCGTGCACCACGTGCTGCGCTGCCTGCTGGCCGACCTCGACCTGCAGGCCGGCCTGTCCGGCCACGCGTCGGTCTCGGAGCTGTCGCGGGAATCGCTCGTCCAGGTCCCCTGACCGTCCCCGTCCCGGCACACGGGGCCGGCGCGCGCTCAGCCCAGGCCGCGCTCGCCTGCAGCCGTGGCGTCGTCCTCGCTCGGGTCGGCCACGCCGCCGCCGCTGACGACCATCCCCTCCTGGGTGCCCCCGGCAGGCTCCTCGACCGTGTCCGTGCTGGGCGTCCCGAGGGTCCCGCCGTCGCCGGACCCTCCGGTCGGCGTGCTGTCGCTGGTCCGGCTCATGCGCACCTCTCCGGTGTCGACGCGGTGCCGACCCCGTTGAGGTCTGCCCCGTCCGGGGGCCGCCGACGCCCCCGTCGATCTGCTGCGGGCAGCACCGGGCTCGCCTGCCGGGAGCCGCCTGGAGGAGATGTTCATGGACATCTTCTCGGACACACCCTTCTAAATCCCCTCATTCCGCAATGGAACATCTTGCGTCATGTGCATCATCTGCCCTAGGTTCCGCGGCGGCCGCTCTGTGACAAGGGCCACTCCTCCTGCCGTTCCGTGAAAGGAACCCGTGCGCCGTCTGCTGCTTCTCCTCGCACTCATCGCTGGCTTTGCCGTCGTGCCTGGCGCGTCACCCGCCCTGGCCGCTCAGAAGGACCCGATCCTGTTCGTCCACGGCTTCAGCGGTGGCGAGTTCAACTGGTGGCAGATGCAGTCCCGCTTCCAGGCCGACGGCTGGCGGGCCTACAACTGGAGCTACGACTCCGCGCAGAGCAACGTCACGACCGCCTACCAGATCCGCGACAAGGTCAACGCGATCAAGCGGGAGACCGGCGCGGCGAAGGTCGACATCGTCAGCCACTCGATGGGGTCGCTCGGCTCGCGCTACTACCTCAAGAACCTCGGCGGCCAGTACTCCGTCGACGACTTCGTGTCGATCGGCGGCGCGAACCACGGCACCGGCACGGCATGGGCCTGCTTCACCACCTCCTGCGGTGAGATGCGCCCCGGGTCGGCCTTCCTCAACACGCTCAACAGCGGTGACGAGACGCCGACGAACCAGTCGTACGTGAAGTACGGGACTTTCTGGTCGTACTGCGACGAGATCATCAACCCGGACGACAGCACCCCGCTGAGCGGCGCCTACAACTACCAGGTCGGCTGCTACGGGCACCTCGCGCTGCTCGGCAGCTGGAACGTCTACACCCAGGTCCGGAGCTTCGTGACCTACTAGCACCCCGCCCCCCGGCGGGACGACAGCGGGCCCGGCACCTCTCGGTGCCGGGCCCGCTGCGGTCTCACGGTCCTGTGCTCACCCTCTCGGGCGGTGCGACTAGCCCGCGGGGGGCGGCTCGGCCATTCCGGTCGGAATGCCGGTCGGGTCGATCGGCTGAACCTGCTGGCCGTCCTCGGTCAGCGGTCCGGGGATGCCGCGGAACTTGTAGACCATGACCTCGCGACCAGCCTGCAGGAGGTACGCCTGGCCGGTCTCGTCGGAGTCGAAGGCCGTGAGGACTGCCCGCCCCGCGACGTCGACCGGGATGATCGGGACGCCGCTGTCCCGGAGCACCGACTTGATGTCCGTGATGATCTTCGTCTCGGCGAACCCTGGGCAGAAGGCGTTCACCCGGATGCCCTGCGGAGCCAGGGCCGGGCCGAGGGCGCGCACCAGCCCCACGACGGCGTGCTTGTTCGCGCCGTAGATGGGGTCGAACGGCGTGCCGGTCAGCCCGGCCATCGAGGCGGTGGCCACGATGGACCCACCACCCCGGCGGCGGAGCGCCGGGATCGCGGCGTGGGCGCCGAAGACGACACCGTCCAGGTTGATCGCCATGGCCCGCCGGTAGGTCGACACGTCGAAGTCGTCGGCGATGCCGCAGCCCGTGGAGATGCCGGCGTTGAGGAAGACCATGTCCAGCCCGCCGTGGACCGCCTCCGCGGCCTCCGTCGTCGCGAGCACCTCGTCGTAGGACGAGACGTCGCAGCGCAGGAAGGTGCCGCCGACCTCGTCGGCCACGGCCTGGCCGCCGGCCTCGTCGACGTCGCACAGGACGACGGAGTCGCCGCGGCGGACGAGCTGGCGGGCCACCTCGGCGCCGAAGCCCGAGGCGCCACCGGTGATGAGCGCGACCTTGCCCGCGCTCATGACACGCCTGCCGTCATCTCGCTGCCGACCGCCGAGGCGTCGCCATGCCCGGGCTGCACGTCGATGACGAGCTTGGCGATGCGCTCACGGTGCTGAGAGACGTCGCCGTAGGCAGCCTCGAGGCGCTTGGAGCGCTTGAAGTAGAAGTGCGTGTCGTGCTCCCACGTGTAGCCGATCCCACCGTGGTACTGGATCATCGCCGCCGTCATCTCGTTCGCGACGTCCGCAGCCTTGGACTTCGCGATGGACGCGGCGAGCTCGCGGTCCTCGGCGTCCACGTCAGCGGCGTGCGCAGCGTAGGTGGCGGCGTGCTCGGCGAAGGTGACAGCGATGTGCAGGTCGGCGAGGTGGTGCTTGATCGCCTGGAAGGAGCCGATCGGCTTTCCGAACTGGACGCGCGTCTTGTCGTACTCGACGGTGTCGGTCAGGGCCTTGCGAGAGATGCCGACGAGGTCGTTGGCGACCAGGACGGCGGCTCGGTCGAGGAGCTCCTGGACGACCTCGGGGGTCGATCCCGGCAGCTTCTCGCCGGAGGCACCGGCGAGCTCCACCGTCCCGAGGCGGGTCGTGCGGTCGAGGGCGGGCTGGGCGGTGATCGTGACCCCGCTGGCCTTGGGGTCGACCAGGTACAGGCCGTCCTGGGCGGCGACTACGAGGAAGTCGGCCACAGCGGGGTACTCGACGAGGTCGAGCCGGCCTGAGAGCTGGCCGCCGCTGGCCTGGAAGGGAGCGCCCTGCGGGGACGGGGAGTAGCCGGCCCTGAGCAGGGCCACGGCTCCCTTGACCTCGCCGGCGGCGATGCGGGGCAGGTGCTCAGCCTGCTGCTCGGCGGAACCGGCCAGCCGAAGGGCCTCGCCGGCGAGGACCGTGCCCAGCCAGGGGCCAGGGACCGTCCCGGCACCGAACTCGCGGGCGAGCACGGCGGCGTCGAGCAGCCCGAGCCCGATGCCGTCGTGCTCCTCGGGCACGAGGACGGCGAGCCAACCCTGCTCGCCGAGGGCCTGCCACAACGCGGCGGGGACCCCGTCGCCGTCGGGGGCCTCGTAGAGGTCACGGACCTGCTGCGGTCCGAAGCGGCCGCGCAGGTAGGAGCGCACGGCGTCGCGCAGGGCGCGCTGCTCGTCAGTCAGCTGGAAGTGCATGGGTCGGCTCCTTGGTGCTCAACGGGGAGAGGTGCGCTCAACGGGGAGGGGTGCTCAGCGCGCAGGATGCTCAGCGGGGGAGACCGAGCACGCGCTCGGCAACGACAGTGCGCTGGACCTGCTGCGAGCCACCCCAGATGGTGCAGGAGCGGGACCACATCGACATCAGGGTCAGCTCCTCCAGGCTGTGGCCGAGCCCTTCGATGTCAGTGACCTGGAAGGCGGTGCCGACGAGCGACTCGTAGGCGTCCGAGACCCGCCGGAAGGTCTCCGACCACATCATCTTGGTCATCGAGGCCTCGAACCCGAGGTCCTTGCCCTGGCTGGTCTGGGTCAGCACGTGCCAGGAGTGGTACTTCAGGCACTCCAGGTCGACCAGCGCCGCGGCCAGCTCCTGACGAAGGACCGGGTCATGCGATGCCGGGCGGCCATCGCGGTCGATCCGGGTCGCCACGTCGACCACTTGCTCCCACTGGTTGCGGAACTCGGTGTACTGCCCGATCGCGCTGGAGCCGCGCTCGAAGGACAGCAGCAGCATCGCCGTCGCCCAGCCATTGCCCTCACCGCCCAGGATCTCGGTCTGGGGGACGGTGGCGTCGGTGTAGAAGACCTCGCCGAACTCCTTGGCGCCGGTCATCTGGGTCAGCGGCCGGGCCTCGATCCCGGGCTGGTGCATGTCGACGAGCAGCATCGAGATGCCCGCGTGCTTCTTGCCGCCCTCGGGGGAGCTGGTCCGCGCGAGGGTGAAGATCTTGTCGCCGTGCGTCGCGTTGGTGGTCCAGATCTTCTGCCCGTTGAGCAGGTAGTCCGCGCCCTGGGGCTCGGCCTTCATCTGGAGCGCGGCGAGGTCCGAGCCGGCGCCGGGCTCGGAGAAGCCCTGGCACCAGATCACCTCGCAGTTGAGCAGCGGCTCGATGATCGTGCGCTTCTGCTCCTCGGTGCCGAGCGCCATGACCGTGGGCGCGAGGAAGGCCAGGCCCAGCGGGTTGACCGTGGCCGGCGCGTGCGCCTTGGCCATCTCCTGGTCGTAGATCGCCTTCATCGTCGGGGTGCCGCCGCGGCCGCCGTACTCCGTCGGCCACGCGATGCCGGCGAAGCCGGCCTTGGCCTTGCCCTGCTCCCACGTGCGCCGCGCATCGAAGGCGGCCTCGTCACCCAGGTCGTTCCAGTAGGCCCGGCTGCGCATCTCCTGCGGGAGGTTGGTGTCCAGCCAGGCCCGGAGCTCGCGGCGGAACTCCTCGTCCTGCTCGGAGTGACGCAGGTCCACAGGTGCCTCCATGACGACGGGGTGAGGACGTTGGGGTGGGTTCGAAACCGAACGCCGTTCTAGTGTACGCAGGTGCCGAGCCCAGCACGGTAGTCCGGGTGAACCCGGGTTCCGCCGCCTCTCTCGGGGAGACTGCACAGGTGACCCCTCCCGCTCCGTCCGGTGCCCCCTCGTACGACCCGACGGCACTGCTCGCCCTCGCCACCGACCTCGCCACCACGGCCGGTGCACTCGCCCTGTCCATGCGGGAGGGGATCGAGCAGGAGAGCACCAAGTCCTCACCCACCGACGTGGTGACCGCCGCCGACCGGGCGACCGAGCGGGTGATCGTGGACGGGATCCGCGCGGTGCGTCCCGGGGACGGCGTCCTCGGCGAGGAGGGCTCGCGCGACGAGGGCACCACTGGAGTTCGCTGGGTGATCGACCCGATCGACGGCACGGTCAACTACCTCTACGGGCTGCCGCAGTGGGCCGTCTCCATCGGGGTCGAGGTGGAGGGGGTGACAGTGGCGGGCGTCGTCTTCGACCCAGCGAAGGACGAGCTGTGGCAGGCCGTACGCGGTGGAGGCGCCACCGGCAACGGTCGACCCCTGCGCTGCTCGTCGGCCACCGAGCTGGCACAGGCCCTCGTCGCCACCGGCTTCGGCTACGACGCCGGGCGGCGGGCCGCCCAGGCGCGGGTCCTGCCGGAGCTCCTGCCTGCGTGCCGTGACCTGCGCCGCATGGGCGCCGGGGCGCTTGACCTGTGCGCCGTGGCCGCCGGCCGGCTCGACGCCTACTACGAGCAGGCCCTGTCGCCGTGGGACCTCTCAGCTGGAGGGCTGATCGCCGCCGAGGCGGGCGCCCGGGTCGAGGGGCTGCGCGGGGCCCCGGCCGGAGTCGACATGGTGCTCGCTGCCGCGCCCGGGGTCTTCGATGCGCTGCACGACCTGCTCGTCCGTCACGACATGGACGCCGACCCCCTGGCCCACTGATCTGCGGCTCCCGTGGTGCCCGGCTGCCCTCACGCCTCGGTGTCCCGGGCCCCAGGGTGCTCCCGCCGCCAGGTCCCGAAAGCGGTCACCGTTCCGAGGACGAGCGCGAGCGCGAGCGTCCAGCCGCCGAGCACGTCGCTGACGAAGTGCGCGCCGATCGCCACTCGGTCGAGTCCGGTCAGGATGACGGCGACGACCGCCAGCGACCAGGCGACGAACCGGCCGCGGGGGCCGAGCAACGGGAGGACGATCAGCAGCAGGATCGTTGCTCCCAGCATCGAGTTCAGCGCGTGCCCGGACGGGAAGCTCAGGCCCGGGAAGGACGACACCGGCTCGTCGAAGGCCGGCCGGGCACGGGAGACCAGCAGCTTGAGGACGAGCCCCAGGAACCCGCCGACCGCCATGGTCAGCGCCGCCCAGGTCGCGAGCCGGCGACGTCCCCGTCGCCACAGCAGGACCGCCGCGAGAAGGACGAGGGCCCGGAACGTCCACGGCGAGGTGACCCGGTCGAGCACCTCGAGGCCGGTCACCGCGGTGGGGCGCTGCCGGGCATAGGCGTTGAGCCCTCGGGCCACGTCGGCATCCAGGTCCGCCAGCGGGGCGTAGCCGGTGCGGACGAGCAGCAGCAGCCCGAGGAACGGCAGCGCAGCGACGGTTGCTGCGAGGGCCGCGAGCAGCAGCTGGCGGGTCAGCAGCAGCTCGCGCCGCACCTCGCGCTGCACCTCGAACGGGTCCGCCGGCTCCTGCTCCGGAGCCGTCACGGCATCAGCGGAGCACAGAGCTGTAGACGTCCAAGGTGGCCCGGGCGACCGCGTCCCAACCGAAGTGCTCGACTGCTCGCGCCCGTCCGGCCTGCCCCATGACCTCGGCCTCCGCCGGGTCGCCCAGGACGGCGGTGAGCGCTGTGGCCAGCCCCGCCTCGAACGCCCCTGGATCGACCTCGTCGTAGGGCACGAGCCGGCCGGTCACGCCGTCGACGACGACCTCGGGGATGCCGCCGACCGACGAGGCGACGACGGCGGTGCCGCACGCCATGGCCTCGAGGTTGACGATGCCGAGGGGCTCGTAGACCGACGGGCAGGCGAAGGCCGTGGCGTGGGACAGCAACTGGATGACGTCTTCCCGCGGCAGCATCTCGCGCACCCACACCACCCCCGGCCGCGTGCGCTGCAGCTCCGCCACGAGTTCTCCGGTCTCTGCGGCTATCTCGGGCGTGTCAGGGGCACCCGCGCACAGGACCAGCTGACCGGGGACGTCCCGGGCGGCACGGAGCAGGTGCGACAACCCCTTCTGCCGGGTGATCCGCCCGACGAACAGGGCGTACGGCTCTGCCGCGTCGACGCCGTAGCGCTCGAGCACGTCGGTGGCGGCGACAGCGGCGTACTGCTCGGTGTCGATGCCGTTCGAGACGACGTGGAGCCGGGCCGGGTCGAGCTCGGGGTAGGAGGCGAGGACGTCGCGCGCCATTGCCTGGCTGACCGCGATCACTGCGTCGGCGGCGAGCACCGCGGTCCGCTCGGCCCAGGACGACACGGCGTAGCCCCCACCGAGCTGCTCGGCCTTCCACGGGCGGTGCGGCTCGAGCGAGTGCGTCGTCACGACGTGCGGGATGCCGTGCAGGAGGGCCGAGAGGTGACCGGCCAGGTCGGCGTACCAGGTGTGGGAGTGCACGACGTCGCAGCCCGCAGTCGCCGCGGCGATGGTCAGGTCGGTCGACAGCACCTGGAGGGCCGGGTTGGCGGTCGCGAGCCGCTGGTCGGGGGAGTGGGCCGTCGCGCCCCCCTCGGTGCCGCCGAAGGAGTGGACGTCGACGTCGGCGAGGCGCCGCAGCTCACGGACGAGGTACTCGACGTGGACCCCGGCGCCCCCGTAGACCTCCGGGGGCCACTCGCGGGTCAGCAGGCCCACGCGGACCGGGCCGACGCGGGTCGGGCCCGGGCGATCAGGGACGGCGCTGCGCATGGCCGGCACGCTAGTGGGACACACTGCGATCATGCGCGCGCCTCGGGTCCTCGGCATCGTGCTCGCCGGTGGCGAGGGAAAGCGGCTCTCGCCGCTCACCGCTGACCGTGCCAAGCCGGCCGTGCCCTTCGGCGGCATCTACCGGCTGGTCGACTTCGTGCTGTCCAACCTGGTCAACGCCGGCTACCTGCGGATCGTCGTGCTCACGCAGTACAAGTCGCACTCGCTCGACCGGCACATCACCACGACCTGGCGCATGTCGACGCTGCTGGGCAACTACGTGACCCCCGTGCCGGCGCAGCAGCGGCTCGGCCCGCAGTGGTTCGCCGGCTCGGCCGACGCCATCCACCAGAGCCTCAACCTGGTCTATGACGAAGAACCCGACCACGTCGTCGTCTTCGGCGCGGACCACGTCTACCGCATGGACCCGCGGCAGATGGTCGAGCAGCACATCGCGAGTGGCGCCGCGGTGACCGTTGCCGGCATCCGGGTGCCCCGTGAACAGGCCAGCGGCTTCGGCGTCATCTCGACGGCGGCTGACGGCCGCCGGATCGAGGCGTTCCTCGAGAAGCCGACCGACCCGCCGGGTCTGCCGGACGATCCGACTCAGGTCTTCGCGTCGATGGGCAACTACGTCTTCTCGACCAAGGCGCTGCTCGAGGCGGTCAAGCTCGACGCGGGTGACGAGGGCTCCGTGCACGACATGGGCGGGAACATCATCCCCATGATGGTGGCGTCCGGGGGAGCCGAGGTCTACGACTTCTCCGAGAACGACGTGCCGGGGGCGACCGAGCGGGACCGCGGCTACTGGCGCGACGTCGGAACGCTCGACTCCTACTACGACGCCCACATGGACCTCGTCGCGGCCCATCCCGTCTTCAACCTCTACAACCGCCAGTGGCCGATCCTCACCAGCTCCCCGGCGCTGCCTCCGGCCAAGTTCGTCCACGAGATGAGCGGTCGGGTCGGTCAGGCCGTCGACTCCCTGGTCAGCCAGGGAGTGATCATCTCCGGGGGGACAGTCCGGCGGTCGATCGTCTCGCCGGGGGTGCGCGTGCACTCCGGCTCCCAGATCTCGGGCAGCGTCCTGCTGCACGGTGTCGACGTCGGTCGTGGCGCGGTCGTGCGCAACGCCATCCTCGACAAGAACGTCGTCGTCTGGCCGGGCGCCTCGATCGGCGTCGACCCCGCCCACGACCGGGAACGCGGGTTCACCGTCACCGACGCCGGCGTCGTGGTCGTCGGCAAGGGTGAGCAGGTCGTCTAGCCCTGACGGGCGTCAGGCCAGGGCGAGGGTCACGTCGATGTTGCCGCGGGTCGCGTTGCTGTAGGGGCACACCTGGTGCGCGGCCTCCATGAGCTGCTGGGCCTGGTCGGCCGGGAGCCCGGGCAGGGAGCCCACGAGGGTGACGGCGAGCTTGAAGGCCTCGCCCTCCGTGCCCAGCCCGACCTCGGCGGTCATCTCGGCGTCCTTGACGTCGACCTTCTGCTGGCCGGCCACCCGCTTCAGCGCGTTGAGGAAGCAGGCGGAGTAGCCCGCCGCGAACAGCTGCTCGGGGTTGGTCTTGTCGCCGCCGGGGCCACCGAGGTCTTTGGGGTAGGCCAGCTCGAGGTCCAGGACGCCGTCGTCGCTGACGACCTCGCCCTCGCGACCTCCGCGTGCAGTCGCGCGTGCTGTGTAGAGAACGTCCATGGAGAAGCCTCCGCAGTCCGGGTCAGGGGTGGTCAGGCTCTCATGTCGACGGGCGTACGCCGCTCCCGCCCCCCAACGGCGTCACATCGCGAGGGGTTCGCGAAGCCGGGTCGTGAGCACCGAGGTGTCGATGAGGACCGGTGGGGTCCTTGTGATCCAATCGCCGAGCACCTGGGCTAGCCGTCCCGGCTCAGTGAGGTGCGGGAAGTGGCCTGACCGCTCGAAGACCTCGAGCCGGGTGCTCGGCACCGAGGCAGCGAGCGACTCGCCGTGCGCGACCGGGATGATCGCGTCCTTACGACCCCAGACGACGAACAGCGGCAGGTCGGCGGCGAGGTAGAGCCGGTCGCGTGCGTCGACCCGCTGGCCGGCGGGGTCGAGCACGCTCCTCGCGGTGTGCACGAAGGCGGCGCGGGTGCCGGGGTCGCCGAGCGAGCCGAAACCGGTGAGGCACTCCTGGAGGGACTCCGGGAGGCTGACCCCCACCCGGCCGAGCAAGCTGCCAGCCTTGCCGCCGGCCCTGCGCACCCAGCTGCCGGCGAGGAGCGGCAACACCAGCTCAGCGCCGGGCAGCGTGGCAGCGCGCAGGAAGATGCTGACCTCGCGGCCGAGCCCGCCGGAGGAGACCAGCGCGAGGCGCTCGACCCGCTCGGGGAACTGGTAGGCGAACTGCAGGGCGATGCCCCCGCCGAGGGAGTGGCCGACAAGGCTGATCCGGTCGTGGCCGAGGGTCGCCAACAGGTCCCGGATGCCGCAGGCGTGAGCGCCGAGCGAGTAGTCACCACGCGGCTTCGCCGAGCTGCCGTGCCCGAGCAGGTCGGGCGCGATGACGTGGCAGCTCTCGCCGAGCCGCTCCATGACCCGCTCCCACTGGGAGGCCCGGGAGGCGATGCCGTGGACGAGCACCACCACCGGCCCACCCGAGTCGGCCCCGGATTCGGCGTAGCTGACGGCGTTGCCGTGGACCAGGACCTCGGAGCAGGTGACGTCAGCCATGCCAGGAGCCTCGCAGATGCGCGCGTCGGCGCCCTTGCTCAGGGTTGCGTCATCCGGCGTCGAGGGCATACTGAGCGGCAATGCTGTTACCGCGGGTAACCCCTTGGAGCGCCCCATGACTGGTTTCACCCTGGCCCTGACCGAGGACCAGACGACCCTGCAGAAGTGGCTGCACGAGTTCGCGACGGACGTCATCCGCCCCGTCGCCTCGGAGTGGGACGAGCGCGAGGAGACCCCCTGGCCGGTGATCCAGGATGCGGCGAAGGCGGGCATCTACTCCCTCGACTTCTTCGCGAGCGTCTGGGCCGACGACACCGGGATCAGCCTGCCCATCACCATGGAAGAGCTCTTCTGGGGTGACGCCGGGATCGGGCTGTCCCTCGTGGGCACCACGCTCGGCGTCGCCGGCATCCTGTCCAGCGGCACGATGGACCAGATCGGTGAGTGGGTACCTCAGTGCTTCGGCACCGAGGACGACGTCAAGCTCGCTGCCCTGGCCGTCTCGGAGCCGAACGCCGGGTCCGACGTCAGCAGCATGAAGACGACTGCGGTCTACGACGAGGCCAAGGACGAGTGGGTCCTCAACGGCGTGAAGACCTGGATCACCAACGGTGGCATCGCTGCCGTGCACGTCGTGGTTGCCGCCGTGTCCCCGGACCTCAAGGCCCGAGGGCAGGCGTCCTTCGTCGTCGGACCGGAGTTCAAGGGCAAAGGGCTGTCACAGGGGCAGAAGTTCAAGAAGCACGGCATCCGGGCGAGCCACACCAGCGAGGTGGTCCTCGACGACCTGCGCCTGCCCGGCTCCGCCCTGCTGGGTGGGAAGGAGAAGCTGGACGAGCGGATCGCGCGCGCTCGAGAGCGGGCCGAGGCCCTGGCCCGGGGAGAGCAGGTGCAGGCGCAGGCCAAGCGCGGCGGACAGGCTGCGATGGCGACCTTCGAGAAGTCGCGTCCGGCCGTGGGTGCTCAGGCTGTCGGCATCGCCCGGGCGGCCTACGAGTACGCGCTCGAGTACGCCAAGACCCGCGAGCAGTTCGGACGCCCCATCGTCCAGAACCAGGGCATCGCATTCATGCTGGCTGACATGAAGACGCGGGTCGACGCGAGCCGGCTGCTCGTCTGGCGGGCAGCGTGGATGGGCAAGAACGACATCCCGTTCACCGCAGGCGAGGGGTCCATGAGCAAGCTCTACGCGGGGGAGACCGCGGTCGACGTCACGGAGAAGGCGATCCAGGTGCTCGGCGGGAACGGCTACACCCGCGAGTATCCCGTCGAGCGCTGGCACCGGGACGCCAAGATCTACACGATCTTCGAGGGCACGAGTGAGATCCAGCGACTGATCATCAGCCGGGCCATCTCCGGGCACCAGATCGCGTGACCCCCGATCGCGTGGGCCCAGGTCGCGGGGGTCCAAGTCGCGGGGGTCCAGGTCGCGTGGGTGACGTGCTGGTCGACCGGGCGGCGCGACGCGAGGAGCTGCTCGATGCCGCCGACCGGGTCATCTGCCGGGACGGCCCAGCTGCGTCCATGGCCCAGATCGCCGCAGAAGCCGGGATCACCAAGCCGATCCTCTACCGGCACTTCGGGGACAAGGGCGGGCTGTACGCAGCCCTGACCGACCGCTACACCGGACGCCTGCTCGTGGAGCTGCGCACGGCCCTCGACTCCGGCCAGGACCGACGCGACCGAGTCGAGCGGACCGTTCGGGCCTACCTGAGCTCGATCGAGGCTGATCCGGAGGTCTACCGGTTCCTCACCCGGTCTGACGAGGGGCTGCCTGCCCACTCGCACGTGCTGTCCTTCCGTCGACGACTCGCAGGGCTGCTGGCCGACGGCATGGCCCTCGAGCTCGGCGTCCCGGTTGCCCGCGCTTCGGCGTGGGCCCACGGCATCGTGGGCATGGTCGAGTCCGCTGGTGACTGGTGGCTCGAGTCCCGGACGCTGACCCGGGAGGAGCTCGTGGACGAGCTCAGCGAGTTGCTCTTCGGGGCCTACGCCCGCGCCTGACCACCTCGTCGGGTCGGGTCGGGCCGGGACCTGCCGCTCCGGCTGGGACGGCCCCGACCGGGGCGGCTACCCTCTGCGCTCGCACGGGTCCACCGCCTGTGCACAGCTCGCGATGGCTGCGGGCACAAGTCGGCCTCTTCGTGCGTTGACCACGCGCCGGAGCACGAACACGAAGGAGGGCCACAGCATGGCCACCGATTACGACCAGCCCCGGCGCTCTGACGCCGACGAGCCCGAAGACAGCCTCGAGGAGCTCAAGGCGCGGCGGGCCGAGGCGCAGGCCAGCAGCGTCGACGTCGACGAGACCGATCTCAACGAGGCCATCGAGCTACCCGGCGCCGACCTGTCTGGCGAGGAGCTGACCGTTCGCGTGCTGCCCAAGCAGAGCGACGAGTTCACCTGCAGCAGCTGCTTCCTGGTGCACCACCGCAGTCAGCTGGCGTCCGACAAGGGCGGTCGGTTGACCTGTCGCGAGTGCGCCTGACCTGCTGCGATTGAGACGGCGATGAGTGGTGAGCTGGTCCGCCGCGAGGAGATGGCCGAGCTCGTCGGCCAGCTCTCCGAGCCCCAGGTCGACCGGCGCGAGCGCGGCCGACTGCTCGTGCGCTTGAGCGGGTTGCTCGCCTCGGGCGCGCGCTCTGCTGGCGCGGGCGCGACCCTGACCGGCCGCTGGTTGAGCGATGTCGTCGCCGACGCCGCGCCGTACATCCCGATCCGTGACCTCTCCACCCTGCGCGAGCACTCGGGGGGTCTGTCAGGTGAAGCGCTCGCAGCGTGGCTCGTGCGCCAGGCCATGATCGCCACGTCGGGGGTGGGCGCGGCCGGCGGCGCCCTGGCAGCCGTGCAGCACGCTGCGCCGCCCTCCCTGATCGCCGCGCCGGTCCAGCTCGCTGCCGAGACCCTCGCGGTCGTGGCCGTCGAGGTGAAGCTGGTGGCCGAGCTCCACGTTACCTTCGCGTGCGCACCGCAGGGGTCCGCTTCTCAGCTCGGGGCGGCCTACCTCGCGGCTTGGGCGACCAAGCAGCGCCTGGACCCGACGGCGGAGCTGCCCGGGCTCGAGGTGGTGATCGCCGCGGCGGCCCGACAGCAGCTGCGGCGCAGGGTCACCCGCCGCCTCGCCCGCAACCTCGCGACGCTCGCTCCGCTGCTCGCCGGAGCGGTCGCGGGCGCCGAGCTGAACCGCCGGGAGACCCGCTCGCTGGGGCTGGCGCTGATCGAGCAGCTGAACCGGTCATGATGCGCCCTGGCGACGCCTGACCCTCGGCTCGCGTCAGAGGTGCTCGAGGAAGCCGCGCACCATCGCCATGGTCTCGACCGGGTGCTCGAACTGCGGGACGTGCCCGCAGTCCTCCATCACGATCTGGCCGGCACCCGGCAAGCACAAGGCGACGTGGCGGGCGAAGGACGCCGGGACCAGGCGGTCGCGGTCACCCCACAGGAACAGCGCCGGCGGGAGCAGGCTTGGTAGTCGCTGCCAGAAACCGGCTGTTCCGTAGGCATCCTCGAGGTAGATGCGGCGCGCGCAGGACATGAAGGCGACCCGGTGGGCGCGGTCGGTGAGGACCCGGATCGACTCGTCGGCGGCCGCGTCGTACCACGGGCCGGGCAGGCGGTCGGGCTGGCTGAACATGCCTCGGATGCCCTCCACGACAAGCCGGTGGCTCATCGGCCAAGGCACGCGTGCGAACTCGGGGGAGACCCGGCGGACCAGGGGGACGACCTGGCGCAGGCGACGGAACGCGGGCGAAGGCGCCAGCAGGACGAGAGCGCGCACCGATGCCGGGTGCGTGAGCCCGGCTTCGAGGGCGATGCGTCCGCCCAGGCTGTTGCCGATCAGCACCGCTCCGCGGCTGTCGGTGACTCGCTGGAACGCCTCCAGCCAGGCGGCGAACCACGCGGGGCTGTAGGGCCCCCTGGGAGCGTCGCTGGCCCCGAAGCCGGGCGAGTCCGGAGCGAGCACCCGGTGGTCCACTGCCAGGTCAGCCAGGCACGGCAGCATGCTCGCATTCGTCGCCCCCAACCCGTGGAGGAGGATCACCGGCGGGGCGTCCGCCGGGCCGGCCTCGAGATAGGTGGTGCGCACACCCATCGCCAGTGTCTGGTGGCTGCGCGGCATCGAGGGCGGTCGGTCGTCGTCGTCGGCGAACAGGCCGTCGAGCTGGAGGCTCAGGGCGAGGTCGCCCCGGACCGTGAGCCGGCCGTCGAGGAAGGCGGCCAGGCCCGAGTCGCGGCCCGACACGATGCCGGCCAGGATGCCGATGCTGCTGCGCACCAGCACGGTCGGATCCTTCGCCGAGCCGCGGCGCACCTGCCCGCGCCCACCTGCGATCTCGACCGTCCAGACTCCCGAGTCGACGGCGTCGAACACGATCGTGGCAGTGCGCTTCTCGAGCACGCTGCCGGTGAGCCCGCGTCGCAGCCTCGTGCTCAGGAGCATGTCGAGATCTATGCCGGCGAGGGCGGGGGCGCTCACCCGCTTCACGTTACCCACGGTGTCCTCAAGGTCACTCCGGGGCGCGCCGGCGTGGGAAGAGCCAGCCACGCGACGGTCCCCCTCTCGCTAGTTGCCGACCTCTTCGAGCCCCGGGGGCAGGCTGCCCGTCGTCTTCTGCCACGCCTGGGCTGCGCCGCGGCTCGCGAGCAGGCGGGCGACTCCGGCGGCGACGCCGGTCGCGACGGCCCACCCGAGCGCCTCGCCCCACGACGTCTCGCGCGAAGCGGGGTTGCGGGGCGGGTTGCCGCCCTTTGTCTTGACCCAGATCTTCTCGGCCACGCTGCGGCTGACTTTCGCTGCGAGGACCCCGGAGGTCAGGCCGATGAGCTTCCAGTTGAACTCGCCCACTGAGGACATCGTGCTCCCGTTCCCGTCGTGATCACCGGTGTTGTCGTGATCGTCGCCGATGCCCTGCCCCCCTCGGCCCCGGCGACACGTGCGGCCGTCAGACGCCGCCTGCAGGACGCATCAGGGCGCCGGCCAGTGCCTCAGGTCGACGCGTGCCGATCAGCCAGTAGGGGGTGTCGTCCTCGGGGTCGTCCAGCGTGACCACCACTGAGCTGTGCAGCCAGGCGCGGGTCGCGACGAAGGCCTCTGGTCGGGCGGACGGACCCCGCATCTGCCGGGTCGCCCCCGGGTCGAGGGCGACGACCTCGCCGATCCGGGCCAACGGGATGCGGGCCCCGGGCACCGACAGCACCCCCTCGTCGATCCGCACCCGCCCGCGGGAGCGCGAGGCGACCGCGCCGAGTGCGAGAGGGGGAAGGACGGCGTAGGGCAGCACTGCTCGTGCGACGCCGTCGGCCCCGGCGTGCAGGGAGGCAGCCACGAGCAGGGCGACCCCCAGCGCTGCCGCCCACGCCCACGCCGGGGGGGTGAGCCGCTCGTCGTAGACCGGCCTGCTCACCGGCGAGGCCTCGGAGCGGGGAGGGACCGGAGCCCCACGGCGACGGTCTTGACGTAGTCGGTCAGGGTCGTCGGGAGCAGGCGCTGGGCGAGGATGCCGCCGATCGCATCGGCGCCGACGACGTAGCGGGCCACGGGGACCGGGTTGTCGAGGGCGAGGCGCACCGTGCGGGCGACCCGGACCGGGTCCGGCAGGCTGCCGCTCCGGCGCCCGGCCGCGCTGGCCCTGGCGTACGCCGTGGCATAGCGGGGGCTGGTCGGTTCAGGAAAGCCGCCGTCGGCCGTCGGCGCCCAGATCTCGGTGCCGAACATGCCCGGTTCGACGAGCACCACGTGGACCCCGTCGCCCTCCACCTCCATGCGCAGGGCATCGGTGACCCCCTCGAGCGCGTGCTTGCTGGCGCTGTACCACCCCGCCAGCGGAGTCGACAGCCGCCCGACGACCGAGCTCATGTTCACGATCCGGCCCTGCCCCTGCGCGCGCATGCCGGGCAGGACCAGGCGAGCAAGGCGGATCGGGGCGACGACGTTGGTCTCGAGCTGCCGGTGGACCAGGTCGTCGGCGATGTCCTCCACCGTGCCGAACTGCGCGTAACCGGCGTTGTTGACCAGGCCCCAGATGCCGCCGGTCAGCGACGTGATCCGACCGACGCCCTCAGTGCAGCTCCCGGCGTCGTCCACGTCCATCTCGACCGTGCGCACCTGCACCCCACGAGCCGACGCCGCCCGCTCGACCTGTTCGGCCTTGTCCGGGGATCGCACCGTACCGACGACGTCGTAGCCCGCGGCGGCCAGCTCGAGCACCGTCGCCAGCCCGATGCCCCTGCTGGCTCCCGTGACCATGACCGACCTGCTCATGCAGTGACCCTCTCGCAGTGACGCTCTCGCGGCAGGCCCGCTCGAGACCGCCTTCTCCAGACGTGGAACACCGACGGTACGGCGGGCCGCGGGTAGGGTCCTGCCGGGCCCCGACCGGGTGGTCCACCGGCAGCACGAGGGGGTCGCGGGTGCTCGAGGTCCTGGTCCGCCGCCTCGACGCCGACGTGCCCCTGCCCGCCTACGCCCGCCCCGGAGATGCCGGCTGCGACCTCGTGACGACAGAGGACGCCGAGGTCGGGCCGGGTCAGCGGGTGGTCCTCGGCACCGGGGTGAGCATCGCTCTGCCTGAGGGCTACGCGGCCTTCGTGCACCCCCGGTCCGGCCTCGCCGCCCGCCACGGGGTGGGTCTGGTCAACAGCCCCGGCACGGTGGACTCCGGCTACCGCGGTGAGATCATGCTGATCGTCGTCAACCACGACCCCAGCGAGATCCTGCGGCTGCGCCGGTTCGACCGGGTCGCCCAGCTGGTGGTCCAGCGGGTGGAGCAGGTCAGCTGGCGCGAGGTGGAGGGCGAGCTGCCCCCCTCGGCGCGCGGAGCCGGTCGCCACGGGTCGACCGGAGGCTTCAGCTCCGCAGGCTCCACACGAGCAAGCTCCGAACAGGCCAGCTCCACAGGAACCAGCTCGACAGAGGAAGGGCAGGTCCCACGTGTTCGGACGCCGTAAGAAGGACGGGGCCGCCGTCGAGGACGAGCAGGAGCAGGTCCCCGAGGCGCAGGAGTCGACGGCTCCGGTCCGGGAGCGCCCCGAGGGGCCGTGGGACCTCGCCGACGCCCCCGACGACGAGGTCAACCGCGTCGACCTGGGTGGCCTGCGGATCCCCGTACCCCCCGACGTCGAGGTCCGGGTCGACGTCGGGCCGGATGGGCAGGTGGTCGCGGCGACGCTGCAGCACGGTGCGAACGCCATGCAGGTCAACGTGTTCGCCGCGCCTCGTAGCGCCGGGATCTGGGACGAGGTCCGTGAGGAGATCGGCGCTGCCGTCCGCGAGGGCGGGGGAGTCGCGGACCCCGCCGAGGGACCCTGGGGCGCCGAGCTGCACGCCCAGGTACACGTCGAGGGGGCGCAGGGGCTCGCGGCGGCGCGCTTCCTGGGCGTCGACGGGCCCCGCTGGTTCCTCAGGGCGCTGTTGACCGGTCCGGCGGCGACCGATCCGGCCGAGGCGGCACTGCTCGAGGCGGCACTGCGTGACGTCGTCGTCGACCGCGGGTCCGAGGCGATGGCGGTCCGCAACCCCCTCCCGCTGCGCCTGCCCCGAGAGGTGACCGAGCAGGCGGCCGACGGGCTAGCCGGTCAGGGGTCTGAGGGCGAGGGGCCTGAGGGCGAGGGGCCTGAGGGCGAGGCGCCGGGGTTGCCCGCGCTCCCCGACCGCGGACCGGAGATCACCGAACGCCGCTGAGCCGTCGTACGCTGAGGACGTGTCAGGACTCTTGCGCAAGGCGGTCGCGCGTTGGACCGAGCCCGACGACGCCGTTGCCAGCCGTGAGCTGCAGGGCGAGGTCGAGGAGGCGGGGGCGACCCCGGTCACGGCGTGTCAGCTCGGTGAGCCCGTGTGCGTGGCCGGAACGCTACGGGCCGTGACCCTTCGACCGCTGGCCGGCGTGCCGACCCTCGAGGCGCAGCTGTACGACGGTTCGGGCAGCATCACGCTGATCTGGCTGGGTCGTCGTCGCATCGGTGGCGTGGAGTGCGGGAGGTCGCTCGTGGCCCGTGGACGGCTCACAGTGCACGAGGGACGCCCGACGATCTACAACGCCGCGTACGAGCTCCGGCCCTCTGTTGGCTGAGCAGCCCGACAGCCCACGCCCCGCCGTCAAGGTCCCGACTCTCGCCGAGTCGATCGGCGGCAAGCGAGGCCTCGTCGACAGCGGCCTGCCCGCCATCATCTTCGTCCTCGTCAACTCGGTCGCGCAGGTCTGGAGCTCCCGCGAGACCGCGCTGCGGGCGGCCATGATCAGCGCGATCGTCTTCGGCGTCGGCCTGGTCGTCCTGCGCCTGGTCCGCAAGGAGACGCTCCAGCAGGCGATCTCGGGCTTCATCGGACTCGCCATCGCCGTGTTCTTCGCGGCCCGGTCTGGGGAGGCTCGCGGCTTCTTCTTGCCCGGCATCCTCATCAACGTGGCCTACTCCGTGGCCTTCCTCGGCTCGGCTGTCGCAGGGTGGCCACTGATCGGCGTCATCTACGCCTCCATCGAGGGCTGGGACCGGAGTTGGCGCCAGCAACCGCGCCTTCGCCGCGCCTTCGCCTACGCCTCGGCCGGATGGGCCCTCGTGTTCGCCTCAAAGGCTCTCGTGCAAGGCGTCCTCTACGCCATGGACCGCCCTGGGCTGCTCGCTGCCACCAAGCTGCTCATGGGCTGGCCGCTCTACATCGCCGCAGGTGCGCTGACGCTGGCCTACGTGAAGCGGGCCCGACGACGGAGCGCCGTCGACGGTGAGCCGGGAGTCGTGGCCCCAGTATGACCCGGCTGCGACGAGCCGGGGGCGCAGTCCTCGCGCGCAGGGGCGCGCCGCCGCCGTGACATCGACGTCGTGCGGCTCGGCTCCTTGTGCCCCGCACGAGGGTGTACATCGGTACGTTGCGTGCTCGTCCCCTGCGAACCCGCCAGAGGGGACCACCCGCTGAGAGGGACTGACGTGCACTGGACTCCGCGTCGGACGAGCTCTAGATCGCTGGCGTCGGTCCGCAGAGTTGCGGTCGCCGCCCTCGTCCTCTGCGCCTTGGTGATGGGCACGGGCGGCGCAGCTCTGGCCGAAGACATCTACGCGATCGACACCCGCCTGGCGGGCGCCGGGTTCGCAGACGCGTTCACCACGGCTCTGGGGGCCGGGGGTGACGGGGACGCCGGGGGTGACGGGGACGCCGGGGGTGACGGGGTGCGCATCTCGGTGGACTACGACAGCGCCAGCGTCGACCGCACGGCCTACGACCTCGAGGCGGCGGAGATCGGCAAGATCATCTGGCAGAACCTCGACGGCAGAGTCCTGGCCGTGGACGTCGTTCCCACCTACGCCGTCGAGTGGGCCGATGGTGGCCTGCCGCCAGGTGTGAGCATGACTGCCCAGGACCTGCGCGCGACCCACGGGCCCCGGCCCGCAGGGCTGGACTCGCAGGGCGTCGAGACGATCGACGACTTCGCGATCGGCTTCTTCGTCGTTCTGGCGGTGCTCTGGCTGGGCACCATCGGCGCCGCCATCGGCGGCACCGTCCTCGTGATGCGCCGACGTCACCGGCCCGCAGGGCACGAGTGGGGACCACCCGGGCCGACCTACGGGTCCCCCCAGCAGTGGCCGGCCCAGCAGCAGTGGCCGGCCCAGCAGCAGTGGCCGGCCCAGCAGCAGTGGCCGGCCCAGCAGCAGTGGCCGGCCCAGCAGCAGTGGCCGGCCCAGCAGCAGTGGCCGGCTCAGCAGCAGCCGCCAGCCCGCGGCGAGGGGCCGTCGCTCCAGGATCCCTGGGCCTCGCGCAGCTAGTCGATCAGCGCTTCCGCGGTGCCCGGCCGCCGAGCAGCGCGTCGAGCTCGGCCTCCACCTCGGTGGTCGCCACGAGCAGCAGCTCGTCACCGCCCTCCATCGCTGCGTCCGGCGTCGGCACGATGACCCGGCCGTCCCGCAGGATCGCCACCAGGGCGCTGTCGTTGGGCCAGGGGACCGACCCGACCAGCTTGCCGACCAGCGGAGCGTCGGCGGCGAGGGTCAGCTCGACCAGGTTGGCGTCGCTCTGCCGGAAGGTGAGCAGGCGGATCAGGTCTCCGACGGAGACGGCCTCCTCGACCACGGCCGCGAGCAGGCGGGGTGAGGACACCGAGACGTCGACGCCCCACGACTCGTTGAACAGCCACTCGTTCTTGGGGTGGTTGACCCGGGCGACGACTCGGTCGACCCCGAACTCGGTCTTGGCCAGCAGGGAGACCACGAGGTTCACCTTGTCGTCACCGGTCGCCGCCACGACGACCTGGCACGTCTGGATGGCGGCGGACACGAGCGTCTCGAGCTCGCACGCGTCAGCGAGCAACCACTCGGCACCGGGCACGCTGTCCGGCTTGACCGACCTCGGCTCCCGTTCGATGAGCAGCACCTCATGGCCGTTGAGCAGAAGCTCGCCGGCGATGGAGCGACCGACGTTGCCGGCACCGGCGATGGCGACGCGCATCAGCCCTCACCTCTCTGGGGCCCGGCGGCCAGGATGCGACCGACTTCGTCCAGGCGTTCCCCCTGGAGCGCCAGGTAGACCAGATCGCCTTCCTGGACAACTGATTCAGCATGCGGGAGCATGCCCTCACCCAGGCGGGTCAGCAGGGCCACCCGGGCAGCGCACGCCTCCTCGAGGCGCGTCACGCGCTGACCGACCCAGGCAGGGGAGTAGGACACCTCGGCCAGGACGACCTTGCCGCTGGGGTCCCGCCACTCGGTGGCCACGCCCTCGGGGAGCAGTCGACGGATCACCTGGTCTGCGGTCCAGCGGACGGTGGCAACGGTCGGGATGCCGAGCTTCTGGTAGACGGCGGCCCTGCGGGCGTCGTAGATGCGGGCGACGACGTTCTCGAGCCCGAAGGTCTCGCGGGCGACCCGCGCCGCGATGATGTTCGAGTTGTCACCGCTGCTGACAGCGGCGAAGGCGTGAGCACGCTCGATGCCTGCCTCGATGAGGGTGTCCCGGTCGAAACCGACCCCGGTCACCTTGGTGCCGTCGAAGTCGGCTGACAGCCGCCGGAACGCCGCCGCGTCACGGTCGATGACCGCGACCGAGTGGTCGAGGGCCTCGAGGCCCCGGGCGAGCGCTGAGCCGACCCGCCCGCAGCCCATGATCACGACGTGCACGGCTCTCCTCCAGGTGCGGGACTACGGGTCCGGTCAACAGCTCGAGACCGAGCGGCCAGCCTGCGCGCGACGCTACACGCGGCGCAGCAGCACCGGCCGTACCCTCTCCGGTCGTGGCTGGTGCGAACGACGTCCTCAAGCGGGTCCTGCTCGGGCGTGCACTGCGCAGTGACCGTCAGAGCGAGCAGGAGCTGCCGAAGACGCTCGCCCTGCCGATCTTCGCGAGCGACCCGCTGTCCAGCGTTGCCTACGCGACGCAGGAGGTGCTGGTCGTGCTCACCCTCGGCGGGCTGGCCTACCTGTACCTGACTCCGTACCTCGCCGCGGGCGTCGTCCTGCTGCTCACGATCGTGGTCCTGAGCTACCGGCAGCTCGTCCACGCCTACCCGAGCGGCGGCGGCGACTACGAGGTGGCCAGCAGGAACCTCGGGCCGCGCAGCGGTGTCGTCGTGGCCAGTGCCCTCCTCGTGGACTACGTGATGACCGTCGCGGTCTCGATCAGCGCCGGCGTCGACAACATCATCTCGGCCTTCGCGGACCTCGCCGACCACCGCGTGGCGCTGGCCGTGGCCTTCGTGACGCTCCTGACGGCGATGAACCTGCGTGGGGTCAAGGAGAGCGGCAAGGTCTTCGCCGTCCCGACGTACGGCTTCGTGCTCGGGATCCTCACGATGATCGGCTACGGGGTCTTCCAGGCCGTGACCGGCGACGCCCCGAGGGCCGAGAGCGCCTCCTACACGGTCATCGCCGAGGACGGCCAGGTCGGCCTGACCGGCCTTGCCTTCGCCTTCTTTGCCCTGCGGGCCTTCGCCTCCGGCTGCACTGCGCTCACGGGCATCGAGGCGATCGCGAACGGCGTGCCGGCGTTCCGCAAGCCCAAGAGCAAGAACGCCGCGACCACGCTGGCCCTGATGGGCGGCCTGGCGATGACGATGTTCATCGGCATCACGACCCTCGCCATCCTCACCGAGGTGCGCTACTCCGAGGACCCGGAGATCCAGTTCGTGGGCTTCGCCGAGGGCGACGTGCAGCGCAGCGTCATCGCGCAGGTGTCCTCGGCGGTCTTCGGCGACGGGTCGGTGCCCTTCTACTACGTGCAGGCGATGACCGCGGGGATCCTCATCCTCGCGGCGAACACGGCTTTCAACGGCTTCCCGCTCCTCGGCTCCATCCTGGCCCAGGACCGGAACCTGCCGCGCCAGCTGCACACCCGCGGCGACCGACTGGTCTACAGCAACGGCGTGCTGCTCCTCGCGGTCTTCTCCGGAGTGATCATCGCGCTGTTCGAGGCCAACGTCACCCGGCTCATCCAGTTGTACATCATCGGCGTGTTCACGGCCTTCACCCTCGGCCAGGCCGGGATGGTGCGGCACTGGAACCGCCTGCTGGCAGGGGGAACCCTGCCGGTCGAGCGCCGCCGGGCGGTCCTGAAGAGCCGGGCGATCAACGCGGTCGGGTGCAGCCTGACCGGCCTCGTCCTCGTCATCGTGACGATCACGAAGTTCACCCGCGGTGCCTACATCGTCCTGATCGCGATGCCGATCCTCTATGCGATCATGCGGGCGATCAACCGGCACTACACCCGGGTGTCCCTCGAGCTGGAGCCGGACGACGAGGCCGTGCCGCTCCCGAGCCGCAACCACGCCATCGTGCTGGTGTCCAAGGTGCATGCCCCGACGCTGAGGGCCCTCGCCTACGCCCGGGCCACTCGGCCGCACGACCTGACGGCGCTCACGGTGTCGGTCGACCCCGCGGAGTCCCAGGCGCTCCAGGAGGCGTGGGACCGGCGCGAGCTTCCTGTTCCGCTGACGATCATCGACTCGCCCTACCGTGAGATCACCCGCCCGGTGCTCGACTACGTGCGCCACATCCGCCTGCAGAGCCCGCGCGACGTCGTCACCGTGTTCATCCCGGAGTACGTCGTGGGCCACTGGTGGGAGCAGCTGCTGCACAACCAGAGCGCGCTGCGGCTCAAGGGCAGGTTGCTGTTCCAGCCGGGAGTCATGGTGACCAGCGTGGCCTACCAGCTCCGGTCCTCCGAGCGGCTGCGCGACGACGACGCGGCCGAGGGCTCCGCGCCCGGCTCGGTCCGCCGCGCGCCAGAGCGATGAGCACTTCCGGGCAGACGGGTGTCGCCGGTCAGACGGGTGTCACCCTCGAGCTCGAGGTCGGACAAGTCGCGGCCGGTGGCTCGTGCGTGGCTCGGGCACCGGACGGCCGTGTGGTCTTCGTCCGGCACAGCCTCCCGGGCGAGCGGGTCCGGGCCGTCGTCACCTCGGCGACCACGTCGTTCCTGCGGGCCGATGCGGTCGAGGTGCTCGCCGCGTCCCCCGACCGTGTCGACAGACCCTGCCCCTACGCAGGTCCGGGACGCTGCGGCGGGTGCGACTGGCAGCACGTGTCGGTGCCGGCGCAGCGCCGCCTCAAGGCCGCCCTCGTCACCGAGCAGCTGCACCGACTCGCCGGGCTGGACCTGGCTGTCGAGGTGGAGGAGGTGCCGGGCGCACCGGACGGACTCGGCTGGCGCACCCGCGTCCAGTTCGCTGTCTCGCCGTCCGGTCGGCCAGGGCTGCGCAAGCACCGCTCGCACGAGCTGGAGCCGGTCGACCGGTGCCTCATCGCCTCGCCGGAGGTCGAGCAGGTGGGCGTGGAGCGGCTGCTCTGGCCAGGTACCAGCTCGGTCGAGGTGATCGCGGCCGGGGCGCAGCGGGTGGTCGCTGTGTCGACCACGTCGCAGGGCCGGCGGGGAGCGCCCGACCTGCCGGACGTGCCGGCCGGTGTCCTGGTCGACGGACGGCCGCGCGGGGGACCGCAGGGGGTGCGCCGCACCGTGCTGGGCCGCTCCTTCGAGGTGGCAGGCGGGGGGTTCTGGCAGGTCCACCCCGAGGCGGCCACCGTCCTCGCCTCGGCCGTGCTCGACGGGCTCGACCCGAGGCCGGGGGAGCGGGCGCTCGACCTCTACGCCGGAGCCGGGCTGTTCGCCGCGCTGCTGGGAGAGCGGGTCGGGCCGACCGGGGCCGTGCTGGCGGTGGAGTCCGATGCCCGCGCCTGTGCCGACGCGGCCCGCAACACCGACGACCAGCCGCACGTCCGCATCCGCACCGCGGCGGTCGACGCCTCGGTGCTCGCCGGCGCCGGCCGCCCCGACCTGGTCGTGCTCGACCCCCCTCGCGCCGGAGCGGGGTTGGCCGTGACGCGCAGTCTGGCCGCGCTCCGACCCCGCGCGATGGCCTACGTGGCCTGCGATCCCGCATCGTTCGCTCGGGACCTGCGCGTCCTGCTCGACGTCGGCTGGGCCCTGTCGTCCTTGCGGGCGCTCGACCTGTTTCCGATGACCGAGCACGTGGAGCTGGTCGCGATCGTGCATCCGCCCAGGTCAGAGGCCCTGTCGCAGGCCAGGTAGGTCGGGGCGTGCGCCAGATGTGCGTCATGCTGTCTCAGGGTTTCTCAGGCTTCCGAACTCGGATGGCGCATATTTGGCGCACGCCGCGGACGACGAAAGCGCCCCCGCTCCCGGCACCGTGAGGCGCGCAGGAGCGGGGGACGTGAGGTGAACAGCGTGACGCGAACCGCGTCACGCTCAGGTGACGACGATGGTCCCGGGACGGGACAGCCACGCGGTGTAGCCGCGTAGGGCGAGGTTGTGGGCATACCGGGCGACCGGGCGCTCCTGCACGGCCTGGCACTCGCCGTAGGTCAGGGCGCGGCCGGCGCGGAGCATCAGGCGCAACAGCTCGTGAACCGCAGAGTGAGTCGTGTTGCAGATGGCCACGAGTTCACCATCCTTGAGGCCACCAAGGAAAATCGGCATTACGTGGTGTAGCTCGAGCTCAAGGTACGGCGGCCGATGGTCAGCAACGCACCGGCAGGTCAGGTCATCGTCATGCGACATGGGCACCCCTCGACCGTTCGTCGAACTGCTCGTGCCGGCCGAGACGCGGGTCGCTCATCCCGCCAAGTCCTTGCGCACAAGGATGTCCGCGCCGGACGACTCGAGGCCCGCGCGGTCCTCGTGCGGATCGCCATCACGCAACGCGACGAGCGCCAGGCGGACGCAGTTCGACAGCTCGGAGACGCGGACGCCGAGCGCTTGCGCGACGTCCCGGTCGTTGCTCATGTTCCGGTATCCCCCGCCGACGTGGACGGTCAGGTCCTCGACGGGCCACCGAAACTCACCGATGGAACGGAAGCCGCCGTGCATCTTCGGATCGTGACCGCTGCTCGTGTCCATGCATTGGACCGTCTCGAAGGCTTCGCCGGCCGGCGTCCGGCGGTGGGTGAGCGCGGAGCAGCGGCGGACGCTCACACCCGTGCGGAACCGTCGGTGGGTGGCGCGTCCGTGTTGGGCGGCGGACCGAAACGGGTCTCGCCGGATCGGAAGTAGTTCACCACCGTGAGCAGCCCCGACACGATCACCGCGATGGTCAGCGCCTTCCCAGCGGGGTACTCCTCGGCGTTGCCGGCGCTCGACAGGAACAGCGGGAGCAGGGCTGTGCCTACGTTCGTCGCCAGTACCCGGAGGAAGCTCAGCAGAGCACCGACGTAGTTCGGCGTCGCACGGGTGTCCGTCATGGCGTGGCTACTTCGGTCGGTCCAGCCTTCTCGCTGAGGTGGATGACGATGCTCGCCGCGAGCCGGTCGACGTCGACCTCCGCGTTCTGCTGCTCCGCGAGCCCGGCGGCGATCGCCGCCCGCATCTGGTCGCTGCTGGCGGCTGTGCCGAGCGTGGACAGCAATGTGTCGACGGCGATGATCACCGCCGGGGCCTTGATCGTCTTGTGCTCGAGCGTCTGGCCCCACACGGCTCGGGCTACGCGCTGGATGTCGTCGTCGGTCAGGGGCATGTCGTCCTCCGGGGTGGGTGCGAGTCGTCCTAGGTATGACTGGATCTCGTCGCGGCCTCGATGGGCCGTGTAGCCGTTGCGGTCGATCTTGCGGATCGTCCAGGTCGAGTGCTCGCACTGCCGGCCAACCCCGACGCCGTGGTACTCGTCCAGCGCGGCGTTCGCACGCGCCATGAAAGCGGCCATGTCGGCGGGCCACGGCGAGGTGCCGTTGTGCTCCCACTCGGTGCCCCACGCCGTGATCCGAGCGGAGTCGGCGGGGATGGTGAAGCTGTCGAGCGTCAGCGGCCCTCCGGTGCCGGGGTGGTTGGCCAGCCCCATCGTCACGATGCGGTAGACGAAGTCGCGGCCGCCGTAGCCGTTGCACAGCGGGCCGGGCAGGTCGGTCCTGCCGTTGCGGCACAGCGCGTAGGACGGGGTTAGGCCGGTCGAAGCGCCGGCAGTGTGATGGTTCATGACCACGTACTTGTGGCTGTACCACGGATCGCCTGACCAAGTGCGGCCAGCCTTCAGCTCGACGGTGCAGACCACGCCGTGCTTCTGCATGATGGCCTGCAGCTTGCGTGCCTCTGCGGTCGCGCTGTCTTGGCTCACAGCTCTCGCCTCTGTCCGTCGACCTCGACGTAGTCCACGTCAGGCGTGCCAGCGCCGAGCCGCTCGCCCTCGGCGATGACCTTGGGGTCGTGCTGCGCGCCATCCCAGTCGCGGAAGACGCCGTCGGCCGGCGGCTCATCGACAGGTCCGCGCTCGGGTGTGGTCATCTGACCATCTCCTTTGACGTGCAGCCGGGGCCCCAACCGCGGTCCTGGGCTGTCATGAGACGCACCCGAGGTCCTTGCGGAACGCGAGCACGGCCGGGTCCTGCGGTGGCACATCCAGCAGGGCCGCGAAGGCGCAGAGGCGCGCTTGAGACTCGACCCGAGAGACGTGCACCATCCGGTCCCGCTCTAGGCCGAGGTCGATGAGTTCCTGTGCGGGCGCCGTGTCGCATCCGCGCTCAGCCGCGGCCGGGTTGATGCTTCGCCCGGCCACCGAGCCAAGCAGCAGGGTCGCGCACCCCCCCGCGAAGTCGGCCCGCTTGGCCGAGTCCAAAGCCGACTTCGCGCCGGACTGCGCGGACCGGGCGGCGATCAGGACCGCGGTCAGCACAATGCCCAGACAGAGCAGGATGAACGCGCTCGCGACGACCAAGCTCTGCACGCGGGTCGCCACGTAGTCGGTGTCAGCTTGCTGGGCGACTGACCGTTCCTCGGCGTGCAGGAAGCCCTCGGCGGTCTGCTGCGCCTGCACCTCGTCGTGGCGCCGTGCCTGCCGGCCTGCCGAGTCCTGCCGGATGTCGGAGGCATCAGCTCGAGCGTCAGCCGCGTCCTGCCGACTGTCCGAAGCGTCCGCGCGAACGTCCTGAGCGTCCTGTCGGCCGTCTGACACGTCGGCGCGGCCGGCCGCGGCGTCCTGTCGGATGTCTGAGGCGTCAGCCCGAACGCCGGCAGCGTCCTGGGCGTCGAGGCGTCGAGTCAGGTCGTCAGGCACGGTTACCCCTTCCGGCATTGCGCAGCAGCAGCAGCCCTGTGGCAGCCGTAGAGGAACCGACCAGGGCGAGCAGCAGGCCGGCGTCCACCGGGTTGCCGTACTGACCCACGTTGGTCACGATGACCGAGGCCGCCAGGGAGGCCAGGCCGGTGGCCAGCAGGCCGGCACCGACCCGCGCGCCCCTGGTCGGCCGAACGGGTAGGCCACGCAGCATGGCGGCCAGCCACGGGGCGCACAGGCCGATCACGACTGCGGCTAAGCAGAACACGACGACACGTAGCACGTCGCCTACTAGGTCCATCACGGGGCATCCTCCTTGCGCTCGGCGGTCTTGCTGGACAGTGCCTTGGCGCCGACGGTGCTGGCGATCAAACTCATCCCGCCGCCGATCGCGACCTCACGCCCCGGCACACTGCTACCGAAGATCACGAGCCCGACGCCCACGACGTAAGCGAGCTTCTCCAGGACGTCACGGGTGAGGCGTCCCACCGGGTACCTCCTCGTGGCGCCGGGCGAGCTCGGCCGAGTCGTCGGCGGCGATCAAGACGTGCCAGGTGTGCCAGGGTCGTCGGGGCGGGTGGCCCGTAACTCGAGGAGTTCCTGCTCCAACTCGGCGATCCGAGTTGTTGCCCGATCCAACGCCTGCCCAGCCAGGTTGTGCAGGTAGAGCAGGCCGTCGATGTTCATGCGGTGATCCCAATGTTGGTCAGGGTGACGCGGATTGCGTCGACAGCCGTCTTCATCGACTGCGCCTCGGCCTGCACATAGGTCGCAGACGGCGCGGTCGGTGCCGCGATGGCAGCGGCCTTAGCGACCGCGCTGTTGCCGTTGAGGCCGACGCCCGCACTGGTCACCTGCAACTTGAGCCCGATAGCGTGGTCGAAGATGTTGAGGGCGCTCGTCGCCTTGCCGAGCACGAGAGTGGCGTTGCCACCGTTGACCAGGTCCGTCATCTCCAGGTAGGGGGATGCGCCCGCGTCAGGCCGAACCAAGAGGGTCCCAGTCGTCGACGACAGGACCCCTGCGACCTCAAGGCGGCCGGTGAAGCGGGAGGGGGCAGTACCTTCGGTGAGGAGGCAGAACTTGGCCTCCCCAACGGTCGGCGACTCGATGAACACGGTGACTGCGAGGTCGGCGCTTCCCGCGACCGCCCCGTCCTTGCGCTTCGGACCGAGGAAGCGGTGGGACACCATAGTGCCGACCTGCGCGCCCGCAGCTGCACCGAAGAAGGCTGCCTCCGACGTCGCCCCGAAGACGTTGGGAAGGGTGGTGCCCGCTCCTGCGATGACAGCGACTTCGCTCAGACTGCCGACAAGGGAGGTGACACCGCTCATGGCGTCGGCAACGACGAAGTTGTTTCGGCCAAACACCTGACCGGGGCTGGGGCCGCCCATTGTGCCGAAGTTCCCGCGGAAGGTGACGTTGTTTTGGATGCCGACGACATCGGCACCTGTTGTCCCGACCGCCGGGCCATCCACCACGGCCGCCGTGATCACAGGGTTGCGGGCTGTGGCAGTCCCGGCGTGAGCGAACGTGCCCGACGTAGACGGATTGACCCTTGCCGGGTACGCGGCATTGGCGGTCGCCGCGCTGATCAGACCGAGGGCAACGGTGCGCGAGTCGATCGCCGCGTTCGTCGGCGCCACCGCCGTTGCCGCCGACGACGCCGCCGACGCCGCCGAGGCAGCAGCCGATGTCTGCGCTGCCGTTGCCGCGGTCTTGCTCGCCGTCACGTCGGCCAGCAGCGCGCCGATCTCGCTCGACGCGAGAGTCAGGCTGACCGAGCCGAGAGTCACGACGACCGGGCTGATCTGCGGGGCGAGGAAGGCCGGGAGCACCCCGAGCGCGCTGGTCGTGAGCGTCGTCGGCGCTCCGGTCAGGTCGCGGACGTCGGCCGCCGTGCCGCCCGGCCCGGTCAGGACCGTCGTTGCGGTTACATTCGCCACCAACTGCCCGGCGCTGTTCACTACCGGGACCGCCGGGAAGGCATACAGGGTCGTGCCGTTGATCACTGTGGGCACGGGAGGGCCCCTCTCATCTGGGCGGGCGGGAAAGTCACAGCAGCACCGGGCCGAGCCACGTCGCGGCGACGAGCGAGCCGGTCAGCGCGACAGGTCCGGCACTCGCCGACAGGTACTGGCACGAGACGGCGAGCGACCCGCCCGGATGCACATACCGCTCGACGAAGGGAACCGTCATCGACTCAGTGCCGATGAAGTCACGGCGGGCATCGGCGCTCAGGTTCGCCGTCCCCGCCATCACCCGCAGGTAGCCGACCGAGCTCGCCGAGGCGCGGACGCACGCCGCGGCGTTGATCGCGTACTCACCGGCCGGCGCTTCGACGGTCAGCTCTGCCAGGACCCCCCAGGTGCCGCTGGCGAACAGGGCTTCGGCCGTCCGGTTCGCCGAGAACCGCCGTTGCAACGGCTGCTCGGTGAGCCAGACCTCAGTCCCCGCCGTGCTCAGGACCAGCCGGTCACGCTGCGCCCCACGGCACACGACCGTCCCGAGCGACGCCCCGGTCGGCAGCAGAGCGTCCGCCGCCATCGTCGTGACCTTGCGCGTGAAGTGCCGCAGGTCGATCACCGCCGTCGGCGTCGACTGGCCGGCGGTCAGCTGCACCAGCGCGATCGGCTGATCGTCCTGCACGCCCGGGCCGATCAGTCGACCAGCCGGGATCTGCTTGGTCGCCGTGCCTGTCACAGCCACGAACGTCGTGGTGCCGCCGACCGGCTGCCAGTTACGCCGGGCCACGATCAGGTCCCAGCGGATGCCCGACGTGATCGCCGCGTGCTGCACGTCAACGTTCGAGTCAGAGACGTCCCGGACCCCGTGGCCGTAGCCGATTCCCGGCGCGACCCGCGACGTCCGGTCCAGGCCGACCACCGCCGTGACCTTCCACGCCGCCCCGTCCGCGAGGCCGTACGGCGCCCCGAGGAAGGTGGACAGGCCACCCCACTTGACCTCGTCGACGACCTGCCCGTCGTAGCCGATGCTCGTGATCGTCACGGCCTACCTCCAGATGTCAGGGCGCCCACGGTGTTCGCGCCAGCCGTGATGAGGTTCCGAGAGCCGTAGATGACCTCCACACATCCGCCGGTCCACGGCGCTTCTTGCACGTCCCCTATCCAGCGCATCCACGACCAGTGGCGCGCGACCGTTGGCTTTATGTCGTCGGCTTTCTCACCCGTCATGCGATCCCTCATCGTCCTGCTCGAAGATCACGGACACCGCGGGCGAGCGCGGTGAGAGAACGGGCCAGGGCGGTGTCCGGGTCGTCGGTCCGCTCCCCGATGACCGGAGTCACCTCGAGCCCGTCGCCGGTCGTCCAGGACAGCGTCGCCTCGCGGAGCACGTCCTCTACGACGACGCCCGGGCCGACCTCGACCCGGACCCGGTCGCCGACGAGCACGCCGCCACCAGCGACGGTCCGGCCGTACCGGAACGTCTTCGTCTCGGACAGGGTCACGGCCAGCCCCGACTTCGGGGCGCCTTCGGTCAGCGCCTCCGCAAGCCGGTTCGCGTTGACGGTCGCGTCGCTTGAGTCCCGGCCGTCACGGAAGACCTCGATCACGTCCTCCCACTCGGCCTCACGGGCCATGTCCGCGCTCGAAATGAAGTCCCGGGCCTCTGCCTCGCCCTGCGCCCCGAGTACCACCCGCGTGGCGGTCGGGCCGGCCTGGGACCACGACCAGTCCTGCACCACGCCGGACGCTTCGGTCAAGGTCCGCGGGTAGACCCTCGGCACGTAGCAGTCGACGAGGAACCCGGCGCCGGACTGCTTCACCGTCACGCCAAGCCCGGCGCCGTCGAGCGCGGGCAGGAGCCGGTCGATCAGCGGGTGCATCCGGTGCGACGTGCTGATCGTGCCGCCTCGCGCCTGGTCCGTCGCGACCGTCACCGGCAGACCCAGGCGGGTCACGGCGTTCGCTGTGACCAGACCCTTGACGACCGTCTCAGCAGGGCCGGTACGGACGTCGTAGGCCACCGTCTGCGCCGTCAACGCAGCACCCGGCACCGGCCAGCCGAGGACGCGCGTCAGGAGCCGCCAGTCGTCCTCGACGTCGACCTCGACGGTGCCCGAAAGGCCGGGGCCCTTGCCGCGCAGACGCCGGACCGGACCGGAGAGCAGGTGCTGGCCGTCGTAGGTGATGACGACCCGGGCGCCCGGTGCCACGAGGTCGGTCAGCCGGCGGTGATCGGAGGCGAGGGTCAGCGTCGCCGTGCCCAGCGCGTTGTGCCGGACGGTCACCCGCAGTGCCTGCGGATTCCCGACCCAGCCGCGCCGAGCGAACGCCTTGTCGTAGACGGTGATCTCAAACGCCGACGCAGACGGCGCCGACCAGGAAGGTAGAGCCGAGCTCGATCCGCCCCACGCGGAGTCCGGGTTCCACGTGACATCAGGAGCCCAGAGCGTATCGGCGCTCACCGTCAGGCCGGGACGCCGAGGATGCCACCAACACCCACGGCGCAGTCATCGATGTACATGCCACGAGGTGAGCCGAGCTGCGCTGAGCTTGTCGCCGCGATCCCGTAGCGGACCATCGACCAGGGGCTGGTGAAGTCGGCCAACAGGTTCGCCTCGGTTGTGTCCAGGACCAGGGCACCGTTCACCCATGCCCGGTTGACCGCCTGGCCGGTTGTCCGATGCAGTTTGTGGAAGCACTCGATGTGGAACCACTGCTCTTCAACGATCTGGGCATGAGGCACGAGAACGCCCATGCGGATTGGGGTCGCGCCGCCGGTCTGCTCCCGCGCCATGTAGATGCCCTGACCTGCCCCGGTGTCGAGGTGAATACCGAGGTGGTCCGTGCCGGACGGCTGCTTGACGTAGTAGTTGTCCAGCCGCATGAGCGCCGTGTACTTGTTGCTGGCTTTGTAGCCCGCGTCGAGCCGGAAGCCGCTTGAATAGCTGAACTCCGAACCTTCGCTGAGGTTCAGCGGTGCGACGTCCTGCAAACCACGCGCATAGGCGGCGTTGGCTGTCTGTGCTTCGTCGGTGCACCGGGCCGAGTACGCGCCCCGGCGCTTCTGCGCTGTCGACAGGGTGAACGTCCCGCCATTGCTGTTCGTGGAGGAGAATCCGTCCGGGCCAGTGAGCGACGCGCCGTCCATCGTGGCCCGGCGGAACAGCGTCCCGGCCGGTGTTGGCCCGACAGGAGTTGGAGGGGTCGCGCCACCGCCGCTCCCTCCGTAGAGGGTCTGCGACTCCAGGCCCCCGGTGACCTTCCTGTGACCCTTCCTGAGTGCCAAGGTTCCGTCCGCCAACTTCGAGTAGAGGGGCATCAGCCCGCCGCCACAGACACGCGGCTGAGGTTGAAGGTCGCCGCTGCGGTCGCGCCGGTCACCAGGGCGAACAGCCTGAGGCCCCCAACGCCAGAGGCCGTCGTGAAGGTGTAGACCAGCTCGGCTGACTTGGCCCCAGGTAGGACGCTGGCGCTCTGAGCCGACAGACCGCCGGTGATGTAGGTGCTGCCCGCCGTGCCGTCCGCCTGGTCCTGACCGAGCCGGAACGTGCGCGCCACCGAGTCCCCGTTGTAGAACGTTGCTTTGATCGTGTACTGCGTCAGCGCGCTGACCGGGATGCTGAACGCACCCATTTGCACCGACGCCTCACCCGCTGCGACAGCGGCCCACTGAATCGACCCGGCTGCGGTACTGCCGCCGGCGGTCCTCGCCGCGACGGTGCTCCGAGCGACCGACCCGGCGTTCGTCTTTGCGGCCCACCCGGCGACACCGGTCCCGTTTGTCTCGTCCCAGAGCTGGACGTAGATACCCGTCACCGGAGCGGTGCTGCCGCCCACGTCAGGCAGGAACACCCAGTCGCCCGTCGCGGCGTTCGTCGGGGTCGTCGCGGTCCGCCAGACCACCACGGGGATGCCCGGAGGCCGAGCCGCAGCGGGGTCCGTCACCGGGTTGCCCATCGAGCCGAGCGGATACAACGTCGACCCCGGCACCTTGTTATCCAAGGCGGACTGGAGCCCCGTCACGTTTGTGATCGAAACGCCAGTCACCGTCGCGACGATCTTGTTTCCTGTGTCGTCGTAGGCGAAGGAGACACCGGAGTGCGGCCCGGTAGCGAGCAGCAACGCGACCGCGTCCTGCGCAACCTCGACCTGCGCGGCCTCGAGCTGCGCGGCCCAGATCATCGCGTCACGCGGCTTCGTCCACATCGAAGGGGCCGGCTCAGCCACGACGTCTCCTCACAGTCAGGGGGGCCATTCGGGTCACCACGCGCGGTGGTACAGCGGAGTCAGGGACGCCGAGACTGTGCCGGAGCCGACCATCGACAGCGACAGGGCCACCGACTCACCAGGCGGCACCGACGCGAAATCGGCCGCGCCGAGCTCGTGCGTCCGCTCCACCCCAGTCGACATGATCGCGGTCTGCTGCGACGGGTCCGTGTCGATCACCAGCACCTCGCCGGCCGCGAGGGTGAACGGGACCACGACCACCCGGCCGGCGACACCGACCTGCACGCTGGTGCACGGGCCGGTGATCGTCCAGACCGGCCAGCTTGGCTCGTCCCCCGGGTTGCCGATCGCCGCGTTCGCCAGCGTCGAACCCGACGCGATCGTGATGATGCCCGCGCCGCCGAAGAACTGCGGCGGCACCTCGGCCTTCCACGACCGGACGATCGGCGTGCCCTGCCAGAAGGGCTGCTCGGCGACGAGGTCGATGCCGTAACGCTCCCAGCCGAGCCGCGACGGGTCGGTCTTCGACACATGCCCACCGGTGCCGACGTATCGCAGGACCAACTGCCGCTGCTCCCCGTCCGGCTGCGTGACGGTCCAGACGCCGGTTCGACGCGGTTCAAGCGTGCGCCGGAAAGCACGGTGCAGAGCCAGCCACTCGGTGCTGTCAACCGCCGCGTACACCCCTACCGGCCAGAAGACCTCCCGCTCTTCGGCAACCGACCCTCGGTAGCGCGTACCCGCAACCGAAGGGCTGTTGGCGCTGTACCGCTTCCACGGCGGGTCGTCAAGGCCACGCACACCAGCCTTGAGACGAACGGGGCTGGACGGGTCGCCCGAGATCCGCCAGAGCGTGTCGTCCCATCCGGTCCAGGTCTGCATGACCCCCGGCCACGGATCCGGAGGCGGACTCGGTGGGCTGTATGACGCGGCTAGGAGCACCGTCATGAGGTGCCAGCCACGGCCAGGGCGTCCCGCCACTTGGCGACTGTCCGCTCGGCCACTTGCTCGGCGTACTGCTGGGCCAGACCCGCGTCAGCGCTGACCGACACACTCACGCCCGCCCCGACGCCCTGCCGGTCCAGAACCGTGACGAGCCGGTCGAACGCTTCGGTCTGCTCAGGTGACAACACCCGCTCGGGCCGAGACGTGAATTTCGGCATCATCCCGGTCCCGTAGGCCACGCCCCCGCCGTCGAAAGCCCGCTCGAGGTGCCACGGCTCAGAACGGATCGGCGCCTTCAATCCGAACAGGTAGGACGTCGCGGTGCGGGCCCAGTTCGCCGGCCCGTAGTCGATGGCCTGCGCCGGTGACTTCTCGTGGTTCGACGAGCCCGGGCGGGCCGCGAGGTTGCCCGTCCCGGCGCGGTACGCGGCGTACAGCTGCGCCTGGCGCTCCGAGGATCGAAAGCCCGACACGATCCGCAGGGCACCTCCGATCGAGGCGTTCCAGGAGTCGAAGCGGCGTAGGAGCTCGGCATCGACGTTGCCCCGGCCGGCGACCCCACTAGATGCGCTGGCCGCCGCAGCGGACGCGCGAGCCACTGCGGCACTGGCGGAGGTCTGCACGGCCGCGGCCGCAACACCCATCGCACCCCGCACCGCGCTGTCGAGCTCGGCGGCCTGCGACGACCCCCGGACCGTCACGGTCCGGCCGACGGCGCCACCGGCGGCGTAGGCACCGATCTCGCCGCGTAGCACGGCCGCTCGGAGTGCATACATCGCCTGGTGGCCACCGAGCGTGGCGACCTCGGCTGCCGTCCAGACATGCTCGCCATTCGACAGGAGCGCCGGGACGCTGTCCGAAGTCTTTGTGCCGGGCCCATGCACCGCGCCGCCGACGGCGTACTCACCGATGTTGCCGAACTTGTCGACCCCCCAGCCGATGATGCCGTTGGCCTTGGCATTCGCGATGATGTTGATCGTCTTGTCGCTGAGGCCGTTGATGTCGACGCCGAGGCCCTGAACTTCCCTGCGCGCGGCGTCCAGCCCGGGAGTCTGGATCGCCGTAGCGATCTGGGCGGGCGTGGCGAGCAGCTGGTTCGCGTAGCGCTCGGCGGCCTCGCGATTCAGCCCGGACTGCACAGCGACGCCGATCAGCTTGGCGCGATTGGCCTCGAAGGTGTCGGTCGCGAGACGGGTTGCGCCGGCCAGGTCCCCGGCCTGAATCATCGCCGCCACGTCCGACTTGACCTTTTCGTTGAGTGCGCTGGCTGCACCCTCGATCGCGGAGCGGTTCGCACGACCGGCCGCGGTGTTGTTGTCCAGGCTGCTGCCGTTCTGCCTGACGGATTCGGTGACGGCGTCCAGGGACGCCTTCCACCCGTCCTCGGCGCGAGCCGCCGACAGTGCGCCCTCGTTCAGCAGGGTGAACTTGTCGAGTGTGGTTTGCGTCGCGGCGTTGAGGTTGTCCGTTGCCGTCTTGGCCGCGTCCTCAGACTCCTTCAGGTTGTCGACCGAGGCTCCGGCACCGCTGGTGGCCGTCCCAAGGCCCACCATCTTGTCGGCCGCGTCCTTGGCCCATCCCATGCCCGGTACGTTCGACAGCAGGCCGAACAGGTCCCCCATCTTGTCGACGACCCAGCGCACAGCGCCGGCCACCGCGTCGAACGCGCCCTTGACGATGTTGCGGAACGTCTCGGAGTTCTTGTAGGCGTAGATGAGACCGCCGGTCAGTGCGGCGATCGCGACCACGACCAAGCCGATCGGGTTGGCGGTGAGAGCCGCGTTCAGCAGCCACTGGCCGGCCGCCATCGCCTTGGTGGCCACGTTCGCCGCAACCGATGCCACTGTGCCCGCGATCGTTGCGATCGTGCCCCGGGCGGTAGCCACCTGATTGGCGTTCTGCATCGCTGTCTGCTGTGTGATCGCCGTAGCGAGCGCACGGTTCGCGCTGGCCGCGGCGAGGTTGCCGACGACCGTCGCGGCCTGGATCGGGAGGGAGGCCAGGGCGACAACGTTGCCCGCGGCCTGCGCCGTCTTGTACGCGACGAAGGCGGCCAGCAGGAGCGGCATGACCGCGATGATCGTGTCGATGTTGTCCGCCATGAATCCGAACACTCGGCCGGTCACGGTGACGACCGGCTCTAGTCCCCTCACGGACTCACCCGCCGCGACGATCTGCGGCCACAGGTTCTGGGCCGCAGTCGCCCCCTTGTCCAGGGCCGCTGCGAAGTCGATGCTCTCGCCGCGCGAGGCGAATGCTTCGCTGACCGCGGCCTTGACCTGCCCGAGACCCTCGCGGATCCGGAACAGCACGTCGACGGCCTGGCTGTCCTCGGACAGCGGGCCGCCGGTGAAGTCGCCACGGAACAGGACGTCGTAGGCCTGCTTCGCGATCCCGGCCGTCTGCAGCATGCCGTCGCGGAGTCGGAACAGCCGGTCGACTGTCGCACTGTCCTCGGACAGCGGGCCGCCGGTGAAGTCGCCACGGAACAGGACGTCGAATGCCTGCTTGCCGGCGCCGGCCACGAACGCCAGGCCCGCCTCGACCTTGGGCAGAGCCCCCTCGGACATCTGCAGCAGACCACCGACGACCGCGTTGGACGCCGGTAGCAGGGCGGTGGCGAAGGCGTCCTTGAGCTCCAACGCCCGGGCCCGCAGCTGCGCCTGCTTGCGGATGGGATCGTCGGCGCCGGCGGCGTAGGCGGCCTGGGCGTCGGTGCTCTTGGCCAGAATCAGCCCCTGGATCGCGAGGGCCTCGGCCTGCTGCAACGCAGCACCGGTCAGTTTGTCCTGCCCCTTGGCTGCCAGGGCCGCCTTGACCTCAGCCGCCGACAGGCTGATCCCGAGCGACTTCAGGCCGTCGGTCTCACCCAGCATCGCCTTCGCCAGGATGTCGGCGACGTCCGAGGCGGACTTCTGCCCGCCGGACCACTCCGACAGCGCCCCGGACAGCCCGATGACATCGGTGCTCATCTTGGTCGCGGCCTCACGGGTGAAGCCCATCGGGATCAGCAGGTCACCGAAGCCAGCCGCCAGGCCGACCGCCTGGGAACGGGTCAAGCCCATCGCCTCGGCGTTCTGCGCTGCCCACAGCTGCGCCTTGCCGAGCTCGGGCCCGAAGACGGTCGCGGCCTTTTTGCCGAGCGCTTCGATCTGCACGCCCGTGCCGTAGAGCGCGACGGTGCCCGACGCTGCCGCGGTTCCGGCGACGGCCAGTCCAGTTGCGACTGCGAGACCGATGCCCTTGGCCGCCCCACCGAGCTTGGAGCCGAGCCCGCTAAAGCGGCCCTCGGACTCGGTAACGCCCTTGTTGAAGTCGGAGCGGTCGAGCTTGAGGTTCGCGACGAGTGTCCCGACGTCGAGGGCCACCGCTCACCTCCGCTCGTCAGGACTGGTCAGGTGGGGGAGCGACCGCCCGCAACAGGCGTGTGTCGGCCGTCAGGAGCCCTTCGATGCGGGCCTTGAGCCAGCGCCACGAGCGGGACCGCATCAACGTGCGGTCTCCGACGTCGACGCCGTACTCGCTGTGCAGGTCCGCCTCGATCAGCGCCCAGTGACCGAACAGGACCCGCCAGGTCAGACCGCCTTGCGTGCGGCTCGCTTCTTCGGGGAGCTCGTACCAGCGGTGGAGCCCCGAGCCTTCGACGACGTCGCCGTAGCCGACGACCCCTGGGAGGAGGCCTTCGCTACTGCCCGGCGCGCCTGACGGTTCGGGGCCGGTGCTTCCCCCACCGCGGTAGACCTCCGCGCCTCCTCGGCCGCTGCCTCCGGGCCGAGGGTGAAGTAGAGCAGCGCGAAGCGTCCGAGTCGCTGGATGCGGACCCAGGACACGCCATCGGCGAGCAGCTGGTCGTAGACCTTGCCGAGCACGTCGCGAAGGAACTCGCGCTCCTGGTCGTCGTCGAGCTTGAGTCGCTCGGCGTCCTTCGAGTTGAGCTCGGCGCCGACAGCCAGGTCGACGCCGAGGCTGACCATCGCCGTCAGGCGCACGCCGGTAGCTGCGTCCGGGGACTCGATCCGGTAGGACCGGCCATCGGGGTGCTCGCGGCTGCGGATCGGCGGCGTGTCGATCGCGTCGTCGTCGAGGTAGGAGCCGAAGTCGACGTAACCCACGGCTCAGGCTCCCATCGCGGCGAGGCGCCGGGTGTCGGCGGCGATCACCTCGGAGGGGATGACGGCGATGACGGTCGTCTCGGTCGCGAGGCGGTTGCCCACAGGAATGCCCCGGCCCAGGTTGTCGCGGCGGTACCGCACGACCTCAACACGGTCACTCCACACTCGGACCGACGAGACGCCTACGAGCGGGATGCCCAACGCTCCGACAACGGGACGCGTGACGTCGAACAGGACCGACGAGGCGGGGCCGTGCGGCTTGCCGCCCCGAACACCCTCGGCCTGCTCGGACGTGATGAACAGCGGCAGCGACGGAAGCGGACCCTTATGCGACATCAAGCCGGGTGCGCGATGGCTACGAGCGCACCCTGCCCCGAGAGCTTGCAGCTCGCGGTCCGCAGGGCCGTCATGCCGCCGCCCTCTTCGGAGTACGCGACCGACGCGCGGCCCTGGTAGGCCTCGGCGCGCGGGCCACCCTCCTCCATCTCGTAGTACCGGAGTTCGCACGAGTTCGCGACGCCGAACTTGCCGTAGGACTTGAGGCGCAGGAACTCCTGACCCGGGTCGTAGGCGGTGGTCGAGGCAGCCGTCACCTTGCGGGCGAGCGTGACATCAGCCGACCACTTCTCGGCCGTCTTCGTCTCGGACTGGAAGCCGCCAGCGTCGAAGTCGGAGTCGTCCTCCATGTTGCCGTCACGGGACGGCTTGAAGTTGCTGATGCCGCCGACAGGGGTCCAGATGGGGACGGCGGTCGAGCCGGTGTTGACGTCCAACCACCAGGAGCGAACGGTGGTGGACGGGCCGAGGGTGACGCGGGCGGGAGCGGGCATGTCGGAGCTCCTAGCTCAAACGAAGGGACGAGCGGGCGGGGTCAGACCTCGAGGACGGCGACAGTGACGCTCGTGACCGCCGAGTAGTCGACGTTCACAGAGCCGGTCGGCTGCGCCGACGTGCTCGACGGCCGGATGAAGCGCTCGGCAGCGGCGGGGACCGCGATGACACGGTTGCCGACCGTCAGGCCTTCGAGCGTCGTCGTCGTCGGCAGGGTCACGTTCACCGACGCTGCCGAGGCGTTCTTGACGAAGAGGATGCGGCGGGAGTCGAGGACCACGCTGTTGCCGTCGACGTTCGCCGGCTCCGTGGCCAGCGCGATGCCGGCGACGGCCACGCGCTGCGCAGTGATGGCGGTTCGAGCCATGTCAGGCCTCCATCTTCTTGAGCTCGGGCAGGGTCAGCGCCCATGCCTCGTAGGACGGGACGCCCCGCGAGATCGCCCATGCCACCCATGCGTCCTTGAGCGCGTCGCTGGCCGGGCGGCCGTTGTCGGGCTCGGGGTCCGGAACGATCTCGGGCAGGTCGATCGGGACGTCGGCCAGCATCGGCGCAGACGGGGGGCCACCGGACGCAGGTTCAGCGAACGTCGGGTCTGCGGGCGGCAGCTCGACAGGCACGTCCACGAGCATCGGGGCCGACAACGCGCCGGGGATCGTGACCGCCATCGCCTGCGCCTGATCGAGCGCCGGGGCCTTCTGCTTCTGGGGGGTGGGATCGGGCACGGTCGGTCCTCTCAGGTCCGGTGCGACGAAGGCCGCCACACAGTCAGGGCGTAGTTGCTGGTGCGCTCGTGCCGTCCGTTGCCGTCAGTCCCGAGCGGCGTCCCGGACCGGCGCTCGCACATCACTAGGCGCAACCCGCCCGGGAGGGTGACGCCGTGCGCGCCGTGCAGGCGGTCGAACACGTCGTCGTCCACGTCCTGCACGGTGCGCGGATCCCGGGAGCCCCGCGTTCGGACCTGCAGTCCCTGGACACTGTCCGACATGGAGTAGCTGTCCGAGACGACGTAGGGGGTCAGCACGATCACCTCGTCCGGGGACGACGGGACCGAGGTGATGACGATGGGCCGGACGTCGGCGGGCAGGTACGCCCCGGACGGCTTCCACGTCCCCACCCCACCGGAGGCGAGGTAGGCCGCGACACCGGTCAGCAGGTCGTCACTGAAACCCACGGCGCACCTCCGAAGCCATCAGCCGGAGGATCTCGGCGTCGCTGCCGAACAGCGCCGTCTCGAGGAACTTCGCCTGCCCGTCGTCGTGGGCGTAGTTCAGGCGCTCGTGCTGCGGCACCGCGGCCGGGTCGTCGTAGGAAACCGCCGCCTCGCCGCGCAGCCGATCGACCGTCACCTTCGAGGACGCCTGCAACGCGCCAGTGAGGTCAGGGACCATCCCGTTCGACTCCTGCTCGAGGAACTCGGCCGCCGCCTCCAGCCCGTCGGCGATGGCCGGAGGGATGCGAGCCAACGCCGCGCGATCGAAGGCCACTAGGTCAACGTCACTTCGAGGTAGACCAGCCGGCCGCGGTCCAGCACCGGCTTCGCTGTGATGACCCGGGCCTCACGGCCGCGGACGGCCACGAGCGACTCGGGGACGAACAGACCCTCGAGGTCGAGCGCAGGATCGAGGTTGGGGGACAGGCGCAGTGTCGTCTCCGACACCACCTCGTCCCCGTTGCGGGACCGGACCAGGCGCCGGCCGGCATCGAGCTGGCAGAGAGTGGTGACCTGCGGGGCATAGGACGGCCCGTAGGCACCCTCGCCGCCGTAGGTCTGCACCTCGACCACCTCGGTCAGGTGGCGCGGCGGGAAGATCACCAGGCAGGCCAGGGGCTCGCGTCGGGGAAGCTGAACGACGGTCCAGCGCTCACCGAGTAGACCGCTGCGGCGGCGGACAGGATCTCCGAGCGCCGGCGAACCGGCCAACTCGATGTGACGTCGCCGGCCTCCTCGGACTGCCGGCCGGTCGGGTTGTCGTAGACGAGCGAGGCCAGCTCGACGCCCCACGCCCACAGGTCGTCCGGGACTGGGTCGGGCCACTCGCTCAGCCGGGTCGCCGACAGCAGCAACCCGGAAGCGACACGGATGGCCGACAGCGCCTCCTCGTCGGAGATCTGCACCTTGAGGTGGACGCGCAGGTCGGTTGGGCTCAACAGGTACGTCATGCGTCACCCCCTCCCACGTCGGGCCGCGCCCGGCCCCACGACGAGCGCAGGGCCGGGCGCGGTGCAGCTACTTGACGAGCGCCCTGGCCAGCGGCTCTGGCTCGGGCGGGAGAGCGGCCTTGGCCGCCTCGAGCTGCGCGACGGCCAGCGCGTACACCGCCCGCTCACGGGCGCCCGGCTCAACGACTGCGCCGGCGGTGACCAGACGCCGGGCCTCCTCGACGTCAAGCTTGACCTTGTCGCCCCGACGGTGCCGCTTGAAGTTGAACGGCTCGCCGGGGGCGGACAGGACCTGGTCCCACTGCAGCGCGGCCAGCTCGTACGTGCCGGCCTTGATCGCGTCCGTGTCGGGGGTGCTCATGCCGCCTGCACCCCGGTGATCCAGCACGCGGCCAGCGGCTGGTCGATGCCGATGACGCGCTTCTCGGAGGTATCCGAGCGCCAGGTCTCCGTCGGGCCGCCGTTGGGGCCTCCACCCTCGCCGTACAGGCCGGTCGCCTCCAAGGGGCGGGTGTCGCTGCGGAAGCCGACCGTGTTGCGCTCAAGCACCAGCACCCGGTCCTTGGGCCAGCTGCGGCTGGTCAGGGCCAGCATGCCGAGCACGTCGCGCTCCAGCTTGCCGGTGTAGCCGATCGACTGCGGCGTGAGCGAGTCCTTGTAGACCTTGAGGAACTCCTCGTTGTCCAGCAGCACCGGCGCGATGCTGGACGGGAACACGACCGTGTCGGCCAGGAAGCCGAGGTTGTCGTCGTCGGCCGCAGTCGTCGAGGCCTGCGCCGAGCCGACGACCTCCATCGCGTTGGCGATGTCGCGCCGGGGCTTGCTCCCGACGGCGGTCCAGGCCAGTGACGCCGCGATCGTCGGGATCGCCGGGTTGAGAAGCGCCGTCCGCAGCGCCCGGGAACGGGCCAGATGCATGGTGTTCGCGAGCTGCGTGATCTGCAGGTTCACCGCGTCCACGTTGTTCTCGTCGCGCATCTCACGCGACACCCGCACGCCCAGTGCGCGCTTGAGGGCGAAGGCGATACGCGGCAGGCCGAGCTGCCCGGCTGCCACCGGGATCTCGGCGAACTCGGCAACCTCCTCGACGTCGGCGCCGAGGTACAGCGGCGTCGACTCCGAGAACGACACCAGTCCGTTGGTGTTACGCCCGGCGTCGCGCAGCAGCACGTCGATGACGTCGGTGTTCGACATCAGATCCAGGATGCGGGCAGGGATCATGAGCGGATTGCCGATGAGGTCGGCAACCGTGGTGCGGGAACCGTCGCTGACGCTCAGCACGGGGACGGGCATGGAGTTCTCCTTCTCCTGGGCTGGGTTGGTCAGGCGGTCCGCATGAGACCGACTGCACCGGCGGCCACCCCGGCAGGGGCGGTGCAGGTACCGACGATCGTGCGGGCGTCGGGGGTGATGCCGGCCGGGGTGACCTGGCCGTTCGCGGCTGCGATGAGCTTCTGGCCGAAGGTGGCGATGGCGGCGTAGGTGACCGGCACCTCGTCGCCTCCGTAGGCCACTGCGACACGGGTTGGGCTCAGCGCGGCGTTGAGGACCTGCCGCCCGTTCACCAGCGTCGGGGTGGTCGAGATGAGCTCGGGGCTCGTGGCGTCGGTCAGCGCGACGCCGAGCACGACGAGGCTGCCGGCGACGGCGACGCCGATGCGGCTACCGGCGCGCCCCTCGACGAGCTGGCCGCCGGTGATGACGGCGTCGGCGGCCGGGGTGTAGGTCCGAGGACCGGTCTTGGTGACCTGCAGAACGGCGCTCACGTGGTGCTCCAGTTCTTGTAGACGTCGGACTCGCGGACGGCGGCTGCGGTGGTGGCAGGGGTCTCGGGCTCACCGGCGTGACCGACGCTGGCGACCGGCAGCAGGTCGGGCGCGGCCGCGAAGTGCGCGCGGGTTCCCTCGGGGTCCCGGTCGTACTCCGTCTCCCACGCCGCCCGGTTGGTGGGCGCGTACCTGGCGCACATCGAGTCCAGGAACTCGGTGCGCTCCCGCTGCTGCAGCTGGGCCGCTGCCTGGGTGCCGGCCGCAGCGCCCGCCTCCAGGTCGCGTAGGCGGGCCTCCGGGATGGTGACGTGCCCAGTCGGCACGGCGGCGGGGGCCGTCGTCTGCTCGGCCCGCTCGGACAGTGCCTCGTCGAGACAGGCCAGGACGGTGGCCTCGTCGGCGTCGTCGGCGAAGCCGAGGCGCTCCCGCAGGCCGGGGATCAGGGTGTCGGACATCGTGTCCGGCTCCTTCCGGTTGGTGCCGCCTGCGGCGGCGGGCTCGGCGGCGGACGCCGTCGAGGGAACAGGGGGCGCCGGGGCGTGCTGCCGGCCCGCGTGCGCGAACATCCGAAGGTCATGCCGGGCCACCGCCGCAGCAGGGTCGGCGCTCACGGCGCTGTCCGCCAGCAGCCGATCCGCGAGGCCGGCAGCGATCGCCTCGGCCGGCGAATACCACGTCTCAGCGCGCATCACCTCGCGCCAGAACGCGACGTCGCCGCCGGCCTTGCCTGCGTAGCCAGCGGCGTAACTGTCTGACAGGTGGTCGAGCGCCCGGGACTGCTGGGCCAGGACGTCAGCCGTGCCCCACGCGCCGCCGCTCGCCTCATGCACCAGCATCTGGCTGCTCGGCGCCATGACCACCTCGTTGGCGCCCATCGCCACCATCGAGGCAGCGGAGGCGGCGAGGCCGTCGACCACGGCGACCACACGGGCAGGGTGCTGACGCAGCAGATTCGCGATCGCGACGCCCTCGCTGGCCTGGCCTCCAGGCGAGTTGAGGTGGACTTCAAGGGTCGCGGTGTCGGCCGGGATCGCGTCCAGTGCGGCGGCGACCTCGGTCGCGCTCACGCCCCAGAAGCCGCCCCAGGAGTCGAGCACGTCGTAGATGCGGATGACCGGGACCTCGCCGTCGACCAACACCACCTCGGCGCGTGGCGTTGCCTCGCGGACCCGCTCGGCCATCCGGTCCCGGGCCACGAACCGCACCATCTCTGGCCGATCGCTCATACGTCCACGCTCCCTGTTGTCTGTGCCGGCTGCTTCGCCGGCAAGCCGTACTGCTGGCGGACGGCCTCCTCGAGCTCCCGGTCCGGAAGCAACACGCCGGCGTCACGCAGCATCTTCAGCGCCTGCGCCGTCGCGGCTTGGCGGGATCCGATCTCCTCGAACGCCAGTCGGGGAGCGGGCTCACCAGCACCCCAGTTCGCGTCCACCAGGTCCTCGATGACGTGCTGGGAGGTGACCTCGGCGACCTGCTGCGCGATCCCTTGCAGCGACTGGATGAACGTCTCGGCTTGGACGGACGCCAGCGCGTAGCTACCGCCCTGCGCGTCCAGGTTCAGGAAGTTCGCCAGAACACCCTTCATGATCGCGCGGTCCTGGTAGTCGACGAACTCGCGCAGGTTCGGCAGGTTGCCCTGCACGCCCAGCAGCTGCATGCTCGACCCGTACGGCCCAGCCGCGCCCGAGGTCGCACCGACCTGCCAGGCCGTGGCCATCGCCAGGCCGCGGGTCAGGTCTTGCTCGGTCTCGCCGGCGGTGTAGTACGGCTGGCCGATGCCGTTGCGGGTCACGGTCTGCAGCCAGATCTTTAGGCCCGGGTCCTTGAGCAACACGTTCTTGTAGGCGGCCCGCAGCAGGCTCGTGCCGGTCCAGCTGCCAGGCTCGCGCTCGTAGACGTATGCCACAAGTCGCTCGACTGGGATAGGCACCGGCTTGGTGTCACCGGGACCGGGGTGCTGCTCGATCCCTTCCAGCCCGCCGTCACGGGCGACGCTGATCTTGGACAGCGTCCACGGCGGACGGGCGCCAAGCTTGCGCAGGTGCCACAGGCCGTCGCCGCTGACGGACGGGTCGTAGTAGAGCGGCTCGAAGAACATGTGCCCGTACTTGAGCATCAGCAGGGCATCTCGGAGGTGGTCGTGCCAAGAGAACCTGCCGCGGGTCCGCAACCGAGGGACGTCGGGCGTCCCGCCGTCGGCACCCCGCACCGGAAGCCCGAAGTCTCTGGCAATGTGCTGTGCGACCACAGGTCGGGAGTCGGCCTGGTCGATGAACCACCGCGTTCGCATGACCGGTGAGGTGACGGCCCGCAGCGAGGAGGACACCTGCGTGTCGGAGGTGCCGATGCGTCGGTACACCGGCACCGATAGCGGCCATCGGAGCTCCGGGACCTCCTCGATGTCCAGCGAGGACCACCACGTCGACGGGCCCTGCCGGGCGTAGCCGACCTCAACGACCGGGGCGGTAGGCGTGGTCACGTCCGGTCACCCTCCGATCGTCAGAACTGCGTGAGGACGTGCTGGACCTCACCGACCAGCGATGATGGTGCGGCAGGTATGGACTCAGGTCCGAGGACCCGGGTCGGGCGGGACAGCAGGCCGGACAGCGCACGGACGACAGCGGCGACCGGGCCCACCGTGGCCGCGTCCTTGAGTTGGAATGCCCGCTCACCGGACGAACCCGTCGAGCGCCAGCGCGCCGAGGCAACGCTCTCATTGAGCGGATCCTGGTTGCCGTGATGAACCGTTCCCTCACGGATCCGGTCGTCGAGGTACCCACAGGCCATCGCGAACTCCGGGCCGGTCAGCACCTGCGACGGCACACCCGCCGTCCGTAGGTCCAGCTCCAGTCCGACCGCCGGGCCACCGAGCACCACCCGGCCGCCCCATCGCGCATGGAGCTCCGCGAGACGGGCGACGGCCGCGACGGGTGACAGCCCGACGTCGACCCGTTCGTCCTGCGACAGCATCACCTGCACCACCCGGTCAGGCCGACGCCAAGCGCACCCGATCGACACGGCCCGGTCCTCGTTTTGATCGACGCCGAACACCGGACGTCCCGGCGTTGCAGATGGATCGGCCAGCGTCAACCATCGACTGACGTCAAGATCCGACGTCGGTTCCAGCGTCTCGACCCACTGGCACAGGACCTCGGTACGGAAGATCGGCTCAGGGTCCAACCGGGCCGCCGAAGCGATCGTCCGGGCACTGATCTTGTGACCGAGGGAGGGATTCGCTGCCGCCCACCCTGCGCGATCGTTGATGTCGCAGCCCGGCGGGGCCGACCACTCGAAGATGCCAAGCGAGTCGTCCTCGTCATCGAGCCCGAAGTCTTCCGGGTCGACCTCGTCGACCGACTGTTCCAGCTCGTCAGTGTTGATGCCGTCTGGGTCGTCGAGCGCCGCGTGAGCCATCTTGCGCAAGTAGGCCAACACCACAGACTTGCCGTCGCCTGCGTTCGACAACGCCCACACCATCGCGTCGTCCCGCGCCATCGTCGTCTTGGTGATCGCGCCCCATGCGTCCCACGTCTGATGCTCGCGGAGCTCGTCGAGAAGGACCAGGTCGCCGGACAGGCCACGCCCCGACCGCCTGCTTGCCGCCTTCGCCTTGTACCGAGCGCCCGTCGTCAGGTCCAGCGACTTCTTGCCGTTGACAAGCACGGTCCGTAGGTACAACTCGTGCAGCTCGGGACGGACCGGGTGGCCGTCCTCCGTCATCTCCGTGACCAAGTCGACCGCGCCTTGCCACACCTCGTCCGCGGTGTCTAGATCCTGCGCCGTACCGAGCACCAACTGGTAGCCGTACACGTACATGAACCACAAGGCCAGCACCTGGCTCAGTGTGCTCTTGCCGTTTTGCCGAGCGACCAAGACCACGACATTGCGGAAGCGGAAGCCACTGCCGGCCCGCAACTCCAGGGCGTGAACCAAGAGCCAGCGTTGCCACGGGAACAGCGTGATCCGTAGCACGTCCTCAGCGAACTCGATCACCGAGAACCCGAGCGACGTCTTCGGCGTGAGGGGTCGAAGTGGTGGCGTGAAGACTCGAGGGGTCTCGCTACCCAGCCTTACCGCGGGCGGCCCTGGCCTGACCTTGGAGGAGCGCGAGCTTGCCAACCGGAGCCTCCGGCTTCTTGTCTCCCAGACGGACCCGGCCGGCAGGGGTCAGGCCGAGCGACTCGCAGAACTTGAGATACGTCGGGATAGACACGTTGTCCTGCGACGGCGGACGGCCTCCACGCTCGGCGGCGTCATCGGCCAACGCGTCGAAGTAGTTGTCCATCATGTCGATTTTCAGCGCCAGTGCCCGAAGCGTCTCAACGGCACCGGCATCCATGTCCGTCAGGTGCGCGGCGGCGCCGATGGCCTTCTCCGTCGCGTCGATGAGCTCGCCCATCCCGGGGTCCTCCTTACGCGCGCGCAACCCCGGTCAGAACCCGGGAGGGGGATTGTGGAAGATGCGCGGGTCGGGGCTTTGGACGATGCTGACTTTTTCGGGCGCCTATGCCTCGATCCGCGGAACGCGACTCCCGAGCAGGGCCACAGTGTCGCGCGCTGACCACAGCCCATCCGCCACGAGAGGTGTCGCGGCGGCCCTGCGCAGCACGTGTGGTGTTGCACCATCCGCACGACGGGACGAGGTTCTCGCACCGGTTGTCCAGGCGGTCGCTGTTGAGGTGATCGACCTGCAGGTAGTCCGGTGCGGGCACGAGCGACCAGCGGACCATCTCGCCACACCAGCGACAGGGATGCTCTCCGTCGCCTATCGCATCGAACAGCACCATGCGGTGCTCGTAGACCCGACCGCTCGCACCCGCCAGAGGGTGGCACGGCGCGTAGTGGCTCCGGTACCCGGAGCCACGCCTGACCTTGGCTGGAACCTGCGACGAGTGCGCGGAGACGCTTCCGTGCCGGTACTGGCGGTGGTAGTGCATCGTGCACAAGGCGGACCCAGGCGTGCGTGGCGCCTTCTCGCAGCTCTCGACCGTGCAGGTACGTTCCGTCATGCCGTTCACCTCTTGCCAGGTGGTGGCGGTAGGCCCTCAGGAGTTCGAGCTCCTGGGGGCCACTTACGTTGATCTTACCCGTCACAGCCGCACGCGGGTCGACACCCCACGTGGTGTCGCAGTCCCGTTCCGTACGCGAGCGCCCTTCCGGGCAGCAGCGCGAAGATTACAGTCCACACACTCACCACCACGGATGATCCGCCGGTCGTAGTCGTCATGCCCGACATGCCAGAGCCTTCGCCCTGTCCTGTCCTTGCCTGGGAGTAGTGGTCGTTGGCAGGTCGGACGCCAGCACACGGCGGTGCCGGCTGCCACTTGCCTCAGGATGGCTGCGGCTGCGGCGTGGTGTTCGGCGCGCGCATAGTCCTTGCGGCGTGCCACCTCGGCGGGTGTCACGCGCTTGCGGTGCCATCCTGACGGCTTGCTCATGCCGGACTGTTGGACGCCGGCTCGCGGTAGGTGAGGCAGCCGACGAGCAGGCCGAGTAGGGCTCCGACTGCGACCGCGAGGCAGGTGCTGTGCCCGATGGTGCGGACCAGGCGCCAGGTCGGCTCGCAGTCCCGGCAGGTCATGGCTCGGTCGGCTCAGCCTCAGCCGCGGCGTCGCGCATCACGGCGGCGAACAGCACTTGCGCGCGGACGCACAGGTCGGACGTGACGTCGCCGCCGGGGTAGCCGTGGTCGTCGGTGTCGAGGGTGACGTGCACACCTTCGTCCACGCCGATGCTGACGATCATCGCGGCTCCCGTCCCGGGCATGACGAAGGCCCCGTCTGCCTGAGGGCATGGGGGCCGTACCCCAATCTTGCAACGCATCGGACAGACCGTCAACTACGGGGAGTCACCCGGTGTGTCGGAGAGAACAAGACGGGCACGGCTTCGTTGATCGCCCTACCGAACTCTGCGACCAGTTGGCGCAACGGCTCAAGCGAGGACGGCAACACCAACGGCTGGACCGGCGGTACCGGCCGGCTGTCCCATTGCGCCCGGTCGATCTGTCGGCGCATCTTCTCGACGTTCACGACGCCCTCGCTTCCCGCTGCCGCTCGGTGTCAGCTTCGCGCCGTGTCGCACGAAGGGCGAGCCGGTAGCGCATTGTCTGCTCGGCCTGCCTGTAGTCGGCGGGGCTGAGCGGCCCGACACTGCCTGGCAGCCACCATGGCAGGTGCCGGGCATGCACGTCGAGGGTGTGCAGCAGCAGCACTCCTCTGCGACGAAGGGTGCGGACAGCCCCGCGCAGATACCAGGCTGTGACGGTGTTGACGCTCCGGTCCAGGTCGTGCGCGAGACGAGCGACCGTCGCCCACTGCTCCCCGTCGATCGTCACCAGGCTCGCGTCCTGGGCGTGCTGGGCCAGCGCCAGCGCATACGCCCGGTCGGTGTAGCGGCGGCGGCAGACCTGGCAGGTCCACTCGCAGTCCTCAAGCCCGTTGTCGTCGATCTCGTGGATGAGATCCCCGCCGCAGTCGAAGCACGGAACGCCGGCGCGGGTCGGGGCCCGGTGGCGAGCGGTGACGGTCTCCATCCGTGCGTGCAGCTTGCGGATGTCAGCGGCGTAGGTGTCGTAGCCGAGGTGGTGCTGCGCGGCCCACCGGCCGTGCGCCCGCAGGTAGTCCAGTGCGACGGCGACGACTGTGGCGGGGCTGCGCTGTCGACCGTCGCGGGGCGGCGGGCCGAAGGTCAGCGGGTCGCCGCGTTCCTCGCTCCAGTCCATCGCCCACCAGCCGAGATCGAAGGCGACACTGCCGGGGTCGTTATCCTTTGACGTCTCGCCGGTCTCGTCCAACCCTTCGCTTCCGGCTGCGAGTAGGACTTGCGCGTCACCGCCAGGCAGGTCTCCTTCCGGGTGCCGCTCGAGGTGATCGGGCAGCTCGGACCACATGTCGGCGATGTCATCCATCCAGGTCCGGGTCGCGGCGATGCAGGTGGGACAGGTCTGCCGTTCCCCCTCCACGAGGCACTGGCCGCACACGACGCAACGGACGTGTGGGCGTCGGTCGTGCCGGGGCCGACTCACCGTGGCACCCGAAGCCCGCGGAACGGGCGGACCGTCTCGCTGCCATCAGCGCGCCGGATCAGGACGTTGCGCGGGCCCCGGCCTCGCCACCCGCGCAGAACCGTGGCCAGCTGGCCACGCTCGAGGTAGGAGCGACCCGCGCAGGCACCGAGGTCCGTGCTCACCGTCGCCACCCTTGCCACAGGTCGGCGAGCAGGAGCGCCCCGCCGATCAGGCCGAGGGCGCAGCCGAGGGCGGCACGACGGTCGCGGGTGGTCATGTCGAGACCCGGTCTGCGGTCGCGAAGCGGCGCCCACGGACAACGGCCCAGCGCCGAGCGAGCCACTCGTCAGGGTCGGCGATTCCCAGTGCTTCGGCTGCGCCCATCGCTGAGATGACGACATCCGCCCACTCGTCCCACGACTCGGCCAGGCGGTCCCGGCCATCGCGGCGGTCCAGTTCGGCTGCCTTGATGTGCGCGCCGATCATCTCGCCGGTCTCCTCGGCGACCTTCGCGACCCGGACCATGCTCGGCTTGCCCGGCAGTTCGCGGGCGTGCCACTCCGAGACCGACGCGGCGAGGGCGTTGAGCGTCCACTGGCCCTGGTCGAAAGCCCGAGCGAAGGCACCGTCCATCACGCACCGCCTTCGAGCAGGCGCAGCTCGTCGCTCATCTGCCGGTGCGCCTCGCCCCACCCGGCGAGCTCACGCGGCTCGGGCTCGACGGTGACGGGCCGTGGGTGCTTGTCGCGCCAGTCGCGCCACAGCAGCAGGCCGGTCCAGGTGGCGGTGAGGGCGAGGGCGATCAGCTCGGCGAGGGAGCGGGTGCGGTTCACGAGCGGGTCTCCTGGGGCTCGGCAGTGGTGGTTTGGGCGGCGAGGTCTCGGGCGCGCTGACGGGTGGCGAGTGCCGCCCGTGCCTCGGCGGCCCGGGCCGGGACGTCGGCCGTCGGCTGAGGCACGGGCGTCTCGCCGGTCCGCTCGAGCCGATCGCTGCGGCACCGGCCGCAGGCGGCGCCGGCCCGCTGCCCGGGGTGCAGCTCGCAGCGATCGGGTGCATGGAGCGCCGCAGGGCCTGTCGAAGTCGAAGTGGACCCGGCCGCGGCGGGCAGCACGAGAGTCCGGCGGCAGTCGTGACAGTGGAGGCGTCGGGCGTCGAGCAGGACGCTGCGGTGGCGGGTCCCGGTGGGTTCGTCGACGTGCTGGGCGAGGACGTCGGTGGTCATGAGGCGCCCTGCCGGGTCGCGACGCGCGGTACGTCTACTTCAACTTCGAGATCATCTTCACCATGAGTACTTCGAGGGGAGTGGGCGTGGTGCCGAAGGCACCCGCCCCTCCCCTTCGGGTCGGGTCGGGGGGACCGTGACTGCTCCCGAACTTCGCCGTGACTCACGGTGTGACGTGTGCGTGACTCACGGTGTGACGTCGTGCGTATGTCACGCGTTACGTCACGCGTGACATTGGTGTGACTCACGCCGAACTACCCCGCTTACGGGCGGCTGCCTCACGAGCCCGACGTTGCCGCTCGGCGGCCTCGGCCCGCTCCTTCGCGACCTTCTCGGCAGACGGGTTGTAGTCGAGGTAGTCGTGCATCACGTGCCCGCTGCCGTTGCGCATCCACAGCCCTGACGTGACTAGGTCCGCCACTACCTTGGGGCTGATCGCCAACTCGTCGAGGACGGCGTCAGGGACCCTTCCGTCCTGACCGTTGCCAGCGACCCACGCACCCGCGAGGGTCCATGCCCCGACCGCTGCAAGCCGACGCGGCCCTCTCGGGATGGCTAGCACCTTGCGGTGCGTCGGGAAGCCGTCATCGACCTTGAGCCATGTCATCGGGCGGTGCCCTCCTTGGTCTCGTAGAGCGCGTGCTGCTGCGCGAGGGCGGGTGTCTGGCCGTCGTCGTAGGTCGCCCATCGCTGCCAGTGGCGGCCGGCGCTGTACCGCCCTTCGGTGGTCATGCGCCACCTGCCGTGCCGTCGTGGACGGGGCAGTCCTGGCGTCTGTAGACGCCGGTGCCGTACTCCTGTCGCAGGGCCAGCCAGTCTCTGAACGCAGGGTCGTCATCGATCGGCGGCTCGGGCGGCAATGGTGGCTTCGGCTTGCCGCACCGGCAGTGGGGGTGCGCGAGGGTCGCGACACGGGTGCCGCCGAGCGCGAGGGCTGCTGCCAGGCTGGCGTCGGTCGGTGGGGTCTTCACGCGGCCTCCGGCGTTGTGGCGCCGACGAACTGGTCAATGAGGTCAGCTAGCCGGTCCCGGGCCACGCGGATCGGCTCCCCGCAGTAGTCGCAGACGCCCTGTCCGATGCATCCGCCGAGCGGGACGCAGTGGGGCTTCTCGACCGCGCCAAGGACGGTGCTCATGCCGCCACCTCGGCCCACATCACGGGGCCAACGCCGAGCAGCGCGTACGCCGTCGCGGCCTGCAAGGTGATGACGCCGTTGCCGCACATCTTCACGGCCTGCTGGTAGGTGATCCCGGGGACGTCGCAGACCCACCCGGCGGGCATCCCCATGAGCCATGCGTCGAAGTGGCGGGAGAGCCGTCGTCCGCCTCGCGCGCCGCTCTCGGTCGGGTCGGGCGCGGGCCTGCCGAGGACGTGCTCCCAACGGGCGATGGCGGGGGCGTAGGGACCCCATGTGTCGGCGTGCCGGACGGCCTCGATGTTCAGGCTCGGCCCGTGCCCGTTGCCGTTGCGGCCGAGCGCCTTCTGTGCGGCCGTCCACTCGTCCCACGCCTCGACGGTCTTGCCCGCGCCCATGTCGTTGACGGCGGGCGTCGGCAGGAGCCGAGTAGCGGGGGCGACGGTGTTGCGCGCCGCCCCCGCCTCAGGAGTGGCAACTCCCGGCTCGGTGAGGCGCCCGTCGAACACGAGGTCGCCGAGGGTGTCGCCCGCGTGGTGCTGCGAGCCCTCCCGCCGGCCGCTGCTGCTGTTGCGGGCACCGTTGGCGTCGGTGGCGGCTGGCGTCGGCAGGAGCTGATGCACCGCGCTCGGCAGCATGAGGTCGCCGCTGCTGCCCCGCTGGTTCGGTCCGCCCTTCGTCCCGTCCGTGGCGCGCGGGGTCGGCAGGAGAGCCCCGGTCAGGCAGGTGTCGTCACCGCGCTGGTTGGCTCCCTTGTGATCCCTACTCGTCGGCGTCGGCAGGAGACTGACGGCGGTCCGCAGGTCGAGCCCACCGTCGCCGTGCTCCCCGGCCCCGTTCGTGTCGGTCGTGCGGGGCGTCGGCAAAAGTGAGCCGGACTGCCAGGACGGCGGCAGCTGGTCCCACGACTCGAACTCTCGCGGCAGGTCGCCCCGTGCGATCTCGACGCACTGCTCAAGGCTCGGTCCGCTCATGCTGTCGGCGCGGGTCGCGGCGCTACGGCTGGTACGTGCGGAGGCGCTGCGAGGCGTCGCCATGAGCCGATTGACGCCCACGACCTCAGCAGCCTCGCCGTCCCATCGCTGCCCATGGACCATGACGCCGGCCGTCCCGGGAGCCTCGGCCTTCACGGAGCCGAACAGCCCGATCGACCCGGCCCACCCGCCGTCCTCGGCCCACGCGGTCGGCAGCCCGCCCGGCGCAGGCCAGCCGCCCGCCTCCCGTGCCCTCGCGGCGATCCACAGCCGCTGGCGGCGGTGAGGTGCGCCGACGTCGGACGCGGCCAGGACGGTCCAGCGCACGTCGTAGCCGATCCGGTCAAGCTCGGCGAGCACGACGTCGAAGCCGAGCGTCAGGTGGTTGCGGACGTTCTCAAGCAGGGCGAGTGGCGGCCTCATCCGCGCCATGCCCTCGGCGATCCAGGGGAACAGGTGCCGCGGGTCGTCCGTGCCGAGCCGCTTGCCCGCGCCGCTGAACGGCTGACAGGGGTAGCCGCCGGTGAGGACGTCAACGGGACTGTCTGCCCACTCGAGCGCCTTGAGGTCCCCGTAGTTCGGGACGCCGGGGAAGCGGTGGGCGAGCACCTTCGAGGGGCCGGGTTCGTTCTCGCAGTGCCAGACGGTCCGGCCGCCCGTGACCTGCTCAGCGGCCAAATCGAGGGCTCCGGTGCCGGAGCAGAGTGAGCCGATGGTGCTCATGCGGCCCTCCGCTCAAGCCGGGCAGCGCGCTCACCGTCACGGCGGTCGCGGGCGGCGTACTCCTGCTGCCGGAGCGTCTCGACAGCGGCGGCCTGGGCGGCGTACTGCGGGCAAGAACCACAGAGGCAGCGCGAAAGGCAGTAGCCGCCAGGCGTTTCAGGTGACCGGGGGCCGCCGGGCACGCCCTGGTAGGCGCTCACGACGCGACCTGCCGTCGGTCGTCCCCACTGGCCTGCTCAGGGGTGCCACATGTGTCGCAGTCGGCGTGGTGGTAGCACCACTCTCCGCACCAGGTGCAGCGACGAAGTCGGCTGTCCTGCACGGCCATCAGCGCGCGGCGGACGGGGCCGAAGAACTCGCTCATCGGGCCGCCTCCGGCGCGTAGATGTCGAGCAGGCCGGCGGCGTCAGGGCAGGGCCAGTCAGCGTCGGGGTGGCCGTCGCGGTCGCGCGGGTGGTCACCGATGCAGTAGTAGGCGCGCCAGTTGCCAGGGGGACCCCACTGCCCATGCTGCCGCAGGGTCGCTTCGGCGGCGTCGAGGACGGCCAGGACGTGCGCCGGGTCGTTCGCGGCGATGAACTGGGAGTCGCCTGCCTGCGTCGTCCGCGATGTTGGTCTGCCATGTGTTCCAGGACCGCAGTGCTGCCGTTGCGGCCAGCGCCCGCCGCCGCGCGATCTCGGCGAGCGCCTGCTCGACCGTGGCGAGGGCGTCATGAGCCGCGTCGGCCACTCGACGCTGCCGAGCACCCGGCGGTGGCTCTCGGGTACGACGTGCGCTCCGGTGAGGTGGTCGAGCCCGAGGGCGGCCAACCAAAGCGCGTCACACTGGTTGTCATCCCCGCCGGTCTGGACGTCGGGGTAGCGGCGGGTCGTGGCCTCGACCATCGGGCCCTTGCCGAGGCCAGGGTGTGCGCCCTTGCCGGTCGCGTAGGTGCGGATGACAGAGGTGCGGGCCTCGACCCAGGTACGCCCGTCGAGCCGGAGCCGCTCAAGGACCATCCAATGCAGCCCGGCGCGCTCGTGGTAGCCGGCGTTCTTGCCCATGTGGTAGTTCGGGGCTTCGATGACGACGAGATCGGCGGTGCGGCAGTGCTCTCGGACCTCACTCGCGATCTGACGGAGCCGGACGACGCCGGTGCCGCGGCCGCAGATGGTGTCGGTGACGATCTGGCCGTCGCGGGCGTGAGCTACGCCCGTCTTGGTGAGGGATAGATCAAGGCCCACGACCAGGGGGGCCACAGGTGCAGGTCGCCCAGCCAGCGCAGAGTCGCCGGCCATCGGGGGCGCCTTCGTCGCGTCGCGCGGCGTGAACACCTGCGGCCCCGGTCCGGTGGCCGTCATCGGTCGGCGCCTGGGAGGACGGGGACGTACGTCCAGCTGTAGTAGTCGTACTCCCACTGGGACTCGATCAGAGCGTTGCGCAGCTCGGTCGGCTCGCCGTCATAGAGGGCCGCGGCACCGGCGTCGCCCAGGGTCAGGAACAGGACCACCTGGCACTCGCCACCGTCGTGCATGGGGTGCTGGACGTGCTTGCTCTCGCCCTCGTCCTCGTCCTCCCCGCCACCGCCGCAGGGCCAGACCTCGGAGCCGCAGTCCGCGGCGCAGACCAGGCGGCACTTGCCGCCCGGCTCGGCCTCGCAGGAGAACACGCCCTTGACGCTCTCCTGCTCCAGCAGCCAGGTGATCCGATGCGGTGGCATCGGCAGGGCGCACGCGACTTCGCTGGGTACGTTCTTCGACACCGGCACGGTCATCGGTCGGCCTCGTCCCCGAGATCGCCCGTACGTCCGGCGAACACGGCGACGCCGAGCGCGGTCAGCGTCCACGCGGCGGCGGCCGCTGCGACGTGCCACGGGTGCTCGGCGAGCCACGCGAACAGATCGGTGGTCATGACGCTCTCCGTTGGATCGTGAGGCCGCGACGGACTGCCTCGGCAGGATGGGCGTGCTTCGCCACATGGCAAGCACGGCAGGATGTTTGGCAGTTGGCCGGGTCGAGAATGCTGCCGCCGATTCCACGACCCATGCGCTCGTCGACCTCGACGGCCAGGACGGTGCAGCGGGCGTCCCAGCGGACCTCACAGACCGGGTGGGCGGCCAGCAGCTCGGCGACGAGGACGCGGCGCTGGATGTACATCCGGGCCATCCGGGGGGAGCGGACGCGGAGGGAGACACCGGAGCGGGGCATCGGCGTCTTGCGGACGAGCGGGGCGCGCTTCATGCGGCACCACTGCGGGTGGACGAGGGCCACGGCTCCTGCGAGCAGGTGAGCCAACCATCCTTGTGTGCGTACAGACCGCCGTCCTGCTTGACCTTCACGGCCTTCCAGCAGCGCGGACAGTCCTTGTGCGTGACCGGATCGCCGCCCCACTGCGGCTCGTGGTCGCAGCCGTGCGTCAGGTCACCGGCCTGCCCGTTGCGGAGCGCCTGGAACTCCTCCATCGGCATCGTCTCCCAGCGGGAAACGCCGTGCCGCTCGGTCTCCTTCACGAACCGGGCGGCCTCGCGAGTCTGCTCGGCAAAGTCGGCGTACTCCACCTGCACGGCTGACCAGCAATCGCAGGACTGGAAGGCGACCAACGCGCGGCCGGTCGCGTCCCGCGTCATGTCGCACCGCCCAGCGCGGTGAACCGCCGCAAGTTGCCGTGCGCCAGGGTGTCCTCAAGGCGGCTCCGGTCGCCTCCCTCGGGCAGGGGGATCGTCATGGCCGCTCCTCGGCCGGGTCGTAGTTGTCGCGGATGCAGCGCGCGCAGTGGCAGTCGGTGGGGTGCTCGTCCTGAGCCCGGCGCAGGGCGTGCAGGCGGGCGCTGCGCATCTCGTCCCGGTCGTAGTCGATGACGCTGGTCATGCGTCGAACCAGTCGGCGTCCTGGACGGTCGCGGCGGCCAGGGCGAGCGTGGCGTGAACTTGAGCCATCGCGGACAGCGTGTCGGCGCTCATGATCGAGTAGTCGGCAGCCTCCTGGTTGTTGGCTGCCGCGCACTCGCTGGCCTGCCGGATCATGCCGTTGGCACCGGTTAGCAGGTGCTCGGCCTTGGCGTAGTGCTCCGCCCCAGTGCTCATGCCGCTCTCCTCTCGCGCTGCTGCCCGATGGCGCAGACCCGGCAGTCGACCTTTGCCCAAAACGACTCTGCGCCGGTCATGAGTCAGCAGGCTTCGCGGTGTCAAGCCAGTCGGGCTCGCTTGGGTCCTCGACAGGAGGTTCGGTGTCGACGCCGGTGCAGGCTTGTCGGCGAGAGGCTGCACGACGTAGGCCACTCGCTTGCCGCGAGTGACCGTCAGGGCCAACGTCATCGGCTTGGCCATGTCACTCATGTGTGAGACGCGGATGCCGCCCACGTCCTGGCCGCCGAAGCGAACGGTCGGATCGCGGTAAAGGGTCATCCGACGGCCGGCGTAGGCAGCGGCGTCAGCCCCCCACGCACCGACCATGATCCGGCGGACCGTCTTGCTGGGCTTGAACGGTCGGCCGGGGAACTCGACGAGGTGTACGTCGATCGGCTGCTCAGCCGAGCCTCGGCGGACCTCAGCGATGGTGAAGGTGCGAGGGCCAGTGAGCAGATCCTCGGCGTTCAGCTGGTCGCTCTTGGGCGCGATGCTTTCGGTCATGTCCAGCACGTCAGATCACCATCTGCCGCCGGGACTTGACCTCGACTAGCCCGTCCTGGCCGACGAGTCCGTCGGGTGAGTAGCCGATCTGGAAGCCGAAGTCGTCGCGCACCATGAACCCGGTGGTTGTGACGGGTGCGTAGTGCTCGCTGTAGACCTCGACCGCTCGGGGCTCGTCCTCGATGCCGCGGAGCATGTCGTCATTCATGTATGACGGCTCCGTGTACCCGGTGATCCGCTCGGCCACCAGAACGGCGGTCAGGCCACGTGACTCGTCGTTTGCAGCGGGAGTGAGTGTCTTGCCGGTGACGAGTTTGCCGACGACAGACGCGGTGACCAGGCCGCGCCGCTGGGCGTGCCATTCGTCACTGCCCTGGATCAGGTCCGGCAGTTCAATGAGGCTCATGGCCGCGCCTCGAAGCTGCCGCCGAGCATCCTGATGGGCGTCCAGCGCTCGCGGGACCACTGCGTGCGGACGTCGACTTCCACGCCCCACGGCTCGTGGCGGACGAGGATCTCGACGGGGCCTAGGTTCTCGGGGACGCGGACGATGACGGGCGGGGCGATCGCGGTCTCGCTGGTGAGGACGTGGGCGGCGGTCACGGCGACACCTCGGCAGGTGTGAGCGGTAGACCGTCGATGTCGACCTCGTGCAGCACGACACACTCTCGTGCCTTGATCTTCGCCGTCCCGCCGCCAGTGATCCCGACCGCCACGTGGAGGGGGATAGAGCAGGCGAGGTAGCGGCTCGCCTCACGGTGGTAGTCGCGGGCGTGTCGAGGTGTCGGCCCGAAGTGCAGGCCGTTCCCGCAGGCGTCGGTGGCTCGCCAGTCCGGCGCGGTGACGGTCTGCCCGATCGGGTAGGCAGTGCGCCATTCGGAAAACAGGTCGCGGGTGACCGCCTTGTAAACGATCGCCCGGTCTTCGGTGACCTCGCAACCCTGCATGTCGGTCCAGATGTGCGGGTCGGACTGGTCGAGCGACGCGATGTCGATGACGACACCGCCCTCCACGTGAGCGGATACAGAGTGCAGATGGATCGCGACCATCGGTCGGGCCACGACGTGCGCGGAGTCCCGGGCCACGACGTGCGCGGAGTCCCAGGCCTCGACGTGCGCGGAGCCCCAGGCCACGACGTGCGCGGAGTCCCGGGCCACGACGTGCGCGGAGTCCCAGGCCACGACGTGCGCGGAGTCCCGGGCCTCGACGTGCGCGGAGCCCCGGGCCTCGACGTGCGCGGAGCCCCAGGCCACGACGTGCGCGGAGTCCCAGGCCTCGACGTGCGCGGAGCCCCAGGCCACGACGTGCGCGGAGCCCCAGGCCACGACGTGCGCGGAGTCCCGGGCCACGACGTGCGCGGAGTCCCAGGCCTCGACGTGCGCGGAGCCCCTGGCCTCGACGTGCGCGGAGTCCCGGGCCTCGACGTGCGCGGAGTCCCAGGCCACGACGTGCGCGGAGTCCCGGGCCTCGAC
>JAABUN010001040.1_pt1 | contig 66074 bp, 58 predicted proteins | sample 5559311 | NCBI WGS metagenome assembly JAABUN01 (sample SAMN10711877, study PRJNA513370) | rock metagenome | isolation source: Antarctica rocks | place: Antarctica: Victoria Land, Siegfried Peak sud
CCCTGGCGCTCCTCGGTGGTTAACACGATGGCGGGTGGCTTCGGTCCTCGCATCGGCACCTCCTCACTCGCGCCGCCACTCGCGCCACCGAGCATACCACTGGCCTATTCACGCCGCAGTGTACTAGCGCCAAGCCGAGGCACAAGCGGCGCAGGCCCAGCGCCATTAACGCACCAGCGCCTGGCAGCGGCGCGCGGCTAGGCGCGGCGAAGGGTTTGGGCTGCATCCCCGGCCAGGCACTAACGAAGCCGCACCAGCGCTGCCAGGAGAGGCGCTTCAGCCCCGTTTCCCGCGCCTCGACCAGCACGACCGCCTTCATCGCCCAAAGCGCGACACCGATGATCGCCAGCATCCGGAAGCCTGGCGGCTGGCCCACGCAGAGCTCTTCCACGCCGACGACCGCCCCGATGACCAGCGCCCAGGCCGCGATGCGCGCGGCCTGACGCGACCGTAGGCACCCGATCGCCAGGTTGCCCAGGACCGTTCCGCCGAGGATCAGCGCAGCTAAGAGGATAATCAGCGGGTCGGCAGGGATGTAGCCGTGTACTGCAGCCATCAACGCACCCCCAGGGCGAGCGCGCCGTAGACCAGTGCCAGGAAGATGAAGAGGGCGACCAAGGCCACCTCCGCGAGCTTGCCCCAGGGACCGGGCGGTGCGTCCGAGCGGTCAAAGTAGAAGAACTGGATCGCTACCCGTGCGGCCCAATAGAGCGCGATGTAGGCCCCGACCGCTCTGGCGAGCGGCGCAGTGTCCAGTAACCAGCCCGGCGCGAACAGCGAGACGAGCCCGAAGGAGACGTTGGTCGCCCAGATGTAGCCGGCGTAGGTCCAGAAGACCTGGCGTGTGAGCGGTCGCAGCTTCGCGGTGTCCTCCTGCCAGCGCAGCACGCGCGGGATGGCGAGACTGCCCGCTGTCAGCACCAGTTGTCCGAGCCCGGCCAGGATGAGGAGCAGGTGCATCGGAGCCTCCATCATGCCATGATCGCTCTTTCTCCGCCCACCAGTTCTTTGCAGAGACCATATGCCCACTCTCTTGGGTAGGCTGGTGTCGCCGAACCACCCATTCGTATCCAGGAGAGAGCGCCATGATAGCGCACCTTGTCGGCCTCTGCCCTTGGCTCGACTTTGGCGCTTCGGGGTGCATCTGCATCACGCCGCGTAACAGCGCGTCGGTCAGGCGCTCCACAAACGCGCGCGGGACTTCCAGATGTCGGGGTCGCGACCAGACAGAGAAATAGCCGTCTGCGCCGATAACTCGCGCTGTACCAAGGCGATGGCGTCCGAGTAGGTCGGCAGGGGCTTGGGAATCAAGCCACCTGCCGCACGACGTCTGCGGATGGCCCCGTGTGCGGACGCGCCCGGAGGGTGACGAGCGCGAACAGCCCCAACAAGGCCGGGGTGGTCCGCAGAATCGCCAGGTCGGACCGCCGCCGCTGGGTCTCGACGCCAGCGCAGCGTGCATCAGGCAGGATCTGCGCCGGGTCGGCGGCCACGTCGGTGCTGGGCAACTCCTGGGTGACGAACTCGCCCTGCGGATCGCGGATCAGCACCCGGCGCGGCGGCGCGGGCGGCGGGCCGTCGTGGTGCCACAACGCCGTGTCCGAGGCCACTGCGACCGTGCGCGCCCCTGCCCATACCAGTGGGCGACCATGACCGCTGTCCAGGACGTCGCGGGGTCGGCGCGGCGCGCGGCCAACGCCGGGAGGCGCTGGCGCTGCACCCATGGATGACCCCGTTGGCCTGGCTGGCGTGATGGCGCGGGTGCCTACAACATGGCGTCCAGGCGTAAGAGGGCGTTTACCGTGAGGGGAGGTCGCCGATGGTGCGTGCGGCCCGTTGCGCGGTTGCGCGGTCGGGGGCGACCTCCGGCTGTGCGCCTCTGGGGGGCCAGGTGAGCAGCGTGGGGTTGCAGGCCGCGAGGATGAGGGTCGCCCCGCCGAGCAGGGCGGCGACGGCGTTGACGATCATGGACTGTCCGTGGAGTCGCCCGTAGGCCAGGCGGGCGGGCGCATCGGTCGGGGTCGTGACGAACGAGCCGACTTGCGCCTGCGCGCGGGCCATCTCGGGCAGGAGCGCCACCATGACGTAGACGACGAGGGCGAGGGCGAGGCTCAGGAGGACCACCGAGGTGGCGGCGACCCGGCGCGGTGCCGTGCCCCACCACAGGCGCAATACGGCCACGGCGAGGGCGAGGCAGATGCAGATCAGGCTGAGGGCGAAGAAGCGCGGAAAGACGCTCCCCAACACGCGGGCTGCGGCATCGCGATCGAGTTGCCCGAAGGTCGTAGGGGTGGAGATGCCGATCAGGAAGACCACCGCCCCGCCCCAGCAGCCGAGCGCGAACAGATAGGTCAGATTGAGCGCCCCGCGCAGCAGTGCGTGCATGGCCACCTTCCCCGTATCGGCGACACGCGCGCCGTGCGCGCCCTGCCAGCATTGTACCCCGGAACTGGCCCGGTGCCAGCGGTTGCTGGTGTGGCGGAGCATCGAGGCGGGGCGACAGACGCGGGTTGGCGCGACCGCCCCGCCCGTTCGGCGGGGCCGATCACGCGGCGGCGGGGGCCAGCAGGAGGGAAAGGTCCTCGCGGGTGTACGGGGCCACGGCGGGGACCTGGACCCAGCCGAGCATCCGCAAGGTGGCGGCGCGGCGTATGGGGTCGTTGGATTCGTGCAGGTACGGGCGGAAGCCCTGCCTGGTGCAGACGTGGAGTTCCCCGGTCGCGTCCTCGACGAGCAAGGCCACGGTGCCGATGGGGGTGTGCTGGCGGTATCTGATGGTGAAATTCATGACAACCTCGCTGGATGCTGACTGGATGCTGGGTTGGATGCTGGGTCGCCTGCTGGCGCTCGACCAGCAGAGTATGGCGGGTCGCAATCCCTCTCGCAATAGGAGATACGCACCGATGGGCCGGGGCGTTTCCCAGACCTATGGGGGGTGGCATCGTGCGCCGCCGCGGTGGCGGCGACTCCACGGCCCGAGCCGCTTCTGCGCTCCTAGCCGCGCGGCCACACGATGGCCCCGGCATCGCGCCGGGGCCATCGTGTGCAGCGGTCGCGGCGGTGGTGTTCGTAGAGTTGTTGCGCCGCAACTGCTGTCGCGGTCAATGCTGCGGGCTGGGGGTTGGGGAAACCTCGGCCCGGCCCTTGTCCTCGATGTGATGGTCGTGTGGTGGGCTGGCCTTGGCCATCCGACGGTCGGCGTGGATGCGGCGACGCACGCCCGGCCCTTCGGCGCGGCGATACGACTCGTCGAGGAGTTCGACGAGGTGCCGCACCTTGATCCCCGACACCCCGGCGTCGTGCAGGCCGGAGGCGAGTTGGATCATGCAGCCGGGATTGGCCGAGACGATGATCTCCGGCGCGGTCGCCAGGGCGTGCTTCGCCTTGCGCCGCATCAGGCGACCGGACATCTCCGGCTGCGTGATGTTGTAGACGCCCGCGCTGCCGCAGCAGAGGCTCGATTCCTTCATCTCCACCAGCGTGAGTCCGGGGATCGCCTTCAGGAGATCGCGCGGCTGCTTGGTGATCCGTTGCGCGTGCGCCAGATGGCAGGCATCCTGGTACGTGACGCGGACCTTCATCTCGCCGAGCGTGCCGACCAGCCCCAACTGCGCCAGATACTCGCTGACATCCTTCACCTTGGCCGAGAAGGCGGCGGCGCGGTCGGCCCACTCCGGCTCGTCGTGCAGGATGTGGCCGTATTCCTTCAGGTTCGAGCCGCACCCCGCCGCGTTGATGATGATCGCGTCCACATCCAGCGACTCGAAGACCGCGATGTTACGCCGCATCAGCGTGCGGCCCGAGTCGAGATCGCCGCCGTGGACATTCAGCGCCCCGCAACACCCCTGCGCGGGCGGCACGACGACCTCGCAGCCGTTGCGCGCCAGGACGCGCGCCGTGGAGCGATTCACCCGCGCGAACGCGGTCCCCATGATGCAGCCCGAGAAGAGGGCCACGCGCGCCCGCTGCGGCCCGGCCGCCTCGTAGACCTGCCCCTCGGGGATGAAGAAGCGCCCCGACATCTTGGGCAGGAAGCCTTCCATCTCGTCCAGGCCGAACGGCTTCAACATGCCGCTCCGGCGCACGAGTGTCTGCACGCCGCTCTTCTGGTAGACCTTGAACACGGTGGACATGGCGCGGAAGATCCGCATGTCGGCGAAGAGGCCGTTGAAGGTCGCGGCGCGCACCGCCCGCTGCCAGAGCGGGCGCGGCACATGCTGCTCGATCTGGGTGCGCGACGGCTCGACCAGCTTGCCGTACTGCACGCCCGAGGGGCAGACCGCCTCGCAGGCGCGGCAATCGAGGCATTCGTACATCTGGTTCACGAAGCCGGGGCTGGTGACGTCGAGTCGCCCTTCGCTGACCGACTTCATCAGGTAGATGCGCCCGCGCGGCGAGGACGTCTCGACCCCCGTTTCGACATACGTTGGGCAGGAGGTCAGGCAGAAGCCGCAACGGATGCAGGTGTTCAGCAACTCGCTGTCCGGCGTGTCGCGCCCCGAGAACCCTTGCTTCGGTACTTGAAGATTCCGCAAGTCCAGTGTCTGTGTCGCCACGGTACCTGCCTCTTGTCGCCTTGTTCCGGGTGCGGTCGCCCCGCACAAAAACCGGGGCCATACCGACCCCTATCACGCCAAGCGAGTATAGCAGCAGCCGTGCCATGGTGCCTGATGGGGGTAGGTGGGTGAGCGGGGCGAGGTGCGTGCGTGGTCGGGGCGGTGTGGTAGGGGGGTGGGCCGGGGTGGTACAGGGGTGCGGTCGGAGGGTGGGGTGGCAGGCGGTTTCAACCGCCTGCCGATAGCGGCAGCGCCCCCGATGGAGACGGAGCGAGTTCCATGACACGCTCCCGCCACGCCGATGGTGTCGGCTGCTGGTACACTGCGCCCGTGGCCCCTCGTCGCGGAGCGCGTGATGGCAGCAGCAGGAGGCACCTGATGGCACAACAGGATACCTCCCGCTACGTCGGCAGTCCCGGCGACATCTACGAACGCCTGATGGCCCCGGCGATTTTCGCCCCCTGGACCCGTGACCTCGTCGCGCTCGCCGCCGTTCGGCCTGGCGAGCGGGTTCTCGACTTGGCCTGCGGCACGGGGGTGGTGGCCCGCGCGGTGGCGGTGCAGCCTGGCGGCGCGGGGCCTATCGTCGGCCTCGACCTCAACCCGGGGATGCTGGCGACCGCCCGCGCCGTCGCGACCGACCTGCCGATCGACTGGCGCGAGGGAGACGCGACCGCGCTGCCCTTCGCGGATGGCGCGTTCGAGGTGGTGTTCTGCCAACAGGGCCTGCAATTCTTCCCGGATAAGCCCGCCGCGCTCGCCGAAGTCCACCGCGTCCTCGCGCCGGGCGGGCGGGTGTTGTTGAGCGTCTAGCGCTCCACACAGGACACCCCCGGCTGGCGCGCGCTGGAAGAAGCGCTGGCGCGGCACGTCGGCCCCCACGCTGCGGCACTCCCCCCGTTCTCCCTCGGCGACGCCCGGGCCGTGCGCGCGCTGCTGGCGGGCGCGGGTTTCTGCGACATCCGCGTCCGCGCCGAGGCGCACATGAGCCGCTTCCCGTCGGCGGAGGCGTTCGTGCGCGCGGTGGCGGCGGGCGCACCGACCATGCTGGGCCCGCTGGCCGCGCAAGGCGAGGCGGGGCTGGCGGCGATCATCGCGCAGGTCACCACCGCCCTGGCCACCTCGCTGGACGACGACGGCCTGGCCTTCCCGCAGCCGAGCAACGTCGCCGTGGCGCGCAAGGGCTGAAGCTGGCGGCGCTGAGGGCGGCGCGGACGCCGAGTGGCAGCCGGGTCGCGTCTGCCCGGCCTTTCCTGTCCCGTCGCCGACCCCGCGTGGAGCGGTTGCCGCGTTTATGGCCGTGCCGCGCCTGATGCCCCAGTCTAGCCAGCCAAGGGGACATTGAGTCGACCGATGGATCTGGGCGATCCGCCTGTGGGACAATTCGCGCGTGGCGGAACGAGTCATGCAGGCGATGTGACGCTGGTCCACGATTGTCGGCGTTCTGTGTGCGCAGCGCCGGTCGCCGTCAGGTGGTTCGGGGGACGGGTGCGGGGGGAGATGAGCGACGACATCGCGCATTGGTCAACGCAAGAGGGGGCGCTTCGCGCGTTGCTCGCGGCGCGGCGCTTCGGGGTGTTGAGCGATTTCGATGGCACCCTCAGCCATTTTGCCGAGCGACCGGACGCGGCGACGATCACGCCCGCGAGTGCGCACGCGCTCGATCGCCTGATGGGTGGCGGGGCGACCGTGGCGCTGATCTCCGGGCGGTCGGCGGGCGACGTGCGGGGCCGTTTCCCGCGCGCCGGGGTGTGCTATGTCGGCAATCACGGGCTGGACCGCTGGGTGGGCGACGGGGTCGAGCTGGTGGCGGAGGCGCGGCCCTGGGGGGTCGCGTTGCACGACCTCCTGGCCGAACTCGCCCCCTTCGCCGACCCGCAGATCCTCGTCGAGAACAAGGGCGTGACCGCCACGCTCCATTATCGCGCCGCCGACGACCCGCTCGTCGCCTCGGCGGAGATCGAGGCGCGGCTGCGCCCGTTGTGCGAACGGTACGGGTTGCGGCTCAACGCGGGCAATCAGGTCTGGGAGATCAAGCCGCCGCTCGCGCTCGATAAGGGGACCGCCCTGGCCGCGATCGTCGCCGAACAGGGCCTCGACGGCGTCCTCTTCCTCGGCGACGACACGACTGACCTCCTGGCGATGGCCGAGTTGCGTCGCCTCCGCACCGCGCACGATGCTGGTACCGCGCCGCTGGCCGGGCTGTCGGTCGGCGTCATGCACGGCCTGGGTACCCCGCCAGCGTTGCGCGACTTCGCCGACATGATCGCCAACGGGCCGGACGACGTGGCGCGGCTGCTCGGCTGGCTGGCTGATGAGTCGTCAGTCGTCGGTCGTCAGTCGTCAGAAGGGGGCGCGTAAGTCGTCGTCGGTGTGGCACTGGCACTCGGCGCTTCTTCTTTCTGACGACTGACGACCGACGACCGGCGACTCACCCCCGAAGGAGCACCCTCCCCATGAATCCCAATCCGGACCCGGTCAAGATCGTCATCGTGTCGAATCGCGGCCCATTCTCGTTCTCGCTTAAGGAGAACGAGACGGTCGCGAAGCGGGGCGAGGGCGGGCTGGTCACGGCGATCAGCAGCGTGGCGAGCCGGTACGATGTCCTCTGGATCTCCTGCGCCCTCAGTCGCGGCGACGCCCAGTGGCTCGGGCGCGTCGGCGCGGGGGTGCAGACGATCGAGGAGATGCGGATCAGCCTCACCCTGCCCGACCCGGCGCAGTATCGCGGCTACTACAACGTGATCAGCAATCCCCTCCTCTGGTTCGTGCAGCACCAGCTCCAGGATGCGCCGCGCTTCCCGATGATCGACCGCGCGACCTGGCAGGCTTGGTCGCAGGGGTATGCGGGGGTGAACCGCCAGCTCGCCGCCACGGTCGCGCGGAGTCTGGCGGGGGTGACCGGGCGGATCGTGGTGATGGTGCAGGATTACCACCTCTACCTGCTGCCGCGCTACCTGCGCGAGCTGCTGGGCGACCGTGTCTACATCCATTTCTTCTCGCACATCCCCTGGCCGGGGCCGGATGGGTGGAATATCCTCCCCTCGAAGATGCGGCTCGAACTCCTCAATTCCCTGCTGCACGCCGACCGGGTCGGCTTCCAGACCGAGCGCGATACCCGCCGCTTCCTGCAGACGTGCGTCGCCAATCTGGCCGATCTGCGTGTCACGCGCCCGTGGCGGCAGATCGGCCACGATGGGCGCGCCATCAACGCGGCCCCGTACCCGATCTCGGTCGATGTGGAGGGGGTGCAGCGCCAACTGCTGAGCCGCGAGGGGCAGGAGCAGGTCGCGCGAATTCGCGCGATGCGCGGCGATCGGCGGCTCATCCTGCGCGTCGATCGGGTCGAGCCGAGCAAGAACATCCTGCGCGGCCTGGTGGCCTATCGCACCTTCCTCAACGCCTATCCGGAATACCGGGGCAAGGTCTACATGCTCTGCCTGCTGGTGCCGTCGCGCTCGGAAGTCGCTGAGTACCGCGACTACCTGCGCGACATCACCGCGTTGGTCGGGGAGATCAACGCGACCCTCAGCGACGGCGAATGGGAGCCGGTGCGCATCCTCCTCGGCAACCACTACCTGCGCGCCATCGCCGCCCTCAGCGAGTGCGACGTGCTGATGGTCAACCCGCTGGCCGACGGGATGAATCTCGTCGCGAAGGAGGGCGTGGTCCTCAACCGGCGCGATGGGGTGCTGATCCTCTCGGAGGAGGCCGGGGCGGCGGAGGAGCTTGGCGCGCACGCCCTGCTCGTCTCGCCGTTCGATGTGTATGGCACGCGCGAGGCAATCCATCAGGCACTCAATATGCCGCAGCCCGAGCGTCATGCCCGCGCCGTCGCCCTGGCCGCGCAGGTGCGCGACAACGACATCCACGACTGGTTCTCGCGCCAGATGGTCGACATCACCGCCGACCTCGCGGCGCGGGACGTGGCGGGGGAGCGGCAGGCGGAGGCCGGTCAGGCAGGGTAACGAGAACGGGGGCGGACCTCTCCCCGCCGCCTGTTGGCGGCGACCCTCCCCGACGCGGGGAGGGTGGGGACGTGAGTCGTGAGACGTGAGTCGTGAGGGGACGGACCTCTCCCCGGCCCCGCTTCTCTCGCCCACTGCGGCGGGCCTGACGTGCCCTTGCCGCCTGTTGGCGGCGACCCTCCCCGGCGCGGGGAGGGTGGGGACGGGGCGTGGGCAAGCCGACGCGTATGTGTGAAACGCGCCATCAGTGACCGACGACGCCCGCGCTCAGGCTGTCGGCAGGGTGAAGGCGAAGCGCGTCCCACGCCCCGGCTCGCTCTCGACCCAGATGTGCCCGCCGTGCGCCTCGACGATGCCGCGCGCGATGGCGAGGCCGAGGCCGCCCCCGGCCTCGCGGGTGCGCGCCCGATCGCCGCGATAGAAGCGATCGAAGACGCGCGGCAAGTCGTCCGCGTCGATCCCCTCGCCGGTATCGCGCACCTCCAGCAGGACTTCGGTGCCCGCCGCGCGCGCGTGGAGGGTGACACTCCCATCGACGGGGGTGTGGCGGATGGCGTTCTGCACGAGGTTCAGGAGGACGCGTGTCATCTGCTGCCCGTCGATCAGCACGGGCGGCGGGTCGCCGACGACCTGGCCGTCCAGCCGCAGCCCTTTCTGCTCGGCCTGGGCGGTCATCCGTTCCAGCGTCTCCGAGATCAGGTCTTGCACCGGGCTGGGCGCGAGATCGAGGCGTAGCGCGCCCGATTCGAGTCGCGCCAACTCGAACAGGTCGTCGATCAGCGCGCTCAAGCGCGTCGTCTCGCCGGTCATTAGCCCCAGGTAGCGGCGTATCCCCTCCGGGTCGTCCACCACGCCATCGCTGAGCGCTTCCGCCAGGGCCCGCAACGAGGCGAGCGGCGTGCGCAGATCATGGGAGACGGCGGCGATCAGGTCGCGGCGCGCGCGCTCCGTCTCCTCGCGCACGAGCGACGCCTCTTCCAATTGGGCGGCCATGCTGTTGAACGACTCCGCCAGCGACCGCAACTCCGCGACCCCATCGGCGCGCGTACGCGCCGCGAGATCGCCGTGGGCCATCCGCGCCGCGCTGGCCGTGAGCGCGGTGATGGTTCCGACGATACGGTCGCTGAGGAGCGAGGTGACCGCGATACCGGGGACCAGGGCGAACAGGAGGAGCAGGGCCAGCAGCCCCAAATCGTGCGACGAGAGGAACATCAGCTTGGCGGTGAATGCGACGTTGACGAGGACGAAGAGCGGCCCGAGCGTGCTGAGGACGACCAGCGTGCGCCGCAATCCGACGCGCCGTTGCCAGGCGGCCTGCGTCACCCCCCAGCCGAGCGCCACCGAGACGCCGCCGGAAAGGAGCATGAAGCCGGCCACGGCCAGGGTATCCCGCCCGTTAGCGCCGAGCCAGAGGAACGTTAGCGTCGCCGCCGCGCCCGCCGCCAACGCGACCGCACCGACGCGCGGCAGCAGCGCGCGGTACGGCGTCTGGGGGACGGGCGTGGCGGGGGTGGTCATGGCGCTCCATTACGGGGTCGTGAGTCGTGAGACGTGAGTCGTGAGTCGTGAGTGGCTACGCGGCGGCATTCCAGCACTGCGCCGGTTGGCGAACCTCCACTCACGACTCACGACTCACGACTCACGACTCAAACTTGTACCCCACCCCCCACACCGTCTTCAGGTAGCGCGGGCGTACCGGGTCCGGCTCGATTTTCTCGCGCAGGCGGCGTACGTGGACGGTGACGGTGCTGGGGTCGCCGTAGAACTCGAAGTCCCAGACCTGGTCGAGGAGTTGTTGGCGGGTGAAGACTTGGCCGGGATGACGCGCCAGGAAGAGGAGGAGGTCGAATTCGCGCGCCGTCAGTTCGAGCGTCGTGTCGTCGCGCGTCACCGACCGGCCGCGCGGGTCGATCCGCAGCGCCCCGCCGCGCAGGATTTGGTCGTCCGCGCCGGTCGACGTGGCCGCGTTCGCCGTGCGGCGCAGGACCGCCGCGATCCGCGCCACGAGTTCCTTCGGGCTGAAGGGCTTGGTGACATAATCATCGGCGCCGAGGCCGAGGCCGAGGAGCTTGTCGGTCTCCTCGCCGCGCGCGGAGAGCATGATTATCGGCACGGTACTCTCGGCGCGCAGCCGTTGCGCGACCTCCAGGCCATTGAGGCCGGGCAGCATCACGTCGAGGACGATCAGGTCGGGGCGCTCGTGGCGTGCCGAGACGAGCGCGGACTCGCCATCGCGCGCCACGCGCACGGTGTAGCCGTCGCGCAGCAGATAGCGCTCCACGACATCGAGGACGATCGCCTCGTCGTCCACCAGCAGAATCGTTCCTCGCGCCACTCGCGCCTGCCCTCGTTCGCCCGTTGTCGTCGCCGTCATCACGTCGCGCGCATTGCCCATTCTACCATCGCTGACATGAGCGGCTTCGTCGGCGTCGTCGCTTGGGTGCGGGTGTGGCGTCATGCTCGGCGGGGGTGCGGGCGGTGCTGGGGGCTTTCCTGGCGTGGCTGGCGCGGATGCTTCGCGGCGGCTCAGCATGACAAATCCGTGTGTTGTGGGCCGAACACGCATGATCGGTCATCCTGCGTTGCCGCACAGATACAAGGTGGTCGGCCCGCAACGAAGGCGGCTGCTATCCCAAGCCGCCGCATGGATCCAAGGTGGTCGGCCCACAACGTACGGAATTGTCTGCCAGGCCACCGCACAAATCGTCGGTGGCTAGCCCACAACACTCGGGATTGTCATGCTGAGCCGCCGCGAAGCATCCGCGCCAATCCGCGCCCGCATCGCTGGACCGATTCGTTGACGGGCGAGTAGGGACACTACCCACAGTAGCATGAAGGAGAAGTGTTATGTGGATGTCACGGCGCTTACGCATTCCTTACGGCGGGGTCGGGCGACCGTGTTATCATGCGTGTCGGGTTGGGTCGAGCGGTGGGGAAGGGGGAGGCGATGGCAAGCGTTTCGGGCAGCGGGGAGCATGGCGCGGCGGCGCTGATCGCGGCGCTGGCGGCGCAGGGGACCGAGTATGTGTTCGGTATCCCCGGTGTCCACACGCTGTTGCCGTACGATTTGCTCCATGGGCACCCGACGATCCGCGCGATCGTCACCCGCCATGAGGGGGGCGCGGGCTTCGCGGCCGATGGCTACGCCCGCGCGACCGGGCGACCGGGCGTCTGCCTCGTTGTGCCCGGTCCCGGCGCGACCAATCTGGCGACTGCCGTGCTGGTGGCGCAGAGCGACCGCGTGCCGCTGGTCGTGATCGCCGCCGCCGTCCCTGCGGCGCTGCGCGGGCGGGCGGCGATCCACGAACTCGATCTCGATGCGCTGTTCGCGCCGCTGGTCAAGGGGCGCATCGCCGCCGCGCGACCGGAGGCGATCGCCGCCGCCGTGGCCGAGGCTTTCGCGCTCGCCCTGGCGGAGCCGCCCGGCCCGGTCCACCTCGCGATTCCCTACGACCTCTTCGCCCGACCGGCGACCAGCGTCCCCGCGCCTGCGCCCGCGCCGCCCGCGCCGACGCGGACGCTCCCCGACGTGGACGCGCTCGAACGGGCGCTGGCGGCGCTGCGTGCGGCCCGCGCGCCGCTGATCTATGCGGGGCATGGGGTGGTGCGCGCGGGGGCGGGCGCGGCGACCCTCGCGCTGGCCGAGGTGCTGGGCGCGCCGATCGTGACCTCCAACAAGGCGCGCGGCGTCATCCCGGAGGACCACCCGCTCGCCGTGGGGATTCCCAGCATGGCGGGCGTGGCGGCGGTGGCGCGCGGGGCCGATCTCTGCCTCGCGCTGGGCACCCGCTTCAACGAGTACACGACGCTGACCTGGCAGACCCCGCTCCCCGCCGACCTGATCCGCGTCGATCACGACCCGGCGGTGCTGACGCAGAATTACCCGGCGACGGTGACCCTGTCCGGCGATCTCGCCCTGACCCTCGACTGGCTCCTCGAACGCCTGCCGGAGCGCGCGGACCGCGCCGCACGCCCGCTCGTGGCCGAGGTCGCCGCGCTGCGCGGTCGCCGGACATCCGCGCTCGCGGCCTTCATGGCCGAGCAGGCGGCGAGCGGGCCGCCGTTCCACCCGCGCTTCGTCGCGCGGACCCTGCGCGAGGCGCTGCCGCCCGACGCGCTGGTCGTCTCCGACGGCTCCGCGACCGAGTCGTGGCTCTACGAGCCGGGGTTCACGGTCACGCGCCCCGGCACCATGCTCGTGCCGGAGATTCAGCAGACGATGGGCTACGCGGTGGGCGCGGCGCTCGGCGCGGCGCTCGGCGTGCCCGGTCGCCCGGTTGTCGCGGTCGTCGGCGACGGTAGCCTGGCGATGACCCTCGGCGAATTGGCGACCCTCGCGGCGACCGGCGTGCCGCTGACGGTCGTCGTCTTCAACGATGGCGTCTACAATGCCCTGCGCGTGCGCCAGGAGGCGGTGTACGAGCGGCGCTACGTCGGCACGACCCTTGGCGCGACTGATTTCGCGACGGTCGCGCGCGGTCTTGGACTGCGCGCCGAGCGGATCACCTCCGCCGAGGGGTTGCGCGCACGCCTGGCCGAAGCCGCCGCGCCCACGGGGCCCCTCCTGCTGGACGTGCCGATCACGCCCGAACCCCTCTCGGAGCGGTATGCGGCGGTGGTCGAGGCGGTCGAGGCGGGGCGACGTTGAGCGAACGTGGGCGGCGCTGACGGGATGGGGCGGCAGGGCGACGAAGGGGGTGGGCGATGGAGACGGACACTGACGCGACCCGATTGGCGGAGCAATTCGGCTATCGACCGCCGGTCGCGCAACTGCTCACGTTGGGCGATTTGCGTGAGGGCAAGAGCCACGATTATCAGGCGCTCGGGATCGGGCCGGACGACATTCCCGAGCTGATCCGCATGGCCGCAGACGACTCGCTGTGGTCGGTCGATTCGGACAGTGTCGAAGTCTGGTCATCGATCCATGCCTGGCGCGCGCTCGGCATGTTGCGCGCCGAGGCGGCGATCGGCCCGCTGATCACGCTGCTGTCGCGACCGGATGACGACGATTACGACGATTGGATCGGCGAGGACTTCCCCGACATTTTCGGCCAGATCGGCCCGGCGGCGATACCGGCTCTCACGGCCTATCTGCGCGCGCCCGGACATGGGCGGTGGGCGCGCGCCACCGCTAGCGGTGGCCTGGAGAAGATCGCCGCAGCCTTCCCCGACACGCGCGAGCGGGTGGTGGCGATCATCAGCGGCGTGCTGGCGGACATAACGAATCGCCCCCGCCCGGCGAACGAGAGTGAGTTGGTCCTCAACGGCAACCTCGTCTCCGACCTGATCACCCTGCACGCGGTGGAAGCCGCGCCGATCATCGAGCGCGCCTTCGCCGCCGACCGCGTCGACAAGACGATGGCGGGCGACCTGGAGGATGTGCAGATCGCGCTCGGCCTGCGCGAGAAGCGCGACACCCCGGCGCGCAACTATCTCCGCGAGTCGCTGCGCGCCAAGGGGTTGGATTTGCCGCTGCTCTTCGGCGCCGACCCCGACCCCGACCCCGACCCCGAACTCGATGCCGCCGCCGATGCGCCCGCGCTCATCGCCGACCCCGCGCCGCCGGTCGAGCCGCCCGAAGTTGTGGCACGTCGCGCCGCCGTCGAGCGCAAGATCAGGAGCAAGCGCGCCATGGCCGAGCAATCGCGCAAGCAGAATCGGAAGCGCAAGTGAGGCGGGCGTGAGGTGCGTAGGGGAAGTGCGCCGCCTGCGGGCACCCTCACCCCCGGCATCGCTGCGGCTCGCCACCCCCTCTCCCCATCCGAGGGAGAGGGGGGACGCCGTCCGCCAAGCGTTTGCGAAGCTGCGTGCTGCGTTTCACACATACGTGTCGGATTGGCCTGGGCCGTCCTCCCCTCCATTTTGGGGCAGGTCGCCGCCGCAGCGGTAAGGGCACGCAAGGCCCGCTGTGGCGGGCGAGCGGAGCGGGGCCGGGGAGGGGTCGCCCTGGCACTGCATACCCGACACGCAAATAGCGCCGATCTCAATCCCCGGAACCCAAGCCGCAGTGCCCCGAGAACGCCTTGCCCGAAAGTGGTGTACGCGCTCGCGCCGCTGTCCAAAGTTTGGACAGTCGCCGCCGCCGCCCCACCCTGCGCCGGTCGCCGGAATATTGTCAGCCTGCGGGTAGCGCCGCCATCGCCCAGGTGCCGCGTGTCGTGTCGAAGCGCGCGATCTCGCGGTGGCCGGTCTCGCGCAGCAGGGCGAGGGCGCGCGGGTAGTCGTGGGTGAGTTGGTCGGGGCGGTGCGAATCGCTGTTGAGGGTCATGCGCAGGCCGAGCGCGCGGCAGCGGCGGGCGATCCAGGGGCTCGGGAACGGCTCGGGCAGGCCGCGCCGCCAGCCGCCGGTACTCAGTTCCACGATCGTGCCGGTCGCGGCGAGCGCGATCAGCGCCGCCTCGACCGCCGCGCGATACCAGGGCGCGTCCTCACCGAAGTAGCGACCGTCGGCGTTCCAGAGCTTCACGCCCCGGTCGAGGTGGCCGACGATGTCCACGCCCGGATAATCGGCCAGCCCGGCGATCAGCCGATAGTGGTCCTCCACCAGCGCGCGGATGTCGCCGCCATACCGCTCGCGCAGCAGCGCGGCGAAACGCTCCTCCGTTTCGTCGAGCGGCCACGGTCGCCCGTGGTCGTCCTCCTGCTGGAAGTGGACCGAGCCGACCGCGTAGTCGAAGCCGTGCGCCAGGATCGTGTCGCGATTGAACGCGCGCAATGGCGGCAGCGCGTCGAGTTCGAGGCCGAGCAGCACGTCGATCCGCCCCGCCCAGGCCGCGCGCGCCGCCAACACCGCCGCGCGGTAGTCGGATAGATGTTCGAGCGGCAGCGCGTAGGCCGTGGTGAAGGGGACCGGCGCGTGGCTGGAGATGCCGATTTGGCTCAGGCCCGCCGCGTGTGCCGCCGCGACGACCTCCTCGATCTCCCCCTGCCCGTCGCACCAGCGGTTGTGAGTGTGGTAGTTCGCCAGCCAGTCGGCCACGCAACGCCCCTTCCTGCCTCGTCCGGTGATCGGTCCTGCGGTCGGCGGCCACTATGGTGGGCCGCGACGGTCATGTCGGGATACCGCTCCGCGCCAGGGCCGCTTGTTCGTCGGCGACATCATAGGGGATACGATGCTGTTCGATCTGCCAGTCGCGCCCATCCCAGGTGAGAATGCTGTAGCAGGCCAGCGGCTTGCCGTCATTCGGCAGCGAGACCGAGGCGACATTGATCAGTGTCCCGCCCGCCCAATGGCGCACGAAGGCGTCGTGATAGTGGCCGAAGGCGATCAGCCGCGCGCCGGTGCCGCCGTAGCGTTGCGCCAATTCTTCGGGGCCGGTGTCGATAGTCGCGGCGTGACCGCGTAGCGGTTCGCTTGGGCTGGCGTGGACGATCAGCAGGTCTTGGCCCGGCGCGGGCGAGATGCGGAGTTGCTGCGGGAGACGCCGCAGGAGATCGATCCGCTCCGTGCCGAGTTGCTCGATCGCCCATGGCTCTTGCTGCTGGACGAGCGCGGCGTAGGGGCCGGTCACCTCCTCCGCGTCGCGATCCCAGAGCAGCACGTCGTGGTTCCCGAGCAACAGGGCGCACTCGGCCTCCCGCAACAGGTCGAACGTCTCGGCCGGGCGTGCCCCTGCCGGGGCGACGAGATCGCCCGCAGCGACCCGCAACTGCACCGGGCGGTGTCGGTCGACCGCCGCCAGCACCGCCCGCAACGCCGCGAGGTTGCCGTGGATGTCGGAGAAGATCGCGACACGGAGCATGGGGGCCTCCGGGAGGAGTCGTCAGTCGTCAGTCGTCAGTCGTCAGAGGGGTTCGCTGCCGAGCTTTGCGTCGGATCGCCGCCGCGTCGCCACTGACGACTGCCGACCGGCGACTGACGACTCTCCGCTCCCCCCAGGGTGCCGAAGTAGAAGATGACCAGCACCCCGGTCGCGATCAGCAGGTCGCCGATGCTGACCACGAGGCCGAGGAAGGGCAGTGGCGCGAGCGGGATGACGTCGGCCAGCCCCCGCAACAGCGTCTCGGGCGTCGCGAGCGCCACATGCCCGATCGGCCCTTGATCGCGCAGGCGGAGGGCGAAATCATACTGCCCGATCGAGCGCAGCGCGTCGGTCGTGATCGGCATCGCGCCGCCATTCGCCAGGATCACCGCCGCGTTGAGGAGCAGCCCCAGCAGCACCAGCTCGATCCCGACGATCCGCCGATTCACCGCCATCCCGGTGACCAACAGGGCCAGCGCGACCGCGTAGAGCGCGCTCGCCGCCCCGCCATGCGACACGAGCGGCGAGAAGGCCACCGCGCGCAGGAGCAGCCCGGCCAGGAAGATCAGCGGCCAGCGGAAGGACAAGCGCGCGAAGTGGCGCAGCGCGCCGCCATGCCAGAGCCCGCCGAGTGTGCCGAGCAGGGCGGCGAGTGCGAGTAGCACGGATGCCTCCGGGGAGAGTCGTGAGACGTGAGTCGTGAGGCGTGAGTAGAGGTTTCGCCACTGGCGCGGTGCCGGATCGCCACCGCCCAGCCACTCACGACTCACGTCTCACGCCTCACGACCACCCGCTAGCCCATCGCCTCGATAACCGCATCCGCCATCTTGTCGGTGCCGACGGCGGTGGGGTCGTCGCGGTTCGGCTTCAGGTCGTAGGTGACATCGCGGCCTTCGGCGATCACCGCCGCGATGGCGGCCTCGACCCGTTCGGCGGCGTCGATCTCGCCGAGGTGCCGCAACATCAGTGCCCCGGTCAGGATCTCGGCGGTCGGGTTGGCGACATTGAGCCCGGCATACTTCGGGGCCGAGCCGTGGATCGGCTCGAAGACCGCGCCGTCCGCGCCGATGTTCGCGCCGGGGGCCACGCCGAGGCCCCCGATCATCCCCGAGCAGAGGTCGGAGAGGATGTCGCCGTAGAGGTTCGGCATCACCAGCACGTCGTAGAGATCGGGCTTCTGGACGAGCTGCATGCACATGTTGTCCACGATGCGGTCGTTAAACTCGATGTCCGGGTATTCCTGCGCCACTTCCTGCGCCACATGGAGGAAGAGGCCGTCGGTGTACTTCATGATGTTGGCCTTGTGGACCGCCGTCACCAGTTTGCGCTTGTTCAGCCGCGCGTACTCGAACGCGAACTTGACGATCCGGCGGCACCCTTCCGGCGTGATCAGCTTGATCGTGATCGCCGCGTCTTGGGCAACCTGCTTCTCGCTGTCGGCGTTGATCGCCGCGATCACCCGGTGCGCCTCCGGGGTGCCGGTGTCGAACTCGATGCCCGCGTAGGTATCTTCGAGGTTCTCGCGCACCACGATCAGGTCCACATTGTCGAAGTTGGCGCGGACCCCTTTGTAGGTGCGGGCGGGGCGGAGGTTGGCGTAGAGGTTGAGGGCTTGCCGCAATCCGACGTTGACCGAGCGGAAGCCGGTGCCGATCGGGGTCGTCGTCGGCCCCTTGATGCCGACCTTGTTGCGGCGCACCGACGCCACGGTGGATTCCGGCAGGGTGGTGCCGTGCTTCTCCTGGGCGACCATGCCGAGATCCTGATAGTCCCACACGAACTCGATGCCGGTCGCTTCCATGACCCGCCGCATCGCCTCGACGACATCCGGGCCGATGCCGTCGCCTGGCATCATGGTGACGTTGTAGGCCATGGCGTTCCCCCTCCACGCGAGATACTGTCACGAGCCGCCCCGCAGCTGGGGCGCTCCCACCCGTGGCACTCGCGCCATTGTATGTGAAGCGGTCGCGTCTGTGAATCGGGCGCGCTCGGAGGGGTGCGGTTCAATGTTTTGCGCGGTGGCGGTGTAGGGGGTGTTGCAGCCTTCCCTAGGGTGGCGGGCGCGGATTCTTCGCGGCGGCGTAACTGTTCAGGTACCGCTTCATTAGATACAAGAGCGCGATTTCCGCATGGGGAACGGATAGACAACAAAGCGCCTTAGCGCGCTTGATGCCCGATTGTGGGCGAAATCGGCTCTATCCGCCCGTTTTCAGCCGATTTCGCCCATTTGGCATCCTCGCACATCCCTTCCCCATGCGGAATCGAGTACCTGAACAGTTACGCGGCGGCTCAGAATGACAGTTCCGTACGCAGGTAGCCGAACGCCAAGGGATTGTCATTCTGAGCCGCCGCGAAGAATCCGCGCCCGCCACCCTGCATAATATCCTGCTTCCACGCCGTACGGTGTTGAATCGCGCCTTAGAGGAGTGATTTCATGCGCTCTTGCCTCCCGCGCGGTGGTATACTTTTCTTCGCGCGAGGGGCTATTGGTGCCTTGCGCGCCCCTCTGGCCGACTGGCTATATGTTCCACCACTCACTTGGTCATCCTCTCCCGTTGCCGATCGGTGCGCACCTGTGCGCTTTGGTGGCGAGGGGTAGGGAACCGACCGACGCGCGGCGGCGTCTCCACCGCACGATCAGCAGATCACCGACCACAATTGATCTGCGCCCCTCCCGCGAGTCCGCTGGCCTCGCGATCCCGGCACAATTCCCCACCGTCAGCCCCGGTTTCGTGCCAGCGACGCCCGCCTACGAACGTACCCCCGTTTGACGAAGGAGCGATGGATTCATGACAACCGCCCCACCGACGCAGGCCCGCACCATCGGGCAATTGCGTGCCAGCGGCTACAAGGTCGTGCCGATTCGCGAGGAGATGCGCCGCAACCTGATCCAGAAGATTCGCGATGGCGAAAACCCGTTCCCCGGCATCTACGGCTATGAGGACACGGTGCTGCCGCAGATCGAGAACGCGATCCTCGCTGGGCAGGACATGATCTTCCTCGGCGAGCGCGGCCAGGCGAAGACGCGGATCGCCCGCAGCCTGATCAATCTGCTTGACGAGGTGACGCCGATCGTCGCCGGCTCGGAGATCAACGAGGACCCGTTCACCCCGATCTCGCGCGTCGCGCACGACCTGATCGCCGAACACGGCGAGGATGCGCCGATCACTTGGCTGCCGCGCGAGCGCCGCTATGGCGAGAAGCTGGCGACGCCCGACACGACGATCGCCGACCTAATCGGCGAGGTCGACCCGATCAAGGTCGCCGAAGGGCGCTACCTGTCGGATGAACTGACGCTGCACTACGGGCTGATCCCGCGCACCAATCGCGGGATCTTCTGCCTGAATGAACTGCCCGACCTCTCCGAGCGCATCCAGGTCGGCCTCCTCAACATCATGGAGGAGCGCGACGTCCAGATTCGCGGCTACAAGGTGCAGTTGCCGCTCGACATCTACGTTGTCGCCTCGGCCAATCCCGAGGACTACACCAATCGCGGTCGGATCATCACCCCCCTCAAGGACCGGTACGGCTCGCAGATTCGCACGCACTACCCCATGACGATCGAGCAGGAGATCGACATCATCGAGCAGGAGGGCGCGCACTTCGATACCGAGGGGTATCAGGTGACGGTGCCGCGCTTCATGAAGGAGATCGTGGCCGAGATCACCCATCTGGCGCGCAAGAGCGGCGACATCAACCAGCGCTCGGGCGTCAGCGTCCGGCTCTCGATCGCCAACTACGAGAACCTGGCCGCGAATGCCCTGAAGCGCGCGATTCGCCTCAACGAGAAGGAATCGGCCCCGCGCGTCAGCGATCTCGCCGCGCTCGTCTCCTCCACGATGGGCAAGATCGAGCTGGAGTCGGTCGGCGACAGCCGCGAGGACAAGGTGGTGGACAAGTTGATCCAGCACGCGGTGGTGAACGTCTTCGCGCGCTACTTCAACATCGCGGAGTTCGAGGAGGTGATCGGCTCCTTCCAGAACGGTCGTAAGATGGAGGCGTCCCCGCTGCAACCCTCGATGGACTATGTCCACGCCGCTTCGCAAAGCACGGCGATGAAGGACGCGCTGCAGAAGCTCGGCGCGCAGGGGAATCCCGCCGTCGTGGCGTCCGGCGTCGAATTCGTGCTGGAAGGGCTGCACCTCAATCGCAAGCTCAACAAGGACCGGGCGGCGGGCGGGGTCCGCTACCGCCGGTAGGCGGCAGGTCGAAGGTCGAAGGTCCGAAGGTCGAAAGTTGGGGTGCGGTCAGCGGCTTGTCTGACGCTTTCGACCTTGGACCTTGGACCTTCGACCCTATCAAGGATGGGTGCCACATGGCCTTTCGCTATACCTATGGCCGCTGGGATGGGTCGCAGCAACTCGACGCGTTCGACGCCGATGAGCTGCTGGAAGCGTTGTCGGACGAGTTGATCGCCGATGGCGATCTGGCGCGCGCGCTGCAACGGATGATGCGGAACGGCGATCAGGGCCGCATGGATGGGCGGATGCCGGGCCTCCAACAACTGATGGAGCGGTTGAAGGAGCGGCGCGAGGAGCAACTCGGCCAGCACAACATGGACGCCGTGATGGACGACATCAAGGAGAAGCTGGCGGCCATCAGGGAGCACGAGCGCGAGGGGATCGAGCAGCGCTTGGCGGAATCGCGCCAACGGGCGGACCCGCGGCGTGGCGACAGCCCGCAAGAGGGCCAGCAGGGCGACAAAGGGGAGCAAGGCGGCGAGGGCGAACCGGGCGGCGAGGGTCAGCAGGAGGGCCAGCAGTCGCAGGCGGAGCGCGGCGGGCCGCGAGGCGAGCGTGGCACCCCCGGCCAGCAGGGGCAGCGCGGCCAGCACGGGCAGCGCGGGCAACAGGGGCAGCAGGGCCAGGGCGGCGAAGGCGGGCAAGGGCAGCAGGGCGGGCAGGGGCAGGGCGACAGTGGCGAACTCGACCCCGAGACCCTGGCAAACCTACACCGGATGCTGGAGGAGCGCGCCAAGACCAAGCAGGAGTTCCTCGACCAGTTGCCCGAGGACGCCGCCGGCCAGATCGGCCAGTTGCGCGACTATGACTTCATGGATGCCAGGGCGCGCGAGGAGTTCCAGGAACTGCTGGCGATGCTCCAGCAGCAGGTGATGCAGTCCTACTTCCAGGGGATGCAAGAGGGCCTGGAGCAGATGAGCCCGCAGGACCTCGGCGCGGTCCGCGACATGGTCAAGGACCTCAACGAGATGCTGGAGCAGCGGGCGCAGGGCCAGCCGACCGACTTCCAGGGCTTCATGGACAAGCACGGCCAGTTCTTCCCCGGCGCGGAGAATCTGGACCAGTTGATGCAGCAGATGCAGCGTCAGCAGTCGGCGATGCAGTCGCTCCTCGACAGCATGTCGCCCGAGCAGCGGCAGCAGCTCCAATCCACGATGGAGCAGATGTTGCAGGACGACCGGCTGCGCTGGGATCTCGCGCGCCTCTCGCAGAACCTCAATCGCCTGATGCCGGTCGAGTCGGAGTCGTACCCCTTCCAGGGGGACGAGCCGGTCTCGCTGCAAGAGGCGATGCGGGTGATGGAGAATCTGAAGGGGCTCGACGACCTGGAGCAGCAATTGCGGCAGGCGCAATATGGCGGCATCAACAACATCGATGCCGCCATGGTCGAGCAGTTGATGGGGAACGAGTCCGCCGACGATCTGCGGCGCTTGCAGAACCTGATCAAGATGCTCGAAGACGCGGGCTATGTCGAGCGCAAGGGTCGCAAGCTCGAGGTCACGCCGCGCGGCATGAGAAAGATTGGCCAGAAGGCCCTCACCGACATCTTCTCGCACCTGAAGAAGGACCGCATCGGCAACCACGTCACGGACCGGCGTGGCGGGGGCGGCGACCGCACCGACGAGACGAAGGAGTACGAGTTCGGCGATCCCTTCCTGCTGGACCTGCGCGGCACGCTGATGAACTCGGTGCGGCGCGAGGGGATCGGCAGCTCGCTACGGCTGACGCCCGAGGACTTCGAGGTCTATCGCACCGAGTTGATGACCCAGACCTCGACCGTCTTGATGGTGGACATGAGCCGGTCGATGCTGCTGCGCGGGTGCTTCTTCGCTGCCAAGAAGGTGGCGCTGGCGCTCGACAGCCTCATTCGGGGGCAGTTCCCGCGCGATACCTTCCACGTCATCGGCTTTTCCTATCAGGCGCGCGAGTTGAAGCCGGGCGCTCTGCCGCACCTGGTCTGGGATGAGTACGAGTATGGGACTAACATGCAGCACGGCTTCATGCTGGCCCGGCAATTGCTCGGCAAGGAGAAGGGCGCGAACAAGCAGATCATCATGATCACCGATGGCGAGCCGACCGCGCACTGGGAGCCGGGCGCGTCGCAGCCGGTTTTCAACTACCCCCCCACCCAGCGCACGATCCAGGAGACCCTGAAAGAGGTCGTCCGCTGCACCAAGGACAACATCGTCATCAACACCTTCATGTTGGAGCGTGGGCACTCCCTGACCGACTTCATCGATCAGGTGACGCAGATCAATCACGGGCGCGCGTTCTACGCCGAGCCCGAAGCACTCGGCGAGTACGTCCTGATCGACTACGTGGACAGCAAGCGCAAGACGAAGCGTATCCGCTGACGCGGAGGCGCTACTGCATCGGCCGCGAACGCCGCCCCGACCCTCACGCAGGGTCGGGGCGGCGGTGTTTGTGTTGGGGTAGGGGGGACGGACCTCTCCCCGCCGCCTGCGGGCGGCGACCCTCCCCGACGCGGGGAGGGTGAAATTTCCCCTATACGCATCAAGCTACGCCGATAGCGCGTCAGCCCTGGCAAAACGGCGCTCCTCTGGCGATGCCAGGCCCGCTTCTGGCAGCCGAACAGGCGCATGGCCGCGTTCGTGCTGCCCTCGCTGGGAGCCAACATCCTTCGCTTGATGCCTATGGGGGAGGGTGAAATTTCCCCCTCTCCTCGGATGGGGAGAGGGGGTGGCGAGCGAATGCGATGCCGGGGGTGAGGGTGTTCAGCCGACTGCCACGACGCCGAAGGTGCCGACTATCCCCCACTCAGGTGCGGCCATCAGCCACCGCGTGCGCCGCGCGGCGCTCGTCGGCGCTGGCGCGCTTCGCCCCGACGATCTCGCGTTTGGGCGCGAGGGGGCAGGCGCCGCACATGCGCCCGGTCGGGACCTGATAGATCAGGCAGCAGGTGGAGCGCAGCGTTTTGGTGGTCGGCTCACCGCTCGCCGGGTCGATCAGGGCCACGAGGCGGGTGGGGCGGTGGAGCGGGCTCGGGCCGGGGGCGACGGTCCAGGTGTGGCGGTCGAAGAAGGCGGCCCGGTCGTCTTCCCAGGCGGTCGTGCGCGCCGCCGGATCGACGCGCACCAGTTGCTGGTAGAAAAGGTCGGCCTCGTAGGCGACCTGACCCCAGAGGACATGCGACGAGACGCCGGTGAGGGCGTGCAGTGTCTCGATCAGCGGTAGGAAGGTTCGCCCGAAGAGGGCGTCGAGGACGACGCGGCGCAACGCTTCCGCCGAGGCGACCGGGTGTCCGATCGCCGTCAGCGGTAGGGCACCCTGATACCGCTCCGGCAGGACGACGGTGCCGCCGAGGTCGCGGAGGAGGATCGCGGTGGGCTGGCCGTCGGGCTGGAGGATCGCGATGTTGTCGAGCGAGGCGTCCAGGCCGATCCCGGCGCGGGTCATGGCCATCTCGATCGGTGGGAGGACGGCGTAGCCGAGCTGGCCGAGCCAGTGGACTGCGGCGATACGTTGGTCGGCCGTGCCGATCCGGTCGCCGAAGCGGGCGACCCGCTCGCGCAGCGCCGCCGGGTCGCGCAACGCCGCGCCGGGCACAGCCTCGATACCGGAGGGCGCGGCGAGGTGGATGCCGACATCGCGGTAGCGGCCCCGCAAGGGGGTGAGTTGGTCGGACAGCAGGTGTTCGAGTTCCGTCCGGTTTTGCATCGATCCGCCCCTCATGCCGCTTGTCCGCACCGCGCTCAGGGTGTCACTATACACCAGCGCTGGGTGTGGCGGTGGGGTAGGAATCCTCACCCCCGCCGCTTGCGGGCCGCACCCGCTGCCCAGAGGGCGCCCGCCACTGCGGCGGGAGAAGGGGAAGGGGCAAGTGGGGGCCACGGGTGGTGGCGAAAGCAGCACTCGGGGCGTGTACGTGGCGTGCCGTTGGTGTTGCCCTGACGTTTGCGCGGCTCACGCGCGGGGGAGGGCTGCCTGATCGCCGGATTGGCGCTGGTGATAGGAGACGACGAGGCCGCGTTGCAGCCGCTTGGCGTGGCGCCATACTCCGACACCTTTGGCGATGCCCCCGACCAGTGGCAGCAGCGCCAGCAGGTTCAGGGCGATGCCGGGCGTGTCGCCGCGCCGCCGACTTGCCGCCGCGTCGCGTAGGTCGCAGAGCGCCCCGAGAACGGGGACGAAGCTCAGCCCCACCTGGGTCGCCGCGCCCGGCAGGCCCAGTTCGTCGGCGAAGTCTCCCAGGAATGCCCCGCGCGCGACGTCGCGGAGGATCGAGGGCCGTGCTTGCCCGGTCGGTACGATGGCCCTGGTCGTGGTTGATGCCGGATCGGTTGATGCTGCGTTCATCGACGTTCAAGCTCCTTCGTTCGCCATCATGGCCGTGCCCATGCCGTGCCTATGCCGGGGTATGGATGCAAGCGCCCTGCCAACGCCCGGCAACCCGAGGACACGAGTTCGTGTTTACCCGATGCGGGCACTGTACGGGGCACCCGTCTACTCGCCACTCACGACCCACGACCCACGACTCACGCCTCGCCACCGCCGCCACGGTTGACGCCGCGCGCGGTATCCGCCATAGTGTTCGGCGGACGACGGGCCTGGCGGCGCGGTGTGTGTCGCGCGTCGGGCCGATGGTGGCGATCATGGCGCGGCGATCACGGCGCGGCGATCATGGTGGGGCGACGAAGGAGATGGGCGGGCCGATGAGCGAGAGCGAGGCGCAGCAGCAGCCGACCGAGATCGAGGAGCAGGCGCAAGAGCCGCAGCGCGAGTCGCCCCCAGTGGTGGCGGAGGCCATGACGATCGAGTGCGTGATGGCGATCGTGGCGCACCCGGACGACGCGGAGTTCAGCAGTGCGGGGACGCTGGCGAAGTTCGCCAAGGGAGGGAAGCGGGTCTACATCGTCGTTTGCACGGCGGGGAACAAGGGGACGCCCGACCCGGAGATGAAGGGCGAGGACCTTGCGGCGATGCGCGAGCGCGAGCAACTCGGTGCCTCGGCGGAACTGGGCATCACCGAGACGATTTTCCTGCGCAATCCCGATGGCGAACTCTATCCGACGTTGGAGTTCCGGGGGCAGCTCGTGGAGCAGCTGCGCCGACACCGCCCGGATGTGGTGATCACGCACGACCCGTGGCGGCCCTATTCCCTGCACCCTGACCACCGCGCCGTCGGCATCACGGTGGCCGACGCGGCCTATCCGACCGCGCGCGACGCGATCTACTTCCCGGAGCATTATCAGGCCGGTTTACAGCCCTGGAAGGTGGGGGAAATCTGGTTCTACGGTGCGGAGAAGCCCGATCATTACGTGGAGATCGCCGAGACCTTCCCGCAGAAGATCGCCGCGTTGAAGCAGCACGATTCGCAGGTCGGACGTTCGGTTGACCTGGAGGAGCGTATGCGCGAGCGGGCCAGAGAGGTGGGCGCGGAGGCCGGGCTGGACATGGCCGAGGCGTTCAAGATCGTGAAGCTGCGTCGGTGAGGCTGGGAATCCCTCATGCGCCGCCTCGCTGCCTCGGCCACTTTTGGGCGTTTGTGCTGGGGCGACGGGAGGGCCGATCCAACGCGCCCCTACGCGTGGCGTGGCGTGGGGATGACGCATGGGCGTCGTGTATTTCCGGTGTTCGCGGCAAGGCGGAGACGCGCGTAGGGGCGTATTGCCTACGCCCTCCTGTCGTGTGGCCGCTCACGTTCGCGGTCGAGCAAGGCGGTGCGGGCGCAGGCGGGGTGTTTCTACGCGGGTAACCATACGGTAGGGGGAGGCGCGTGGACGCGCAACTGGTCCGGGAGAAGATCGCGCAGGCGAAGGACGTGCTGCAGGAACTCGATATCGACCTCTGGCTGCTGGCCGGACGCGAGACGGAGGAGTCGCCCGACCCGAGCTTCGCGCTGGTCGTGGGGACGAGCGTGACCTGGACCTCGCTGTTCCTGATCGGTCGCAACGGCGAGCATCTGGCGATCGTCGGCACCGGCGATGTCGCCAACGTGCAGTCGACCGGGGCGTGGCCGGAGGTGAGAGGGTACGTGCAGGGCTTCCGCGAGTCGCTGCTGGCGGCGCTCGATCGGTGGCAGCTGCGCCAGATCGCGCTGAACTTCTCGACCGACAATGTGGTGGCCGACGGCATCACGCACGGGGTGTTCCTGCAATTGCAGGCCGCGCTGGCCGGGACGCCCCATGCCGACCGTTGTATCTCTGCCGAGCCGATCGTGTCCAGGGTGCGCGGGCGCAAGGCCCCCGCCGAGGTGGCGCTGATCCGCGAGGCGGTGCGCCTGACCGAGGAGATTTTCGAGCAGTTGGGCGCGGCGCTCACGCCCGGCATGACGGAGCGTGAGATCAGCGACTTCATGCACCGCCGGGTGCGCGAGATGGGGCTGGAAGGCGTTGCCTGGACCTACGAGTACTGCCCAACGGTGACGGCGGGGCCGGAGTCGCCGTGGGGCCACGTCGGGCCGACGGACATCGGTATCCAGCCCGGCCAACTCTTGCACATCGACTTCGGGGTGAAGTATCGGGGCTACTGCGCCGACTTGCAGCGCACCTACTACCTGCTGCGACCGGACGAGACGACCGCCCCGGCGGAGTGCCAGCGTTTCTTTACGCTGGTCGATTCATGCATCCAGGAGGCGGCGACCGCGCTGCGACCGGGGATGCAAGGGCGCGAGATCGACGCGGTCGCGCGCGAGATTTTCGCCGAGCAAGGTCTGGGGTGGGATTTCGCGTTCGGCCACCAGTTGGGGCGCTACTGCCACGATGGCGGCGCGGTCCTCGGCCCGGCCTGGGAGCGCTACGGTCAGCGCCCGTTCGATCCGATCGAGGTCGGCCAGGTGTATACGATGGAGATCGGGGCCAGGATGCCAGGCTACGGTGTCGTCTCGCTGGAGGAAGACCTGGTCGTGACCGAGCAGGGCTGCGAGTTCTTGAGCAGGCCGCAGCGGGAGCTGATACTGGTGCGGCTGGCGTAGTCGGCAGTCGGCAGTCGGTAGTCGGTAGAGGGGTCTGCCTACTGGCACAGTGTCCGTTCATCACCGCATAGCCACCACCGACTACCGACTGCCGACTGCCGACTCACCCTGGAGGGAACCATGCCGATCTACGAATACCGTTGCGGCGATTGTGGGCGGAAGGTGAGCGTCTTTTTCCGCAGTTTCGGCGCGGTGACCGCTGCGGTTTGCCCGCGTTGCGGCGGTACGAATTTGTCGCGGCTGATGTCGCGGGTGGCGGTTCACCGGGGTGCGGGTGATGAGGGCGGGGGCGGTGGTGGCGGGGACGATGATGGTGGTGACGATGAGTTCGGGGGGATGCTCGACGGTCTCGATGGGAACGATCCGCGCGCCCTGGCCCGTGCGATGCGGCGGATGAGCGATGAGTCGGGCGAGGCGATCGAGCCGGAGATGGCGGAGGCGCTGGGCCGATTGGAGTCGGGCGAGGACCCCGAGCAGGTGATGGCCGGGATGGACGAGCAGTTGGGCGACGGTGGCGACGCAGGGGATGATGGCGGCGAGGATGACTCGTTCTGAGCGGGGGGACATTAAGGCCGACTGGGACGGTGGGAACGGGGGAGATGGTGGTGCGCCACGGCGTGCTCACGCTGAATGCAGGGGCGCGAGGACCGCAGATGCGTGGGCGCAGATGCGTGGGGTTGTGTACGGGCAGTGGGGGGTGGCGCACAGGCCGGTTCGGCTGATCCGGCGGCATAGATGAGCGGGCGGTACGAACGCGTGCGCGGGGGGCCCGATGCGGGCGGGCGTGGGTCGCTTCAACGTTCGTGACGCGCTGTCGGGGCGACAGATCGCGCGGCGACTATTGGAGGAGCAATTCGAACCGCAATTCTTCGTCGCGCTTGCCGAAGACGCGATCGATGGTGCCCTCGGTCGCGTTCTCGATTGCGTGGCCGAGCGGCCCGCCGAAGATCGCGCCGATGATGACGCCGAAAAGGCTCCCGACCGCCGCGCCGACCAGGAAGGGCAAGAGGGGAACTCGACCGCTTGTGCCGTTCATGCGCCCCCAACGAGATGTGCGCGACATACGCTGTTGCTGCTGGCTTGTTATGCCAATGCGCCGCTACTGGATGACAAGGAGGGTCTGGGCCGCCGACCAGACATCCTCCAGGCGGTAGAACTGCCGCTCGTCTCGACCGAAGACGTGGACGATCACATCGCTGTAGTCGAGCAGCACCCAACCCGATTCGGGTGTCCCCTCGACCCGCCGCACGTCGATGTCGTACTTGTCCACGGCCTCCTGGATGAGGCCCCCGATCGCGCGCAACTGGCGCGGGTTATCGGCGGTGCAAATCACGAACAGATCGGCGATGATCGTCTGCTCGCGCAGGTCGAGGACGATGACATCCTCGGCTTTGGCTTCGGAGGCCGCCTCGGCGAGGATGCGGGCCAATTTCGTCGGTTCGATAGCGATGTGTCCTCCTCTGACGCCACGCGAAAGGTGGCGTCTGCTCCGCCGATAGTATAGCGGATCTTAGGTGTACGTACAATGCCCGCGTGCGTGTTGTTCGCGCCGCACGACGATGGTGGTTCCGGCTCAAACCTTTGCACCAACACCGTGCTGTCGCGGTGACAACGGGGGATGTCAGCGCCGCATGGGTGGGCCTGGAAGGATTTGAACCTTCGACCTGGAGATTATGAGTCCCTCGCTCTAACCCCTGAGCTACAGGCCCATGCGCCTTCCCGGACAAGAAGTGTACACCGCCCGATGCCCGGTCACAACACGCGCCACCCGGCACTCCGGCTACTATCTACGCAAGAGCCTCGCCGCGCGTGTCAGCGGGCCGGGCGCAGGGTGAAGGCGGTGATCTCCGGGCGGCACCCGAAGCGTCCGTACGGCTCGACCATGCCGAGCCCGCGATTGGTGTACTGCGTCATCGCGCCGAGCTGATACTGCCCGCGCGGATACTTGCGCCCGAAGGGTGGCAGGAGCGGCGGGCCGAGTCCGGGCGGGCTGATCTGCCCGCCGTGCGAGTGGCCGGAGATTTGGAGGGCGAAGCGACCGGTGGGCGCGCTGAGGTCGGCGAAGTCGGGTTCGTGCGCGAGGAGGATGGCTCCAGCGGCGGTCGGCAAGCGGTCGAGGAGCGGCGCGAGGTCGGCCTGGCCGATCCAGTAATCGTCCACGCCCGCGACGTGCAGAACCGCGTCGCCACGACGTACGGGTCGGGTGGTGTTCGACAACTCGATCACGTCGGCGTCGCGCAACGCCCGACGGACGGTGGCGGGCGCGGTCCAATGGTCGTGATTGCCGAGGACGGCCACCGTGCCATCGCGCGCCGCCAGTCGCCGCAGTTCGGGGACGAGGGCGGCCAAGTGGGGGGCGAGCGGCTGGTTGGTCACGAAATCGCCGGTGATCGCGATCAGGTCGGGGGCGAGCGCGTTCACCGTGTCCACCACGCCGCGGAAACGCGTGCCGGTCATCCAGCGGTCCATGTGGATATCGCTGAGCTGGACGAGGCGGTAGCCGTCGAAGGCGGGGTCGAGGCCGGGCTGGGCGAGGTCGCGCGTCTCGGTATCGACCCAGCCGGGCTCGATGGCGCGCACGTAAGCGAAGCCCGCCACACCCGCCAATGGCGCGGCGATGGCGGTGCGGAGCGCGGCGTGCAGGAGGGTGCGGCGGGTGATCACGGCGGTATTCACTCCTTGATGGCGGCAAGGGTTTCGGCCCAGACGAGCCATTCCCGGTCGAAGTCGCCGTTGTCCTCATAGCCCCACCATGCGGACAGGACCGCCTGCGCGACGGCCCAGGCGCGCAGGCGGGCGCGTTCGAGGCCCAGTTCGCGGCTGAGGAGGTCGAGTCGCCGGGCCAGGACGGCGGGGGCGCGGGTCTCGAAGACGAGGCCGCGAGGATTCCGCAGCAACGCGCCGACCTCGTAGGCCGGTTCACCGACGACGCCCTTTGGGTCGATCGCGAGCCAGGGTTGGCGCTCGGCGGCGAGGATGTTGAAGTGGTGCAGGTCGCCATGGAGGACGACCGGCGTGGCCTGCGAGGGCAGGAGATCGGCGGCCAGCCGCTCGGCCTCCTCGATCAGCCGCGCGGGGAAGGGGCCGGTGCCGCCGCCGAACTCGTCGCGTAACTCTTGCAGGCCGACGAACCAGTCGGCGACCGTCGGGAACGGGTGCTCGTCCGGCACCGGACGCCAAAGGCACCGCATGGTCTCGGCGGCGATAACGGTCGCCTCTTCGTCGTCGGGGAGCGCCGAGAGCATCGTTCCCGGTCGCAGGTGTTCCAGCAGCAGCAGCCCTGACGCGGCGTCGGCGTCGAGCAGACGGGCGCACCCGACGCCGTCGTAGAGGCGGTGGGCGGCGATCGCGGCGGTCAATTCGCTGCTGGGGACGCCGAGCTTCGCCACCGCCGTGGCCCCGCCCGGCAGGGTGACCGGGGCGACATAGCTGAAGGTGAGGTTGTCGAATGGCGGCAGGAACGTGGCCCCCCAACGGCGTTCGCAGTCCGCGATCGTCGCAGGCAGGCGCGCGAGCCAGGCGACGCCCGCCGCGCCGAACGTCGCGCTGATCTGTCGGGTGAAGCCGTCGGGCAGGCCGTGCATGTCGCCTCGTCGCGTCGCGTCGTTGGGGCGTTCCCTGCTGCGGCAGGACCGGGCGATTCAACGCCCGGTCGTAAGGCCGATGTGTTGGTGGTGGGCCACGGGCGTTGGCAGCGTCCACGCCCCGGTCAGGGCCGGTACGTTGGTGGTCGGTCGCGGGCGTTGGCGGCGTCGGGGGAATCCACGCGAGATGGCAGGGCCGATGCGTTGGTGGTCAACCACGAGGGCAGTTGGCGTTCACGACCGGGCGTTCAATTGAACGCCCCTACGGCTGGCGTCTGCGGGCTTCCTCTTTAGCCCTCAGCAGTTGCCCGAGGGTGCCGCTGCTCTGGGGGACGATCGGCGGGGGAGCGGGTGGGGTCGGGCGGTCGGGTGGCGGTGGGGGGATTGGGGGTGGTGTTGACATGGTGGGGACGCTCGCGGGTGGTCGTGGATTTGGTGGCGGAGCCGGGCGCGCGGCTGGCGTGGCGGTTGGTGGGGTGGTCGGTGGGGCGATTGGTGGGGTGGGGGGGCCGTCCCAGCGGCGCTGCATCTGCTCGCGGGCGGAGAGGAGGCTGCCGATCGTGGCGGTGGTGGGGGCGCGTTCCGCCGGGGCTTCGGGTGTGACGCGCAGGGCGGCTCCCGCGCGACGCAGCGCGGTGCGGAGTTCGCGGCGACCGATCATCAGGCGTCGCAGGGCGATATCGAGCGGCAGGAGGAGGATGGCGACGATCAGGAAGGGCGGCCAGATGGCGCGGGCCTGGCGCGCGGGCGGCAGGGTGTGCGCGAAGGCGGCGACCGGCTCGGTCAGTTCGGCCCCGCCGGTCAGTTCGCGGGCGCGTGACAGGCTGTTGCGGTCGGCGCGCGGCAGGGCGTATTCGGGCGAGTAGGGGACGATCAGGCCGCCGCTCGTCGCGGCCAGTGGGGTGCCGTTGTCGTCGCGCGCCACGATCGCCAGCAGGTGCGCGCCCTCGCCCAGTGTGCCGAGATCGGTTTCGTAGCGACCGGGGGCGGTCTGGCGCAGGGCCACCTCGCGTCGGCCGCCATCGGGCGCGACGAGCGCGCCGACGACGCCGAGGCCGTTGCGGTAGGATCCGGCGGGATCGAGCGCGTCCACGGTGACGAGGGTGCGCCCGCCAGCGATGCGGGTGGTGAGTTGGAGGTCCTGGGGGGCGGCGGTGACCGTCCAGCCGACCGCGCGGGACCAGAAGCGGGCGAAGTCGGACCAGGGGAGCCAGTTCGTGGCCCACTGGCCCTTGGCGTCGCTGGTCCAGGCAACTACGCGCCCGAGGCCGTACTGCCACTGCGCCAGCAGCGGGTCGCCCTCCGGGGAGACGAGGCCGGTCTGGGCGGTCGGCTTGGCGGTGGTTCCGACATATCCCAGAAGGTTTGGCACTCCTTGCAGCCCCTCGGTGATCGGGGTCGCCGCGCCGAAGCGGGGGCCGATGTCGCCCTCGACGAAGTAGGAGCGCAGGGCGAGACGCGTCTCTTGCAGGAAGATCTCGGGGAGTTGCGACGGGTCGGCGGCGAAGTAATAGCGCCCGTTGCCGGAGGTCGCGAGTTGCGGGAGGTAGGGGGCCACGCCCTGCCCGACGCCGATCACCGAGAGGGTGATGCCCGCATCGGTGAGTTGCTTGACGAGATCGGCGAAATTGTTCGGCGATTGGCCGTCGGTGACGAGGATGATGTGGCGCACCTTCGCGCTGCTGCCCACCTGCTGGGCCACTGCGGCCTCCAGCCCGGAGCGGATATCGGTGCCGCCGCTCGCGCGCAGCGAGCCGATCTGGCTGGCGATGTCCGGCTGTTCGCGCAGCGGTCGGCGCGGCGTGAGCACGGAGGCGGAGCCGTCGAAGGCGACGATGCCGATCTCGTCCTGTGGCTGGAGGAGCTTCACCGCCCGAAAGGCCGCCTCCTTGGCGAGATCCATCTTGGTGACCCCGCCCGCCGCGCCGGAACCCGCCTCGGCCATGCTGCCCGACTTGTCGATCGAGAAGACGAGGCTGACCGGCGGGTTGATGACCCCGTTGCGGATCTCCATCCGTACCGGCAGGATCTCCTCCAGCAGCGTCCCCGCGTAGCCACCCGGCCCGTAGGCCCGCTCGCCGCCGATCACGATCAGCCCGCGCCCGAGGTCGCGCACATAGCTTTGGAGAACCGCCGCGCGGGGGCCGAGCTGCTCGGCGGGGGCGTTGGCGAGGAGGATAGCGTCGAACTGGATCAGTTCGGCGAGATTGGCGGGGAGGCGGTCGGCCCCGAGGGTATCCACGACGTAGCCGGTCGCCCGCAGCGCGGCGGCGACGTTGGCCCCGTCGCCGGGGGTGCCTTCGAGGACGAGGAGGCGCGCACGGCCCCGCACGTCGGTGAAGGCGGAGGCGGTGTTGTTCTGCCAATGGGTGTCGGCCACCGCCTTGACCTCGGCGCGGTAGCGGTGGAAGCCGGTCCCCGGCTGGCGAATGGTGAAGGTGTAGGGGTTGTCGCCGCCCTGCAAGGCGACCGTCTGCTCGGTGAGCAGATCGCCGTCGGCGAAGACGCGGAGCTGGGCGGGGCCGCCGCGCGTGCTCTGCACCGTCACGGTGATGTCGATCGACTCGCCTTCGCGCGCGCGCGCCGGGGCGCGGATCTCGCCGACCAGCGTCTCGTCGCCGGTCGCGGTGCCGAGGGTGCGGGTGGAGATCTCGACGCCGGAGGCGGCGGCGGCGTTGGCGGCGGCGGCGAGGTCGCCCTTGGTTTCCTGGCCGTCGGAGATCAGGACGAGGCGGCGGGTGTACCCGTCGGGGAAGAGGGCCAGGCCGAGGCGCACCGCGCCCGCGAGGTCGCTCTGCCCGGTCTGCGGCTTCGAGAGGAGCGGGCCGAGGTCGGGGTCTTCGCTGACCGTGCGCTCCACGAGCGCGTTGTCGCCGAAGACGACGATGCCCGCGCTGTCGCCCGATGGCATCCCGACGAGCGCCGCTTTGATGAAGTCGCGCGCGGCGGTGGTGCCGCCCACCCCGACGCTGTCGGAGCCATCGACCAGGAAGATCGTCGCCAGACGCTCCGATTCGCGCACGATCGATGGCCCGGCTAGGGCGAGGACCGCCGAGGTGACCAGCAGCAGGCGCACGACCACGGCGGCGATCCGTCGCCCGCGCACGGCGCGGTCGGCCCCGCCGAGCGCCACCAGCGCGAGGAGCGGCAGGGCCAGCAGGGCCAGCAGCCAGAGGGGATAATCGAAGCGCAGGCTCATGCGGGCCTCTTCTTGATGTTTTTGTCGATGCTCTTGGTCTTGCCGAGCGGGCGGCGCGCGGCGCGCAAGCGCGTCCAGGGGCGTGCCCAGGGGCGTGAACGGGCGAGGTCGCGCCCGATGGTACCAAGTGAGCGCGACCCGCCCCGGTAGAAGATCCACCACTCGACGGCCAGGATGAGCAGCCCGGCGGCGAGGAGTGGCTGCCAGAACTCGCGGCGCGAGCGGCTGGTCGGACCCGCCGCCCCGCCGCCCGCCGCCGCGCTGACCAATTGCGGCGTCTGCGGCGCGGTGTTCGACTCGTCGGCGCTGAGGAGGTTCACCGTCAGGACGCCACGCTTGATCTCGCGCTCCCCGGCGAACTCGCGCACGGTGTATGGCCCCGGCATGTCGGTCGCCGCGAAGAGGACGACCCCGCGCGAGGGGATCAGGCGGCGCTCGCGCCCGTCCGGCGCGGCGATCAGGACGCTATCGACGCCGGTGCGGGGCGTCAGCGAGACGATGGTGCCCGGTCGCACCGTTTCGGGGAGGCCGCTGCCGGCTTCCGGGGCCAGCCAGCCGACGAGATTTGCCAGGAGGACTGGGTACGCGAGGGTCAGCGGCAGGTCGGAGCGCCCGAGCGCGAAGCCGATCACCGCGACCCTGCGCCCGCCCGTCTCCCCGGCCAGCAGGAGGGGGCGTCCGGCCGATTCCACCAGCGCGCGCGCCCACTCGGGGCGCTCGATCGCGGGGGTGTCGGCGATCTGGACCCGGCCCAGGTCCACCCCCTTCATGATCGGGTCGTCGCGTAATTGCCCCGTGACGGCGGGGCGTTCGAGCGCGCCCGCGATGGCGACGAGTCCGTTGTCGGCGGGCGGGTTGATCAGCAGGATGGGGCCGCGCAGATCCGGTGGCGGCGCGACGCCGTCGAAGACGTAGAGGTCGTAATCGCCCCCTCCGGTCGGCGCGCTCGCGCCGCCTTGCGCCTTGTCGATCACGAGGTTGGGCTGGAGGGCGAGGCCCCGTTCGAGGAAGGTGTTCGGCCCCGTCGAGGTGAGCAGCACGCGCCCCTTGTTGCCGCCCGGTCGCACCCAGGCCGTGTTGTCGAGCGCCAAGTCGTCCTGCGCATCGATCGTCGCGCGGAGGAGGCCGACCGCGCTCGGCAGCCCGATCGTCGAGCCCGCCTCGCCGCCCGCCGCGATGGTCAGGGCGCGCGCTTCGAGGAGGGTCGCGCCATCGAAGATCGAGAGGATCGTCTTGCGCTCGCCACTGCCGAAGTTCTGCACGCGCACGAACAGTTCGGAGCCGCTGGTGGTGCGGCGGGTGGCGGCGGCGGTGATGCCGAGATTCTCGCCGCGCGCGCCGACGCGCACGAGGCGCACCGGCGCGCGCAGGTCGCTCGTCGTCGGCGGCACGAATCCCCCGTCGCTGACGATCACGACCGTGGTGTCCGGGAGGCGTTCGGCGGCGGGCGCGGCGAGCGCCAACGCCTCGGTGAGATCGGTGGTGGCCGCGCGGGCGCGCAGGCGGTCGGTCGCCTCGCGCAGCGCCGCGCGGTTGTCGGTGGCAGGTTGCAACACCTCCGCGCCGACCGCGGCGGCGATCAGCGTCATCTGCCCGTTTGCCGGGAGGCCGTCGATCAGCGTGCGGACCTCCCCTTTCGCCGCTTCCAGGCGGGAAGGGGCCACGTCGGTCGCGCCCATCGAGCCGGATACATCGACGATCACCACCAGATTCGCCCCCAGCGGCGTCGCCCCGAACCGGAAGGGGCGGGCCAGCGCGACGACCAGCGCGGCCAGCGCGAGCAGCTGCAGGAGGAGCAGGAGATTGGGGCGCAGCTTCTGCCACGGCGCGTTGGCCTGCACGTCGCGGATGGCTCGCTCCCACAGCAGCGTGCTGGAGACGGCCTGCTCGCGTCGCCGCATCCGCAGCATGTAGAGGGCGATGATCGGCACCGCCAGCACCAGCAGCCCGAGGCCGAGGGGGGCTAGTGTGCCCATGGGTGTGCCGGGCGTAAGTCGGTAGTCGTGAGTCGTGAGTCGTGAGTAGAGGGTCGGTGGTCGGTAGTCGGTAGTCGGTAGTGGGATGCTTTTGCGTTACTACAAGGTACTGCCATAATCCACCGCCCTCTCACGACTCACGACTCACGACTCACGCCTAGCCAACCATCCCGCCGCGCCGCAATGCGCTCGTGATCACGTCCTCGAACGGGGTGCCGGTGCTGATCGGCAGGTAGGGCCAGCCGCGCCCGCCGCAATGGGCGGCGAGGTCGGCCTGCCAGTCGGCGAGGGCCCGGCGATATCGGGTCAGGGCGGCCTCGTCCACGGTCAGTTCGCGCGCGGCCCCGTTCTCGCGGTCGACCAGTTTCAGTTCGCCGGTCAGCGTGGGGTCGAGTTCGTCCGGCGCGAGGGCGTGGATGATGTTCAACTCGTGGCCGTGGGAGGCCAGCGCCGCCAGCCCGGCCTTCCCGCCGCCCGTGACGAGCAGATCGGAGATCAGGAAGAGCGGGCCGGGGTTGCGCGCGCGCGCGGCGTAGGCGGCGAGTCCGGCGTCGAGGTCGCCCGCGCTTGCGGCGGATGTCTCCGCCGACTCGGCCAGGAAGTCGAGCAGGCGGAACAACGAGCGGGTGCCGCGCAGCGTCGGCGCCCGGCGTTCGACCCCCGCGCCGATCGTCGCGACCGCCACCCGATCGAGTCCGGCCAGGGCGATGTAGCCGAGGGCGGCGGCGGCGCGGCGACCCCAGGTCAGTTTGTGCGCGCTGTCCTCGCCCCAGTCCATCGAGGGACTGACATCGAGCAGGACATGGACGGTGCGGTCCTCCTCCTCCACAAAGAGTTTGACGAAGGCGCGCTCGGTGCGCGCGTAGACGTTCCAATCGACCCGGCGCAGATCGTCGCCGGGACTGTAGAGGCGGTAGTCGGCGAACTCGACCGACTGGCCGCGCTTGGTGCTGCGCCGCTCGCCGCGCAGGATGCCCGCGCGCAGCTTGCGCGCGACGATGTCCAGCCGCTCCAGTTTGCGGAGGAACTGCTCATTGAACACGGCGTCGCGGGGGCGGGCGGGCGCGGTCATGGACACGCCGCTGCGCGGAGGGCGCGCGATCTCGGATGGATACCGCGACGGATGCCGCCGTGATCGTCGCGTCGGGGCGTATGGCCCACACCCTCCCGTCGTCCGACCACCACCGCCCGCGTATGGCCGAGGCGGAGGGGGCGTAGGCCATAGGCCCCGACGCCGTGTTGTGGGGCGACGTGGTGCGGGCGAGCGATGCCGCGCCTCATGGCTGCCCGGCGGGGTTGTTCGGGTCGATGTTGGAGAAGTATTGGCGGATGTACTCGCGCAGTTCGGGCGGGATGTTGGGATCGTCGAGCCCCTGGAGCGCCTGGTCGCGATACTGCTGATAGACCTGATTGTAGGGCACCGTCGGGTTGGTGTTCGCGCCCGCGCCCTGCGTCGTGCCGGTCGGGGGGGTGTCGCCGCCGCCCTGGCCGGGGATGGTCTGTCGCTGGCCGGGGGCACCGCCCGGCAGGGTCGGGGCGTAGACGGGGTCGTAGGGGGCCGTGCCGCCCGGCCCGCTCCCCTGCCCTTGGCCCTGCCCCGGCTGCCCCTGGCCCTGGCCCGGTTGGCCGCCCTGGATCGGTTGCCCCTGGCCCTGGCCCTGGCCGGGGACGATCACTGGGGTGGCGTTCGGGGGCGGTGAGCCGCTGATCGGCGTGCCGTTGAGCGAGCCGTAGACCGGGGTACCATTGAGCGCTATCGGCGTCCCGTTGCCGGTGAATGGGGTGCCGTTGTAGGGGACCGGGCTGCCGCCGATGGCGATCGGCGAGCCTGCGATACCGGGCGTGCCGCGCGGCAGTTGCGGGGTGGCGTTGGCGGTTGTCGGCGATACGCCGTTCGCCACGTCGCGCTTGATGGCGTTGAGGTCGCCGAGCGCGCCGCTGAGGGCCGCCTGTCCAGCGAGCGCCTGCCCGGTCTGGGTTACCTGATCGCCTGCGGCATTCAGCGCGGCTTGGGCGGCGGCGATGTCGCCCCGATCGAGCGCGTCGGCGGCGTCCTGCAACTGGCGGGCGAGCTGCGGATCGGTCGCGGCCTGGGAGGCGGCGGCCTCGCGCAACTTCTGGGCGAGGGCCGCGCGACTGGCGGGGTCGAGCGCGGCCAACTGGCTGGCGAAGTCCTTGAGCGCCTGCCCGGCCCCGGCATAGTCCTGCGACTGGAGCTTCTGGCCGATCGGGGCGGTCGCGCCGAACGTGCCGAACTCGTCGGCGAGCTTCGGCAACGCCGCGCCGCGATTCGTCGCCGCCGGATCCTGGACGCGGCGCAGTTGCGCCTCGGCCTCGGCGAGCCGGGCGACCGCCGCTGTCGGGTCGATCTTGCCGTCGAGGAGGTCTTGTTGGAGCTGGTTGAGCTGCTGCTGGAGGGCTTGCTGCGTCGCGGGGTCGAGCGCGCCGCGCGCCGTCACGCGCGCCTGCACCTGCGCCACCTGCTGCGCCGCCGCCTGGACCAGTTGCTGGTTCTGCTGCTGCCGGAGGATTGCGGTGGTCTGCGCGTTCGGGAGGATCAGCAAGGCCAGCAAGGCCGCCACCAGCGCGGCCAGCACGAGGGTCGCGTCGCGGCTCGGGCGGGGCCAGGTGGCGGCGGTATCTCGGCGACCGGCGACGAGGGCGGCGGTCTCGCGGAAGTGCTGCCCGGCGAGGCTGCTGTGCGCGGTGCCGTCGGCGAGTTCGAGCGCGGTGCTCAGGCGTTCGCGCAGGCCGAGATCGTGGTCAGCGCGGGCGGCGACGACCCGCAGTGGGAGTGGGCGGGTCGCGCCGACGAGCAGCCCCAAGATGGTGCCGATCGCGACCGCCGCCAGGGCAGAGGTGAGGACCTGATCGGGCAGGAGGAGGGGGCGCAAGCGCGCGATGATGCAGATGGCGACGCTGAATGCCAGCCCCACCGCCAGCCCGTAGCCCGCGCCGGTCAGCGCGGCGTGGAGCCGCAGCCGTCGCCGGGTGTCGCGCAGGAAGTGGCTGATCGCTTGTGGGAGGACCGGGGCCAGGCTGTCGGCGCTCACGATTGGGTCTGCTCCTCGCGTGCGTTCGGGAGAGGGCCAAGACCGGGTCGGCGCTGTTGTCCATACGCCGTGTCGCGCGCCAATACGTACGTGCGACCGGCCCTACCGGCTCTATCGATACCAACGCTCATCGGGGCACAAAGTTCCCAGGACCAGACTGTCGCACCGTGTCCGGGTTAACTATAGCAACCGCCGTATCCTGTGCGCAGGATACAAAAGTCCTGTTCGCGTCCCGATCGCGGAACTTTCACCCGAGGGGCGCGTATAATGAAGTGGAACGATGAAGTGGAGCGGCGGTCCTCGTCGCGCCGTGTGCCGATGCGGGGAAGGCGGTTCTGTGCGGGGGATACCGGGGAAACCTGTTGCGGGAGGGCGGCACCCGAGCGGCCTCGCGCTGCGGCGACGCGCGCTCGGCGGCGCGTTGATCCTGCTGATGCTCCTGTCGCTGGCGTTGGCCGCGCACGTCCCGGTGGCCTCGGCGGCGCTGGGTGTGCGGATCGCGGCGACCGCGAATTTCGATGGCTACTATCGTGTGGGCGCGTGGGTGCCGATCACGGTGACCCTCGCCAATGACGGCCCGAATGTCGCTGGCGAGGTCGTGGTCGAGGGACAATCGAGCGGCAACAGCCCCCTCCGCTTCACGCAGCGGGTCGAATTGCCGACCCGTTCGCAGAAGGCGCTGACCCTCTACGCGCCGGTGGCGACGCGGTCCGGCGGGGTGACGGTCCGCTTCGAGGCGGGCAACGAGCGCGTGGACGCCCCGCCCGTGACCACGACGCAATTGAAGACCGGGCAGCACTTGGTCGGGGTGATCGTCGATGACGCCGTGGCGGGTGCGGAGTACACGCGGGCGATCGTCGGGGCCTATGGCGGCGGGAAGGTCGAGGCGGTCAGCTTTGCGCCCGGCGACATCCCCGCAAACACCTTCGGGCTGAGTTCGTTCAGCGCGCTCGTTGTCGGCGACGCCGCGACTGGGCGTTGGAGCGTTGAGCAGCGCGCGGCGCTGGCCGCCTGGGTGGGGCGCGGCGGGCAACTCGTCGCGAGCGGCGGGCCGAATTGGCGGAAAACGGTCGAGGGGCTGGGCGAACTGCCACCGCTGCGCCCGAGCGATAGCCGCACGCTGACCGGCCTGGGCGGACTGTCCGCGCTCGGCGGTGGGAGCGGGCCGTCCGGGCAATGGGTGGTGGCGACCGGCGATCTGCTGGGCGGCGCGACCCGCTTGGCCGAGCAGGATGGTGCGCCGCTGGTGGCCCATCGCGGCTGGGGGAACGGGACGGTGACCTCGCTGGCGTTCGATCCCGGCACGGCGAACTTCGCCGCCTGGACGGGCGCGGGGGGCTTTTGGAATCGCCTGGCGCTCGACACCGCCCCGCCGACCAGCCTGCAAGAGCCGTTCCGCACGTATAGTAGCGGCAGCGCCTCGCAACTGCTGGGGATATTGCGCGACATCCCCAACCTGGCGCTGCCGCCGACCTGGCTGCTCGGGATCATCCTGATGCTCTTCATCGTCGCGATCGGCCCGGTGAACTACCTGGCATTGCGCCAATTCGACCGGCGCGAACTCGCCTGGGTGACGATACCGCTCCTGACCCTCGTCTTCGCGGGGGCGATCTATGCCGTCGGGGCGACGACCAAGGGGCGTTCGGTCGTCCTCAATAGCGTCTCGGTGGTGCGGATCAGTCCCGGTGCGCGGAGCGCGGAGGTGCAGGCGTTCTACGGCATCTTCACCCCCGCGCGCGGGGTGCGGGACCTCGGGCTCACGCAGGAGGCGCTGGTGACGCCCTTCTCGAACAACGGGCTCGGCGATCTCGGCGAGTTGGGCACCGAGGCCCGTTTCGAGCAGGGGACCAATAGCGGCGTGCGGGGCGCGTCGTTCGCGCAATGGACGCAACGGACGATCGCCGCGCACGGGTCGGTCGATCCGGCGCCGCTCGCGCTGCGGGCGGAATTGCGCTGGGATGGCGTCAAAGTCGTCGGGACGGTGACGAACCCTTCGGCGGAGCCGGTCGAGGATGTGCTGCTCCTCTTCGATAGCGCCTACCTGAATGTGGGGACGCTGGCGTCGGGCGGCACCGTGGCGGTGGATTGGCGACCGGCCGCGACGAGTACCGGCTCCCAGGCGTACTCGAACGGGCTCGGCTCGGCCCATTATTTCAAGGGCAGTTATTCCAGCTCGTACAACCGGGCCGGGCGATCGGGCACGATCGGGCATCGCGCCGACACGCTCGACACGTTCAGCGATGGCGTCCTCGATTTCGGCACCAACAGCAATCAAGCGGGGAATCCCTACGCCCCGCCACCGACGACAACCCCCACTCCCACCCGCACGCCCACCCCGACCCGCGCCCCGGCCCAGCCCGGCGGCACGGCGGCCCCGATCCGCACCCCGACGCCGACCCGCACGCCCGGCCCGGTCACCGGCGGGCGCACCGCGCGCGCGCCCGGTGGCCCGGTGCAGCTCCTCTTCTGGCGTGCCGACGCGCCGCTCGGGCTGCGGATCGATGCGGGCGAGCGCAACGCGACAACACTGGTCATCCAGTCGGTGCTGCCGGGCGCGGCGACGCAACACGGCCCCGCGCCGGTGGCGCTGGACGGGGGGAGGGCGGAGGAATGACGCCGATCGTGGAGACGCGCGGGCTGACCAAGCGCTACGGCCCGTTCCAGGCGCTCGAACCGCTCGACCTGACGATCGAGCCGGGGGTCGTCTTCGGCTTCATCGGGCCGAATGGCGCGGGCAAGACGACCTCGATGCGTATCCTGGCGACGCTGCTCGACCCGACGGCGGGCGAGGCGTGGGTCGCGGGCTACTCGGTGACGCGCGACCCGAAGGCGGTGCGCCAGGTGCTCGGCTATATGCCGGACAATTTCGGCGTCTACGACAACATGAAGGTCTGGGAATACCTGGACTTCTTCGCCTCGACCTATGGTATGCCGCGCGGGCGTCGTCTCGGGGTGATCGACGATCTGCTGGCCCTGGTGGACCTCACCGACAAGCGCGACGGCTACGTGGACGCCCTCTCGCGCGGCATGAAGCAGCGCCTCTGCCTGGCGCGCACCCTCGTCCACGACCCGCAACTGCTGATCCTCGACGAACCGGCCTCGGGGCTCGACCCGCGCGCGCGGGTCGAGTTGCGCGCGCTGCTGCGGCAACTCGGCGCGCTCGGCAAGACGGTGATCGTCTCGTCGCACATCCTGAACGAGCTGGCGGACATCTGCGATCACGTCGGGATCATCGAGCGCGGGCGGCTGCTGGCCTCGGGGCCGATCGAGGAGTTGCTGCGCCAAGTGCAGACGAATCGCGTGGTTGCGGTACGCCTGCTGGCCGACGCGCGCCTCAGCGATGGCGATGTGGCCGACCGCATCCGCACCATCCCGGGCGTGCTGGCGGTGACGATCGAGCCGCTGGCCGCCGCGCCGCGCGGCACGCCCGCCCTGGTGACGATGGAGGAGCCGCGCGCCCGCGCGCTGGCGAACCTCGTCCCCGGCGAACCCGGCGGGGTGCCGATCCTGGCCGACACCCCGCCGCCCGCGCCGCACTTGCAGCCGGTCCCCGTCGATGCGGCGGGCCTGTCTTGGGAGGACGAGGCGCGCTCGACCGAGCAGCGGTTAGTCGCTGCGGTGGTCGCGCCGCCGGCGCGGCGGGTGCGGATCGAGTTCGAGGGCGACGACTACCGCCTCTACCAGTTGCTCGGCGAGTTGCTGACGCGCGGCCTGCCGGTCTACGGCTTCAATGAGGAACTCGGCGACTTGGAGGATGCGTTCATGCGGATCACGCGCGGGATGGTGGCGTGAGCGACATGGCGCGGTGGCCCTGCGGCGGGCGACAACGGCGGGTGACATCGCGCGCCGCGTGCCGCCGCGTGCCCCGCCGAGCAGTTCCGACGCCGTCCCGAATCCGCCCCGAAGCCGTCCCGAACGGTATGCGCGTGAGGAGTTGCCGATGACCGCGATGGCGACCGAGAGCGGGACGGCGCCGGGGATGCCGCCGCTCGTCGGCGAAGGGTCGCCGGGCTGGGAGCGGGTACAGGGGATGCTGGCGAAGGAGTTGCGCGGGCGGATGCGCGGGCCGCGCGCCTTCATCGTGCTGTCGCTCTACCTCTTCTTCCTGTCCGGCTTTACCCTGCTGATCTACTTCCTGGCGAAGCTGGCGGCGGCCTCGGACCCGACCACGTCGATCGGCAAGCCGGTCTTCCTGGGGCTGGTGGCCTTCCAGCTCGGGCTGGTCTGCTTCCTGGCCCCCTCTTTCACGGCGGGGGTGATCTCCGGCGAGCGCGAGCGCCAGACCTACGATCTGCTGATGACGACGCCCCTCGCGCTGACGTTGATCGTGGCGGCGAAGCTCCTGGCGGCGCTGGCCTACGTGTTCCTGCTGATCATCGCCGTGCTGCCGCTGCTGAGTATCAGCCTGTTCCTCGGCGGGGTAGCGCCGGAGGAGGTGCTGATCGCCTTCCTGATGCTTTTCGCCTCGGCCCTCTCGTTCGGGACGATCGGGCTCTGCTTCTCGGCCTGGGTGCGCTCGACGATCGGCGCGGCGGCATTGGCGTACGGGGCGATGCTGGTGCCGGTGGTGGCGCTGCCGATCGTCGCCGCGACCGGCCTCTCGTTCCTGGCCGCGATCGTCTCCGGCAATAGCTCGCCCGCACCTGCGGCGGCGACGGCGATCTACTACGTCGGCGGCTTCATCCTCTCGCTCAATCCGTTCATCGCGGGCGCGCTGACCGAGGTGATCCTGCTCGATAACAAATCGCTCTTCTTCTTCACCCTGCCCAATCCCTTCGGTGCGGGGTCCGGGACGGTCTTCGTGATCGGGCCGTGGCTGATCTACATCGTGATGTCGCTGGTCGCCACGGTATTCTTCTTCCTGCTGACGCTGCGCCTGGCGCGACCGACACGCGGCGGCGGTTGGCGGCGCGGTGCCCCCAGCCAGGGATGAGCGGCAGCGGCTACCCCACCGGCAGAACGGTCGCGCCGCGCCCGCCGCGCCAGACTTTCCGCGAGCAGTTGTGGGAGTATCTCGGCCATCCGGAGGACGAGACGCCCGAGCGTCGCCGCGTCCTCTACGCGCTGGTCGTCCTGCGCCTCGGCCTCGGGTCGATGTTCCTGCTGCGCGGCTGGGCCGTTATCTTCGCCGCCCCGCCCGACGCCTTCGCCGCGCGCCTCGGCGACCCCGCGCGCTGGGGACTCGGTGGCCTCGCGACCGACACCGTGCTGTTCATCCTCGGCTGCACCGAACTCGGGATCGGCCTGCTGCTGCTCGCGGGGGCCTTCACGCGGGTCAGCGCAGTGGTGGGCGCGGTGCTGCTCGCCCTGGCCCTCGTCTTCGGATATTTCCCCGTGATGATCCAATGCTTCGACAGCTGCAACGCCTCGTCCGCGCGAGGGTTGTTCTGGAACCAGACCGCCCGCGCCACGCTCCTGCTGCTGCTCGGCGGCTTGCTCCCGATCATCATGTGCGGGAGTCCGTTCCTGAGCGCGGATCGTGCGCTCGACAAGCTGGAAGAGGAGGAGCGCGACCGCGCCCCCGCGACCCTGCCGCCCGCCGCGAAGGTCGCGCCGCTCTTCCTGCGTAGCGGCTTCGCCGCCGCCATTTGCTGGCTCGGCGTCTTTTATGCCATCTGGCACCGGCCCGCAGGGTTGGCGCTCGCGATCGGTGTGGCCGTGCTCTTGATCTTCGGGTTGGGCGTGCGGGCGACCCTAGTGCTCATAACGCTCGCTGTGCTCGTGTCGCTGGCTCGTGGCGTGGCGGCCCCCCTGAGCGTCGATCTGTCCGATGTCGGTGTCGGTGACTGGCTCGCGATCGTCGCGACCGGCGGCGCGCTGCTGATCACCGGCGCGGGCGGGCTGAGCATCGATGGCTTGCTCAGTCGCCGTGTAGCGCTGGCGAGGGCGGGGGTGCGGCGGCGGGGCACCCTCACCCCGCCGCCTGCGGGCGGCACCCCTCTCCCCATCCGAGGAGAGGGGGAGGAACGGGAAGCATAGAGGCGGAGGAGTATGCGCGCCCGGCCATTCCCCACAACGTCATGGGCAGCGTCATGGTGGCGGCGCGATCTGGCGCACTTTGGCCTTGCGCGGGCTGTTGTACGTGCCGATCGGCCTGCTGATGGGGACCGGCTATTTCCAGTACGGGCCGCGCTACCTGCTCGATCTGCTGGTGCCGCTGGTCGTGCTGGCCGCGCTCGGCATCCGTCGCTGGTCGCCGCTGGCGATCGGCGCGGCCACGACGATCGGCGTTGCCACCTACGCCGCCGGGTCGCTTCTGTGGTGGCTCGCGCTGCGGGTGTAGGGGTGGGGGTGTCTTGCACGATCGCCACGGTCGAGGCCCAGCGCTTGTCGAAGGAGAAGTATGGCCGGTTTCTCGCGACATTCATCCTGGACGATGGTGCCGATGTTCACGACTGGCTGGTGCAGCGCGGCCACGCGACGCCTCATGACGGGGGCAAGCGGTAGAGGCGGCCCTCCTCGTCTACGGGACCGGTCACCCGCGCCTTACCCTCCTCGGTCAGGCCCACCCAGCCGCCCTCTCGCGTGATCAAGTGTTGCTCCACTAGGTCGGTCAGGAGCCCGGCCCTTCGGTGGCGGGGGATACGCATCCGGTCGCATATCTCGCCGAATGCCATGGCTGGTCGCCGCCCGTCGCCCGTTGCGTGGTAGAGCCGGGTGAGCACCTGCTGGTCGTAGGTCTCGGCGGGGCGGCGACCGCGACCGGTGGAATAGCCCATGCCAGTCCCCTCCTTCGTGCGGACCCGCGCTTCTCAGATGTGGTAATAGGCTTATAACAAACCATTTGTCCAAAAGCAACCCATCATCCCAGGCGGCAGGCGACTGACCAGGAGTAGAGTGCCTCATTAAGGTTGAATGACCACACCGTAAGGACACCCCGTTAGACGTATGCGCAACGAGCGTATGCTGGAATGCGAAGAGGTGGACCTGGCTGCCCGCAAATCATGGGGCCAGAATCCGCGAGAGCTTCATCGTCGGTTTCTTCTCGCCACGCCCCGCGCGACCGCCAGCGGATCGCCGTGGTAACCGGACCGCCTCGCGGCGCGTCCCCATTATGCGTGCGTCACGCGGGACGGCCAGCGTCGCCGTCCCATCCTGAGCGACAGATGGGGGATGCCGCCATGCCACTAATGATCGAGCTGACCCCGGACGGCCACCGCCCGGTGCTGATCTGCGACCTCTGCGGTCGTGCCATCGAGGACCTGGACCTGGGGCGCTACGCCTGGGTCGGTGAGCCGACGACGCCCGGCGGCCGGCGCGCCCTCTACCTGGAACACCGGGGGTGCGCGGCGAGACACCCGCGCCGCAAGGGGATGACCCGCCACGCTGGAACCCTGCGCGAGTTGCTGGGCACCCTTCGGGAGCGGTAGCGCCACGCATACGAGACGCCCGGCCCGTTTCCGAAGCCGCCCGAGGCTCCTGCGTTCGACAGCGGCTTCTGCTCATGAGGGCTCATGAGGGTTCATGAGCCCTCATGAGGGAAGAGCTAAGACGAAGAGGCGGGGAGCGCGGCACTGTCGCCGCGCTCCCCACCGCCGGAAGCCGACATCCCTACCGCGCCGAGACAACCCGCCGTGCAACGACGGTGGCAACGCCCCAGGCGATCCCGGCCGCCAGGGCGACGAGTCCGATGTCCACGAACACGAACCCCCAGCTCTCCCGCGACTCGCCGCTCAAGAACGTCGCCGCCGCCCCGGCGATGACGGTGAGCAGGGTCGCCGTGATCCAGCGCGACCGCACCCCGCCGATGCGGCTGACCAGCAAGCCGATGATGATCCCCGCGATAACCGGAAAGACCTCGCCCATCGCTCGTTCCTCTCGGCGCGAACCTGATTGGGCACCATGCCCATCGCCCCGCCCCGCATCCCGGCCACTGTAGATCGCACACGGCCTATCGCGCAAGCACGACCCGATGGCGTTTCCTCGTCCCGCTTGCACAACGCTGCCGCCTGCCCCACTCCTGATGGGTAAGCCGACTCGGAGGCCGGGTGGGGTGGCTGGTGTGGACAAATGCGGCATGGGCGTTCGGAGGCGATCGAGGGGCGACCTACTTCAGCTTCCAGGTGTCGCCGACCTTCACCAGGTCCAGCGTGAACGGGGCGGAGGTGCCCTCGAACTTCAGCGTGCCCTCCACGGTCGCGGTGTCGTTGCTGATGTTCGTGCTGGCGACGCTGCTGCTCAGCAGGCGACCATTCTTGGCCTCGGTCCGGCCCCACGACTGCTCCAACTCGCTGGCGGTCGTGCCGGTCGCGGTCGAGTCGTACCCGCCCGCCGTCGCCCAATCATGGTTGGCGATCGCCGTGAAGAACCCGGTCGCCGCATCGTGCGGACCGGAGGTGGCCTTGACGAGGCCGCCCGCGAAGATGGCCACGCTCCCGACGCACAGCAGGAGCATGAGGGCGACGACGCCGAGGGCGATCTTCAGCCCACGGCGGGATGGCTTGGCGGTTACGGCTGGTGCGACCGGTGCAGCTGGTGCGGTGTTGTCCATAAAGCCCTTCACTACAAACATATGCTGTCAATCCCGACACACTCAGCATAGCGGGCAATGTGACGCGCGGCTATCACCAAGAAGTCGCCCGCGAGGTTGGTACATTCGTACGGATTCGGGAGCGGGTGCCGCCGCTCACGGTCGGGTATGCTGCTAGCGTTGTGAGGTCGGGCGAGCGCGCGACGCATTCGCTCGGATGCAGCGGGACAGCGCTCGGGGCGGCAGGGAGGCGGCATGGCAGGACGGATTCTCGTCACGGGCGCGACCGGCAATGTCGGGGCGGCGCTGATCGAGCGGTTGCGCGCGCGGGAGGTGCGGCCGGTGGCGGCGGTGCGCGATGTGGCGAGCGCGCGACGGCGTCTCGGCGACGAGATCGACTACGTGGCGTTCGACTTCGCCAGCCCTGGCACCTTCGCGGCGGCGTTCGCGGGCGTCGATCGGCTCTTCCTGGTGCGCCCGCCCCAGATCGCGGACGTGAGGGGGGTGATGGTCCCGGCGATCGACGCGGCCCGGCGCGCGGGGGTGCGCCAGGTGGTCTTCCTTTCATTGCTCGGCGTCGAGCGCAATCCGGTCGTGCCGCACTATCGCATCGAGACTGCGCTCCGCGAGTCCGGGATGGCCTGGACCTTTCTGCGCGCCAGTTATTTCATGCAGAATCTCGACACCACCCACCGCGAGGATGTCCGGCGCGGCGAGATCATGGTGCCCGCCGGGCGCGGCAAGACCAGCTTCGTGGATGTGCGCGACATCGCTGCGGTGGGGGCGCTGGCGCTCACCGAGACGGGGCACGAGGGGCGGGGGTATCCGCTGACTGGGGCCAGGGCGCTCGACTACAGCGAGGTGGCGCGGCAATTCACGGCGGTTCTTGGGCGACCGGTCCACTATCTCGCCCCCTCGATCGTCGCCTACGCGCGGCATATGCGGGCGCACGGGCACCCCTGGACGTTCATCCTGATCACGGTCGTCCTCTACACCACGGCGCGACTCGGGCTGGCGGCGGGGGTGACGGACGATTTCCCGCGCCTGCTCGGTCGCCCGCCGCTCATCCTGCGCCAGTACATCACCGATTATCGGGGGGCGTGGGAGTAGGCGCGGCCCGGCGTGGCGACGCCAGCGGGCCATGCGGCGCCCGACTCAGTCCTTGTAGGGGTCGAACACATCCTCGCCCGCCATCGCCACGCCCAGCGGCGTGAGCGTGTGGAGGATGCGGATCGTCCCGGCGTGTTCGGCGAGTACGGCGGGCAGGCGACGGTAGACGTGCGGACTCTCGTCGGTGCCGCCGCCGCGCAACTCGACCCGTTCGCGCCGGAGCCAGTCGCGCATCATCTCCGGGCTGATCTCGCCCGGACTCACGATCTGCTGCACGCGACGACCCTCCACGTTCTTCCAACGCCGCTTGCCGGCGGCGCGGCTGCGGCTCATCACGCGACCCGCGCCGTGGACGGTGCTGTGCAGCGCGCGGCGCGACTCCTCGCCGTCCATCCCCTCGACGATCACGCTGATGTCGCCCATCGAGCCGCCGACGAAGCCGCGCTGGCCGGGGAAGGCGGGCGTGGCTCCCTTGCGGACCACCATCAGCCGCTCGCCGCCGTGCGTCTCTTCCCAGGCACAATTGTGGTGATTGTGGACCTCGTCGGTCGCCCGCGCGCCGAGGATGCCGAGCACCTGCCCCACGACGAAGTCGCGCCCGGCGTAGGCGTAGCGCCCGGCGAGTCGCATCGCGGCGAGGTAGGACTGGCCGAGTTCGCTGCCGAGCGAAAGGACCACGGCGGGCGCATCCATCGCCTCGCCGGGCGACTTGTCTTCCCAGCCGCGCCCGGCGGCGAGGTTGAGGAAGCCGGTGCAGGTGCGGTGGCCGAGTCCCCGGCTGCCGAAATGGACGCCGATCCAGAGCCAGCCCGCCTCGTCTTCGAGGAGGTCGACATAATGGTTGCCGCTGCCGACGGTGCCGAGTTGTTCGCGCGCCTGCGCGCGCAACTTGCCGAGTTGCGGCACATCGCCCCACGTCGGATCGTCGAAGAGGGGGTGCTCGGTGTTCTGACCGCTCGTGCGCCCGATGCCGAAGACGACCGTGCGCGCGATCTCGTCCATGAGCCGCCCGATGTCGGCGCGGATGTCGTCGGCGCGCAGGTCGGTGTGGGCGGCCTTGTTGCCGCACGAGATGTCGAAGCCGATGCCGTTGGGCGAGATCGCGTCGCGATAGGCGATGACCCCGCCGATCGGCATGGCGTAGCCGAGGTGGCCGTCCGCCATCAGGGCCGCGCCGACCACCCGCTCGTCGGCGGCGCAGCGGCGGATCTGGTCGATCGTGCCCTGATCATGTTCGCCCCAGATCGGGATACCGTCGAGCGTTGCGGGGGCCATGCGCTCCTCCTTATTTCATTTTAATGGCGGGTAAACGGCGGGGCGGCGGTGCTTTCGCCACCGCCGCCCCGCCGCCACCGCCAGTTGCCTGCGGGGCGCTACTCGTCGTCGGTGCCGATGATCGCTTCTTTGACGCGCTCGAAGATGCCCTTGCCGTGCCGCTCCTGATCTTTGCCGTGGCCGTTCTCCTTGCCGTCGGCGGTCGCGACCGGGCGCTCCCTGTGGCCGAAGGAGGCGGCGAGTTGCTCGAAAAGGGCGCGCTGCTCGCCATTCAGTTTGGTCGGAATCTGGACACGCACCGTCACGATCTGGTCGCCGCGCTCGCCGCCGCGCACATCGGGCGCGCCGTGGCCGCGCAGGCGGAAGGTCTGCCCGGTCTGCGCCCCGGCGGGGACTTTCAGTCGCGTGGGGCCGTCCACCGTCGGCACCTCGATCTCGTCGCCGAGCACCGCCTGGGTGACGTCGAGCGTCTGCTCGCTGTGGATCTGCTTGCCCTGGCGCGTGAAGCCCTTGCGCGGGCGGACGCGGATGCCGACATAGAGGTTGCCCGGCGCACCGCCGCGCGGCGCCGCCTCCCCCTGGCTGGTCAGGCGCAGGGTGGCGTCGTCCTCGATGCCCGCCGGGATGGTGACGGTGAGGGCCGAACTCTGGCGCACCCGGCCCTCGCCGTTGCAGGTCTTGCAGGGGTTGGCGATGATCACCCCTTCGCCACGGCAGCGCTCGCAGGGGGCGGCGGTCATGAACTGGCCGAGGATCGTGTTCTGGACCCGCCGGACCTGCCCGGTGCCGCTACAGACGAGGCAGGTGACCGGCTGCGTGCCGACCTCGGCGCGCGAGCCGTTGCAGGTCTGGCAGGTCTGGAGGCGGGTGACATTCAGTTCGCGCGTCGCCCCGAAGACCGCCTCCTCGAAGTCGATCGCGATCTGCGTCTGGAGGTCCGCGCCGCGTGGCGGGCCGGACTGCCGCCCGCCGCCGCCGAAGAAGCTCTCGAAGATGTCCTCGAAGGGCGAGGCACCGCCGCCGCCGCCGAAGGGGCCGCCCCCGCCGCCGCCGTCGAACGCCGCGTGACCGTGGCGATCGTAGACCGCGCGCTTGTCGTCGTCGGACAGGATCTCGTAGGCTTCTTTGACCTCCTTGAAGCGGGCCTCGGCCCCGGCCTCTTTGTTCACGTCGGGATGGAACTTGCGGGCCAGGCGCAGGTACGACTTCTTGATGTCGGCTTTACCCGCCGCGCGCTCGACCTCGAGGGTCGCGTAATAGTCCTGCTTGGTCGCCATCGGTGTTCTTTCTCGCTCGTGACGGCGGCGTTGGTGCCGCGTTCATGCAATGTGGCCCACAGGCACGCCTGGGGCCATGACCTGATCATTCATCGTGAAGTATAGCATGGGGGAAAGTGGGTGGGGAAGGGCGAGAGAGCGAGCGGGATGGTTCAAAGGTGTGCCTAATGGAGGCGGGGATGCCGTTGGACTGAGGCCCCGCAGGGCTCTGCCATCGTCCCGTCTGAAGGCTGCGCCACGAAGTCCGCCTGCGCGGACTGGGGGGCGAGGTGGGGGGTGGCGCGCAGGGGTGGGGATAGCGCCCGCTCCCTGCAGCGCGCAGGATTTTGAATCGCGCCCAGGCTGGGGGGTGGGCGGTTCAAAGGTGTGCGTGGCGGCGGGTGAGCGCAGCGGGGCCTCAACCGCCTGCCAAGCTGATGACGCCACACCCTCCGCTGCGCTGACCCGACGGGGCGTGGGCCGACGGGCGCGATGGGGTAGAGCGGGGTGCGGAGGGGGCGAACGGACGTGGTGTGCCGCGCCGATGGTCTTGTCGCGCTATGTTACATTAGCCGCACTGACGGCCCGCTGCGTGCCCTCGGCGGCATCGAAGACGAGCGCAGGCGTCACCCCGTAGGCGCTCGCAAGCGCCCGCTGCGCCGCCGGTCGCGGCAGATATTTCCCCCGCTCCCACGCGGCCAAATGCTGCTGGCTCACGCCGACCAGCGCGGCGACCTCGGCCTGCGATAACCCGGCCTGGCGCCGCAGTCGCGCCAGCGGCGTCAGCTCCATGATCCCCATGATCGGCATCCTCCTCGCTCCATCACCATCCCGGTGGCCTCTTCGTCGCGTGCTGCGCAACACCAACAATAACACAGATGGAACGTAGATGCCACCCAAACCCGACATAGGGAAAGGTGGCATCTATGTAATAGATATGTTACAATTAGATTTGGACAGACGAAGAGGCGGGGGGACCGGCCTGGACAACCATCCCCCCGCCGCACGCGGAGCGGGCCGAAGCCTGCAGGAAGGCTAGCACAGTGGCGATGCAGATGGTTGGCGGGGTAGCGGCGGGGAGCGTCGCGGGGTGCGGATACGCTACAATGGCGGCAATGTTGGGCTCTGGGAGGGTATACCGCCATGGGCCGTATGTGGTGCGCGTTCGGCAACGGGGTCGGCGCGGGGGTGGTGGAGCGGGGTGCCGATGAGCAGCGAGGTCCAGTCCGATGGCCGTGGCACGGGGGGCGTGTACCAGGGCTGGTTTGTCGTGGCGACCGTCACGACGATGTTGGCGGTCACGTCCGGGTCGCGGTTCCTCTTCGGCGTCGTGCTGAAGCCGATGAGCGAGGAGATGGGCTGGAGTCGCGGCGACCTCTCCGCCGCCGTCACGCTCAACGTCGTGATGCTGGCGATTTTGCAGCCGTTGATCGGCATCGCGGTCGATCGCTGGGGTTCGCGGCGTATACTCCTCTTCGGGACGTTCAGCACCGCGCTGCTCAGTTTGCCGGTCACCCTGGCGACGCACCTCTGGCAGATCTACCTCTTCTATAGTGTGATCGCCGCCGTGTCCTTCGCCGCGATGAGTCCGGTGAACATAACGAAGCTGGTCAGTGGCTGGTTCGTGAAGCGGCGTGGGATGGCCCTCTCGATCTCCTCCTCGGGCGCGGCCTTCGGCCAGCTCGCGGTCATCCCGATCGCCACCTGGGTGATGAAGTACTGGGGCTGGCGGGTGAGCTATTGGTCGATCGCGCTCGTCGTGGTCCTGGCGATGCTACCGCTTGGCTGGTTCTTCGTGCGCGACGCCCCGCGCGGCGCGACCGACGAGACCGCCGCCGAGGCGGCGAGTCCGGCCAGCGTGGATCGGCAGAAGGCGGCGGCGAGCGAGGCGAAAATCTCCATCCGGCAGGCGATCAAGCTCCCGGCATACTGGCAGCTCTCCTTCGGCTTTTTCGTCTGCGGTTACACCATGGCCTTCACCCAGGTCCACATGGTCCCCTATTTCCTCGACATGCCCGAACACAGCCACGCCACGATGCAGACCGTCGCCTCGGCCGCCCTCGCGGTCGTCGGCGGGTGCAGCATCCTCGGCGCGGTGCTGATCGGCTATTTCGCCGACCGGGTCGGCCACCGCTCGATGCTCACCGTGACCTACTTCCTGCGCGGCCTCTCCTACCTGATCCTGCTGCTGGCCGGGCCGAACCTGCCGCTGATCTTCATCGCCGCGATCGTGATGGGCGTCTCCTGGACCTCCACCACGCCGTTGACCTCGGCGATCACCGCCGACATCTACGGTCGCGCCTCGATCGGCACGATCTTCGGCTTCATCTTCACCGCGATGAACATCGGCGTGGGGGTCGGCTCCTGGGTGGCCGGTCGCAACTTCGACATCACCGGCAACTACCATCTGGCGCTGATGGTCAACGCCTTCCTCGGCTTCGCCGCCGCCGCCGCAGTCCAGGCCGTCCGCGTCCGCCCGCTCGTCCCGCCGACGCCGGTGGTCCGGTCGTATGGGGGAGCGGTGAGTGCGGCGGGGGACGACTGAGTCGTAAGACGTAAGGCGTAAGGCGTAAGAGGGGTTCGCTGCTGGCGCGGCGTCAAGACGCCACCGGGCCACCCCTTACGCCTTACGCCTTACGACTCTCTAATGGGCGGGAGTGCGCTCCAGGGCGTCGGCCATGCGACCGAGGACTTGCTCCAGTACTTCGTGCGAGGTGGCGAAGTTGAGGCGCACGCAGTTCTTGCCGAGGGGGCCGAAGTTCTCGCCTTCGTTCAGGCCCACCTTTGCCTCATCGAGGAAGAAGTGGTAGGCGCTCTCGCCCGGCAGGCCGAGCTTGTCGCAGTTGAGCCAGGAGAGGTAGGTGCCCTGGGCCGGGTAGTAGTGGACGCCGGGCATCTGTTCCTTGACGAACGACGTCACGAAGTCGCGGTTGGTTTCGAGGCGACGCAGCACGTCATCGAGCCAGGGCTGGCCGTGATACCACGCCGCCACGGTGGCCTCGATGCCGACCACGCTGGTCGAGCCGACCATGTAGTCCGGCACCGTCTTGTTGAACCGCTCGCGCAGTTCGGGGGAGCCGAAGTAGACGATCGAGCAGCGGAGGGCGGCGAGGTTAAAGCCCTTGCTCGCCGCCGTCAGCGTCACGGTGCGCGCGGCGATCTCCGGGCAGAGGGTGCCCATGGGGATATGCGTGTGGCCGCTGTAGACGAGATCGGCGTGGACCTCGTCGGAGATGATGATCAGGTCGCGCTCGACCGCCAGTTCGCCGACCGCCAGCAACTCCTCGCGGGTGAAGACGCGCCCGGTCGGGTTGTGCGGGTTGCAGAAGAGGATGACTTTCACGCCCGCGTCGGCGGCCTGGCGCATCCCTTCGATGTCGATCGCGAAGCCGTCGCCGGTGTCGCGCAACGGGTTCTCGACCAGGCGGCGCCCGGTCTTCTCGATCGTCATCAGGAAGGGCGGGTAGATCGGCGTCTGGATGAGGATGCCGTCGCCCGGCTCGCTGAGGCCCATCGTGGCGACGAACATCCCCTGCACGGTGCCGGTGACGTTCAGGACCAATTCCGGGTCGACTTCCCAGCCGTAGCGCTCCTTCATCCGGTGGGCGAAGGCGGCGGGGAGGCTATCGACCCCGACGCGGTAGCCGTAACCGTAATCGCGCTCCTGCACGAGCAAGCGCTCGATCGCCGCCTGGATCGGCGGGGCGATCGTGAAGTCCATGTCCGCGACCCAGGCGGGCAGCACGTCGTCCGGGTAGCGATTCCACTTGTTGCCCCGTCGCGAGCGCAGTGTTTCCAGGCTCAGCTCGAACGTCTCCGTCGTCGTCATCGGACCCCCTTGTTCCACAAAATCCCGGCGATGGCCGCGCGCTGTATCTGCTGTTGATAGCATCGGGGCGGGGCGGTGTCAAGGGGGGGATGTGAGTCGTGAGTCGTGAGTCGTGAGGGGCTGCGCAATGGTGGACGGGGGGCTGGGGCCGATGGCGATGCTTTTCTGACGACTGACGACCGACGACCGACGACTTACCTCTCAGCGCAAGGCCAGGGCTTCGCGCAGGATGGCGCGCTTCGCGTCGTCGGCCTCGGCGGGGGCGAGGGCGGCGATGCGGGCGATCGTGTCCTCGTCGCGCCCGGCGATCAGGGTGCTGACGAGGAAGCGGTAGATGTTGGGGAGGGGCGTCTCGCGCAGGAAGGCGAAGACGAAGTCGCGGTGATCGGCGCGGGTGTCGTGGGCGAGCAGGAGGTCGAAGAGGCCGCTGAGGATGATCTCGTCCGTGTTCGCGCGGTAGCGCGCAATCAATGGCGGCAAGAGCGAGGCGGGGATCGTCACGAGGCCGCGCAAGCACTCGGCGACCACATCCGCGACGGTTCGCTCGGCCTGGGTGACGTATGCGTAGAGGGGCAGCGTGTGGCCCTGGGCGGCGAGGATGCGTGCGGCGGTGAGGGCGGGTTCGCCGGACATGATCGAGGTGTAACCGTCGATCAGCAGGCGCACGCAATGACAGGCGGCGAGTCGGTCGTCGGCTCCATTGAGGGTGAGGAGTCCGGCCGCGCGTAGGTCGCCGGTCGCCTCGCCATAGAGGAATTCGTAGGTCATTGTCGCGCGCTCCAGGAGCGGGGTGTCCTCGGGGCGGGCGAGCGGGCGGAGTCTGTCCAGGAGCAGGATACGGATCAGGCCGCCGGGGTCGCGCTTCACGCCATCGGCGTCGCAGAGGACGTACTTCGCCAGCAGCGCCGCGCGGAGGTCGGCGGGCGGTCTGATGGTCAGCACGTCGAGCGCGGCGCGGGCGGGCCGTCGTCAGCAACTGCGCGGCGGCGCGTGCCTGGGCGGCGGGCTGGTCGCCAAGCGCCAGCAGCCGCGCGATTTTCGCGGCCTCCGGTGAGGGGCGGCGCATAGTGGGTTTGACCCCTCCCCCGGCCCCTCCCCTAAAAGGGAGGGGTGACTTGTTCGGGGGCTATTGGCGGCGAACAATCGCTGAAGGGGGAGCGGGGTGCTTCGCCGCCTCTATCAATGACCGATGATGACCGATGATGACCGACGGCTCACGACTGACGACTGCCTTCTACCGATTACTGTCTGCCGACCGACGACTGGTTGCTGCCGACTGCCATCTACCGACCACCGCCTACCGTCTACCGACTGCCTCCCTCAGTGCCGGAAGTGGCGCACGCCGGTGAAGACCATGGCGATGCCTGCGGCGTCGGCGGCGGCGATGCAGAGGTCGTCGCGCCGGGAGCCGCCCGGCTGGGCGATGGCGACGATCCCGGCGGCGGCGGCGGCCTCGATGCCGTCCGGGAAGGGGAAGTAGGCGTCGGAGGCGAGGGCCGCGCCGCGTGCCAGCGCGCCGGCGCGATCGGCCGCGAGCTTCACGGAGGTGACGCGGTTGGGCTGTCCCGCGCCCATGCCGCGCAGCGTGGCGTCGCTGGCGATGACGATCGCGTTCGACTTGACGTGCTTCACCGCCCGCCAGGCGAACGCGAGGTCGGCGAGTTGCGCGGCGGTCGGGGCGATTGTGGTCGCCACGCGCCAATCGGCCGGGCGCTCGTCCAACTGGTCGGGGGTCTGCACCAGCAGCCCGCCGAGGATCTGGCGCACCTCCAGGCGATCCTCGGGGCGCGGGCGCAACGTCGGTGCGCCGCAGGCAAGGAGGCGGATATCCCGCTTTTGCTGGAGGAGGGCGAGGGCGGCGGGCGCGAAGTCCGGCGCGATGACGATGTCGAAGGGGGTCTTGGCGATCTCGGCGGCGGTCACCTCGTCGATCGGACGATTGGCGGCGACGATGCCGCCGTAGGCCGAGACCGGATCGCCGCTGAGTGCGCGCCGGTACGCCTCCGCGAGGTCGTCGTGCGTCGCCAGCCCGCAGGGGAGGGTGTGCTTGATGATCGCCACGGCGGGGTCGGTGAAGTCGGACGCCGCGCCCCAGGCGGCGTCGGCGTCCATGATGTTGTTGAACGACAGTTCCTTGCCGTGCAACTGGCGGGCGGTCGTCAGCCCGGCGGGGGGGATGCCGGGGGCGGGGACGCGGTAGAAGGCGGCGCGCTGGTGGGGGTTCTCACCGTAGCGCAGGGGTTGGACCCGCTCGAGGCCGAGCGAGAGTTCGTGCGGGAAGAGCTCGGCGTCGGTCGCGAGGTCGAGGCCGTCGCGCAGGTAGCGCGCGATCAGCGCGTCGTAGGCCGAGACATGGGCGAAGGCGCGCGCGGCGAGGCGCCGTCGCCAATCGAGCGGGACAGCGCCCGCCCGCAGGTAGTCGAGCGTGGGGGTGTAATCGGCGGGATCGGTCAGGATGAGGACGGCGGGGAAGTTCTTGGCGGCGGCGCGGGTGAGGGCCGGGCCACCGATGTCGATCTGTTCCAGCGCGTCTTCCAGGGCGACCGTCGGGTCGGCGACCGTTTGGGCGAAGGGGTAGAGGTTGGAGACGACCATATCGATCGCGCCGATGTTGTGCTGGGCGAGGGCCGATAAGTGTTCCGGGCGGTCGCGCCGCGCCAAGATCCCGCCGTGGACGGCGGGGTGGAGGGTCTTCACGCGCCCGTCGAGCATCTCGGGGATACCGGTCAGGCGCTCGATCCCGAGCACTGGCACGCCGCCGTCGCGCAGGGCGCGCTCGGTGTTGCCGGTGGAGTAGAGTTCCCAGTCGAGGGCGACCAACGCCCGCCCGAGGTCCACGATCCCAGTCTTGTCCGATACGCTCAGCAGCGCGCGCATCCTGTCTCCCTCATTTGTTCGGCCCGATGGCGGGCCAGCGCCCGCCATACCGCCCGGAGTATAGCATCCGCTCGTGGCATCTTTCGTGCGTCCCCGCGCCTTGGTAGCGCCGGGAACACGCGCCGCGATGGGCGTGGCGGACGGCGACGGATGTATGGAGGGCGAGACGTGGATATTCTACAGAACATTTTCGGCGGTGGCAGCCCGGATAATCACCAGCAGCGGTCGCAGCAGTACCAGCAGGGGTACCAGAGCGGCGGCTACGATCAGCTGGACGATCAGGATGTGTTCGATCGCTACCAGCGGACGGTGCAGCACGCGCCGCCGGAGATCGTGGCGCAGGCGCACGAGGAGGCGTTCAATCGCCTCCCGCCCCAGCAGCAGGAGCAGATCTACGACCGCTTCCGCCAGGCGAGCAACGACCCGAATCAGGCGTTCCAGTACCCGGGGTTCGATCGGCAGCAGGGGCAGGGGCAGTTCGGCCCACGCGACATGGGTCCGATGATCCAGCAGGCGCAGCGCCAACAGCCCGATCTGTTGCAGCAGGTTCTCGGTGGGTCGGGCGGCGCGTTGAGCAGCCCGATGGGGAAGGCCGCGATGGCGGGCGTGGCGGCGATCGTCGCGGGCAAGCTGATGGGTTCGCCGGGCAGTGGTGGTGGGCCGCTGGGCGGCGGTGGCGGCGGTATCCTGGGCGGTATCCTCGGGAATCGCAACTAGGGCCGAGTGGCCTGTCGTGCCCCCCGTTATCCTGTGTGGGATGGCGGGGGGCTTTTTGTGTGGGGCGGAGATGTTCGGGTTGGGGCTCCGCAGGGTTCTGCCACCATCCGGGCTAGGGACTGGGGGGTGAGGTAGGGGGAGGGCGGCGAGGGCGGCAGACATGGCGCGGGAATGCCGTTGGACTGAAGTCCCGGCTAAGGGCTGCGGCCACGAAGTCCGCCTACGCGGACCGGGGGTCCGCAGCGCAGTTGTGCATGGCATCGAATCGCGCCTATGCGAGCCGGGGATGTGTTGTACGTACTTGGGAGATGCTACACTTTCGAGATGGAAGAGTACGACGATTTCGCGCCGCTATCGCCCCGCTTGGCCGAACCGGCGACGCCGCGTGCGCCGCTGGGCGAGGCGTTGCCATATGCCGAGGTGGCGGTGCAAGGGGGGTATGGCGGCGATCCATTGTCGACGCTGACTTATGCGGTGCCCGCGACGATGCGCGGGCGGATCGGCACGGGCCAGCTGATCTGGGTGCCGTTGCGGCAGAAGTTGGTCCTGGGGGTGGTCACGGGGACGCATGGGGCCGAGCCGGATTTCGTCGCCCGCGCGATTCACGCGCCGGTCGAGCCGGAGTTCCGACTGGGCGCGGCGCAATTGGCGCTGGCGTCATGGATGGCGACCCGCTACTGCGCCACCTTCTTCGAGGCCGCGCTGCCGATGCTGCCGCCCGGCGCGTCGCGGCGCAGCGTGGTCCACCTCGCCGCGACCGGTGCGCCACCCCCGCTGAGCGGACTCTCGCCGAAGGCGCGGCGGCTGCTCGGACTGCTGGAGGAGCGCGGCGAGACGAGCCTCGTCGCGGTGCAGGAGGCGCTCGGCAGCAGTCTGGTCACGGTGGTGCAATCGCTCGAACGGCTCGGGCTGATCGAGCGGATCGCGCGCGTGGTCCACGATGTGCCGCAGGCGCGCGAGGAGCGCTGGGTCCGCATTCTGCCGCCCGCGCTCGGCCCGGAGGAGCCGACCGCCCTGGTGGGGCCGCGCGCGCCGCGTCAGGCGGCGGTGCTGGCGCTGCTGCGGCGGCAGGCGAGGATGACGGCGACGGTAACGGGGGTCGAAGGGCGCAGGGGGAAGGTCGAAAGGGGGACGGGGGGCGTTGGTCGTGATGCGCTGGAGGTGCCGCGTCTGGTGGCTGAAACGCCTCGCGTTGCCCGGTACGATGTTGGCCTACCGCCGCCGCAACCGGCGGCTCCAGCGGTGCTGGCTCCCGAGACTGCGGCGGAATACGCGACCGGGAACGGGGCGCGCGGGACGGGGGAGGCGTTGCCACTCGGCGATGTCTACCGGCTGACCGAGGCGAACCGCGCGATCCTGCGCTCGCTGGAGGAGAAGGGCTTCATCGAGGTCTTCGGTGCGCCGGGGCGGGTGGAACCGCGAGCGCTGCGCCCGACCCGCTACGAGTCCCCGCCACCCCTGACGCCGGAGCAGGGGAGCGTCTGGGCGTCCCTGGCGACCGCGCTCACCGCGCGGCGCTTCACCCCCTTCCTGCTGCACGGCGTCACCGGCTCCGGCAAGACGGAGATCTACCTGCGGGCGGCGGCGGCGACGGTGCGCGCGGGGCGGCAGGCGTTGATTCTGGTGCCGGAGATCGCGCTGACCTCGCAGATCGTGGCGCGCTTCGCCAATCGCTTCCCCGGGCGGGTGGCGATCCTGCACTCGGGGCTGCGTGACGCTGAGCGCTACGCCCAATGGGAACTGGTACGCACCGGCGCGCGCCCGATCGTGATCGGCCCGCGCTCGGCCCTCTTCGCCCCCGCGCCGGACATCGGCCTGATCGTCGTGGACGAGGAACACGAAAGTTCCTACAAGCAGTCGTCGCCGGAGCCGCGCTACGACGCGCGCGCGGTCGCGGAGGAATTGGCGCGGCTGAGCGACGCCACGATCGTCTTCGGCTCGGCGACGCCCGATATCGGCACCCGCTGGCGCGCGGAGAGCGGGCGGATCGGGCTGCTGGAACTGCGCGGGCGGGTGGCCCCCGCCCTCGGTGGCGGGCGTGGGGCAACGCCGCTCGATCTGCCGGGCGTCGAGGCGGTGGACATGCGCCAGGAGCTGCGGAGTGGTCATACCGGCCCGTTCAGCCGCGCGCTAATCGCCCTGCTGCGCGACACGCTGGCGGCGCGGGAGCAGAGCATCCTCTTCCTCAACCGGCGCGGCCTCGCCACGTTTGTGCAGTGTCGGGCCTGTGGGGGCGTGTTCAGTTGCCCACGCTGCGATATTCCCTACGTGTACCACAGCGACCGTGACATCCTGATCTGTCACCGCTGCAATGGTCGCGAGGGTCGCCCGCGCCAGTGCCCGACGTGCGGCGCGGCGGAGATCAACTATTTCGGCCTGGGGACGCAGCGCGTGGAACGCGAGGTGCGCGCGCTGTTGCCGAAGGCGCGGGTGCTGCGCTGGGACCAGGACGCCATCAGCGCCAAGGTCGATTCCTCGACCCTGCTGGCGCGGGTGCAGGCGCACGAGGTGGATGTGATCGTCGGGACGCAGATGGTCGCCAAGGGGCTCGATCTGCCGCTCGTCACGGCGATCGGGGTGATCAACGCCGACACGATGCTGAATCTGCCCGACTTCCGTGCGGGCGAGCGCACCTTCCAATTGCTGACGCAGGTGGCCGGGCGCGCGGGGCGGCGCGGGCCGGGCGGGCGGGTGATCTTGCAGAGTTATACGCCCGAACACTACGCGATCCAGGCCGCGCTCGGCCACGACTACGCCGACTTCTACCGCGAGGAATTGGACTTCCGCCGTCGCCACCGCTATCCGCCGTTCAGCCGCCTGGCGCGGTTCGTCTACCGCCACGCCGACGAGGCGATCTGCGCGCGCGAGGGGGACAAGCTGGCGCGCACGGTCGCGTTGATCGCGCAGCACGTCGGCCTGGAGGACCTGGACATCATGGGGCCGACCCCCTGCTTCGCCGCCAAGATGCGCGACCTCTACCAGTGGCAACTCATCCTCCGCAGCGCCGATCTCGACCCGCTCCTGCGCGAGTTGCGCGTGCCGTTCGGCTGGCAAATCGATGTGGATCCGGTGAGTATGTTGTGAGACGTAAGGCGTAAGGCGTAAGACGTAAGGCGTAAGTAGCGGTTCGCTGCTGGTGCGGTGCCGGGACGCCACCGCGCCGCCCCTTACGACTTACGTCTTACGCCTTACGACCCTCCCGGAGGTGACCATGGGCTACGCGCGAGAACTCCAGGAGCGGTATGCGCCGGTGTTGGCGCGGGCGCGGGTGCACCCGTTCGTGCGTGGGATCGGCGATGGCACGCTGCCAATCGAACGTTTTCGCTTCTATATCGAGCAGGATTACGTGTTCTTGGGCGAGTACGCGCGGGTGTTGGCGCTGGCGGTGGCGAAGGGGCGCGATCTGGCCGGGATGGGCCACTTCGCGGAGCTGCTGCACGCGACGCTGCACGTCGAGATGGCGCTGCACCGGGGCTACGCCGCCAAGTTCGGCATCGCGGCGACCGAGCTGGCGGCCGTGACCGCGGCGCCGACGACCTACGCCTACACGCGGCATCTGCTGGCGACCGCCTATGCGGGGTCGCCGGTCGAGATCGCCTGCGCCCTCCTCCCGTGCCAGTGGGGGTACGGCGAGATCGGGCGCGCACTCGCGGCGGCGGGCGAGCCGACCGCCCAACCGTTGTACGCGGAGTGGATTCGCATGTACGCGGGGGACGAATATCACGAACTGGTCGAGGGCCTGATCGCCTCCTTCGATGCCCTGGCCGCCCAGGAAGGGGAGGTCGGCCGCCAGCGCCTCGCCGACATCTTCCTGATCAGCGCCCGCTACGAGCATGCCTTCTGGGAGATGTCGTGGCGGATGGAGGGGTGGGGGGGCGAGGCGTGAGGCGTGAGGCGTGAGACGTGAGTAGCGGTTCGCTGCTGGCACCGTGCCGGATCGCCACCGCCCAGCCACTCACGACTCACGTCTCACGCCTCACGACCCCCTCGTACACCCCCACCACGCGCTCCGTCAGCACGTCGCCGTTGAAGCGCTCGGCGAGGGTGGCGTGGCCCCCCGAGATTAGGCGCGCGCGCAGGGCGGGGTCGTCGAGGAGGCGGAGGATGGCGGCGGCGAGTCCGGCGGGGTCGTCGTAGGGGGTGAGGAGGCCGTTCTCGCCGTCGCGCACCGACTCGTTGACGACCGGCACATCGGTGGCGATCACCGGGCAGCCGGCGGCCATCGCTTCGAGCGGCGGCAGCCCGAAGCCTTCGTAGCGCGAAGGGAAGACGAGGGCGTCCACCGCCAGGTAGAGGCGTTGCAATTCGGCGGGGTCCGGTCGGCCGAGGATGTGCAGCGCGTCGGCGGTGCCGTTGGCGCGCGCGATTTCCTCCAGGGCGGCCCGCTGTCGCGGGCTGTGGCCGACGAAGATGAACGAGGCGTCGGGGTGGCGCGCGCGGACAAGCGGCATCGCGTGGGCCAGGATGTCGAAGCCCTTGCGATACTTCAACTGCCCGACATAGAGCAGCAGCGGGCGGGGGAGGTCGAGTGCGGCGGGCTCCTGCGGCAGCGATGCGGCGTGGGCCACGTCGATCCAGAGGGGGATGGTGGCGATCCGGTCGGCCGGGAGCCCCATCGCGATCAGGGTGTCGCGCTCGTGATTCGAGATGGCGATCAGGCGGTCGGCCCAGCGTAGCGGCGCGTGGATGCGGTAGTTACGGAGGACGCGGCGCGGGCGGCGCTCGCGCACGAGGCGGCGCGCGAGTTGCGGCAGGGTGTAGATCGGGTTGTCGTAGCGGGGCGCGGCGGCGAGCGGGGCGTCGCGGTCGGCGACGAGGTAGTCGTCGTGCAGCGGACCGATCGGCGTGTGGACGAGCGGCACGCCCATACGCCGGAACTGCCAGGCGGCCTTGTAGGCGATCAGGTTGCGGATGTGGAAGAGGTTGACGACGTCGGGGCGCGGGGCCTCGCGCAGCATCCGCCGCAGTCCCAGGGCCAGACCACCCGGCCCACGATGCACCTGGCGCACCGTGATCCCGTCGATCGTCTCGATTGGGGGGCTGTCGGCGGGTTCATATTTGTAGATCGTCACCTCGTGACCGCGCGCGACCAGGAACCGCGCCAGGATGTACTCCGGCCAGTTCTTGAAGAGCGGGTTGATGCCGTTGGTGGTCACGAAGGCGATGCGCACTCATCCTCCACGATCCACGCTACTTCGGCGCGGCCGACACGCGCTGGATGCGGAGCGATTGTACTCCGCTTCGGAGTCCTGTGAGTGATCCTCCAGCGGTCGCCAACACCCTACTGTGCGCCGGAAGTTGCGCGCGACGAGGATGAAGTCGTTGTTGAGGCGCAACGCCTGAACCGTCGCCCGCCCGATTGCTGTCAGGCCGATAATGCTGCTCCCATCGAGCGACCAGCGGAAATGCGCCTGCCAACGTTGCGTGCAAGGGTTGAAAAAGGGTACTTCGTCGTCGGCCTGCGGATCGACGGCCTTGATCCGATCGCCTTTGAAGTCGTTGCAGCGCGTGCAGGCGAGCCAAAGATTTTCGCGAACGGTTGCCCCTCCCAGGGCTTCCGGGAAAAGGTGATCGATCTCTAGCGGCATGCCGATGAACGCTTCGGGCGTGTGGCAATAACCGCAGCGCGCCTTCGCATCCTCGCGGATCTGGCGGCGCAACGCGACTGAAATATATTGCGGTGCCATCAGGGGGTACTCGGCGCGACCCAGATCGGTAGGCGACGGCCACGCCACTTCAACAAGACAGCGGCGTAAGCTTTCTGCAGCGTGAGCAGATCGGCCTCCGCCGCGAGGCGATCGAGCGTCGCTTGTGCGGCAGGGTCAAGCTGTTCGTCTCGTGCTCGCCCGCGCAACGCGGCGAACTGCGCGTGCTGCGCCTCGGGAAAGGTGGCGAGGGTCGCCCGCTCAAGCGCCGTATCGTCCAGGCCTTCCAGGGCGAGCAGCGCGTCGCGCCATGCCGGGGGGAGATCGTCGGGGAGCAGGGGGAGGCTCGCCGAGAGCGCCTGCGCGATCAGACGATCGAGCGGCTGCGACGTCAGGTCGGCGAGTCGTTCGAGGCGGCGATAGAGGTTCTGTGGCACCTGAATCGCCATCATTTCTGCCGCCATCGACGCCTCCTCACCGCTACCCGTGCCATCGCCACATCGCATCGTCTATCGCATCGTCGTCCATCGCGTCATTGTACTGGAATCATTGTAGCGGGATGGCGAGCTTGTAGCGCCCGCCCGCGCCGAGGGGCGCAGGGATGCCTTACGGCGTGTCGCCCTGCCGGGCGGGGAGGCTGAGGTCGTTCCCCCATTCGTTCCAGGAGCCGTCGTAGTTGTGGCCGGGGCGACCGAGGCGATCGAGGGCGAAGAGGACGGTCGTGGCGGCGACGCCGCCGTTGCAGTAGGCGACGATCGACAGATCGGGCTGCGCGTCGAGTCCGGCGTCGGCGACGGTTTTCCGCAACTCCTCGTCGGACTTCCAGGTCCCTGCCGACGTGAAGAGTTGGGCGCTGGGGAGACTCAGCGCGCCGGGAATGTGGCCGCCTTGCTGCCCGCGCACCGCCGCGCCGGTGTACTGCTCGCGATCGCGGGTGTCCACGATAATCGCGTCGCCGCCCTCGCTGTGCGCCAACACCTCCCGCGCGGTCTTGCGGCCCTGGCGTCCGGCTTTGGGGGTGAAGGTCGCGGGCGGGTAGCTGGGTTCTGCCATCTCGGTCGAGCGACCCTCCGCCGCCCACTTGGCCCAGCCACCGTTGAGGATCGCGGCGTTGTCGTGGCCGTAGTGGCCGAGCGCCCACCACATGCGGGTGGCGAACTGGGTGCCCTTGTGGTCGTAGATCACGACGTGGGCCTCGTCGCCGATGCCGAGTCGGGCCATCAGCGCGGCGAACCGTTGCGGGGTCGCCAATTGCGCCGGGATGGGGTCGTCGGGGTCGATGATGTCCGTGGTCCAGTCGATGTAGGACGCGCCCGGTACATGGGCCGCGTCGTATTCGTCGCGCGCGCCGAGGTATCGGGCCTGCTGCTTGCCGTGCTCCGTCAGCGTGGTTGTGACATAGCCGCGCATGTCGATGATGCGCAGCGCGGGGTGGCCGAGGTTGGCCGCCAGCCAATCGGTCTCGACGAGGGTGCCGGGCCAGTCGAGGGGCGGGAGGGGCGCGGTGGTCATGGTGGCCTCCTGTGGAGTCGTCGGTCGTCAGTCGTCAGAGGGGACGTGAGTCGGTAGTCGGTAGTCGGTAGAGGGGGTGTTGGCGGTGTGGTGAGGGGAGTATAGAGCAGCGTGGGAAGTGGGGGGGAGG
>JAABUN010001041.1_pt1 | contig 66054 bp, 63 predicted proteins | sample 5559311 | NCBI WGS metagenome assembly JAABUN01 (sample SAMN10711877, study PRJNA513370) | rock metagenome | isolation source: Antarctica rocks | place: Antarctica: Victoria Land, Siegfried Peak sud
ACGGGGCCAGTAGCTGTAGCATGGCGGGCGGTAGGGTGGGCATCGTCTCCTCCTCCGGCACAGAGCGGTCGACGGGCCTACCCTACCACTTCCCTCCACATACTCAAACGGCCAAAGTCGAGCTTAGTGAAGGTGGTGCTATTGGCGGAACCTTGCCCGGCGAAGACGTGAAGTTGCACGGTATACGTGCCGGTGTTCGTCCCCGGCGGATCGATGCGGACATAGTACGTGCCGGTATCCGGCAGGATCACCGCATCATAGTTCCGCCCGCCGCAGCAGAAGCCATCGCCGCGCAGCACCGTGGTGCCATCGGCCTTCAGGATGCCCCCCAGGCATCCGGGCCGCTGATCCGCAAGATGGCCTGTTGCCCCGCCGTTGCCGTGAACGGCAACATGGCGTTCTGCCCGGGAGCGGCGAGAATGATGGTTTGCGCCGTCCCGTCCGCTGTGACTGGGGTTGTGAGATCGCTGGAATTCCAGAGCTGGACGGAGTAGGTGGCGGTGGTGCCGCCGCTCGGGTCGATCCAGACGTAGTAGGTGCCCGCGTCGGTGAGGGTCGCCTCGCCGTGGTAGTACGTGCTGCCGCAGCAGACCCCGCCATCGAGCGCCGCCGACCCGTCCGGGCGCAGGATCCGCACGCCCATGCTCGGCCCCTGCACCGAGAGGCTGACCCGCATCCCCGCCGTGGCGCTGAACGGCAGCCGCGCGTTCTGCCCCGGCGTCGTCAGCGGCACCGCCGTCGCCGTCCCGTCCGCCGGGATCGGCGCCGCGACGTCCGCTGGGACAGCATTCAGAGTGACATCGTAGGTACCGGTAGCCCCCCCCTGCGGGGCAAGTACAAGTAGATAGGCATTTTCCATCGAGAGCGTGTTCTCAACATAGAAGAACGCCCCACCGCAACAGATTCCGCCACTCAGGAAAGCGGCACCTTGCGGGTCGCGAAGACTCACATCTACATTGGGACCACCTATCTGCAGTGAGAAACGTTGTCCTTGCACCCCGCTGACCCGGAGAATCGCGATCTTTCCTCCGACGGTGATGCTGAGCGTCTTGTGTTCACCGTAAGCAATGGTCGTTGATATCTCAATATCCGAGAGCGCATAGGGCGCTGGTGGCACGAGAAACGCATCAACGCTGTTAATCCTGCCACGGTCGGTCTGTACTTCGATGGGGCCCAAGGTGACGGCAGGGGGAGTCGTAACGGTAAGCGTCGTGGCGCTAACGCTGGTAACCTGTGCCAGCGCGCCATTGAAACGTACAGTATTACGCGTCGGATCGGGATCGAAATTTGTACCGGTGATAGTCACCGTTGTCCCCGGTCCGCCGCTCGTGGGTAAGAAACTGGCGATCGTGGGTGCACCGCTATTAGCGGTCACGGTGAAAGGCGTCCCGCTGGTCGCCGTGCCCGCAGGCGACGTGACGGTGATCGGCCCGGTGATCGCCCCGCTCGGCACCGTGACGGTCAGCGCGGTCGCGCTCGCCGCCGTCACTGTCGCGGCCTGATTGTTGGCGAACAGGACGGTGTTCTGGCTCGCGTTCGCGCCGAAGCCAGTCCCCTGGATGGTCACCGTCGTGCCGACCGGGCCGCCCGCCGGGCTGAAGCCGCCGATGGTGAGTTGGGTCGTGCCCTGGCGGGCGATGGAGAGCAGGTTGCCGACCGCGTCGTAGGCGTAGCGGGCGGTGCTCCCGAGCTGATCGGTCACGGCGGTGAGGCGGCCGAGTTCGTCGTACTGGTAGGTGATGTCGCTCGCCGCCGCCGCCGGGCGCACGCCCGCCGTGCCCGGCAGGAAGGCCCCGCCCGGCAGGGCGAGGACCATGCTGAGGATCACCGCGATATGCAGCGGCTTCACCAGCCCGCGCACAAGGAGACCTGGGAGTCGACCGAGGGCACCCGCGAGACGGCGGCGACGCCGTGCCAAGGTGGCGCGTGACATGGCGGCCGCACGACGCAGGGCAGTGCGCGGCGCGGCGAGCGGCGAGCGTGCGGCGACGATGCGCCGCCCGTGCCGCAGCCGCTCGGCCAGCAGGTAGCTGCCGATCACGACCGTGGCCGCGAGCAGCTGTAGCGCTAGGCCCTCGAGCGTCGGGAAGACGCCGAGCCAGAGCCCGGCCCAGCCCGGCACCGCCAGGGCGTCGAGGTCATGCCGCGGGAGCCAGCCGACCGCCTGCAGCGTCGCTGCCGTCGTGCCGACCATCGTCACCAGCACCGCCCCGATCAGGACCCCCGTCGCGACGAGCAGGCGCTTGTGCGGCAGCTTCGCCCCGGCCAGGAGGACGAACGCGCCCACGACCGCGGTCACCAGCCCGCCGAGGAGCAGCCCGGTCGCGACCGGGCGCACCCCGGCGTCGAACGCGAGGGACTGGCTGAAGAGGACCGTCTCGAAGCCCTCGCGGTAGATGCTGGTGCAGCCGAGCGCCGCCAGGCCGAGCCAGGTCCCGGTCGCCGCGCCGAGGAGTCGTCCCTTGCGGCGGTGGAAGCCGGCGAGGTGGTCGGTCCAGTAGACGCGGTGGAAGAACCAGTTGGTGACCAGCAGCAGGGTCGCCACCGAGAGGAGCGAGACGGCGGCCTCCAAGTGTGTCCCCCACCAGGAGAGCGCCACCAGGAGCCGCCGCGCGAGGAACCACGTCCCGACGGTCGCGGCGAGGGCGGCCGCGGCCCCCCACACCAAGGGCGCGCGGTGGCGGCGCTGCGCGCCGAGCCGCAGGCTGCCGAGGAGCGAGGCGAGGATCAGGACCGCCTCGAGACCCTGGCGGAAAGCGATGACCGCCGCCTGCAGGATGGCCGCCGCCTCGTCGCCCCCGGTACCCGGACGCCCCGTGCCGGGGCTCGCCCCCGCCGCCGCCGGGAGGAGCAGCGTCGCCACCAGGAGCGCCAGCGCGCCGAGGGGCCCGCGCCAGCGGCCCGCGCCCGTCCGATCCGTCCGTCGCATGCCGAACCTCCCCTTCCGCGATGCGCCCACGCCCCCCCCGGCCATCGGGGGGGAACGCCGGGCGCGCCGAACACAACGCGCCGCCGCCGGGCGACATGCCGGGCGGGCACGCTCTCGAGAACCGCAGGGCCGAGACGCGTACGAGGACGGATGCTGTTGTTGGTACCGCTGTACCTGAGCCTATCATGGCATCGGCACCGTGACAAGTAGGAGAAATGGGCTATATCCGGGGCGGGGGCCAGCCGGGCGGGACCCCGTCGCGACGCGAGCGGGTTGCGGACGACCGGGTGTCACTCGGGACCCCGCGCGGCCCGTGCCGCCGACGGTGCCGATCCGGTCGCCCGCACATGTGCCTTGTACCGGTCGGCGTTACCACTAGCGACGACTCGCGCGTCGTCGACAACCAACCCTGCCCGTATCCGGCATCGAGGGCGTGTCGGTGACTCGAATGTCGCACTTGGGTCGGCCGACGGTGCGAGATTGCGAGGCATCGAGGGGCCTCCGTGCCCTGACTCGCCTCGCCCGCCTGATCGGGCAATTCGATGACAGGACATCGCCCCCGCTGCCCGGCGTGCCGGTGTCGGCCACGCCGAACGGCGGCCCGACTTGCCCGGGCTCTCAACGAGCGCCCGACTGTATCCAGCGCCAGCAGGGCCGTACCGCGAAACGCTCCGTGGTGCCGCAAGGTGGGCCGCGCCCTGGTTGCGACGACGGGCGGGCGGGTCTGGGCTCAATCGCCGGTGGATGGTCCGGCGACGCGCCCGATGGTCCAGCGCCCGCATCCGATCTCGACGAAGAGGCCGCGGTCGGCGCGGAGGGCGGCGCGACGTGCCCGACGGCGGCACGCGCCGCCGGGTCAACCCCCGCGCGCGCGTGATCGCCACCCACCGCCCACAACCACCGCTTGCTGTCGGTGCCCCCGGCCCGGGGAGATGCCGATCGGGCACGGGCACGCGCGGAGGGGGCTCCCGCCCGTCAGGGTGGTCGAGCGAATGCGACCGGGTATCGTCGGTGCCCCACGGCCCCGGACGCGGCTGCGCCCGCCCGGCCCCCGCGTGCCCTATCCGACGCCGAATACCCGCTAGCGTGTGAGAATGTCTCACACGAGAGGGAACAAGCGCGGATGCTACCAGTACGACCCCTGAGGGGGGCATACACGAGAAAACAATTCTCCATTCATACCCTGAAACGGCTTATCCTACGCGCCGGTTATGCAACGAGCCGTTGGGTTGCCAGCGCGCCAGCACCGCCGCGCTGTCCACCATGCCTCGCGCTCCTGCCTCCCACCCGCGCACCGCGAGGAGCATACCCGACAGCCATGTGGTTTTCACCGGCACTTCGGTTGAGGAAGGGGCTGCGCAAGCCTGTAACACCGCATCCTGTCGGGCCGGGGACGTATACAGATAGATGGATGCGGTAATGGTACACTCTCCATAATCGCCCGACATCGATCGCTCGTGACCCGCACAAGAAGGAGGGACACCGATGGCGTATGTGATCCTTAATCGCCAAGATCCGCCCGGCAATCCGGGCGGCGAGCACCCGCCGCACCCGCCGCACCCGCCCGGCCCCCCGAAGCCGCCCAAACCGCCCAAGCCCAGCGAGGTAGGGTAGATGCTCCGCGCGTGGTGGGAGCGCTGGCCGGGGCGACTCGAGTGGGAACTCGGCGAGCTTACTGCGGCCGGCGTTGCCCACCAACTCGACCCGGCGGCCCGGGAGGCGGGGTATATCCGGCTGGACCTGTGGCCGGAGATCGATGGCGAGCGGTTGCACCTCGTCGCGCTCTTCCCGGATCTCTACCCATTCTTCCGCTTCGAGGTCCTGGCGCCCGACCTCGAACTGCCCCACCACCAACATCCATTCCAGAAAAACCTCTGCCTGCTCGGCCGCGCGACGTTCAATTGGGACAGCGACGATTCCCTGGCCGGTTTCCTCCGGACGCGCCTCCCGCAGGTGCTGCGCGCGGGACGCGCGGAAGATCCCGCCGCCGCTGTCGGTCTGGAGGAGCGCCAGGGCGAACCCTTCGGCGACTATTACCCGTATGAGCCGAGGTCGAGCCTTCTTGTCGACAGCGCGTGGACGATCGGCCCCGGCGAGGCGGGTGGTCGACTCGTCATCGGCGCTGAAGGGCCACCGGCGCGGCTGCTGCGGGGCGCGGTACTCGAGATCCGCGACGCCGCCGGGCGTGTACTCGTCGGGGCGGACCCGACGCTCACGCGGCGCTATGCGCATGTCCTGAAGGGGCGCTGGGTCCGCAGCCCCGTCCCGATCGGGGAAGGGGACCCGACGCGCTTCCTCAACGCCCTCGTCGCGCTCGATCCCCGGTTGGAACGGCCGCTGTGGCAGGACGTCGAGGGCGGGCGTCTCGACGTCATCGGCGTGCTTTTCCCGGAGGAGGTGGGCTGGCGGCGGAACGGCGATGGTTGGGCCTTCCTCGTGCGCACGGACGCGACCCAGGCACCGCGACGCGACGCGGGTAAGCGGGGTGCTATCGTCGGCCAGGAGGTGCGCTATCTCGCCCGACCGGGCCGGGCCGGGCGTGGGGACCTCGCCGCCCGCGTGCCCGAACTCGGACCGCTCGCCGACCGACGTGTCGCGTTGTTCGGCCTCGGCGCACTCGGCGCACCGCTCGCCCTCGATCTCGCCCGCGCCGGCCTCGGCGGGCTACGGCTGCTCGACCACGATGTCGTCGAGGCCGGCACCACGGTGCGCTGGCCCTTCGGCCTCGGCGTCGTCGGATATCCGAAGGCGACGGTCCTCGCCGATACCATCGGCATGCACTACCCCTACAGCGAGGCACGACCGTTCGTCCACCGACTCGGCGGGATGCCGGACGATGTCCGTGCCGATCGCGTGGTCCTGGACGAGGTGCTCGCTGGCGTCGATCTCATCGTCGATGCGACCGCGGAGTGGGGCGTTCACCATGCCCTCGACGCGCTCGCCCGCGAACGTGGCCTCCCTTATCTGTACGCGTTCGCGACCCCCGGCTACTGGGGTGGCCTCGTCGCCCGCATCCGTCCCGGGAAGACCGCGGGCTGCTGGGGCTGTCTGGAGCTCGCCCTGCGCGATGGCGGGGCCATCCCGCGCCCGCCGCACGATCCGGCGGGGAGCGTCCAGCCCCCGGGATGCGCCGAGCCCACCGCCCCCGGGGCCGGGTTCGATGTCGCCCAGGTCGCCCTCGCGGCGGTGCGCCTGGCGGTCGGCACGCTGACGGCCGGCGCGCCCGGCGCCTATCCTGACGTCGATTGGGACGTGGCGACCGTCGCCTTGCGCGATCGCGCGGGGCGGGCGATCGCCCCCCGGTGGGACACGTTCGCGCTCGACCGGCACCCCGAGTGCGCGGCGTGCGCCGGATGGTAGGGCTCGCCTGGGTCGCGGCGCCGGTCCTCGCGGCGTTGCGCGTCGAGGCGGATCGCGCCTTCCCGCTCGAGACGGGCGGCGTGCTCCTCGGCTACTGGGTGACGCCCGGCGAGGAGGTGGTGATCGCCGAGATGGTCGGCCCCGGACCCGCCGCCCGCCACGCCCCGCGCCGCTTCCGGCCCGATCGGGCGTACCAGGAGCTGGAGATCGCCCGGCGCTACGAGGCCTCCGGCCGCCACCATACCTACCTGGGCGACTGGCATACCCATCCTCGCGCGGCCCCCGACCTGAGCCACCTCGATCGCCGCACGCTGGGGGCGATCGCGCGGGACCGCGACGCGCGGGCACCCGCGCCGCTGATGGTCGTGCTCGGCCAGGGCGCGCCCTGGTCCCTCGTCGTCTGGTGCCGTATCCCCGCTCGCCGTCTCCCGGGGCTTCCCCGCCCCGCGATCGTCCCCCTTCGTCCACGCCCGTACCCCGCAACACCGGCATAACCCCCCGGGTCCATGCCGCTGCGGATCGGCCTATCGCGTCGCGCGCAGAGACCGCAGGTGAGGACGTTCCCCACCACGGGACAGCGGTCCTCGTAGCCGCCTTGCCCGGTGCAATAGGTGTGCAGGGTTGGAAGCATAGTTTTGCCGATCCGGCAAAACTATGGTTCGCGTCACAGCAGCGGTGGGAATTGTGGTGACGGGGTGCGCCTAAGAGGCCGTTTCATAACCCCATAAACCAAAAGAAAAATGGCGTGATTGCTACAGACTTAAGGCGCATCGTAGGGTTATGAAACGGCCTCTAAAGATCAGCGAAATAGACCTGGCAGGCGCGGTCGATCAGCTCCGGGGTGAGCGCGGGCGGGGAGTTGTGGTAGCGCGCGAAGCCGACCAGGATACGGAGGAGATCGCGCGGGTGGCAGGCGCGTAGCTCCCGCTTCGGCTTGATGTAATACTCGCGCAGGAGATAGATCAGCACCTCCTGATCGAAGGTGACGCCGAAGTCGCGGCATTGGCGGCGGAAGATCTCGCGGAAGGCGTCCGGCGAGGGGTTATGGATGCGGACCTTGTTCTGGATGCGGCGCAGGAACGCCTCGTCCACCAGGTCTTTCGGCTCCAGATTGGTGGAGAAGACGATCAGCTGGTCGAACGGCACCTCGATCTTCTTGCCGGTGTGCAGGGTCAGGTAGTCGATCCGTTTCTCCAGCGGCACGATCCAGCGGTTCAACAACTCGCGCGGATGAACCTGTTGCCGCCCGAAGTCGTCGATCAGGAAAAGGCCGCCGTTCGCCTTCATCTGTAAGGGCGCTTCGTAGTAGCGGTTCGCCGGGTTATACGTCAAGTCGAGCGCCTCCAGCGTCAGTTCGCCGCCGACGATGATCGCCGGACGCTCGCAGCGGACCCAGCGGCGGTCCCAATCGAGCCGATTCGAGCCGGTGGGATTGACCGGGACGTGATTGTGGGAGTCGAGCACCTTGATGATCTGTCCGTCCACGACGAGGCAGTGCGGGACGAAGATGTGCCCGCCCAGGAGCGGCACGATGTGCTCGGCCATCACCGTCTTGCCATTGCCGGGGTGTCCGAAAAGGAACAGCGAGCGCCCGGTATTAACCGCCTGCCCGATGATATCCATCGTCGTCTCTTCGAGGACGAGGTCGGCCATCGCGGCGCGGATATCCGCCGGGCTGACACGCACCTCGCCGATCGCCTGTGCCTTGACGACGGCGATGTAATCTTCCAGCATCACCGGCGCGGGGCCGAGATACGTGGAGCGCTCCATCACCTCGTGGACGCGCGCCAGCCCTTTCGGCGCGATCGCGTACTGGTAGCCGAGTTCCCCGAAGCCGTTGCTGCCGTTGACCTCGACCAACTCCTCGCGCTTCAGCATCGTCAGGGCGCGATCGATCACATTGAAGTAGGGGAGGCAGAGGATCTCGGTGATCCGCTGCCCGGTGACGGAGTTGTTGTAATAGATCGACTTCAACACCAGATCGGCCAGGAACGGCAGATCGAGCCCGGTGTCCTCGATCGACGCCGGCTCTTTCACGAGCGCGCTGGCACTGGTCTGCGGGTGCGACACCACCGACGTCATCGGCTTACCTCATTGTCTGTGCGCATTGTCGTAGTCTGGATCCGCCAGCACAGCTAAACGGGGCACTGCAAGGCGAATGAGTGGCCGGTGACCGATTTGTAGCCTAACATCCGGCACGCTAGCGCCTCAATAAGATTTTAGTCCTGCCTGCTCGCGGGACCGTGCTAGAGGCGATCGAGGACCAGCGTCCGCTATTTCGCCGGGTCCACGCGACGGGGCTCGCTCGGGCGATCCTGGCACTCACCGTCTGGCTCGTGGCGGGTCCGATGGGGTGGCAACGACCTATGGGCCGCGGCTCTAGGGCCGATGGCAGCATGGGGAGAAGGTATCGGGAGGTACGCGATGTCCACGGAGCGACTTGTCACCGGTTTAGGGCGGCAACTTGACCGCCGGGCCTTCCTGGGGAGCTTGCCATCGCCTCAGCGGGGGGGTAGCCGCCCTATTGGGGTTGGTTTAGCCTGCAGCAGCGACGGTCCCCTACGCCTGCTGCAATCTCTGTGCGCAGAATACAGGTAGCTCCTGCGTTGGCTGCGCCCACTCATGGTGCTGGGTTTGCTCCGACGGGCAAAGGAACTACCGCTGCTGCGAGTGCTCCTCGTGGAGTTCCGGGGGATGCTCAGGATGTTCTTCCTTAAAGTGCTCCTGGGCCGAGTGCATCTATGGATGCCCCTCCAGATGGGTGACACAAGATTTGCCATCCGTATTCCCCTGCGGTTCCGTGCTATTCTCCGGGAGGAGCGGCGTGCTCTGCGCCGCAGGCCAAGGGTGTGGTGCGAAAGGGGGGCATATGCGCCGACTCGGGCCATTACTGGCGGCGATGATGGTGATGCTGGCGCTCCAGGGCTGTGTGAGCGTGCCCTGGAGCGCCGAGTCGCGCCCACCGGACCCGACCGTTGTCGTCCCGCCGCCGACCGCGGCGAGGAGCGTGGCGACATCCCTGTCCCCCGCCGCAAGCATGCCCTGCCCGGTAACCCAGCCCAATCGGAGCACCCCCCCGGTGAGATGCCGTCCCCGAATCACCACGGAAATGGGGAGTTGTGGACCGCGATCGACCGCGACGACACCGGTGTGCTCCGGATCCGCCCGGACGAGGTCGAGGAGGACGGGTCGCTCGGGCGGAAGATGTTCTGGTGGCGCGGCTTCCCCGGCTCCCTGACGATCGAGGGCCGCCGCCTCGACGCCCCGGCGGCCCCGTTGCGGGCGCGCATCCCGGAGGGGTATGGCCCGCGTGGCTTCCAGTCGAGCGCGGTGTACTTCCCGAGCGACGGCTGCTGGGAGGTCACCGGTCGGGTCGTCGGGGAGGGGCGCGAGGGTCGCCTGATCTTCGTCATGCTCGTGGCCCGGCCCTGACAACCCCGACCAGGGGTGCTGACCCGCGCCGGGTTCGTGATCGCTCCCGGCGCGGTGGCGCTTCCGCAGCGCGTTGCCGTGCCGGGGAGTCGCCAGATAAGCGCTTGGCGCTGAACCGGGACCGTTGGTCCGCATCGATGCTAGAGTCAATCCGGTCGCCGCTCATCGGCGTCGACTGCACCATGCGGCTATCCAGGACGACGGTGATGGGGATCGGCGCACGGCCCGCCGCCACGCGCAGGAGCGCGCGCAAGTCGTGGTTCATGGCCTCGAAGACGGCGGCGGCGATCCAGCGGCGGGCCTGCCGGTAGACCGCCGACCAGACCGGGAACTCGTGCGGCAGGTACGCCCACTGCGCGCCCGTCCGCACGAGCCAGCGCAGGGCGTTGAGGATAGCGCGCAGGTCGTGGTGCCGTTGCGGCGCGCCTCGCCGCAGCGGCGTCAGGTACGGGAGGACAAAATGCCACTCCTCGTCGCTGACATCGCTCCGGTATGGCCTCCGGCTCGGCGTATCCATCCGTCTTGCCCCTCCTCATCATGCGGGGCAAGGATAGCAGCGCCCAGCACCCAAAGTGCATAGCTGACTCTAGCGGCTGGTGGATGTCACCCGCATGACAGGTCGGAGAAGTCGGCGCTCGCGGTTGCCCCGAGGCGTGCGCGATCTGCTAGAGTCGGCGCGTTGCCGGGGTGCCGGGCGGACCGTGACCGTCCGATAAGGAGGAATGATGGAGCTGACCTTTTACGCGCACGCGAGCTTCCGTCTCGCAGCGGACGACGTGACGATCATCACCGATCCCTACACGCCCGGATCGGAGGGCTCTGGCTTCGACCCGATCGACGAGCCCGCCGATCTGGTGATCATGAGTTCCACGATCGATCGCTTCCACTCGGACCCGAGCCATGTGCGCGGCAATCCGACGATCGTCGATGCGCTCGCCCTGCCGCCGGAGGGCGCGACGGTGCGCGGCGTCCCGATCCGCCCCTTCCCGGCGATGGAGAACCTGAATCACGACTTCGGGCGCGACCCGGACGCGAACGCGATGTACCTCTTCACCGTCGGCGGCGTGCGCGTGCTGCACCTGGGGGACGTCGGCAACCCGATCGCCCCCGATCAGCTAGCGGCGATGCGAGGGCAGGTGGACGTGCTGCTGGCGCTGGCGGGCGGGCGGGCCACGATCGCCCTCGACGATCTCGACGCCGCGATCGCCGCGATCGGCCCGCGCGTCGTCATCCCGATGCACTACTACAGTCCACGCGGGGTGTTGAAAATCCTGCCGGTGGACGAGTTCCTCGCGCGACGGCCCGCCGAAACGGTCGTGCGAGTCGGTGGCCCCCGGCTGACCCTGACGCCGGAAAGCTTCCCCGCGATGCCGCAGGTCTATCTCCTGGAGCAGTCGCGTTGAGCGCGCTCGTCCCGTTGCGGCGACGTACCGTGTCCCCCGGTGCGAATGCCGGTTCTCCGCGTGTTACGACGATACATCCAACGCCCGCCGTTTGGCGTACTTGATTGTACGCTTGTGCGGATTTGACCGCTGAAGATCGCGGGGAGGTGCCAATGGGGAGGGATTGACCGGCCCTGGCTGTGGAGGCGGCTTGGGCAGCGTTTTCCGGGGCGATGGTCCAGGTTGGCGATGCGCTCCCGGCGCGGTACACAGACGTGTATCGTGCGCGCACCGGTTATTGGGGAGAGAAGAACAATGCGTATCCTGCAAGGTTTCGCCGCGCTCATGGTTGTCGCATTACTGGCCCTGGCGCTGGCACCGGCCACTGCCGCCCGTACCACCAGCTATTCCGCGCAGATCTCCGCCGCCGAGGAAGTGCCATCGAACGCCTCGCCGGCGACTGGTCAGGCAACCTATACCCTCAGCGCCGATGGCATGACCCTCCACTATACGCTGACCGTCACCAACCTCACGAACCCGTTCATGGCGCATATCCATGTCGGCGCGAAGGGCACCAACGGCCCGGTCGTGTTGCCGCTCTTCAATGGCCCCGCCGCCAGCGGCGTCAAAAATGGTACCCTGATCGAGGGCGACGCGACCGCCGCCCAGCTCACCGGCCCAATGGCGGGCAAGACGATGGCCGATCTCCTGGCGGAGATGGACGCCGGGAACACCTACACCAATATCCACACGAACGATGGCAAGGATCCGGCTGGCACCGGCCCCGGCGACCTGGCGGCGGGCGAGATTCGCGGCCAGAACGTCGGCGCGGCACCCGGCCTGCCGAACACCGGCGGCGGTGGGATGGCGCAGGGCTTCTCCCCGCTCCTCCCGATCGCGGTGCTCGGTCTCAGCCTCGCGGGTGTGGCGTTGCTGGAGTCGCGGCGGCGGGCGCAGCGCGCGCGCTAACACTCCGCTCGATCCGGTCGCAGTTTAATGAACGAGCAGTGCCCCGGCCCACTTGGGCCGGGGCACTGCATGTCTGCCATGTGGCGTCGTGCCGTTGCACCGCGCACACGGGGTTATCGAGGGGCAGCCACTGCCCCGGAGGGCATAATACCCGCCTGCGCGGGCTAGAATACATACATTCCCACGCGCTGAGTCGCAGCGTTCGCAATAGCCTTCCCCTCTCCTCGGCTGGGGAGAGGGGGTAGGGGGGGAGGGTGGTCGTGGTATCCTCCCACCCCCGCAACGAAGCCCCTCTCCCAGATTGGGAGAGGGGTGGCGCGTAAGCACCGGGCTGAGGGCCGTCCTCCACCCCCTCACCGCAGAACCACCGCATCTCCCTCGGCGAGGCCGCTGGCGATCTCCACCTCGCCGCCGCTGCGCACGCCGGTCTGGATCTCCACCTCAACCGGGCGACCATCGCGGAGCACGGTCGCGTAGCGTCGCTGGCCGGCACTGCGGATGGCGTTGCTGGGGAGGATCAATACCCCCTTACGCGCGGCCACCGTCAGGCGCACGTCGATCGTCATCCCTGGCAGCAGGGCCAGCGACCCGTCGGCGGGGCGGTCGAAGGCGAGCTGCATCGGATAGACCGTCGAGCCGCCGCGACTCTGCGAGGTGTTGCTGACGGCGGTGATCCTCCCGGTCAGCGACGCCGCCGGGAAGGCGGTGACGCTCAACGTCGCGCCCTGTCCGACGCCGACGCTCGGGCGATCGACCTCGTCGAGATCGGCGGTGGCGTAGAGGTCGCTCGCGTCGGCGATCGTCGCCAGCTCGCCGCCCGCGCCGTAATTCGCCCCCTCGCCGACGCGCACGCCCGTGATGACGCCATCGAACGGCGCGAGGACGCGGGTGGCGACGAGGCGGTCGTTGGCCGTGGCGAGGGCGGCACGGGCGCTGGCCGCGTCATTCTCCGCCGCTGCGGCATCGGCGAGGGTGCCGGAATCCCCCTGTGCCCGCTGCCGCGCCGCGCCCGCCTTTGCCTCGGTGGCCTCCACGGCGCGTTCGGCCCGCGCGATTTCGTCGCGCGCGGGCGCATCGTCGAGGACGATCAGCACGTCGCCTCGCTGCACCGTCTCCCCCTCGCGCACCGCCACGACCCGCACCGCGCCGCCGACGATCGAGGAGATGCTGGCGTTCTTGCGGGCGGCGAGCCGCCCGCTCGTCTCGATCGTCGTGGTCAGATCGCCGCGCCGCACGACGACCGTCTGCTCCGCCGTCGCCTGCGGCCCGAACGCGCGCCAGGCGATGACCGCGAGGGCGGCGATGACCGCGAGCGCGATCAGTGCGCCGATGATCCGGCGCGTTGGCTGTTTCACCCGCTCCCGCCTCGCTCCGTCACCACCGACGACCCGTGCCGTGCGCCATTCCGCTGCACACGCGGCAACGCGGCGCTATCGCCGCAAGTGTAGCCGATGCTTTCCCTGACCCGTCGCGCTTGCCTCTGGTTGCAGCGTTGGGGTCACGCGCGCTTCAGCGCCCTGGCCCAGGGCGCGGGCACCGTCCCCGGGTAGACGATCTCGCGCGCGCCGAGAAAGCGCCCCAACTCCGCGATCGCCCGCGCGACGGCCCCGCCCGCCCGCCCGCTGTGCGGCCCCCCCGGCTCGGCGTGGATCGCGTTGATCACGAGCCGCCCGTTGGCGCGGTCCATCGTCGGATCGACGCGCCCGATGAGGCGGTCGCCGTGCAGGATCGGCAGGACGTAGTAGCCCCACCGCCGCTTCGCCTGGGGGACGTAGATCTCGATCGTGAAGTCGAAGTCGAAGAGGAGTCTCGTGCGCTTGCGGTCGCAGATCAGGTTGTCGAACGGGGAGAGGAGGGTCGTGCGCGGTTCCCAGTCGTCGCCCCTCACATCGGCGGCGAGGCGATCGAGGGTCGGCAGATCGGCGGTGTGGACGTACCACGGCCCGGCCCACGCGCGGACGGTCGCCGCATCGTCCGCCGGCGGGATCACCGTGACCGGCGCGATGGTCCCCTCGGCGACGAGTTCGGCCAGGACGCCGGCGAGACCGGGGTAGCGCCCGCGCGTGAAGTGCTGCACGATCTGCGCCGGGCGGGCCACCCCCAGCGCTCGGACCGCGCGCTGCGTCGCCGCATGGACCACCGCCTGCTCCGTCCATTCCTCACGCGGGGTCCACGGCGGCAGGACGCGCTCGCTCAGATCCCAGCGGCGGTGGATGCCGGTGCGCCCGGCCACCATCGCCTCGCCGCGCAGCCACAAGTGGTCGATCATCCGCGCCACGTTGCGTCCGCTCGTCCAGCCGGTGGAGGTCCAGCCCGAGACGGCGCGATCCTCGAAGGCGTTAAGCGGGAGCGGCCCATCGGCGCGCAGGCGGTCGAGGACATGCGCGGCGAGCGCGCCATTCTCCGCGACCCAGGCGTGCGCCCGCGCGCCGTGCGGCGTCGCGGTGGCCGTCTCGTCCGCGAGCCGTCGACGCATCAGCATACGGTGGATCGGGTAATCCTCGGTCAGGACGAGCGAGGCGCAGTGTGCCCAGTATTCGAAGAGTTGCCGTTCTTCATACAGGAGTGTGGCGACATCGCCCGGTGCGAAGTGCCCGAGGCGGCTCCGCAACACCAGGAGGTGGCTGCGCGCGACGACGTTGATCGGGTCGAGTTGCAACGCACCGAGATCGCGCGCCACCTCCATGATCCCCGCCGCCCCGGTGGCCGGGCGCGGCCCGGCCAGGCGCTGGCGGGTCAGCGCCAGCCGCCGCACGACCGCCGGCGCGATCGCCCGCGTGATCGCCGTCTCAGCACGCAGCGCCCCCATTCTTGTCCCTCCCCTGATGACCATATCTGTCCGTGCCATTATCCCAAGGGTAGCGGCGCTGGCTTGCCCTATATGCTGTGAATGCTGTGGATTGCGGTTCGATACGCAAGGTTGTGCGAGCGTCGGGGTGATTGCGGCGTCGATTCAGCGCCCCTTATCGAGCGCCGAGGCCAGGCCCTGCCCGCTCCGCGCCGTCGCTCCCCGCGCCGACTCCCTCGATCCCGGCGTCGAGTCCCGGGAACAGGCGTGGCCCCTGACGCATAACGCTGTGCTCGCCCGCCAGCAAGCCCCTGACCGCCATCGCTCCGCGCCTGCCAGCGCTACTCCCCGCAAGCGCTTGCTACGAGCGATGTCACCTGCCGCACTCGGCCACGCTGCGGCCTGTCCCTGGCTCTTGCCCTGTCGCTTCACCGCGAGTATAGCAGCTTGTCCCGCGCCATTTTGGCGCGGGAAGGCGGGAATCGCGTGGTACACTTGGCTCGATTGGACCTCCGCTGTCGGGTCGCTCCGTGCGACCCGGCATGTGGTGTCGATGAGGAGAGGGACCGGATGGCGAAGCAGAAACGTGAGAAGCAACGGCAATCGGGCATCCCGACGGACCAACTCCCGCCGCTGAACAATGAGACGATCAATCAACTGGTGTGGATGCTCGATGGCGGGCAGTTCCTGGAAGCGATCCTGATCCTCGAAGCGCTGCGCGAGGAGCACCCGCGCGAGGCGATCGTGTACAAGCTCCTCGGCATGGCCGCCGGCGAAGTCGGTGACCTCGCCACGGCGGCGGAGCAGTGGGAGGAGGCGCAGCGCCTCGATCCGGGCGATGCCAGCCTCTGGCGGCTCCTCGCCGGGGTCTATCAGAACCAGGGGCGGGTCGTCCATGCCCTGCACGCCCTGCGTCGCTATGTCAATGAGGAGCATGAAGACGACGATCTGCCGCAGGTCGTCGCCCTGCGCGACGCGCTCGAAGACGCGATGCGCGATCTTGGCGAGAACTACGGCGTCTCCGCCGCCGCCGCCGAGAAGGCGGGGCTCCTGCTGGAGCGCGGGCTGCGGCTGATGGACAAGGACGACTACCTGGGCGCGCAACGCCACTTCCGCGACGCGGCGCGCACGATGCCGGGGTGGGTCGCGCCGCTCAACGATCTGGCCCTCTGCCAGTTCGAACTCGGCAACTTCGATACGGCGCTCGATACCGCCAAGAGCGTGCTCAAGAGCGCGCCCGATGATCTGCACGCGCACGCCGGATTGGTGCGCTACCTGACGATCCTCGGTCGGCGCGACGAGGCGCTCGGCTACAGCGAGCAGTTGTGGGAGATCGTGCAGGGGGCGCTCGCCCGACAGGCCGCCGCCGATGACGACGAGGCGCGCGAATTCTTCCTCTTCGAGCAGGCGGCCAACGCCTTCACTTTCCTCGATCAGGACGACCGCGTGATCGGCACCCTCGAAGAGCAGCCGCGGGAGACGCTGAGCGACAACGGCATGATCCTCCTCGCCGCCGCGCTCGCCAACGTCAACCGCAAGCCCGCTGCGGCGGAGCTGCTGCGGGCGCTGGAGCCGAACCCGGTGGCGGGTCGGCTGGCCGAGGCACTGACCCTCAACGAGACCCCGCCCGGTCGGCGCTTCCCGGCGATCGATCCGGTCCAGCTCCTGCCGACGAAGGTGGCGGAGCGGGTCGATAAGGAATTGTCGGCGGTCGACGCTGCGGACCTTGCCGAGCCCGCCACGCGGCGGGAACGACTGGGCGCGATCCTGGCGCACACGCCGACCTTCCTGCCCGCTTTCTACGCCTCGCTCTGGATGGAGGACGAGATCGCCTCCGCCAACGCGGTCGGGCTGCTGCTGCGGATCGGGACGCCGGAAGCGATCGAGGCGGTCCGCACCTTCGCCTTCGGGCGGCTCGGTCCGGACGAGACGCGCCTGCACGCCGCGCTCCTCTTGCGGCGCGACGGACTGGTCGAGTCCAGCCGCCCGCTCCTCCTCTGGCAGGATGGACGCTTCCAGGAGATGAGCCCGCCGCGCTACGAGATCGTACAGGGGGAGGAGCCCGCCCACCCCTACAGCCCCGCGATCGCCAAGCTGATGAGCAAGGCGCTCGACCGCCGCGCCCACGACGATATCGAGGGGGCCGAGCGCCTCTACCGGCAGGTGTTCGACCAGGAGCCGACAGTCGCCGAGGCGGCGCAGCAGCTCGGTCTGATTGCGCTCGTGCGGAACGACACGGCGGCGGCGGAGGACTACTTCTCCCGCGCGCTCGCAAGTCGCCCGGACTCGACCGTGGCGAGCGCCACGCTGGCCTCGTTGCGGATCAGCCAGGGGCGGCGCGACGAGGCCCGCCAGCTGCTGATCCCGGTGATCGATCGCACAAGCTTCCAGGCCAACGAGTTCGCCTCGGCGATCTTCACCGTCGCCGAACTCGCCGCCGCCGATGGCGACCCGGGGCGCGCGCGGCAGCAACTCCGGCTGCTCCTGGCCTACATCCCCGGCCACAGCCCGGCCAGGATGCGCCTGCGCGACCTCGAACAGGAGGAGGCGGAGCGCAAGCAGGCGGCACAAGCCCCGGCTGCCGCGCCCGACTATGGCAGCCTGTTGCGCGGCGATAGCGGCGGCAGTGGCCTCACGCTGCTCGGCCCCCGCTGATCGCGCGCGAACGGCGAAACTGCACCGGGACGGGGCGGCAATTGCCGCCCCGTCCCTTCGCTCATCCGTCGGCCCGTCCTTACTCGTAGCGCAGTGCCTCCAATGGACGGAGTCGCGCGGCTAGCAAGCCGGGACCGATACTGGCGACGACCGCGAGGCCGAGCGCGAGCGCGGCGGTGGCGAGGATTGTGCCTGGGGTGAGGCGGAAGTCGAGCCGGAAGAGGGAGGCCCCGGTCAGCTCCACCAGCGCGCGCGCCAGCGCCACGCCGAGGAGCAGCCCCAGCAGCAGGCCCAGCCCACCCAGCGCCAGCCCCTCCGCCAGCAGGAGGCGCAGCAAATGCCCGCGCCGCGCGCCGATGGCGCGCAGGATGCCGAGTTCGCGGCGGCGCTCGGTGACGTTGAGGATCAGGGTGTTGATGATCCCCGCCGCCCCCACCAGCCCGATGATCGTCACCATCGCCCGCAGCAGCAATTCGAGGACGCGCACCAGTTGCAGGGTGCTGGCCTTGTCCGCGTAGGCCGCGTAGGCGTTCGTGGAGCGATCGCGCGTGCTGTACTCGATCCGGCTCAGGGCGGCATCGACGCTCGCCGGGTCGTGCCGTCGCAAGCCGAGCGCGAAGAGATTGGCCCCGTCGCCATAATAGGTCAGGCGGCTCACGTCGGCGACGGTCATGAAAAGCTTGCCGGACGCGGTCGAGCCGAGATAGGTGCTCTCGTCGTCGACGATGCCGACGACCGTGAAAGGCCGTCGCTGCGCCCCGATATCCACCTCGATGAGCTGGTCCGGCACGAGATCGAGACGGCGCGCGAGGTCGGTGGAGACCACCACCTCGCGCGATTGCCCGCTGTACCAGTGTCCTGCGACGAGCCGGTAGCGGTAGAGGGCGGTATCGGCGGGCACCCCCCACACATCGACCCCCGCCGCCCCGACGAAGCCCCCGGTGCGCGCCCACGCCTCCGCCACGGCGACATCGGGCAGCCGCGCCAGGTCGTCGGCGTAGCGCGCGGTCGTGGCGACCCCGACGCTGAGGTAGGCGTCGGCGGCGTAGACGCCGTAGAGATTGTCCACCGTGCCGCGAACCGAGGCGTCGAGGGTCTGCGTCGCCAGGAACGCCGCCGCGCTGATCGCGATCACCAGGATCGTCACGCCGGAACGCGCCGGGCGGCGTCCGCTCGCACGTAGCGCCATCAGCGCCAGCGCCGAGAGGCGACCGACCGGGCGTAGGAGGCGGTCGAGGACCTGTCGCCCCCCCGCGTTCGCCATCCCGTGGGAGCGGATAAGGCCGCTCACCGGCGTCCCCGCGCCGCGCCAGGCCGGGGCGGTCGCCGCGACGATCGGCACGCCCAGGCCGATCGCCAGCGCCAGCAGCGGCTCGCGCGCGGCCAGGTTGGGCGGCGGGAAGGTCAGTCCCAGCAGCCCGGCCAGGAAGCCCCCGAGCGCCCCGCCGCCTCCGATGCCGAGCGGCAGGCCGAGCATGGTCCCGCCGCCGCCGAGGACGAGGGCGGGCAGGAGGTAGATGCGGATCAGCCGCCAGCGCCCGGCCCCCAGCGACTTCAGGATGCCGACCTGGCGCATCTCCTCCGCCATGATCGCCGCGACGGTGTTGCCGACGAGGAAGCCGCTGAGGACGACGCCGAGCGCGGAGAAGGCGGTCAGCAGGAGGAGGAGGGTCGCCAACTCCTTGCGCCCCTCCGCGTTCTCGGGGTCACGGACTGTGATGAAGCTGATCGGCACCCCGCGCCCGCCGAGCAGCCGACTGATCCGCCCGGCGGTGGTGCTCGCCGCGCCGGTGTCGTCGAGGCGGATCAACAGGCGGTTGTCGCCGGTCAGCCCCGCCGCCTTGCGGACATCGGCGATCGGGGCGTAGCCGGTCGCCTGATTGAGGATCGCGGCGTCGAGGCTGGCGGGGGTGCGGGTGAAGCCGACGAGCCGCCGCGCGATCGGGCGATCGGCGGCGCGGGCGCGCGTCCAGATAGTGTCGCCCAATTCGACCGCGAGGAGGCCCCGTGCGCTGGCGTCGAGCGCGATCTCCCCCGGATCTTCCGGGTAGCGCCCCGCGACGAGATCGACCTGATTAACGCGGATCTGCGAGAAATCGGTGACGCCGATCAGGCGCAACTCGATCCAGCGCGTCGCGGTCAGGTCGTTGGTGACGCGGGTGTTGTAGGAGACGCGCGGCTCGACGAGCGCCACGTTCGGCAGGCGTTCGAGGACGTTGCGGATGGTGGGGGAGAGATCGCCGGTACCGACGCTGATATCGGCCTGGTCGGCGGCGGCGTAGACCGCCCCCTGCGCGGCGGCGAGATTGCGCGCGGTGTAGGAGATGGCGACAACCCCGGCGACGCCGATGGCGATGCCGAGGAGAGTCAGGATCGAACGCAACGAGCGGTGTCGCAGATCGCGCAGGGTCTTGGTCAGGAGGATCGGCATCGGCTATTGGTGCTCCTCCCGTGCTGCGGTGCCGCGATTCCGCCCCGCCCTCGAAGATTGTACCAGGGGACGTTATGCAGCCGTGACACGGCGCTGTGCAAACCCGCCGTAGCGGCGCGGACCATGCGACGATTTGCGGGATGCAGGCGCGCGGCACGCCCCGCTGTACCAATCGCCACGCACAATGGCGCAGTGCCGAATGCCTAGAAAAGGGGCGAAACGGTCTTGACAGTATCCCCCAACGCTCCTATAATCCGATTTCGTTCGAATGTCAACATTCAGCATGTCGACATTCATTCGGGTGAATGAGCGGGATCAAGGGATGGTGGGTGTGACGATCGGCAGCGAACTCTTCCCGGCAACTTACGTACCCTTGCGCGATGAGGTACTGGCGCGGCTTCGGCAGGCGCTGATCGGTGGCGGCTTCACCGCCGGCGAGCGGATCCGGGAAACCGATCTCTCCACGCGGCTCGGCGTCAGTAGGGGCACCCTCCGCGAGGCGCTGCGCCAGCTGGAACAGGAGGGTCTGGTCGTCACCGCGCCGCATCGTGGCACGACGGTGGTGAACCCAAGCCTCGATGAGATCCGCGACATCTACGGGCTGCGCGTGGCGCTGGAAGGGTACGCCGTCGAGCAGGCCGCGACGCTGATCACCGCCGATGAGCTGGAGGCGTTGCAGGCGGTGGTGGACGATCTCAACGCCCTCGCCGCCACCGGGCGGATCCAATTCGCGCCGCGCCTCGGCCTCGATCTCCACTTCCACGAACTCCTCTGCGAGGCGACGCGGAATCCGCGCCTCCTCCGCACCTGGACCGAGCTCTGCGGCCCGCTGCGGCTGCTCTTCTCCTCGATCCACGAGCCCTTCCTCGATTCGGTCGAGGTTATCGACCAACACCAGCAGGTGGTCGATGCGTTGCGTGCGGGGGACGCCGATGCCGCCCGCCTCATCCTGCGCGAGCACCTCACCAGCAGTCGCGATCACATGCTCGAGACGTTGCGCGCGCGCGACACCGACGCCGACGCGAAACCTGCGGCGCTCCGACCGTAGGGTGGGCGCGCTCCTTCCATAGTGAGCGTACCCACCCGGAGCAGCGCCGGGATCGCCGCCGATCCCATTTCCGCCGATTCTCGATGCCGTACCTGGAGACGCGGGCCAGCGCCGTCCCGCCAGCGACCGATCCCTGGCTGATCACCGGTGGCCCCGCCTTACGTGGACGCGGCTGGCCGACCCGATAGGAACGAGCGATGCTGCGCCACCCCGACGGCGCACACGAGCAGGAGAATCGCGATGGAACCGATCGCCTCGGCGCTACGCCAGTCACAGAACCTGACTGGCCTTTACAACCCACTCTACGAGCACGACGCCTGCGGCATGGGTTTCGTCGCCGACATCAGCGGCGTGCCGGGTCGGCGCGCACTGACCTCCGCCCTGCGCGCGCTGGACAACCTCGCCCATCGCGGCGCGGTCGGGGCCGATGCGCGGACCAGCGACGGCGCGGGCATCCTGACGCAGGTGCCGAATCGCTTCCTCTGCGCGCAGCTCCCCGAGCTGGCCGGGGAGGCGGTGCCGCCGCTCGGCGATCTCGCCCTCGGCACCATCTTCATCGCGCGCGACGATGCCGGGGCGCTCGCCGCGTGCCGCGCGAGCTTCGACGCGGCGCTGGCCGCACAGGAGCTCGCCCCGCTCGCCTGGCGCGAGCTGCCGATCCGCCCGGAAGTGCTGGGCGACGAGGCACGAACGGCGCTGCCGGGGATGATTCAGCTCGTCGTGCGTCGCCCCGCCGCCGTGCAGGTGGATGAGTTCGAGCGGCTGTTGACGCTGGCACGGCGCGAGGCCGAGCGAGGGGCGCTCGCCACCGGGCGCGATCTCTACGTCGTCTCCCTCTCGGCGCGCACCATTGTCTACAAGGGCCTCCTCGCCGGGGGCGATCTCGCCGCGTTCTATCCCGATCTGACCGACGAGCGCTTCGAGACGGCGCTGACGATGTTCCACCAGCGCTACAGCACCAACACCGCCCCGACCTGGACGCTGGCGCAGCCGTTCCGCTTCCTGGCGCACAACGGCGAGATCAACACCGTGCAGGGGAACCGTCGCTGGACCGTCGCCCGCGAGGCGACGCTGACCGGCGGGGCCTGGGGGGACCGGGTGCCGGGCCTCGCGCCGATCATCCAGGAGGGGGGCAGCGACTCTACCTCCCTCGATAACATGCTGGAAGTGCTCGTCCGCGCGGGGGCGGGGCCGATCGAGGCGCTGGCCGTCCTCGTCGGCGAGGGCTGGGAGGGCAACCCCGAGCTCTCCGCATCTCGCCGCGCCTTCTACGAATACTACGCCCCGCTCATCGAGCCGTGGGATGGCCCCGCCGCGCTGGTGGTGTCGAACGGCGTGGCGATCGGCGCGGCGCTCGACCGCAACGGCCTCCGCCCGGCGCGCTACCGCCTCACCGCCGATGGCCTGCTGGTCGTCGCCTCCGAGGTCGGCGTGTTGGAGACGGCGGGCGACGAAGTCTCCGCCGTCCTCGAATCGGGACGCCTCGGCCCCGGCCAGATGATCGCGGTCGATCTCGAACGGGCGCAACTCTACCACCATGATGAGATCCTCGATGTCCTCACCGCACGCCATCCCTACGATCAATGGGTCGCCGGGCGGCACCTCACCCTCGATCCCCCCGCCGCGCACGCCGACGAGGCGGGGTCGATCGCGCCGGACGAATTGCTGCGCCTCCAGCGGCGGTACGGTTACAACGCCGAGGATCTGCGCCTGGCACTCACGGCGGTGGGCGAGGGGGGGCACGAGGCGCTCTGGTCGATGGGCGATGACGCCCCGTTGGCGATCCTCTCCAACAAGCCGCGCAACCTCGGCGACTACTTCCGCCAGCGCTTCGCCCAGGTGACCAATCCGCCGATCGACCCGATCCGCGAGCGCGCGGTGATGGCGCTGGATACCTACCTCGGCCCGCGCGACGGGCTGTTGGTGGCCGGTCCCGCCGTCGGCACGCTTGTCCACCTGAAGAGCCCGCTCCTGTCGCCCGCCCATCTCCTCGGTCTCACGGAGTGGGGGCTGCGCGACAGTGGCGAGGCGACCGTGACCCTCCCAGCCTTCTTCGATGCCAGCGGCGGCGGCACGGCGTTGCGCGGCGCGCTGGACGCCCTGCAAGAGGCGGCGCTGGCGGCGATCGATCGCGGCGCGACGGTCGTGGTGATCAGCGACCGCTACGCCGGTGACGACGATCTGACGGCGATCCCCTCGCTGCTCGCGGTCGGCGCGGTCCATCAGGGGCTGATCCGCGCGGGGCGGCGTATGGCGGCGGAGATCGTCTCCGAGGCGGGCGACGCCTGGACGACGCAACACGTCGCCCTCCTCCTCGCCTACGGCGCGGCGGCGGTCTGCCCGTGGCTGGCCTTCGCCAGCGTGGGGGCGATCGTGGCGGAGGGCAATCTTGGCACCCCCGCCGAGGCGGCGGCGCGCTTCATCGGCGGCACCGAGGAGGGGTTGCTGAAGCTCTTGAGCAAGATGGGGATCTCGACGGTCCGCAGCTATCAGGGCTCCGGCCTCTTCGAGGCGCTGGGCCTCGGGCGGGCGTTGATCGATACCTACTTCCCGAACACCCCCTCGCCGATCGGCGGGATCGGGCTGGACGAGATCGCGGCGGACGTGGCGGCGCGCTATGAGACGGCCCGCGGCGCCGAGGCGGTCGCGGCGAGCGGCGGCAAGGCACCGCTGCCGGACTACGGCTTCGTGCGCTACCGCCGCGACGGCGAGCGCCACGCCTACACGCCGATCCTCGTCAAGTCGTTGCAGAAGATGGCCGAGGCGGAGGACGAGGCGCGGCCACCCCTCGCGGCCCGCTTCGCGGAACTGACCACCAGCGATGCGGACGCGCCGCTCGCCCTGCGCGATCTGCTGCGCCTCGCCCCGGCCTACGCGCCGCTGCCGCTCGAGGAGGTCGAGTCGGTCGAGTCGCTCCGGCAGCGCTTCATCGTCACGGCGATGTCGCTCGGCGCGCTCAGCCCGGAGGCGTTCACCACACTGGCGGCGGGGGCCGACCTGATGGGCGGGCGCTCCAACAGCGGCGAGGGCGGCGAAGACCCCGAGTGGTATCGCCCCCAGCCGGACGGCCTGCGGCGGCACAGCCGGATCAAGCAGATCGCCTCGGCGCGCTTCGGCGTGACGGCGGAATACCTGGTCCACGCGGACGAGATCGAGATCAAGATGGCGCAGGGCTCGAAGCCGGGCGAGGGTGGGCAACTCCCCGCGCACAAGGTGACGGCGCTGATCGCCCGGCTGCGCCACGCCGTCCCCGGCACGCAGCTGATCTCGCCGCCGCCGCACCACGATATCTACAGCATCGAGGACCTGGCGCAGTTGATCTACGATCTTCGCTCGGTCAACCCGCACGCGCAGATCGGCGTGAAGCTCGTCGCCACCGGCGGCGTCGGCACGATCGCGGCGGGCGTGGCGAAGGCGGGGGCCGACTACGTCCTCATCAGCGGCCACAGCGGCGGCACCGGCGCGTCGCCCCTCTCCTCGATCAAGGGCGCGGGCCTACCGTGGGAACTGGGCCTCGCCGAGGCGCAGCAGACCCTGCTGCGGAACGGCCTGCGGAGCCGCGTGCGCCTGCGGACCGACGGTGGCCTGCGGACGGCGCGCGACGTGATCATCGCGGCGGCGCTCGGCGCGGAAGACTACGGCTTCGGCACGGCGGCGCTGGTGGCGATCGGCTGCGACATGGCGCGGCAGTGCCACCTGAATACCTGCCCCGCCGGGATCGCGACCCAGCGCGAGGATCTGCGCGCGAAGTTCACCGGCACGCCGCAGGGGGTGGTGCGCTACTTCACCTGGCTGGCGGAGGGGGTGCAGGCGCTCCTGGCCGAACTGGGCCTCGGCTCGCTCGATGAGGCGGTCGGGCACGTTAACCTGCTGACCACGCAGCAGTTGCGCGGGCGACTCTCGACCCTCGACTTCGGGGCCCTGCTGGCCCCGCCCCCGGCGGGCAAGCCGGTGCGGCACGACCCGAGCTGGCGGCGTCCGAAGCACTACACGCCGCTCGCGGATTACCTGACCGATCGCGCCAAGACGGCGCTCGCCGGGGTCGGCCCGGCGCGGATCAGCGCCTCGATCCGCAACCGCGACCGCGCGACCGGCGCGGAGCTTGCAGGGGAGATCGCGCGACGGGTCGCGCTGCTCCCGTCCGGGGGCACGCGTCCGCAGCCGATCGAGGTGACGCTCACCGGGAGTGCGGGTCAGAGTTTCGGTGCGTTCTGCGTCGAGGGCCTGGCCCTGCACCTGACCGGCGAGGCGAACGACTATGTCGGCAAGAGCATGTCCGGCGGGACCCTGACGATTAGGCCGGTGCCCGGCTTCGTCACCGCCGAAGCCTCCTTCGGGCGGCGTCCGGTCCTGATCGGCAATACGGTCATCTACGGCGCGACCGGCGGCGAACTCTTCGTCGCCGGGGCGGCGGGTGAGCGCTTCGCGGTCCGCAACAGCGGCGCGACAGCGGTGGTCGAGGGGGTCGGCGATCACGGCTGCGAGTACATGACGGGCGGCACCGTGCTCGTCCTCGGCACGACCGGACGTAACTTCGCCGCCGGGCTGAGCGCCGGACGCGCCTGGGTGCTCGACGAGGAAGAAACCTTCCCGACGCGGTGCAGCCGCGACGGCATCATCCTGGCGCGGGTGGCGCACGGCTCCGCCGAGATGGGGGAGATCCGCGCCCTGCTGGAACGGCATCTGGCGCTGACCGGCAGCCCGCGCGCCGCCGCGCTCCTCTCCTCCTGGGACGAGGGCTCGCCGCTCTTCTGGTCGGTGACCGGGCAGCCGCCGGTCGCGCTCGCGCCCGACGCGAACGGGCGTCCCGCGCGCCCGGTGCGGCGCGAGGCCGGGGCTGCGCGGAACGGCATCCCGGTGCGGCGCACCGCGGATCCGGTGCCCGATCTCGTCTCGACCGGCACCGACGGCGTGGATGACTGAGCGATGGGTGGCCTGAGCCGTAAGGGTGGCCCGAGGGGCGCTCGGAGTGCCGTCGTGTGGTGGCACGGGTTCGGGGGCTAGGCGCGACGGCATGGGGGAGGTCGATATGGCGGACGATCAGCTGGCAACCTTCTTCGCACGTTACCCGAGCGCGCTTGGCAGCACCCACGCGGGTGGGCAGTACCGGATCATCTGCCCGGAATGCGGCCACCTCGTCGCGGTCGCCGTGCTCGACGAGCAGACGCGCAACATCGTGGTCCACTGCGAGAACTGCGACTACCACGATGACATCGTGGACACGGAGATGGCGACATCGCCCGCCGCATAGGTAATACAAGAGCGAACGCGCCGGAGGCTCCGCTACGTGTAGCGGAGCCTCACCCATTGCTAAAAGACTTGACCCGGAGTGCGTCGGCGCGGTTGCAGTGAAGGCATGATACACCTGTATGCCCATGACGATGAAGGAAGGTGTGGCTGATTTTCGATCGGCCATTCGATTTTACCCCGGACGAGCAGCACATCCAAGCACATACCAGTTGGTTGTATGGGCGGTGGCTCCGTCACGGGCGGAGCAACGGGGCTTGCACGTTCTTGCCCCGCGCCTGCCGGCTACGCTCGTGGATCGCGCCCTTGCCTTGCTTGCTGAGGCACCGCCGCCGGGATAAACCCACCGGGAAGCGGCGTTTGGCGGTCTACTACGCCCGCGCCATGATCAGCGTCGGATCGTCGGCCTTGCTGCTGTTGATCGCGCGGTCGAGCGACCAGCTTTTCATCGGCGTGGCGGGGTAGGGCGCGAGGAACGGCAGGAGCGCGGCGGCGGTCTTCGTCCGTGGGTCGAGCCAGTCGTCTTCGGCGTCGCGCGGGAGGATCACCGGCATCCGGTCGTGGACCCGCCCGATCAGGTCGTTCGGCGCGGTCGTGATGATGGTGCAGGAGGCGTGCTGCCCGCCCGCCTCATCGACCCAGCGGTCGAGCAGCCCGGCGAACGCGAAGAGCGCCCCGTCTTCCAGCCCGAAGTAGAAGGGATCGCGCGCCTTCCCGACCTTCTGCCACTCGATGAAACCATCGCCGGGGATCAGGCAACGCGAGCGCGGGAGGAGCCCACGGAAGAGCGGACGTTCCGTCAGCGTCTCGGCGCGCGCGTTGAAGGCCAGGAAACGCTTGCCGCCGCCGGACCGATGGGGCGTCAGCCCCCATTCGGCGAATTCGATCGCGCGTTCGTCCGCGTGCGCCTCGGTGACGATCGGCACCGCCTGGGTCGGCGCGATATTGAAGCGCGGGGTCAGCGCCGCGCGCACCTCGGGCGTGGCGCTCGCCTCGAAGCGCAAGGGGAGCTGCTCGGCCTGTCGCAGGGTGTAGCGTCCGCACATATCCGTCCTCCTCCTTCGTTCCTGATTTTACTCCGCGCGCCCCTCTACCGTCGCGAGCAGCGATAGGGCGGCGGCCAGCACCTCGTCCACCGGCACATCATCGACCCAGGACACCCGGTGCCCGCAGCCCGCGTCGATGCCACGCCCGCAGGACGGGCAATCGCCGCGCCACGACGCGAGCGGGCGGTCGCGCGCGCGACCGAGCGGCCCGTAGTGCAGCAGGTTCCGCCCCCAGTAGACGCCGACGGTGGCCGTGCCGACCGCCTCCGCGAGATGGAGCGGCCCCGAATCGTTGCCGAGCGCCAGGTGGCAACGCGCCAGCAGGCCGAGCAGCCCGCCGAGACTTAAGCGCCCCGCGAGGTCGGGCGGCGACGCGGCCATCAGCCCCGCCACGGTCGCCGTCAGGGCGCGCTCCCCGGTATCGCCGATGAGGACGATCCGCGCGCCGCGTGCCACCAACTGGTCCCCCACGGCGGCGAAGTGCGCGGCGGACCAGCGGCGGCGGGGATCGGTCGCGCCCGGATGGATGGCGACGAGGGGGCGACCGTCGGGCGAGAGGGCCGCCAACGCCTCGGCCCGATCCGCCGCCGTGACCGCGAGCTGCGGCTGAAGCCCCACCGGTGCGGCCCCGACCAACCCGACCGCTTCCAGATACCGCACGACCTCGACCTGATCGCGGAGGTAGGGGAGCCAGCGATCGAGCGGCGGCGCGCCATCCGCGCGCAGGCCCGCCGTGTGGCGCGCACCGAGCCGCCCGATGAAGGGATTGGAATTCCCCCCGCCGCCGTGGAGCTGGAGCGCCAGATCGAAGCGCTCCGCCGCCATCGTCGCGAAGAAGGGGTCGAGGAGCGCCGGGTCGTCGTGGTGCTCCTCGGGCTCGCCGACGCCGTGATAGGGCGGGATCGGCACGACCCGGTCGAGCGGGCCGGGTCGTCCGGCCAGGAAGTCCGCGTGCCAGGGTTGCCCGAGGAGGACGATCTCGGCGTGCGGGTAGGCCGCCCGCAACGCCGCCAGCGCGGGCAGGGTGACGACGAAGTCCCCGATCCGGTTGGCGCGCAGCACGGCGATCTTGCCGATGTCGGGGAGGGGCATGTGTAAATCTTCCGTTAACATCGTTCCTGTATGCTCCTTGTCGGACCCGTGATCACCGGGATGCGTTTTACGCTGCGGTGCTTGCCGGTATAATGGGGCCGATGAACCGGACCCACCGGGCAACCAATAGCCCGTGTGCGGGTGCAACTGGGAGAGGAGTACGGTCGATGACCGATATCAGCGAGAGTATTCCCGCGTTGCTCGCGACCCTCGAAGGGGTGCTCGTGATCGACGGCGACACGATCGATGTCATCGATGAGGCGGCGCTGCAAGGAGAGCTCACCGATCGACTGGCCTATAGCGCCGTTTTCGGGCCACGACCGGTCAAGGCGGCGGCGCGCTGGATCATCTGGACGACCGCGCAGACGGTGGGGTTGTACCCCGCGTCGATCCACGATCTGTACATGGCGGCGGGTCGGGGCGCGTTCGATCATGCCACCACCCCCGCGATCAACGTGCGCGGGATGTCCTACGACTTCGCGCGCACGGTCATCCGGGTCGCCCAGGCGAAGGGGACGCAGCAGTTCATCTTCGAGATCGCCCGCTCGGAGATGGGCTACACCGAGCAGCGCCCCGCCGAGTTCGCGCTGACGATGCTCGCCGCCGGCCTGCGCGAGGGGTATCGCGGCCCCCTCTTCATCCAGGGCGATCACCAGCAACTGAACGCCAAGAAGTATACGCAGGACCCCGATGCGGAACTGGACGGACTCCGGAAGCTGATCGCCGAGTCGATCGACTCCGGCTTCTACAACATCGACATCGACGCCTCGACCCTGGTCGATCTGAGCAAGCCGACCGAGGCCGAGCGACAGGAGCGCAATTACCGCTACACCGCCGAGATGACCGCGCTGATCCGCGAACTCGAACCGGCGGGCGTGACGGTGTCGGTCGGCGGCGAGATCGGCGAGGTCGGCTCGCAGGACAGCACGCCGGAGGACCTGGAAGCGTTCATGTCCGGCTACGTCCCGGCCCTCGCGGCGTTCGGCGCGAGCCTGGCCCCGATCAGCAAGATCAGCGTGCAGACCGGCACGAGTCACGGCGGCGTGGTCCTGCCGGACGGCACGATCGCGGAGGTCAGCCTGAATCTGGATGCGCTGGGCGCGCTCTCGACGGCGGCGCGGGAGTATGGGATGGGCGGCGCGGTGCAGCATGGCGCATCGACCCTGCCGGAAGAGGCGTTCGACAAATTCCCCGAGCGGAACGCGATCGAGGTCCACCTCGCCACCGGCTTCCAGAACATGATCTACGACGATCTGCCGGAAGAATTCCGCGACCGGATCTACGCGCATCTCGCGGCGAACCACGCCGACGAGCGGAAGCCGGGGATGACCGATCAGCAGTTCTATTACACCACGCGCAAGCGCGGCTTCGGGCCGTTCAAGCGGGAATTCTGGCAACTGCCGGGCTCCTTGAAGGCGACGATCACGGACCACCTCGCCGAGCGCTTCGGTTTGCTGTTTGACAAGCTGGGCGTCAGCGCGCAGGGCGATCTGGTGGCGCGCTTCGTCACCCCCACGCCGGTCGCCAAATCGATGCCCCCGACCCTGCGCGACGCCCTGGCCGACAGCGTCCCCACCGCCGACTAACATCTCATAGCTCATCGCGATCATCCAGCCCCCGGCCCGCGCCCCACACGGCGCGGGCCTATGATCTTCACCGTCTCTGTTCTGCCGACTGCCGACTCGCCCCTATCGACCGTTGAGGTAGCCGATGATTCCCCGCGCCAAACCCGTCGCGACTGTCGGCTGCGCCCCGACGAGGAGCGCGCGGTCGCTCGCGTTGGTGAGGAAACCGAGCTCGATGATCACGCCCGGCGTCCCCGGCGCGATGGCGTGTGCGAACGCACCGCTATTGAAGGCGTAGTAATAGATCATCGCGCGGGTGATGTGCGGATCGGTCGGCTGACCGGTCGTCGCGCCGTAGGTGTTGGCGATGGCGTTCAACAGGGCGTCGGCGCGGGCAGGGCTGGTGCTGTCGCCATAGCGCGCCAGCTTGAAGCCGCTCATGGCAGGGTCGTTATTGTAGTCGCAGTGGATCGCCACAAACGCATCGGCGCGATAACCGGGCGGGATGGTGGCGGGGAGGAGATCAACTGTGATCCCGCGCGCCGCCAGGAGCGCCGCGACTTGCCGCGCGATCTGGAGGTTTAAATCCATCTCCGCGTGGCCGTCCGCGCTGGCCCCGGTCTCCGTGCGAAGGCTCCCCAGTTCGGCGGGGAGGTCGGCGGCCTGCCAGTGGCCTACCTGTAGCCCTACGCGCGCCCGGATCGGTGGCAGCGGTGTCGGAATGGCGGTTGGTGCCGCCGCGGCGATCGCCGCCTGTGGAGTGTCGATCGCGCCGGATGCCCCGGTCACGAGGGGCGCGGCGGCGACACCGAGCAATGTCACTGCGGGCGTTCGCGTCTCCTGGAAGACGATCACGGCGAGCGCCAGCAAGAGCGCTACCAGGATGCTGAGGATAGGCGAGAGGTATGCGCCGGACCGCTGGATATTCCTGCTCACCCTAATCCCTCACGACATAGTCATACGTACAGCAGTAGGAGTCGTGAGGGAAGAATAGAATATATGTTCTAATTTGTCAATGTCGAGCGCGACCACGCGGCGTGCTATCCGCGCCCTCACGCGGCTCTTCGGGCATCGGATAGGGCGGGTCGGTGTCGAGCGAGCCGAAGCCGGTGTCGCCGTAGCCACCATGAATGCCCGGATCGGTGTCACTGCCGAGGCCCCCGATCTCGACCGTCCGCGCGATCCCCGCCCCGCTCGCCAGCCGCGCGGCGTTGCCGAGCGTCGTCCAGACCGCCTCCACGCTGATCCCATGCTCCTGCGCGATCTCCTGGGCGCTCGTACCGCCGAGCGCCGCCTCCGCCATCGTCCGCTCCTCGCCCGGCAGCCCGCCGACTACGCCCGGATTCTGCCGCAACTGGGCCACGATGCCCGCCATGCGTCCCGCCGATGTCGAACTCATACCTATACCTCCTTCTCACGGTGTGTTGATGCACGGCCCATGCCGCGATGCGGTGGGCGAGCGAAAGGCGCGAACGACGTCGCGCCTTCCTCCCTCGGATGTGCTGTGGGGTGTGCTCAGGAAAGTTAATCGCCGAAAATTAGGCGCAGCCATTGTCGCCAGTGGGCCTCGCCCTGCGGCTGCGTCGCCGTCGTACTCGCGACCGCTGGCCCGGGCGCGGGGCTCGCGCTCGCCGATGTCGCCGGGGCGGTCCAGCTCACCAGGAAGATCGTCTCGCCCGCATAGCCGAGGTTGAGCTGGCGGCGCGCGGTGTCCTCCACCCAGGCGCGGTAGGCGGCGGGATCGGATTCGGCGAGCTGCCCCTGCAACTGCGCGTTGCGCGCCTGCGCCGCTTCCAGGCTGGCCTGCTGCGCCGCGACCTGCGCCTGGATCTGTTGCTCTTTCCAGCGCTGCTCGAAGACCCCGGCGGTGAAGATGATCAGCACCGCCACCGCCGGGACGACGACGATCCCACGTCGCCCGATCGCCAGGAGCCAGAGGAAGCCCTGTTCCAGCGAGGCGCGTAACCCACCCGGTGCGCCCAGTGGTCGGCGTGGCGCGGGCTTCCTGGTCGCGGCAACCGCGCCACGGCGGGCCGGTCGGGGCGCGGCATTCGTCGCTGTTGCGCCTTGTGCGCGGTGGATCGTGCGCTCTGGCATCGACTCAGGCTCCTATGGGCGTCGCATCGAGCGGCGGGCGGCGGGTCGCCCAGTCGGTGACGCGCTCGTATGCGTCGGCCACGCGGAGGATGCGCTCCTCCGCGAAGGCTGGTCCCATGATCTGCACGCTGACCGGCAACCCCTCCGCGAAGCCGCAGGGGATCGCCACGCTCGGGATCCCGGCCAGGTTGGCCGGGATCGTCAGCACGTCGGCCAGGTACATCGCCAGCGGGTCGTCGCTGCGCTCGCCGATCGTGAACGCGGTCGTCGGGGAGGTCGGCGCGACGATCACATCGACCCCCGCCGCCCTCGCCGGGTCCGGTCCGAGACCGAAGGCGACATCGAACTCCTGCTTGATCAGCGTCCGCACCTGCTGTGCTTTGACATAATAGGCGTCGTAGTAGCCGGAGGAGAGGGCGTAGGTGCCGATCATGATCCGGCGCTTCACTTCCGGGCCGAAGCCCGCGCCGCGACTCGCCAGATAGGTCGCCAGCAGCGAATCCTGCTCGATCGAGAGGCCGTACTTGACGCCATCGAACCGGGCGAGGTTAGCGCTCGCTTCCGCCGGAGCGATGATGTAGTAAACGGGCAGGGCCATGTCGCTCGACGGCAGGCTGATCGGCACCATCTCCGCGCCGAGCCCTTCGAGGACGCGCAGCGCCTCGTCTACCGCGCTGGCGACGCCGGGTTCCAGCCCCATCTCGAAGTATTCGCGCGGCACGCCGACCCGCAGGCCGCGAATGTCGCCGGTCAGCGCGGCGCGGTAATCGGGCACTCCCTCCGGGGCGGAGGTCGCGTCGCGCGGGTCGGCCCCGGCGATCGCGCCGAGGAGGTGCGCGCAGTCGGCGACCGAGCGGGTGGCCGGGCCGATCTGGTCGAGGCTGGAGGCGAAGGCGATCAGGCCGTAGCGGCTGATCCGCCCGTAGGTCGTCTTCAGCCCGACGATGCCGCAGAAGCCCGCCGGCTGGCGCACCGAGCCGCCCGTCTCCGAGCCGAGACCGACCATCGCCTCGCCCGCCGCGACCGCCGCGATCGAGCCGCCGCTGGAACCGCCCGGCACGCGCGCCAGATCCCACGGGTTGTGCGTGGTGAAGAACGACGAGTTCTCGGTCGAGGAACCCATCGCGAACTCGTCGGTGTTCGCCTTGCCGACGAAAACCGCCCCCTGCGCCCGCAGCCGCGCGACCGCCGTCGCGTCGTAGGGGGGCAGGAACTCGCGCAGGATCTGCGAACCGGCGGTCGTCGGGGCGTCGTGCGTGCAAAGGACGTCCTTCAGCGCGACCGGGATGCCGGTGAAGGTGGCGGCCTCGTCCGCCTTGATCCGGTCGTCCGCGAGGCGGGCCTGCTCCAGCGCCAGCTCCGGCGTGCGGGTAATGAACGCCTTAACGCGATCCTCGACCGCCTCGATGCGCCGCAGATGTGCCTCGGTCAATTCCACGCTGCTCAGTTCGCGCCGATCAAGGAGACCGCGCGCCTCGTCGATCGAGAGATAGGTCAACTCTTCGGTCACAGCTTCCTCTTTATGCAGTCGGCGGTCGGCAGTCGGCGGTCAGTAGTGGCAGCGTGATGCCGCTGCTGGGCAGTGCCTGTCAGTACATCTTCTGCCGACTGCCGTCTGCCGACTCACTCAGTCCAGGATCGCCCGCACCTTGATGAACCCGCCCTCGGTGCGCGGGGCATTGGCGAGCACCTGATCGACGGTCAGCGACGGCACAACCACGTCCTCGCGGAGGAGCGGCGCGAGGGGGATCACCTGCGCGGTCGGCGGCACGTTCGAGGTATCGACGCCGCGCAGTTGGTCGATATGTTCGAGGATCGTGGAAAGTTGCTCGCGCATCCGCTCGCGCTCCTCATCGCTCAACCCCAGGCGGGCGAGCATCGCCACATGCTCGACTTGCTCGTTCGTCAGCGCCATCGCTCTCGCCCCATCATCAGTGTACGGACATCTCGGGATAGCTGCCCAGAGTGTAGCACACCGTTCTCTGAAACGTCAGCGCATCACAGTTTCATACTGCGCCAGTTGTTTGGGTGCCAATGAGAGACTGCAAAGCTTTAGAACTCTAGTTTTCGCTAATTGGGGTGGCACCGAGCAGGTCCCGTTGGTAGCGTGCGGGTGCCGAGACCATACTGTACCGGAGGGGCCGCCTGCTGCCGGATGCAGTCTGGCGGATGCTGACGCTGTTGTGTACCCCGGTCGTCGCTTGCCCGATCGGGACGAATCTGGGCTTGCTGCCCCTGCTGTGGATGCTGGCGAGCGGGCGGCTGCTCGGGGCGCGTGGGGCGCTGTTCTCCGGGTTGGCCGACTGCGGGCTGTCGGCGCCGGCGACGCGGCGGGCGTGGGCGGCGCCGGGGCAGGGCGACTGGACGAGCGGGCAGTGAATCGGCCGCTGGGCCGGGGTGGTGGCGCGGGAAGGCCGGTGGCAGCCCCACGCGCATGGTGGCTAGTGGCCCGTCGTGGTCGATGGTACCGGGTTCTGGCGCCCGCGGCTTCGCGGCTGCCCGACCACCCACGACCACGGCGTGGTCGGCAGGGCGCTCCCGGCCATCCCGCTCGGCCTCATCGCCGGGGTCGGCAGCGCAGGAGCGCAGCGGCCGGCGGTGCCGCGTGCCTTCGTCCGGGCGGACCCCGCCGACCCGACGCCCGGCGCCCACGCGCGGCGCTTGGTACGCGAGGCGGCGCGGCAGTGTGCCGCCGATGCGGTAGGGATTTTGGGGGCAGCGGCGTACCCCTGCCACGCCGCCACACCCACGACCCTTGCCGAAGCGGCCTGCGTCACCGCACACCGGAGGATTGACGGATAGCACAGAAGTTCTATAATGAGGATGGTCGAGGTTAGAGCGGGCAAGGCAGGTCTTGCCCCTGCGAAAACGTTTCCGATGGGGAGGAGATCATGAGCCAGGATGCCGTGCAGCGTCTGTATCTGATGCAGGTCGGGTCCATGCCGGAATACCAGATTCCGATCGTGTGCTATCTGGTGCAAACGGGCGACGGCAGGAATATCCTGATCGACAGCGGCCTGCCGGAGATCATCCCCGAAGGAGAAGCGGGGTTCGAGAATGGGCGGGACGTCATCGAGCAGCTGGCGAGCATCGGCTTAAAACCGGACGATATCGATACCGTCATCTCGACGCATTACGATGGCGACCATGCCGGACGACACGCGGCATTCACGAAGGCACGATACGTTGTTCAGCGTGTGCATCATCTGGATGCGGCGAGCAACCCGCGGTATGCCGACGTTCGGCCCCAGTGGGATCAGCCGATGGGGCGCATGCGGCTGGTGGACGGGGACACCGAACTGCTGCCGGGGCTGGCGCTGATCGAGACGAGCGGGCATGTGCCGGGACATCAATCGGTGCTGGTGCGGCTGCCCGAAACGGGTGCGATTCTCCTGACGATTGACGCTGTACCCTTCGGCGCGGGCTTTACCCGTGACAAGCAGGACGACGGTAGCGACCCGGACGCCGCAGCGATCCGCGCCAGTACGAACAAGCTGCTCGATCTGGTGGAACGGGAGAAGGTTGGGCTGGTAATTTTTGGTCATGAACGGGAACAGTGGGCAGGGCTGAAAAAGCTGCCGGAGTATTACGAGTGAGGATGCGAGCACCGCTCTCCCCCAACCCCCTTGCCCCATGCGGCGTGAACGAGGGGAAAGGGGCAGCTGCCGGTGCGCGGCCCAACGACTGCAGGATTCATGTGGCGCGAAGCCACCATATGATCCGCGTTGTACGAAGCCGACGCGCGAAGTCGAGCACGCTATGGGGACTTAAGCGAGGGCTTTCATCGGTACCTGGGGGCACCGCTTCGGTGTTGGGCACTGCATCCTGCCGCGCCGGCGGCGAGGATTGCGCGGAGGGTGGCGTGGGTCCGTCGCCAGTGTGGACAGTAGTGACTTTCCCATGCGTTTTCTCGCAGGACACTGCCTCGTGGGCGGCACCGCAACGGCCCTCAAGTTAGCGAAAAGTAGAGTATAAGGAGGCGTGGAATAGCTATACGTTCCTTTAAGTTCATAAGATGGAGAACCCACTACATTATCGAAAGCTCGATAAAATTCTGCTTTCGTCGTTTGAAAGATATGTGTGAAGGTGATGATGCGAAAAGAATCATCCCACTGAAGGGGTTCTATCTCTTTGGCTAAACGTACGTTGTCCAGCTTCATACCCTACTAAAGGCGACACAAAGGAAACTTGCGGCACTGTTCCATATGATGCTGCGACATAGGCTGATGCTTGCAGGCCATAATTATAAAGGATTTCTCCTGCTGATATATGAGTGGTGAGGGTATCTCCATGCACAAAGGCGCGAAATTCATCCCAGATCACACCATAGCGCTCCGCATACCGCTCTGCAAAAAATCGGCGTCAAGGTCACTCCAACTACCTCCGGCGGCGCGGCTCCCTGCAAGCGCCGCTGGTGCATCATCTAGCGGCAGATCAGCACTCCCTTCGCGATCGAGACGATAGCGCACACCGGCTCCTTCTAGAATCAGTGGCCCATCCGCTGCTTCATTGAGAAGGCGAGCGGTCTCTCCCTGCGTAGAAACAGTGATAGTCTTCTTCCGTAGCACCATTGCGAATCCTCACCGAGAACAATGCCGAGTGAATATGCGAAAAGTATAGCAAGTGCGGATAATTTCAGATACGCGGAGCCCCCCGCGCGGATAAGCATCGCGCGCGGGGGGCGATCGATCGTACCCTTTGGAGGGTTACTTCTCCGCATCCTCCAGATACCGCAGGAGTGAGCGGACCATCACACCGGTCGCGCCCTTCGGGGTGTAGGGACCGTCGGTGGCGGTCGCGGCGCTCCCGGCGATGTCGAGGTGGACCCACGGCTTGCCCTCGACGAACTCGCCGATGAAGAGCGCCGCCGTGATCGCGCCGCCCCCGCGACTGCCGGTGCTCTTGATATCGGCGATGTCGCTCTTCAGGTCGTCCTTGTACTCGTCCCAGGTCGGCAACTGCCAGACCCGCTCGCCCGCCGCAGCAGCGGACGCCAGGAAGCGGTCCATCAGCCCCTGATCGTTGCCCATCGCGCCGACCGTGAGGCTGCCGAGCGCGACCATCTTCGCCCCGGTAAGGGTGGCGAGGTCGATGATCTCGTCGGCCCCGGCGCGCGCCGCGTGCGTCACCGCGTCGGCCAGCACCATCCGCCCCTCGGCGTCGGTGTTGCCGATCTCGAAGGTCTTGCCGTTGAGCGCCTTCACCACGTCGCTCGGGCGCATCGCCGTGCCGCTCGGCATGTTCTCGGCGGCGGTCATGATGCCGATCACCTTGACGTTCGGCTTCAGGGCCGCGACCGCCCGCATCGCCCCGAGGACCGATGCGCCGCCGCCCATGTCGGTCTTCATCGAGTACATGCCGTCGGCGGTCTTCAGGTCGAGGCCGCCCGAGTCGAAGGTGATCGTCTTGCCGACGATCGCGACCGTCTTCGTCGCGCCGCCCGTCGGCTCGTAGATCAGCTCGATCAGGCGCGGCTCGGCGGCGCTCCCCTTGCCGACGGTCAGGATCGCGTTGTAGCCCCCCGCGCGCAGCGCCGCGCCGTCGAGGACGCGACAGGCCAGCCCCGCCTCGCTCGCCACCCGCTGCGCCCACTCGGCGATCTGCGGCGGCGTCTTGTCGTCGCTGATCGTGTTGACGAGGTCGCGCGCCAGGCTTACGCCCGCCGCCACCGCCTCGCCGTGCGCCACTGCGGCGCTCGCGTCGCCGTCCGCCCACAGCTCGATCGACTCGATCGCCCTGGTCGGGGCCGCGCCGCTCTTGTAGCGGTCGAAGCGGTAGAGGGCCAGGGAGAGCCCCTCGACGATCGCGCCGATCTCCTCCGCGCCCGCCCCCGCCGGGATCGCCACCGCGACCGTCCGCGCGCCCTCGTCACGCGCGCGCTTGATCGCCGCGCCGTAGACCCGGCGCAGCGCCTCGCCCCAGCGTCCGCTCTCCGCGCTCTGCTCGCCAGTCCCGGTTAGCACGACCGAGGCCGCGCCGAGCCGCCCGAACGTCGGGAAGGACGCGACCTCCCCGGCCTTGCCGGTGAAGCCGCGCGCGGTCAGCACGCCCGCGAGGCCGCCGTCGAACGCGCCCGCGATCGCCTCCGGGAGCGCCGCCCCTGCCCCGATCGGCACGATCAGCGCCTCCGCGCTCGCCCCGGTCGCGTCGCCGCTCTTGGTCGTAAAGGTCGGTGCCATCCTCGCCTCCTCTGGCCACCTCGCGCCGATCACCCGATCGGGCCGGAGTCCGTCACCCCCGCATTGTAGCGAAGGCGCGTGGCGCTGTCGCGGCGGGTCGCGCGGCGGCTGGTGTATCCTTCCAGTACCATCATCGCGCCCGACGCGCGCCCGACGCGCGACCGGATGTGACGCTTGTACCGGATGTGACGCTTGTGAGGAGGGCCGATGCCGACGATCCGCCGCGCGACCCTCGCCGATCTGGACACGCTGGTCGCCCTGCGCTTCGCCCTTTTCCGCGACCTCGGCAGGGCGCTCGATGCGGCGGGGACGGCGGCGCTGGACGCTGCGATGCGCGCCTACTTCGCCGAGGAGTTGCCCGCCGAGCGCTTCATCGGCTGGCTCGCCTGCGACGACGACGGCGCGCCGATCGGCTGCGGCGGCTTCGTCTTCGTCCGCCGCCCGCCCCAACCGGAGGACACCAGCGGGCGCGAGGGCTATATCATGAACATGTACACCGACCCGGCCTGGCGCGGGCGCGGGGTGGCGGCGCTGATGGTCCGCGCGATCCTCAATTTCGCGCGTGCCGCTGGGGTGCGGCAGGTCCATCTGCACGCCAGCGCGCAGGGGCGTTCGGTCTACGAGCGCGCCGGGTTCATCGCCCTGGCGACGGAGATGGGGATCAGCCTCGATGTCGAGAGCGCACAGTAGGCGTATGGACTGACCGAGAAGGCCAAGCGCCCGGCAGCGGGCGCGGGGCGGAGGAGTCGAACGATCGTGGCACTCGACCCGGACAAGATCTACTACGCGGTGATCCTCGAATTCCGCCCGAACGATCCGCTCGGCGTCAGCAACACCGTGGTGGAACTCCTGCCGCGCCGCCGCCGCGAGGCATACTCCCGCGCGATGCAAGAGGTGCCGCCGCCGGTCGATCGGTCGAGCGAGAAGCTGATCTACGAGACGGCGGAGGAGGCGAGCCGCGCCGCCGCCGCGATGCAGGGCGTGGCCGACCGCATCTCCCTCCAACAGGCCCGCCGCCGCAACGACATGGAGACGGAGACGGTCTACGGCCTCGCCGGTTGGCTGATGCCGAGCGGCCATCAGTATGTGCCGTTGTCGCTGCGGGAGCAGGTATAGCGGTGAGTCGGCAGTCAGCAGTCGGCGGTCGGCAGTAGTGACGCGGTGCCGATAATGGGCGGTGCTTCTCTGCGATCCCGCCACGAGCTACGGACCACCGACTACGGACTCTCTCTGCTGACTGCCGACCGCCGACTCGAACAGGAGCGCCATGCAACACTCATCGCCACAGCCCGCACCACCGCCCGCCGAGCAGCGTTTCCTCGCGGTGCTCTACGCCTTCGCCGTGTGGTCCGGTGGCGAACGTCGGCTGGTGACCGAGGAGCGGATCCCCGCCAGCGCCCTGGCGATGCTGCAACCGCAACTCGACGCGACCGCGCGGCGCACCCGCGTCGATCAGGGGCCGGGCCTGCTGATCTTCGATAACTACCGCGATGCGTTCCAGGCGGCACAGTCGCTCGCCACGGTCGCCGCCACGGTGGAAGTGCGCGAGGTGACGCCGACGACCGAACAGCGCGGCGCGGGCTGGACCGGCGCAAGCGGCGCGCGCTACGTCGCGCTGCCGGATGGTTTGGTGCGGAGCGTTAAGGGGTAGCCAATATGGTCCGATGGGCAGCCCGATAGGAGCTAAAAAGCAAATTGCCATACGAGTTGCCGTCGGATGCTCCCGCCACTTTTCCTACCCAGGACCGACTTGAGCAGGGTCTCCTGCTCTCCATCATCGTCCACGCTATTTCTACGCTTCCCGCAGAGGAGGTCCACGACGAGTATCACTGGCGCGGCGCGGCGCTGGAAATACTTGATTACAACGAGACGAGTGGTTGTCTCTGGTGGAACCAAGAACGGGTCATCGGAGCTTTTCTTTGTTGTGAAAGCGAGTATAGCCCGTTCGGGGAAAATCCGATCCTACCGTATGATGCGGAAGAGTTTTTCGCCACTGCCCCTGCCGACGTCCGTGTGATCGCGCGCGAAAAGTTGCTGCCTGAATTCGTCAATTGGGTGGGCGATCCGGTCGAAGTTGATACCGCGTATGTCAATGGGACAACAAACCAGTTGGATGATGCTTTCTTCGTACCCGTAATCACCGCCGCTTTCTGGAGCGACGGTGAGGTACTGACTTCTGGTAAGTCGTGGGCAGATGTGTACCGAAATGGGGCGCACCTTCTCCGCCGTGAATTCTAGGATGTTGAAGAGACGCTGGCCGAGTGGGAGAACGGCATACGACTTCTCCCCGAACAGGTTGCGCTCGTCAACTATATGAGCAGCGCCTACACTGCGAGGCGCTGCCGATGCGCTTGACCGAGACGGAGTATGCCCAACTAATCGCGTATGGCGCGGCGCAACTCGAACCGGTGCGGGAACTGTTACACGGGATCGGCATCGAACTCCTGTGAGGGGCAAGTGCGCGTCAGGTAATGAAGGGCCGCGCCGGGTGATCATCCGGCGCGGCCCCTCTGGCCTCGTGTTGGCGTCATCGTGTTACCGGTGACGCGCCCTGCGTCGCGATCGAGCGCACGCCGCTCAACGAGGAACTGGTCACGGTCCCCTCGCCGGTGTCGGGTACAGGGAGAGATGCTTTAAGCAGGCCCGCCGCTCGTGACCATGATACCCGTGCTCACCATGACCGGTGCCGACGCGCCGGTGTCGTCGAGGAGGATGCTCGCCACCCAGCCATCGACGTCGCCGTAGCGCACCAACACCCAGTCATAGCCGTCGGCGCTGACCGAGTCGCTCAGTACCAGCACCCCCGCCCCCTGCGGGACCAGGAGGATGATCTCCCCCGCCAGGGTCGGCTGCGCACGCAAATTCGCCCCGGCGGTGGCGCTGACAGTGAGGACCGTGTCGGTGGTCGTCTCCGCAGCCGGGGGGGAGGTGGGGGCAAGGCCATCATCGGCAGCGAGCCATGCCGCCGCAGACCACCCAATGAACTCGCCATCCGACACTTCATACCAGGAGAGTCCCTCATCGCCGACCAGCGGCCCATCGAGGATCGTCAGGCGCGTGCCTGCGGGGAAGAACGCGAACACCGGATAATCGGTCCCCGGCCCCTCGCGCAGCGCGAGCAGATCTCCCTCCGTGGTCGCGACGACCGCCGTGTCGCCCGCCGCGAAACCGCCTTCCGCCGCCACCTGGAGCGCCGGTCCGGCGAACAATAGGGTGGCCAGAAGCGTCCCGAACACGGCGAACCGCCGGAGCAATGCCATCATGGTGTTCTCCTTCTGTCTCACGAACAGCTTCCTCAATAGAACCGCGCCGACCACGGGAAGCAAACAGGCTTTCGGGGTGGAACAGTACGGGGCGCGTGCGGTAATGGCCAGATACTGCGTCCCACAGCGCGTCGGGCAACGGGGAGACCAGGAGTATCGTACCGGAATGTGCCGATTTGTCAAGGTGTGCGGATGCTGACGGCTCGCGGAGGGGACGGTGCAGGCGTATGCCTGCACGGGGTAATCTGCGGTTCGGTGCGGATGGGTGGCGCTTGACGCTCGCCGTCCCACTCTGCCACACTCCCCGCACAGGACGCACGTACAGGGCGGGAGGGACGAGCGCTGATGGTGCGCGCATCGTATCGGTTGGGGCAGTTGGGGCTGGCACTCTCGCCGCTGGTGCCAGCGCGCGATCGCGCGCTGGCCGCCGCGCTCCTCACCCCGCCGCAACTGGCCGCGTTCGGCCTCCTCGCGCCAACCGATCAGCGCCATGCGGCGCGGGTCCTGCGCGCGCTCTTGACGCGCGGCGAGCGCGACGCCGATCTGTTGGTGGCCGCACTGCTGCACGACCTCGGCAAGGCCGATCCGCAAGGGCTGGGGCGGGTGCGTCTTCCCCACCGCGTCTCCAAAGTCCTCGCGCGGCGGCTCGCGCCGGGCTTCTGGGACTGGATCAGCGTGCGTCCGGGTCGCGGGCCGCTGCACGGCTATTATCTCTTGCGGCAGCACCCGACCCTCGGCGCGGCCTGGGCCGCACGTCTCGGCGTCGCGCCGCGCGCCTGCGCCCTGATCGCCGTCCACCAGGATGGCGATATCCGTGGTTCCCTGACTTCTCTCGAAGGCGATGTGAGCGCTTCGCAAAGTATTGCCGCAGGGGTAGGGCCGCGCCGGGATGCGGGCGAGTTCGCGCGCGTGCTCGCGGCATTGCGGTGGGCCGATGATCGTGCCTGATACAGGGCCGCGTATCGTAGCGGCGTCGCCCATCCCCACACCGATCTACGCCTATCGGCTCCCCGGTTTCGAGGGGCCGCTCGACGTCCTGCTGCGCCTGATCGAGCGCGAGGAATTGGACATCACCGCCATCTCCCTAACGCTCGTCGCCGACCAATTCATCGCCCACATCGAGGCACAGTCGACCCGCGACCCCGCGCTGCTGGCCGAGTTCGCGGCGGTCGCGTCGCGCCTCCTCTTGTTGAAGACGCGCGGTCTTTTCCCGCGCCAGCCCGGTACGCCGACAAACGACCTCGATGCGGAACTGGACGAGGACGATCTGGTGCGACAATTGCGAGAGTATCGGCAGTTTAAGGGGGCCGCGACCGCGCTCTCCGCGCGCGATCACGCCGAGGCGCGCGCCTTCGCCCCGCTAACGATCGCGGCCCACGCGCGCGCCGAACTCGCCCCCGAGATCACCCTCGCCCCCGCCGGTCCGGTCGAGCTGCTGCGGGCGGTCCACCGGCGACTGGCGCGACAGCCCGCCACGCCGCGCGTCCTCACTCTCGTGCCGCGTATCAGCGTCGGGGAGATGGCCGCGCGCATCCTCGAACGCCTCCGCCTGCGCCCGCGCGGCGACGTGCGCCTCAGTCGCCTGGTGCGCGAGGTGCAGGGTCGCACCGAGGTGATCACGACTTTCATGGGGATCCTCGAACTGGTGCGCCGTCGTCGGGCCGAGGCGGTGCAGGAAGTGCTCTTCGGCGACATCGTCGTGTATCCGGCGACGGAGGAGTCGTCGGCGAGCGCGACGGGGGAGGTGGCCGATGACTGAGTCGCCGCTGCCACCGGACGAGCAGGCCGAGAACGATCCCACCATTAAGGTGGCGGATCATGTCGAGGCTCCCGCCACACCCGCCAGTCCCCCACCCGTTGAGTCGCCTGATGCGTTCGACGATGCCCCCACCGCATCCTCTACAGGGGGGGGGACTCTCTCTTCCACCTTCCCGATCGCCGTGCCGCTGATCACACCGCCAGCGATCACGCTGGCGGCGCTCTGCGAGGCGTTGCTCTTCATCGCCGCCGCGCCGCTGACCGTGGCCGAACTGGCGAAGGCCGCCGATGTGACGACCGAGGAGATCGCGGCGGCGCTGGACGAGTTGACCCGGGGTTTGCAGGCGGGCGAGCGCGGCCTGCGCCTCCAGTCCCATGACGGGCGTTATGCCCTGACGAGCGCGCCCCCCGCCGCGCGCGCCGTCGCGCGCCTCCTCGGCCTGAGCCGCACCGAGCGCCTCTCGGCGGCGGCGCTGGAAACCCTGGCGATCGTCGCCTATCGCGGGCCGGTCACGCGCGGGGAGATCGAGGCGATCCGGGGGGTGGATAGCAGCGGCGTCGCGCAGACGCTGGTCGCGCGCGAATTGATCGAGGCGGTCGGGCGGCGTAAGGGTGTCGGGCAGCCGATCGAATACGCTGTGACGGTGGGTTTCTTGCGCCACTTCGGCCTCGCCAGCCTGAACGAGTTGCCACCCCTCGGCGAGGTCAACGGGCAAGCGGTGGAGGAGACGTGGGACGAGCGCCTGCGCGGCGTGCACGAGACCGCACCAGAGCCGCCAGATTCTTCCGTGTCGTGATCGCCGGTACCCCCACCAGGCGCTCGTCGGTGCGGAGCGCCGCGCAGCACGACTTCAAGTCGCTCATCAAGGGGGTGTAGCGGTCGCGCGCCGCAACACGAACGAGCGCTAGTCCCCGCGCGAGGGCTACTCGCGCGGGGACTGACGCATTACCGCAGGATCAGGCGCGGGCCGCGAGGGCGGCATCCTCGGCGGCGTAGTCGAAGAGCGCCGGATCGATCGTCGCGGGTGGGTTCGCGCGCTCCCAGGCGATCGTCCGGCGCAGCCCCTCCGCCCGCTCGATCGGCGGCACGTAGCCGAGTTCTTGTCGCAGGCGGGCGCTGCTGGCGAAAAGGCTTTGCCGCGTGTCGCCACTCACCCGCAGCCCAACAGGCAGCGCCTCCGAGGGTAGGGCGACGATCTCGCCGTCCCACCCCGCCTCTTGGGCCACCAACCGCACCCAATCTTCCTCGGTCAACGGCTCGGCGTCGCAGACGTTGTAAATCCGCCCGGCGGCGCGGTCGTCGGTCACGGCGAGGGCGATCGCGGCGGCGACATTCTCCACGTACTCGCGGCAAGCGAGCATCCGCAGCAGACCCCGATCGAGCAGGATCGCCGGGCGGCGGTTGTCCATCCGGCGTAGCACGCCGAAGAAGCGGTGCTGCTCGTCGCCCGGCCCATGCACCATCGGCAGGCGGAGAATCGTGCCGGGCAGCGCCGGATCACCGAGGATCAGGCGCTCGATCGGGAGCTTGTCGTAATCGTCGCGCCAGCGGGCCGGATCGTCGGCGGCGCGCGGGGTGTCACCGCGATAGGGGTAAAGGCGCTCGCGGGTCGGCGAGTCCTCGGTCAGCGGCGTCGGATCGGGCTCGCCCGGCTCCGTGCCGATCAGCCGCGCGAAGGCGCGGTAGACATCGACGCTGCTGATCGCGACGACGCGCCCCGTCGCCCCGCGCAGCGTCGCCAGCGCCGCCAGCGCGTCGCGCTCGACCAGCGGGCGTATGTCCAGCGTCACGTCCGGGGCGAGCCGCCGGAACTCGTCCGCGAAGCGGTCGATTTTCGCGCGGTCGCCGTGGATGTGCGCGATCCCTTCTGGCAGATCGGCGTGGGTGTTGCCGCGATGGAACAGGATCAGTTCGTGGCCCTGCACCGCTAGTTGCCGCGCGACGAATGGCCCCATGAAACCGGTACCGCCGAGGATCAGGATCCGCATCGTGTCACCTCCTCGTCTCCGCTCGCCATGCCCGCCGCAGCGGCCAGTTTCATCAATGCCGCGGCGACCCCTTCCGGGTCGACCAGCTGCTGGAAGTGGCCGGCATCGAAGGCGTGCGTCGGCCAGCCGCGCGCCCGCGCCGCCGCCGCGTGCGCGTCGTAGGCGGCGCTGAACCGGAGGTAGGCGCAGGGCGCGTCCGGCCAATCGTCGCTCGTTGGCAGCGCCTCCGTGAAGAAGGCGAGCGGGCGCGGGCGTACCTCGGCGAGGGTCGCCGCGCGCCGGGCCGGATCGGGGATCAGGGGGCGGAGCGCGGCGTCGTCCCAGGTGGGATACCGCTTGCCCGCCAGCAATTTCGCACGCAGATCCTCCGCGAGCGCGGGGACGGCCTGCGCCAACTCGTCCAGGCGGCTGTATTCGGGGTGTGGCAACCCCGCATCGGCGAAGAGGTAGCCCCCGACCGATCGCCCCGCAGCCCGCCGGATCGCCGGGAGGAGCGGTCCCGCACCGCTGTGCGCGACGAGGAGCGGGGGGCCTGACCGGGCGGCAGATTCCTCAGCCTCTCCGCCGCCGTGGCCGCGTGCTGTCGCCAGTAGGGCTGCGCCGGGTCATCATCGCGGAGCTGCGCGATCGTCGCGTCGACTCCCCGTCGTCCGAGCGCTGCCGCGACCGGCTCCCAGGTGGCGGGTCCGCAGAGGGGGCTGGGGATCAGGACGAAGCGCGTAGACATCGTTCCACGTTCCCTCCTGCGACGGATGGTGCCACGGCTCAGGGCCGGAAGCCAATCTCCCGGCGCGGGCGCTCATCGACAGGGAGCTCTTCCACCGACTCGGCGGCCACTTCCCCTGCCCGTGCGAGGGTCGCGCCGTAGGCCGCGCCGAGCGCCTGTGCGAGTGCCGCGCAGCCGTCGGCGTAGACGCGCCAGAGTTCGCGCGGCACCTGCCCCGCCAACTGCTCCCCGAACCATGCCTGATAGGCGCGAATCTCCGCCTGCCGCGCGACCTCGTCCGGGGGGCCTTCCGCCACCTCGCCCGCATCGCCCGCCGGATAGCCCGCCAGCGCGTCGAGCAGCATCCGTGGCACCCCGAACGTATCGGCGATCCGCTGCAAGGAGTGGACGTTTGGAACCACCTGCCCGCGTCGCCAGCGCGAGATCTGCGCGTCCCCGACGCCGACAGCACGGGCCAATTCGGCCTGCGAGAAGCGCCGACTCGTCATCGTGCTATTGAGCCAGAGGGTGAAGTGGTTGGGTAGTTGCTCGTCATCCGCCATCATATACCTCGGCGGCAGCTTACACGAAAGCAAGAGTTCTTGCAAGAAGGTGTAAGGCGACGCCCCGATCCGCACGGCGGATCGGGGCGCGACTGTCTGTGTCGGTGCGGCGGGTTAGTAGCGGACGATCGCCCCGGTGTTGGCGTCTTCCGAGCCCTCGATCGGCGAGCGCTGCCAGTTCAGCGCGGCGATGTCGTCGCGCAGGCCGCTGAGCATGTAGCGGAGTTCGCTCGCCATCGCGCAGAACTGGAAGCCCTCCGCGATCCGCTGGTTCACGCCCTCCGCGCCGGAAGTGTGGATACCGGGCGCGACGCCGTGCTTCACGCAGGTCTCGCGGACATGCTTGATCGCCGCGACGAGCTCCGGCTTGTCGCTCTCCAGTGGCACGCCGAGGCCGAGGCCCATCGAGGCGGCCATGTCGTTCGGGCCGATGAAGCAGGCGTCCACACCGGGAGTGCTGAGGATCGCGTCGGCGTTCCCGACGCCTTCCTTGTGCTCGATCATCAGCACTAGCAGGATCTCGCGGTTCGCGTTCTGATAGTACTCGCCTCCGGTCGTGTTGAAGCTGAGGTAGTGGCGACCGCCGCCGACGCCGCGCTCCCCTTCCGGGTAGTAGCGCGTGGAGCGTACCGCCTGCTCCGCCTCTTCCCGTGTCCGCACGTTCGGCACGACGATCCCCCAGGCGCCGGAGTCGAGGGCGCGCTTGAAGTGTTCCGGGGTGTTGTAGGGGATGCGGACCATCGGCGCGACCGGCGAACCAGTCATCGCGGTGAACATGTGCGTCAGGGTGCGCGAGTCGGCGGCGTTATGCTCGGCGTCCACGACCAGCCAGTCGAGGCCGAGCGCACCGACGTACTCCGCCGACTCCGGCGTCGGCAACGAGAGCCAGGTCCCGATCGACGGCTCGCCCGCCTTCAGGCGTCGCTTCACATGATTAATACGCATGGTATTGTACCCCTTCCATATCGCTCGACATGCTGTTTCGGACCATCCTGCCCGCATTGTACGCTATTTCCATGCGCGGGATCGGATGGGCGAACAGACCAAATGCGGAGCGTTCATGACGAAACTTCAGTTGCATCAGCAGTATCGACTATGCTGAGAATAGGCTGTAGCTGGTATCAACGGGATGGCGATCATCGCTCAGCGCGGAATCGTTGACTCTGCCGCCAGCCGATCGGCCTCCTCCAGCCAGGTGCGCGTCGTGCCGAGGGCGAGGTAGGGGGCACCTTTGAGGTCGGCGGGGGTCCGCGCGCCGACGAGGAACATGGCAGTCTGTAGCTCGTCCACGAAGTCGGCGAGCCACTCGGTGGTCGCCGCCTCGCCGAGCAGGGCGCGTTCGAGGAGGGGCCGCGCGAGGCCGACGAGATCCGCGCCGAGCGCCAGCGCCTTGGCGGCGTCGAGCCCGCTGCGGACACCGCCGGTGGCGACGATCGGCAGCCCGGCCCGGCGCGTCATGCGGATCGCGGCGAGGGTCGGCACGCCCCAGTCGGCGAAGAGTCTCCCGCGCGCGGCCAGGCGATCGTCGCCCGCATCGGCGGCGCGTCCCGCCTCCACCGCCGCGAAACTGGTGCCGCCCGCCCCGCCGATCTCCAGCGCCGCGACCCCCGCCCCGGCCAGCGCGACAGCGGCGCGGGCGGTCATCCCCGCCCCGGTCTCCTTGGCTACGACCGGCAGATCGAGCGCGGCGACGAGCGCACGGATCGCGGCGAGCCCGCCGCGCGCGTTGGTGTCCCCCTCCGCCTGCACCGCTTCTTGCAAGAAATTGAGGTGGATCGCCAGCGCGCCCGCCCCGATCGCGTCGATGGCGCGGCGCACGTCCCCCACCTCCCAGGGGGCGACCGCGCCCTGGGGCAGGAGTTGCGGCAAACCGACGTTGGCGATCAGGAAGGCGTCGGGCGCGGCCTCGCGCGCGATGGCGTAGGTGCCGATCAGGGCGGGGTTGGCGAGCATGGCGCGCTGGCTCCCCAGCCCCATCGGGATGTCGAAGCGCGCCGCGACCCGCGCCAGGATGCGATTGACCTCCGTGGCGCGCGGGTGGCCGCCGGTCATCCCGGCGATGGCGATTGGCAGGGCGAAGCGCCGCCCGAGATAGGGTGTGCGCAGATCGAGCTCGGCCAGATCGATCTCCGGCAGGGGATTGTGCAGCAGGACGATCTCGCCCCACCGCGCCGTCACCACCACCTCGGACTCGGCGCGCGCCGCCACCGTCAGATGCTCCGCTTTGCGGCGCGAGGTCGCCTCGTCTACCATCGGTGCCTCCTGAAGCAGGTATATCCGTTGCTGATTGTTGGCCCAAGGGATGGTATCAGCGCAAGACCGGCGTGATGCACCGCGCGGCTCTCTGAATTAGACCATGCCAGGACACAGTTGCCCATAATTCGTGAATGCAGTGATGGCGCAAGTGACGGGATTCAATGCGTACGCGTGATACGTTCCCATCGATTGGCAGGATTACCGCAGTTCGGCTGTACGCTCGGTATTTTGCTACACCGCACGGAGAACCGGTTCCGACACCCCGACAGCGACCTGCGCGGTCTAGGGCGTCGCTTCCAGCGCCGTCTCGCGGGTAACAACGTGACGTCGTGGCTGCTCGCGACCGGCGAGGATTGCCGGTGGCCGATGACCGTGGGCGGGCGACCGGGCCTGCCGACCCGTCTCGCGCATCGGTACTTGGACCGGGTGTTGGCGCGGCTGGTCGACGACGCGACGGTCGCGCAGGCGTTCTTCGCGGTGCTGGGCCGGGTGCTCGTGGGCGCGGGCAAGGCGTGGATACGCCGCCGACACGACACGGTCGCGCCTACCCCCGCTCGACCGACCACGGTCGGGTCATGATCGCCCGCAGGCCGTCGTCGTCCAGTTCGATGCCGAGACCCGGCCCGTCGGGCACCGCCACGCAGCCGTCGTCGCCGAGCACGAACGGCTCCTTGAGGTAGCCCTTGCCGATCAGCGTGCGCCCGCCCGCGCGCCAGTCGTTGACCTCGTTGTGCTCCTGCACCAGGAAGTTCGGCAGGGCGGCGTCCAGTTGGAGCGAGGCGGCGAGGGCGAGCGGGCTGAGCGGGCAGTGCGGCGCGACCGTGGCGTAGGCCGCCTCGGCGATCGCCGCGATCTTCTGGCACTCGGTGATGCCCCCCGCGTGGGCGAGGTCGGGCTGCACGACCGCCAGCAGCCCGCGACTGAGCGCATCGAAGAAGGCCCACTTGCCCATCCAGCGCTCCCCGGCGGCGATGGCCGCGTCGGTGCCGCGCACGATCTGCTCCAGCACATCGACGCGCTCGATCGGCATCGGTTCCTCGATGAAGAGCGGGCGGTGCGGCGTCAGCGCCGCGATCAGCTGCCGCGCCACGCTCGGGTGCGGGTTGTGGATATCGACGGCCACGTCGGTCTCCGGCCCCGCCGCCGCGCGCACGGCGGCGAAGATCGCGGCGTACTGATCAACCCGCGTCGCGGCCTCCAAGCCTTCCCCGGGGCTGAAATGGACCTTCAGGCAGCGGAAGCCCCAGTCGCGGACGAGGGTCCGTGCGGACGCAGCCCAGGCGTCCGGGTCGTCGCGGTCGCTCGCAAGACCGTCCGGGCGTCCCGCGCGATACGGCAGGCCGGGCTCGACGCAGTGTGGCGGCTCGGGGCCGACCGCGCGGTACAGGCGGATGCGCTCGCGACAGGCACCGCCGAGGAGCTGGTAGACCGGCAGCCCGGCGACCTTCCCGGCGATGTCCCAGAGGGCCATATCGATCCCGCTGATCGCGCTGAGGGTGACCGGGCCGCCCTTGTAGCCGTTACCGCCCGCGTACATGGTCGCCCAGAGCGCCTGGCGGCGCAGCGGGTCCCGCCCGAGCAGGGCCGGCTCGAGCCGGCGGACCTCCGCGATGACGCTGTCGCCGTGGTTCTCCAGGAAGGGTTCGCCGAGGCCGGTCACGCCCGCATCGGTGTGGACGCGCAGCCAGACCCAGCTCGGCGGCACTTTCAGGATCTCCAGTCGGGTGATGCGCATGGCGACTCCTTCGGGGCCGGATGAACGATAGCGCGCCACATGGCGGCGCGTCAGATGCGCACGTATTGCCCAGCGCCGAGGTTGCGGACCAGCCCCTTCAGTTCGAGGATCATCAGTTGCCCGCCCAATTCGGCGATCGCGATACCACTGCCGTGTCCCAGATCGTTGATATGCGTCGGGCCGTCGCCGAGCAGGCTGAGGATGGCGCGTTCCCCCTCGTTCTCCGGTAAGGCGCGCTGCGTCGCCGTCTGCGCCTCGCGCCGCTCGAGGTTCAATTCGTTCAAGATGTCCTCGACGCAAGTAACCGGGCGCGCCCCTTCCTTGATCAGCTCGTTCGGCCCGACACTGTGCGGGCTGAGGATGCTCCCCGGCACCGCGTAGACGTCGCGCCCCTGCTCGGCGGCGAAGTCGGTGGTGATCAGCGCGCCGCTCCGTGCGGGCGATTCGGTGACGAGGACGCCGAGTGAGAAGCCGGAGATCAGGCGGTTGCGCGCGGGGAAGTTCGGCGCGTCGGGCGGCGTGCCGAGGTGATATTCCGCGATCAGCGCGCCTTGCCCACCGTCCGCGATTCGCGCGGCCAGGGCGCGGTGCTCCGCCGGGTAGACCACGTCCACCCCGCAGCCGAGGAAGGCGATCGTCCGCCCCCCGGCGCGCAGGGCCGCCTCGTGCGCGTAGGCGTCGATCCCCTTCGCGAGGCCGCTGACGATCGTCAGTCCCGCCGTGGCGAGTTCCCCGGCGAGGCGCGTCGTCACCTCCCGCCCGTAGGCGGTGGCGCGGCGCGTCCCGACGATCCCGAGCGCCAGTTCGTCGGCGTCGGTCAAGGAGCCGCGCACGTAGAGGACGGGCGGCGGGGCGGCGATCTGGCGCAGCCGCGCGGGGTAGGCGGGGTCGTCCCAGGTCAGCAGCGTCACCCCGGCGCGATCGACACGGGTAAGTTCGTGGTCGAGATCCCAGGTGTGCTTCGTCGCCGCGATGTTGGTGCGCAACGCCTCGCCGAAACCGGCGCGCTCCAACTCGCGCGGCGCGGCGTCCCAGGCGCGCGCGAGATCGCCGAAATGCTCGAGCAGCCGCGTCACGCGCGACGGCCCGATCCCTTTGGTCAGGTGAAAGCCGAGCCAGGGGCGGCGGGGGTCCGACACTGCTACCTCACAGCGCTGCTGTCACCGGGCGTCGCACGAGCGGGCACGCCGAGCGGTTATACGCGCTGCTGCGGATGTTCGTCAACTGTCGCGCGCGGATTGTCTGCCAGCGCCGCCGCGCGGATGCCATCGAGCGCGGCGGGATCGATCAGGCCATGCTCGGCGGCATGGGCAGCGAGGGCGGTTGTATCGTCGTCGAGGAGGAGGGGCACCTCCTGCTTACTCAGTTCGATCGCCAGCGCCGCGATCTCTCCGGCCCGCCCGGTCGTATGGACGTGGCGGATATAGATCGCCTTGATCCGGCCAGGATGGGATTGCACCACCTCGCGGTAGATCTCCGGGTCGCGCTCGCCGCTGTCGCCGATCAGCACGAAGGGCAGGGCGGGATAGCGGTTCAGCACGAGGCGGATCCGATCGAGCTTGCGCTTCGGCAAGGTCGCGCCGGAGAGTCGTGCCCGCCCGCGCCCCCACGCTTGCAGGAGGAGCGGTCCCGCCGGGAGACCGTGGAAGTCCATGAACTCGTCGAGGAGGTCGTAGAGATTCCAGGGGCTATTGGAGATATAAAAGATCGGATTCGGCCCGGCCCCCTGCGCGCCCGCGCGCAGCGCGTGATAGAAGGCCGCGACGCCAGGGAAGGGGACGCGCGTCTGGGCGCTGTTGAGCAGCACGATGCGCGCCATCGTCAGGAGGTCGGTCACGCCGGTGCGGACCACCGTGTCATCGATATCGCTGATCACGCCGAACGCCGCCCTGGGCGACGGGATCAATACTTGACCGGTCGCGCGCACCGTCCCCTGACCGGGGACGCGCGGCGCGAGGAGTTCGAGTTCGATCTCGTGCCAGTCCCGCTCGACCGGCAGTGCGAGCGTGGGATTGAAGCGGAAGGCGAAGTAGCCCTCGTAATCGGTGATCGTCTCCAGGGTCTGGTCGGCGATCGTGGCCCGAATCTGGGCGTTGGCGATCTCGTCGCTGTCGAAGCGGCGATACATGTCGCGCAGGCTCCGCAGGCCGGAGGTGGCGACCGCCCGCCGACTGATCCCCTTATCCTCTAATACCCGCCCGCGCAACAGCAGATTATCGGCGGTACCGAAGCCGCGATAGGGGAGGATCTGGAGCGGGGCGACGCGACCAAAGAGCCACTTCAGCCCCAGGCGGCGCGCTCGCGCCCGCCGGAAGGCCGCGACGGTGTCCGAGATCAGTTGTCGCCACCAGCTCCACCACGCGCGCATGCCGCTCCTTACCCTGCCGTGTGGCGTAGGGCAAAACCGGTGCCAGCGATCTGCTCGGGGCGACTCAAAGGTGCTTCGCCGCGCAGAGCGCCTCGATCGGGCGACCGATCAACGCCTCCATCTTCGCCATGATCTCGCGGCTCTTCGGCTCGATGCCGGTGAGCAGCGCATAGCGGTCCGGGGCAAGCAGCCCCTGGTAACGTTCCAGGACCGAGGCGAGGCGTTCGGCCAGGAAGACCGTCCTGTCCCCGTGCGTGAGGGCATCGGCGATGGTGACGGCGCGCTCCTCCCAGGTGCGCGGGCGATAGTCGGCGCGCGGCCAGCCGACCAGGGTCGCCTCATCCGGGGTCAGCCCCGAGAAGCCGTGGCGAAGGCAGACTCGTGCCAATCCCGGCTCGCCCCGCGCGGTCAGGAGGCGATGGCCCGCCGTCAGGTGGCCGATGCTGTCATGCGTCTCGCTCCGCCCGATGTCGTGGAGCAGTCCGGCGATGCGTGCCGTGCTCGGCGAGACGTCCGCCCCGGCGTCGTGCAGCGCCTCGGCGATGATCCCGGCGCTGCGCGCGACCGCCACCGAATGCGCCCCCCACCCTGCGTCGAGCGCCACATGACTCGCCAGGAGCGCCCGCGCCTCCGCTTCGGTCAGCAATCCCGGCTCCTTCCCGCCAGAGCGGCTCTGTCTCCCGTACCAGTGGTGTCTTCCCGCAACCCTGGTGGAACGGTTCGGCGCGTGCAATGGTCGCGCGCTCAATCGGCAGCCTGTTTCGCCCCAGGCGTGGGGAGTGGGGCCACTTCCACCGCCGCCTGGCCCGGCTGGCCCCGTACAGCGATGACCACGACGGTGGTGCCGATCGGTATGGTCTGGTTGTACGCCGAGGTGGCGACCAGGGTGAGCGGTGGGTCTATGAAGCGCGGCGCGACCGCCCCTCGCCCCCCCGGCTCGATGGCGATCGTCACCGCCGCGAGGGTGCCGATGAGATCGTCCAGTTCGGTGCCACGCGCGGCGCTGCGGCGCGCGCTGACGGCCAATCCCCCGAAGAGCGCGGCACCGAGCAGCGCGAAGATCAGCGCAGCGGCGAGACCACGCTCGCCGCCAAGCGTGAAGAGGCGCAGGGTCAGGATACCGCCGCCGCCGAAACAGGTCAGCGCGGCCAGGGCCAGGGCCACGGCCAGCGAGGGCGTTGGCCCTGCGGGCGGGGCCTGACGGAAGGCGCTGAAGAGCGTCCCGGTCCCGCCAAGGGTGAGGGCGATCAGGTAGATGGGCAGCCCATCACCGATCAGCGCTGCCACCTGTCACCTCCCTCATCCGATCATCGCGCGGCCCCCCGCGACCGTAGAACGCGAGCGCGGACGGTTTGTTTCTTCACGTACGGTTGGTCGGTCGTGTGGCGAACGATAGCGGCGGCGATCAATCTGCCGATCCGGCGCTCGCCTGTTTGGAGTGCTGACATGTAGGTGTATCCACCGCCGCACAATACGCTGTCCGCATGGCCCGGTGCGGTCGCGATCTGCGGCGCACACGGCGTGCGACTCGTGCCCGCCCGCCCGGTGCGCGACACAGTCCCGCTAATGATACCGCGCCGGAAGCCCGGGTGGCGGTACTGTTGGCTGGCCGCGAGGGCGGTATCGGCCTTGACACCGGCAGCGACACGGCCTATCATTCCCAAAAATAACGGACGACCGTTATTTTTGGGAATTTGGGAGGACGATGAGTCCGAAGCGCACCGCTGATTTCAAGGCCGATCGCCGCGAGGCGATCCTCGATGTCGCACAGCGCCTTTTCGTGGCGCACGGCTACGATCGCACCACCCTGCGCGAGATCGCCCGCGAGGCCGGGCTCTCCACCGGGGCGATCTACGTCTACTTCCAGACCAAGGCCGAAATCCTCGAAGCGGTCTGCCGCGTCGAGTGGGCCGCCGAGCAGGAGGCGGTTCGCGGCAGCCTCGCCGCGCACACCGCGAACGGGCGTGGTGCGCGCATTGAGGGGGCGCTGCTCACCAGTCTCGCCCGCCACGCCGATCTCCCCGATGAGGAGGTGCGCCAGCGCGAGCGAGCGCGTGTGCTGATGATCTACGAGGCGACGCGCGAGCCCGCCTTCGCCGCCAGCGTCGAGGCGCTCCTCACCGAGAGTCGCGCCTTCGTGCGGACGATCCTCCGCGAGGAACAGGCGTCGGGCTTCGTCCGCGCCGATGTCGATCTCGATGCGCTGGTGGAGATCCTGATCGCCCTCTCGTTCGGCCTGGAGGTGAACGAGTTGCTCGGTGGGCGGCGGCTGGACTGGCGCACGATCATCCGCACCCTGGCCGATACCCTCGCGCGGGGGCTCGCGCAGGAGGCCGTGCCTGCGGCCACCGCGCCACACACAGGGGCCATCACCCGCTAACCGCGAACCGTCAATGCCGCGCGGCGAAGTCCCGCGCGAACGATGTATGTGCCGAGGAGGTCAGATGTTTGGTGCCTGGGGTCGGTTCGTCTATCGCGCCCGCTGGGCGGTATTGGTCGTCTCGCTGTTGCTCGTCATCTCGTCGGTGGTGGGGATCCTCCGTCTCAGTACGAGCTTGCCCAGCAGCTATCGGGGCGATGAGCAGGCCGAGTCGAGTCGCGCGGTCGATCTGCGGAACGCCGAGTTGCCGACCGATACGGGCGGCAGCTTCACGCTGATCTTCAGCGCCAGGGATGCCACGCTCAAGGCGAGCGATCCGGCCTTCGCGGCGGCGACCGAGGCGGCGCTCCAACCGTTGCGCGCCGACCCGCGCGTCGCCGTGATCGTGCAGAATCCGGCCTTCGTCTCGACCGACGGGCGGCGTAGCTTCGTGACCGTCCGTACGGTCGACGGCGCCGGGCGGGCCGGGAAGTATTATCAGGAATTGCGCGGGGAGGTCCGCTCCGATCGCCTCGATATCGTCGCCACCGGCAATCTGCCGATCAACGCCGACTTCACGGCCACCACCGAGCACGATTTGCAACGGGCTGAGTTCGTCGGCCTGCCGATCGCCCTGGTGATCCTGCTGCTCGTCTTCGGGGCGATCCTCCTGCGGACCCTGCGGCGTACTTCCCTGCGCGGCGCAGGGTTCGCGATCCTCCTGACCTTCGGCACCCTGATCATCGCCCTGATCCCGCTGCTCGTCGGGGCGTTCGGTATCCTGGGTGGCCTCGCCGGGATCTACGCGCTGGCGCACCGCCGCGAGATGTCGATCTACTCGCTGAACATCGCCTCGATGATCGGCCTCGGGCTGGCGATCGACTACTCGCTCTTCATCATCAGCCGCTTTCTGGAAGAGGTCGTGCGCCGCCCGGTCGGCGCGGCGATCGAGCGGACGATCGCGACGACCGGGCGCTCGATCGCCTTCTCCGGCCTGACCGTGGCGATCGGCGTGGCGGGCCTCCTCTTCTATCATTCGCAGATGCTAGTCGCGATCGGCCTGAGCGGTATCCTGGTCGTCACCACGGCGGTCTTCTACGGCCTCACCTTCCTGCCGGCCCTGCTGTCGATCGGCAGCACGGTGATCGAGCGCCGCGCCCCCCAGTGGCTGGCCCCGGTCGCTACGGATGCCGCGCCGCAGGCGACCGGAGGCTTCTGGCATCGACTGGCGACCGGCGTGATGGCGCGACCCTGGTTCGTCCTGCTCCCGGCGCTCGCGTTTCTGCTCCTCCTGGGCAGCCCGATCGTCCGTTTGCAACTCGGCGCGGCGGACATCAGCGTCCTCCCCGAGCATGTAGAGTCGCGCCAGGGGTACGAACTGCTCGTCAACGACTTCCCTGGCAACAACAACACGAGCATCCCCGTCGTCGTGCATTACGCCGATGGACAGCCGCTGAGCGCCGCGCGGATCGGCCAGCTCTACGACTACGCCGCCTGGCTGCGCGGCCTGCCGAACGTCGCGCAGGTGCAGGCGGTCGTCGCGCCCACCGGGCCGGATGGGCAAGCCCTCCCGAAGGAACAGGCGGTGGCGCTGCTGAGCGCCCCGCGCGAGTCGCTGCCTGCGGCGTTGCAGGCCGGGCTGCGTCAGACGGTTGGCGCGCACATTGTCGTCCTCACCGTGCAAACCACCGGCACGGTCGATAGCGCCGCCGCGCGCGACCTCGTTCGTGCGATCCGCGCCGGGGGTGGTCCGGCGACCGGTGGCGAAACATTGGTCGGCGGGCAGACGGCGATCACCCTCGATACGGTCGCGTCGCTGCTGGCCGACACACGCGTGGCGGTGCTGTTCGTGATCCTCGCCACCTTGGTCGTCCTCTTCCTGCTCCTCGGCTCGGTTGTCCTGCCGGTCAAGGCGGTGATCGTGAACCTCCTCTCGATCAGCGCCTCCTACGGCGCGCTCGTCTTCATCTTCCAGGAGGGACATCTCAGCCGCATCCTGGGCTTCAGCCCGGCCCCGATCGAGCCGATCGTGCCGGTGATCATGTTCTGCATCATCTTCGGCCTCTCGATGGACTACGAGGTCTTGCTCCTGAGCCGAATGAAAGAGGAATACGATCGTCTCGGTGACAATCGTGCGGCGGTGGCGATGGGCCTGGAGCAGACGGGGCAGTTGATCACCGGGGCGGCGGCGATCATGGTGGCGGTCTTCTCCGCCTTCGCCCTCGCCGAGATCGTGATCATCAAGTCGATCGGCCTCGGCATGGCGCTGGCCGTCGCCTCCGACGCCTTGATCGTCCGCTCGCTGATCGTCCCGGCGGTGATGCGCCTGCTCGGTGACTGGAACTGGTGGGCACCCGCCCCGCTCGCGCGCCTCTACAACCGCCTCGGCCTCGCCGAGCGGAGCGGTGATGACCCCGCCCACACGGAGCACACCGATACGGCGGGCGTGGCCCCGCAGCGCACGCCGGAGGTGGCGGATTAGCGAAGTGGCCGGCGGTCAGTCGTCAATAGGGGGCGTTGCTCTCGCTGTGGGTGCGCGGCTTGCCGCCGAGGACTTGCGGCGGCGATGGTGGGCGACAACGATACGCCCGCCGCACGACCACACGACACAAGCTGAGCAGGCGAAGGGCAGTCACGAGCGCCGGGGTCGTGACATGCGGCGTCGCCGGGCGCTTTCGGAGCGCACGCTGGAAGGATAGGGGCGGGACCGTGGCTACCCGGTTCGGCGCGGGGATGAGCCGAGCCGGGGGGAGCCTAGACCATCCTCACGCCGCTAGGAGGTGCCCTCGATTCTGTATAATGCGCTGCGGTAAGGATGTGGACCCTACCAAGTTATGTGCAGGAAGGAACCGGTGATTGTCCTTGCAGCGCCCGTTTCGTCACTGGCCGTGGCGGCCCCCGCGCGGCATGACTCTCGGGAGTGTACCGTTCCTCCTGACCGCCTTGTTCCTGCAGGTCGCGTCCCGCGACCTGCTCCTGCCGGGCCTCTACGGCGACGAGGTCATCCAGATTGCCCCGGCGCTCCTCCAGGCCTTCGGGGCGCGGGCCAGCGGGGTCCATAACGGCCTCCCGGGCTCCGGTATCCCGCTCCTGCCGCGACGCGACGCATTCCCCCTGATGACCATCGAGTATCTGGGGTCGCTGAAGACCTTGCTGTTCATCCCGATCGCGCGGCTCTTCGGTTCTTCGACCGCGGTCATTCGCCTCTTCACGCTGGCGATCGCCGCGTGCGCCGTGTTCGCGACGTATCGGTTCGCGGCGCGCGCGTTCTCCCCGGGTACGGCGCTCGTCGCCACACTCCTCCTCGCGCTCGACCAGAGTTTCATCCTGCGTACCAAGGTTGATTGGGGTCCGAATGCCCTGGCCCTCGCCTGCAAGATGATCGCGCTCGTCGCGTTCGTGCGATGGTGGCAGTCCCGGCACGCCGCGCTCCTCGCGGTCGTCGGCGTCGTACTCGGGCTCGGGCTCTACAACAAGACCGATTTCGCCTGGGTGCTCCTCGCGCTCGCCGTGGCGACGATATTCGTCTATCCCCGCGAGTTGCGCCGGGCCTTGACGCCGGGTAACGTCGCGGCGGGGCTCGGGGGGTTCGTGGTCGGTGCGATACCCTTCATCATCTACAACCTGCGCGACCCGCTCGCCTCCTTCCGCCGGGGCAACCCGGTTGGTGTGCGCTGGTACGACCCGGACATCCTTCGGGCGGCCCTCGGGCAGCGTAGCCAGCTACTGATCGATCTGCTGAGTGGCCGTTCGATGGACGGGCAGATCGGCCTCCCTGCGGCGGCGGTGCAGCCCTTCCCCTTCGGCACGCCGTTCGCTGGCGTCTTCGCGGTCGCCCTCCTCGCCGCACTCGTGGTTGCCCTGCTGCCGCAGCGCCGGGCCTCCCCGTCAAGCTTCGTGCGCGGGGTGCGCTGGCTGCTGATCTGGATGGGCGTCTTCTTCGCCTGCTGCGTCGCGACGCCAGGTGCCTCCGGCCACCACCACGTCCTGAATATCTACCCGTTCCCGCACATCCTCGTCGGCATCATGCTCGCGGATGGTGCGGCGGCGATCGACCGGCGAGGGGGCTGGCACCTGCCCTTCGCCTCATGTGGTGCAGGGATAATCCTCCTGATACTCGTCGCCAGCAACCTCGCGCTGCTCGACGACACCTCCCGCACCCTCCAGCGGACCGGTGGCACGGGGCGCTGGTCGGACGCGATCTACAACATCGCCGATGATCTGCGGCAGCGCCCTGCCGACGTGCCGGTCTACGTGATGGATTGGTCGATCCAATGGCGGCTATCGACGCTGTTAGAGGGCCGGGTGGCGGGTATCGAGGAGCCGTGGGTAGGGCTGATCACCCCCGCCACAGCGCCGGGAACGGCGGCACGGCTGCTGGCGAACCCCCGCGCGGAGTATATTGTTGCCTTGCCGGGAACGGTCGCCTTCCCGACGGCATGGCAGACGATGCAGGGGGACGCGACTCAGCGCGGCTATCGTCTGGAGATCCTGCGGACGTATCGGCAGCGGGACGGCGTGCCAACGTTGCAGCGGTGCCGCTTCGTGCCGGCCACGGCGACACCAGGTGACGGATTGCTCGCGGCGGGCGATCCCGGAAGGTGACGCGGATGCCCTCCGCCGCCCACCAGCCCACTTCGCTCACTGACCCTACTTCGTCTTCAGGTACGCCAACGCCGCCGCGAGTTGGGGGTCGTTACCGGAGGAGATGTCCGCCGGGACCATCGCCACGACTTGGTTCGGCGTGACCCCGATCTCGTTGATCTCCTCGCTGTCCGGGCCGAGGACGCGCTGCACGGTGATCTCGAGCGCGCTCCCGTCCGCCAGCTCGAAGACCTGCGCGCTGCCGAGCGCCCCCGCGCTCTTGGTGCCGATCAGGTAGCCGCCGCGATCCTTGGCGAAGGCGGCGGTGATGTCGGCAGACGAGGCCGAGGTGCCGTTGCTGAGGACGACCCAGGGGAGGCCGAGGAGCGGCACCTCCGGGTCGGGGTTCTCCTCCGTGCGCTTGCCATCGGCGTCGATGGTGATCGCGTGCGGCCCCTGGTGGCTGAAGTGGCTGAGGATGTGAGCCAGGGCGTCGGTCGAGCCGCCGCCATTCTGGCGCACGTCGAAGACGAGCGATGTGATCCCCCGGGCTTGCAGCGTGGTCAGGGCCTTGTCGAACTCCTGGTCGGCGGTGATGCTGAACGCGCGCAGCTTGATGTAGCCGACCCCGCCCTCCAGCACGCGCGAGGAAATCACCGGCAACGCATACTCCGCGACGCTGACCGAGACGTTGAGCGTCTGCCCGGTGGCGGGGCGACTCACGCGCATGGTCGCCTGCGTGCCGACCGCCCCGGTCAGTAGATCGTACAGCCCCTGATTGCCGCTGCCTACCTTCGCATCGCGCCCGTTGACCTGCTCGATGACATCGCCCGCGCGCAGGCCCGCCCGTGCCGCCGGGGTGTCGGGGTAGACCTCGTAGAGATAGAAGCTCTGGCTCGGGTCGTCGGTCGCCAGGTCGAAGCCGGGGCCGATGTCCTTGTTATCCCCGGACAGTTCGAGCTGGAAGCGCCGCCAGAGCTTCGGATCGAGGTAGGCGACGTGGTTGTCGTTCAAGCTACGCGCCATACCATCCAGCGCCACGCGCGCCAGCAGGCTGGTGTCGATCGCCCGGCCATACTTCTGCACCAGGGTGTTGTAGCGCGCCGCGTAGACCTGCCAGTCGGCGTCGCGGTCGCCGGTCAGCGCCAGCGTTGGCACGTCGGCGGCGGGCAACCCGGCCTGCTTGAAGATATCCCACGCGCCGTTCAGCAACACCTTGTGGTCGAGCCCATTGTTGCGATCGACATACTTGAGGAGGATGCAGCGGTACGCCTGCTCGATCGTGGCGAGCGTCGCCGCGCTCTCCGTCAACGGCGGCTGCTCGAGATCGGCGTCGCGGCAGGGTTCGTCCGCTGTCGGCATGAAGGGCTCGCGCGTCGCGGTCGGCGTGCCGCGCCCACCGATCGGGGTTGCGGTGCCGCGACCGGGCGTGGCGGCGGCGCGGGTCGGGGTGGCGTTCGCCGCCGGGGTCGCCGCGCGGGTGGGGGTCGCGCTGGCGCGGGGGGTGACACTTGGGGCGGCTGTCGCTGTGACGCTCGCGCCGCGCGTCGGCGATGTCGCCGCGGTTGCTGCCACGGGCGCGGTCGGCGTATTCACCGTCGCGATGGTCGTGGTCGTCGCCGTCGCTGCGATCGTCGCGGTTGGCTCCTCGATCGGGGTGCCGGGGAGGGTACAGGCCGCCAGGGCCAGGAGAAGGCCGAGGCAGAGGATGGTCAGGACGAGCGTCGCACGCCCGCGTCGTCGCCGGGGCGACTGCTCAATTCGTTCCACACGTTCCTCTTTCGCTGGCGATGGTTCGCGGTGTTGTCCGGGAGCGGGAGGGTAACGCCGAAGGGCTCCACCTATGGCCTTAACGTGCGCCGGTAGTGGACTGTTCCGCTCCGCGCGGCCCGGCGGCGTTCGGCGGGTGCGCGCAGGGCGACGAGCGGGAAGAAGCGCGCGGCGCCGAGTTGCCGTCGCCAGCGCCAGGGCTGCACGATCAGGCGGAAGAGCCATTCGAGCCCGGCGCGCCGGATCGGTCGTGGCGCGCGACGCACCCGCCCGGCCAGAAAGTCGAGGGTTCCCCCTACACCGAGCGCTACGCCGACATCGAGTTGCGAGAGATTACGCGCCAGCCACCCTTCCTGGCGCGGGGCACCGAAGGCGACGAGGAGGAGATCGACCCGCCCGGCGGCGGCGATCGCGTCGCGCGTCGCCGGATCGTGCGTCTCGTCCGCGCGCCCCGCGTCGGTGCCGACGATCCGCAGTGCGGGCCAGCGGGCCTTGCTATGTATTGCGGCCTCCTCCGCCACGCCGGGCGTGCCGCCGAGGAGGAAGACCCGCCAGCCGCGCGTTGCGGCCTCCGCCAGCAGGCGGGTCGTGAGGTCGCTGCCGCGCACCTGGGCGCGGAAGGGTTGGCCCCAGAGGCGCGCGGCTAACAGCAGGCCGCCGCCATCGGGGATCGCGAGGTCGGCGCGCGCGAGGGCGTGCCGCAGGGCGCGATCAGCGCGCGCGGCCATCACAATCTCCGGGTTCGGCGTGACGACGCTGCGCCGACCGTCGGCGACGAAGGCGACGCAACGCGCGACCGCCTCGTCCTCGGTCACATCGTCGACCCGGACGTCGAGGATCCGCCGACTCGCGGGGAGCGCCACGTTAGTTGGCCCAGATGCGCGTCCAGGCCATCGGTGGGATCGCGGCGGTGATCAGCACCAGGGCGACGATCAGCCCGATCGTGAAGGTGCGGTGTCGCGCGACCGGCGAATCGAGGCGCTTCGCCCGCACATTGACGATGTGGATGATCGCCAGCGCGACGAGCATCACCAGCGGATGGATGTAGGCGATGAAGGTGGTCTGCCCTTTCCACGCCTGGGTGGCACCGTAGAGGAGCAGACCGAGGACGACCTGGATGTCGATCGCGCTCGTCGTCAGCAGGCCGAGCGTCCGGTCGGCACGGGTCCACGGCCCGCCACGCGCCCAGCCGATGATCCCCCGGACCAGCGCCACCACCACCACGAGCAGCACGACCCAGCGCCACAGGCTATGCAACCCGAGCAATATTTGCATCCCTGCAAGTCCCTTCAACTCTTGTGGTGCGTCACTCGCGCCCACGCTCGATGATACTCTACCATAGCGCCCATTATTGACGGGGCGGGGCAGCAGCGCCACCCCGTCATTGTTCAGATGCCGCGCGGTCGCGCAGCCGGGCGTGTCGGCGCGTGGCAGCCCGATGTTCAACCCCTCTCTTTGTCGCCGTGCGATCGGGATGTTACGCGGCCATCCTGGCACAAAAGAGGAGGCGGGGTGACCTATCCTGGTCGCCCCGCCTCCATCCGTTATCTATACCATGCTGTTGCTTAATAAAACTCCTGCGGTCGGACCGTCATCGCCCCCGCCTCCAGATCGACCGCGAGGATCACGCCATCGATCGCGGGGAGGAGGACTTCGCCAGCGGGGCCGCGTACCACGTAGACGTCGTTCGCGCCCGTCTCGATGATCTCCGAGAGGCGTCCGAGGAGCGTGCCACCTTCATCGGAAACGTCGAGGCCGAGGAGCTGGTAGTGGTAATACTCGTTTTCCGGGAGGGGGGGCAGCGCGGTCAGGTCGGCCCAGACGCGCTCACCGCGCCATGCGGCGGCCTCTTCCGGGTTGGTGAGCACGGTCAGGCGCAGGATCGCCTCTTTCCCGTTCGCGATGAGATGGAGGCGGCGGACCCGATATGGCTCTTGATCCTCGCCGATGTAGACGGTTCGCAGCGCGCGCAGCGCATCGGGCTGGCTCGCCACGATCGCCATCCGCACCTCGCCGCGCGTGCCGTGCGGGGTGGCGATCCGCCCGATCACGAGGCGCTCGGGGGCGGGGCCGCGCTCGGCGATGATCGGCGGGGGCGGCGCGACCTGCCGCTCGCGACGACGCCGCGCCGTGAGCGGGCCCACGGGCGCGGCGTCAACGGGGGCTGGCGTTGTCGCCACATCGTCCGCACTACGCTCGCTCACTACCCCTCGATCTCCAGATTCACGCGCAACCCCTGGCGGGCGGCGACGATACCGGTCAGCGTCCGCATCGACTTGGCGATGCGCCCGCCCTTGCCGATGACCCGACCGAGTTCGTCTTCCGCGACGCGGAGGTGCAGACTGACGGCGGGGCCGCGCTTATTGCTATCGACGTGGACCTCTTCCGGTCGGTCGACCAGCCCTGCGGCCATGTACTCGACGAGATGCTGCAATTGCTCCATCGCGCCTCCATCGTTTTGCGCCAGGATCGCGCGGTATCGTCACGTAGCTTGTTGCGGCCAGGGCCGCGCGTCGTCGCTTAGCTCGCGGCCTCGGTGGCCACCGGCTCGATGGCGACGACCTTGCCCGCCGCATCGGTCACGCCCTGGATCTTCAGCAGCTTGGCGACGCGGTCGGTCGGCTGGGCACCCTGACTGAGCCAGTAACGGGCGCGCTCGCCGTCGAGGACGATCGTGCTTGGCTCGGTCAGCGGATAATACTGCCCGACGATCTCGATGAAGCGGCCATCGCGCTTGGCGCGGGCGTCGGCGATGACGATCCGGTAACTCGGCTTCTTCTTGGCACCGGTGCGGCGCAGGCGGATCTTGATCATGCTGGCGTTTCCCTCCCTACGGTCCCGACTGAATCCATCCATCGGGGGCGCGACGGACGCAGCCCCTCTATCACGCAGAACAAGACACACACTCGCGTGGAGTGTGCGGTCATGAACTATAGCACGCGCGTGCCTGATCGGCAACGCCGCCGTGCCGAATCGGCGCGGCGGCATTTTGCTATCATCACGCCATTCCTGCGGGATAGAAGCCGCAGTTATGGTGAGCACGAGTATGAAGAAGAGGGTGAGCATGGCGACGATCACCTGGCGTGAGGTGCCCCTGCCCGATTTCGGCCTGCCCGACGAGCGCCCGACGATCCCGACGGCGCTCTACGTCGATCGGTGCGCGCGGGCCTACGCCGCCGCGGGCGCGGACTGGCTGATCGTCTATGGCGACCGCGAACACTACGCCAACCTGACCTATCTGACCGGCTACGACCCGCGCTTCGAGGAGGGGATCCTGCTGCTCGGTGCGAACGAGCGGCGGGTGCTGCTCGTCGGCAACGAGGGGCTGGATTATGCCGCGACCCTCATCCTGCCGCTCGATGTCGTCCTCTGCCAGACCCTCAGCTTGCCGGGGCAGGATCGCGGCAAGGCCCCGCGCCTGGATGAGGTCTTGCGCGCGGCGGGGCTGCGCGCGGGCCAGTCGCTGGGGCTGATCGGCTGGAAGCCGGTGGGGCCGGAGGAGTGGTCCGGTGCCGCGCCGACCTTCTTCGCCCCGGCCCTGCTGGTGGGCCTGTTGCGCGAGCTGGCGGGTGACCCTGCCGCCCTGCGCGATGCCACCCCGATCCTGCTGCACCCGACCGAGGGGCTGCGCGCCCGCGCCGAGCCGGAGCAGATCGCCGCGTTCGAGTGGGGCGCGGCGCGGGCCACGGCGGCGTTGCGGCGGATCCAGGTGGGCCTGCGTCCCGGTATGACGGAGCTAGGGGCCGTTGGCAACATGGGCTACGAGGGGGATCTTCTCTCTACCCACGTCCTCTTCGGTTCTGGGCGCGGTACCATCGTCGGCCTCGGCAGCCCTGGCACGCGCCGAATCGCGCGCGGCGACGGGGTGACGTGCGGCTTCGGCTTCTGGGGCGGGCTCGGCGCGCGCGCCGGGATGGTGGACGACGACGATCGGGCCTTCCTCGACCAGATCGCCAGCCCCTACTTCCGTGGCCTCGTCACCTGGTACGAGACGGTCGGCATCGGCGTGGCGGGTGGCACGATCCACAAGCGCGTGTCGGACGCCCTCGCGGCGGGTGGCTTCCGCTCGGCGCTCAACCCCGGCCACCTCGGCGGCCTCGACGAGTGGGTCCATTCGCCGGTCGTCCCCGGCGGCACCGGCGCGCTCGCCTCGGGGATGGTCTTCCAGTGCGACGTGATCCCGACCCCGCTGCCGCCGGGGCGCACGCTGAACTGCGAGGACCCGCTCGTCTTCGCGGACGAGGCGCTGCGCGGCGAGTTGGCGGCGCGCTTCCCGGCGGTCTGGGCGCGGATTGCCGCCCGGCAAGCATTCATGCGCGACGAACTCGGCATCGCCATCGGCGACGACGTGCTGCCCCTCTCGGTCATGCCTGCCTACCTCGCACCCCTCTGGCTCGCCCCGAATCGGGTGCTGACGCAGGGGTAGCGGCCTGTATCTCAACAGACGTGGCGCGGGCGGTTCCGATCGGAACCGCCCGCGCTT
>JAABUN010001042.1_pt1 | contig 65938 bp, 61 predicted proteins | sample 5559311 | NCBI WGS metagenome assembly JAABUN01 (sample SAMN10711877, study PRJNA513370) | rock metagenome | isolation source: Antarctica rocks | place: Antarctica: Victoria Land, Siegfried Peak sud
CGAACCCCTCTACCAGCTCGTCGAGGACGTCGACGTGCCACGGGGGCTCGTGCTCGCACACCACCTCGCGGGTTTCGTGGACGCCGGCTCGGCCGCCAGCAGCGCCGTGGACGCACTGCTCGGTGCCCATGATCGGGTCGACGTCGCGTACTTCGACGCGGACGCGCTGATCGACCACCGCAGCAGGCGTCCCGTCATGGACTTCGACACCGACAGGTGGGTGGGCTACGAGCCGCCGCACATCACGGTGTCCCTGCTGCGTCGCCACGACGACCCCGACCAGGCCCTGCTGCTCATGCACGGCCTGGAGCCCGACGTCCGGTGGGAAGCGTTCAGCGCCTCCGTGCTGCGGCTCGTCGACGCCCTCGGCGTCCGCCTGGCCGTGGGCCTGTCGGCGATCCCCATGGGCGTGCCGCACACCCGTCCCGCCGGTGTGATCACCCACGGCACCAGCGCCGAGCTGGTCCGCGGTCGCCGCGCCTGGGTGGGGCAGGTCCGTGTCCCCGCCAACGTGGGGGGCCTGCTGGAGCTGCGCCTCGGCGAGTCGGGCAAGGACGCCATGGCGTTCACCGTCAACGTGCCGCACTACGTCGCGTCCTCGGAGTACCCCGACGCCGCGGCCGTGCTGCTGGAGCACCTGTCCGGCATCAGCGGCGTCCCCATCGACGTCGACGCCCTACGGGTCAGGGCGGTGCAGACCCGCGGCGAGATCGACGCCGAGGTCGCCAAGAGCCCCGAGGTCGCCGCGGTCGTCACGGCCCTGGAGAAGCAGTACGACAACCTGGCGGAGACGGCCGCGTCAGACCTGCGCAACGACCTGCCAGACGGTGACGAGCTCGGCGCCGAGCTCGAGCGCTTCCTCGCGGAGAACGACCGCGAGACCGGTGCGGGCGGCGCCGCCGGACCCGGTGGTCCCGGGGGGAGCGGGCTGTGAGCGTCCGCGCCCTGGACGCCGGGGACCTCGTGGGGCTGCCGACGGCGCGGGCGCTGCGGGAGCGGGGCCTGCGTTGGAACCCGACGGCGGGCGACCGGTTCGTGCTCGCAGACGTCGACATGGACGGCGACGTGTTCGTGGTGTCCGACATGGTCGCCGACGTCCAGGAGTTCCCCTCCGGCCGTGTCATCGGCTTCAACGGCACCGTCGAGTGGGCCCTGGACAGCGTGGAGACCGAGCAGGCGCTGTGGCTGCCCGCGGAGGACCAGCTGCGCCGTCTGCTCGGCGGCACCTTCCGCCGGCTCGAGAGCGTCGGGAGTCCTGAGGACGAGGCGGGCGGCACCGCGGGGACGGGAGCCCTCGGCAGCCCCGGCTGGGCCGTCACGGTCATGCTGCCCGGCCAGGACCGACCGACCACGTTCCGGGCCGCGACCGCGGCGCAGGCCTATGCCGACGCCCTGCTGCAGCTGCTCGCGCTCGCCGTCGACTGAGACCCGTACCCCGGTCCCCCGTGACGGATCCGGTGGCCGAGCCCACCCGGCCCGTGCTTGCATGGCCGACCGTGACTGGACCCGGCACGCCCCCTGACCGCCCGACCGACGGTACGCACCAGCACCCCACCCCGGCGGGAAACCCTGATTCGGGCCTCACCGGCGCCACCGACCAGGTCGCCGCCGCCGCGGCGCAGGGTCGCGCCGCCCGTCAGGTGGCCGACGAGTACGTGCGCGCCTGCGCCGTGCTCAACCCGGCGCTGGCCACGCAGCTGGGTACCGACCCGCTCGCCGACGGCCTGCCGACCCTGACACCGGACGGCTACGACACCCTCGCCGCGCTGCAGCGCTCCACCCTCGCCGACCTCGACACCCTCCAGGCACAGGGGCTGGTGGGAACCGCTGATGCCGAGCGACGCTGCGCCGCGCTGCTGCGCGAACGCCTCGGCGCCGAGCTCGCCGCCCACGAGGCCGGTGAGCACCTGCGTTCCCTGAGCAACCTTTTCAGCCCTGTCCAGGCCGTCCGCTCGGCGCTGCTGGTCATGCCCACCGGGACCGAGGAGTCCGCCGCGGCAGCGGTCCGCCGGGTGGCCCGCGTCGCACAGGCCTACCAGGAGTACGGCAACACCCTCCTGGAGGGGGTGGCGCGCGGGCTGCCCGGCGGACCGGTGCAGGTCGTGGCCGTCATCGACCAGCTCGACGCCTGGGCCGCCGAGGGAGACGGTCGGGGCTGGTTCGCCCACCACCTCGCGGAGGTGGTCTCAGACCACCCGGCTGCGCTGCAGGAGGCGGCCGAGCAGGCCGGCGCGTCCGCCCAGGCGGGGGTCCTGCAGCTGCGCGCCCTCCTCGCCGAGCAATACCTGCCAGCCGTGTCAGGCACGCCTGACGCGGTCGGGCGCGAGCGTTACCTGATCGGCGCCCGACGCTGGACGGGGTCCGACATCGACCCCCTGGAGGCCTACGACTGGGGCTGGCACGAGCTCGCGGGGATCCATGTGCAGATGGTCGAGGTCGCCGAGCAGCTGCTGCCAGGTGCCACCCCGGCGCAGGCCATGGCCCACCTGGACAGCGACGGCGAGGCGGTTGACGGTCAGGAGGAGGTCCGGCTGCGGCTGCAGCAGATGATGGACACCGCGGTCCTCGAGCTGAACGGCACCCACTTCGACATCGCCGAGGCCATCCAGGTCGTCGAGGCCAGGCTGGCACCTGCCGGCTCCGCCGCCGCCCCCTACTACACCCGGCCCAGCCTGGACCTCAGCCGCCCGGGCCGCACCTGGCTGCCCACCCTGGGCCGCGACCGGTTCCCGATGTGGGACCTCGTGTCGACCTGGTATCACGAGGGCGTCCCGGGCCACCACCTGCAGCTGGCCCAGTGGGCCTACCTGTCCGACGAGCTGTCCATGTTCCAGACCAGCACGGGGTCGGTGTCGGCGGGCACCGAGGGCTGGGCGCTGTACGCGGAACGGCTGATGGACGAGCTCGGCTACCTGCAGGACCCGGGGCAGCGGATGGGCTACCTCAACGCCCAGGCGCTGCGCGCGGCGCGGGTCGTCATCGACATCGGCATGCACCTCGGGCTCACCGTCCCCGACGACCAGCACGGCCTGCCCGTCTTCGCCCCCGGCCGACGCTGGACGGCCGCGCTCGCCGGGCAGTTCCTACAGGCGCGGACGGGTCTGCCGGAGGCGTTCCGCACGTCGGAGATCGTGCGGTACCTGGGCATGCCCGGTCAGGCCATCAGCTACAAGCTGGGGGAGCGGGCCTGGCTCGCCGGGCGGGAGGCGGCACGGGTTAGGGCGGCGTCGCAGGGCCGCGAGCTCGACCTGCGCGCCTGGCACATGGCGGCTCTCAGCACCGGGGCCCTCGGTCTGGACGACCTGGCCCGTGAGCTCGCCGACCTGGGCTGAACCGCGCGTACCGTCGTCTTCCTGCGCCCAGGGAGCGCTGCACCACCGCCCGATGAGGGCATCGCCGCGCCGTACGTCGCCGGGGCCCGACAGGGGTCGCGTCGAGCACCATCGACCGAGGAGCCGACCATGAGACCAGGACGTGCCGCAGCCCTGCGGGTGCTGCTACGGACCCTGCGGGGCGACGGGTCCTACGGGCTCGCTCAACGCCTGCGTGCCTTGCCGCGGCTGCTCGGCCAGGCCCTGCGTGGCAGCTACGGCGACTGGGACCGCGGTCGCGGGATGGGCGTCGTGGTGGGCCTGCTGTACGTGGTGTCTCCCGTCGACCTGGTGCCGGAGGCCCTTCTCGGCCTGTTCGGGCTGGCCGACGACGCCCTGGTCGCGGCGTGGCTCGCGGGAGCCGTGCTGTCGGAGGTGGACCACTTCCTGGACTGGGAGAAGGCCCGGGAACGCGTCATCAGGGGCGACGTCCTGCGCTGAGGCCCTTCGTCCACAGCCGGCAGAGGTCCTCCACAGCCGAGGACGCCCCGTCCGAGGCAGTCCCGTCGGAGCAGGGTCGTGCCATGACGACACGACCGCTGGACCGCGCTTCCGTCCCCGACCCTCCGCCCGCCGTCCGGCTGCGTGACCCCGCCGGCGTCGTGGCAGCCGTCCCCTACCTGCTGGGTTTCGTGCCTCGACGTTCGCTCGTCGTCGTCGGCATCGACGACCACGCCTGCGTCGGGCCGACGTTGCGCTGCGACCACGACCTCGGCGCCGCCGAGCCCGGTGCCGACGCCTCACCGGTCCGTCCGCAGACGCCCCTGCCCCTGCTGTGGGACCACGTCGTCACGGTCATGGCGCGCAACGGCTGCCACACCCTTCTGGTGGTCGCCTACACCGACGCCGACCCCGGCGAGCTCGAGCCCGCACGCACCGCCGGCCTGCTCGCGGTGGTGCTCCCGGCGACGGACCACGGCTCGTCGCCGCAGGTGCTGGACGTGCTCGCCGTGGGTCCGACCCGTTACCGGTCGATGGCCTGCGCCGAGGACGGCTGCTGCCCGGTGGAGGGGCTGCCGCTCGCCGGGGTCGACGCACACCCGGTCGCGGCGGAGTTCGTGCTGGCCGGACGCAGCCCCGCCCCCGACCGGGAGTCGCTCGAGCCACCGGTCACCGTCCAGGCCCAGGACCGCCGAGCCGCCCTCACCGCCGTGGTGAGGGCCCGGCGCGCGACGGAGGCACGAGGGGTGGCCGGGCCCGACCGCACCTCCCAGGCTGTCCGGGACGAGCACCTGCTGCACCGCTGGGCGGACAGCCTCCCGCTCGGTCCGTCCCCGCGGCTGGCTGGTGAGCTGGTCGTCGCCTGGCGGGGACGTCCGGGCCTGCGCGACGCCTGCCTGACAGTCCTGCTCACCGGGGGCACAGAGCTCGCCGACTCGGTCCTGGGTACGTCTCACGGCCCCGCTGCTCGGGACCTGCACGAGGTCCTGGGTGACCCGGGCGCGGCCGGCGCAGCGCGGGCCGGCGGCGTGGTGCTGCGTCGCCTGGCGGCGCTGGTGGACGGGCCGGAGCGCGCCACCGTGCTCGCCGCCCATGCGTGGCTGAGCTGGGTCGCGGGCGACGGGACCGCCGCCGGGGTGCTGGCCGAGCGGGCGCTCGAGCTGGACCGCGCGCAGTCCATGGCCCTGCTCGTTCAGCAGTGCCTGGGCCACGGGCTGGGTGCACCGTGGACGGCCGGGTCGCGCCCCGACGTGCCCTGGTGACGCGGCACCGCCCCACGGGCGCCATCCCGGTCCGGCGGTATCAAGCCTGCACCGGCCTCCTCCTGAAGTGCAGGAAGGAGGCTGGTCGCGGTGCTGGTCGAGCGGGTACGGTCCGAGCACGTCGGCGTCCTACCGGTCCAGCGACCGGCGGAGGACCCTCACACTGGGCCGACGACCCCCGGCCGCGCCGGGGGGCGACGCGGTCGCCCGTCTGGAGGGCCCATGGTCACCGAAGGGACGCTCCCACCGGTGGTGCCCGACGGCAGCGACGTCCGGGCCGGGCGGGACCTCCGTGCCGAGCCGGACGTGCGGGCCGAGCCGGACGTCCGGGCCGAGCCGGACGTGCGGGCCGAGCCGGACGTCCGGGCCGAGCCGGACGCCGGTGCGGAGCCGGACGCGCGCGGCGAGGTGGACCTGCGCAGCGACAGGGACGCACATGGCGCGCCGGGAGCAGGTGGCAGGTCCGGGCTGCGGGTCGGGCCGCGGACGCCCGTGGGTACGTCGGAGCCCCCTCCGCGGCACGAGCTGGCCGACGCCGCGGCCACCCTCTTCCGCGCCTGGTGCGAGGGCGACACGGCTGCGTGCGGCGAGCTCGTCACGCTCCTCACCCCGGTGCTGTGGCACACCGCCCGCGCCTACCGGGTCGACGCCGCGACGGCCGAGGACGTCGTGCAGAACGCCTGGCTGGCCCTGGCCCGCAGGCGCGAGCACCTGCGCGACCCCCAGGCCGTGCTCGCGTGGCTGCTGGTCACGGTGCGCCGCGACGCCGCCCGCACCGCCGCCGCTGCCGGCGCCTCCACCTACGACCCGGCCCCGATCCTCGCCGGCCGTGCCGACGCGTCACCCGGGCCGTCGGCGGTGGTGATCGACGGCGACCGTGCCCGGCGCCTGTGGTCCGCCGTGGGTCGGTTGTCGCAGCGGTGCCAGCGGCTGCTGCGTGTGGTCGCCTTCTGCGACCGACCCGACTACGCGACGCTGTCGCAGGACCTGGGGATGCCGACGGGAAGCATCGGACCCACCCGCGGTCGCTGCCTGCAGAAGCTCCGCGAGGACCTGGGGGAGGAATCGCAGTGGACGGGCCCGTGAACCGACCCCCCGACGACGGGCCCGCAGACCACATGGGTGCTGCCGACCTCATCCCGGTGCAGCCGCCGGGCGAGGGAGCTGCCGCCGACCTCGGGGCCGAGCTGCGCGAGATGTGGCAGCGGTCGGACCCGGTCCCCGCCGGTCTCACGGACCGGGTCAGGTTCGCGCTGGAGGTCGACGGCCTCGCCCGGCTCGACCTCGACCTCGACCTCGAGCTGCTCCGCCTGCAACAGGTCCAGCCCGCGGGCTCCGGTGCCCGCGGCGGCGACGAGGTCCGCACCGTCACCTTCGGCAGCGAGAGCGTCACGGTCATGCTGGCGATCAGCGACGTCGACGGCGGCCACCGGATCGACGGCTGGGTCGCACCCGGGGGGCGACGGGGAATCGAGGTCCGCACCTCCACCGGCGCCACCCACGAGCACTGCGACGAGACCGGACGGTTCGCGCTCCCGTTCGTTCCGCCGGGGCACTTCCAGCTCGTGCTCGTCGCCGACCCCCTCGATCCGACGCCGCGTGCGGTCATCACCCCGGCCCTCACGCTCTGACCCGGTCGGGTCCGTCATCCGGACGTCTGGCGAGCGCCCGAGACCGTGACGTAGGCTTCCAGAAGGTCATGAGCACCGACGTCAAGCCCCGGCTGGTCGGTCGGCAACCCTCCTCCGCGTGGGGTGCCCCGGGTGAGGACCTGGTCGTCACCGACCGGTGGCGGCAAGCGCGGGCCCCCACGGGCCCCGTTGACCACGGGAGGTCGACCCCAGTGAACGACGCTTGGTCCTTCGAGACCCGCCAGATCCACGCCGGTCAGCAGCCGGACGCAGCCACGGGCGCACGCGCCCTGCCGATCTACGCCACGACCTCGTACGTGTTCTCCAGCACCGAGCACGCAGAGAACCTGTTCGCGCTCAAGGAGTTCGGCAACATCTACACCCGGATCATGAACCCCACCCAGGACGCGGTGGAGCAGCGGATCGCCAGCCTGGAGGGTGGGGTCGGCGCGCTTCTGCTGGCCAGCGGCCAGGCGGCCGAGACCGTGGCCCTGCTCAACGTCGCCGAGGCCGGCGACCACGTCGTGTCCAGCCCCCGGCTCTACGGCGGCACCTACAACCTCTTCCACTACACCTTCCCCAAGATGGGGATCCAGGTGTCCTTCGTGGCGGACCCCGACAGCCTGGACAGCTGGCGGGCAGCGGTCCGTCCGAACACGAAGGCGTTCTACGCAGAGACCATCTCCAACCCCTACCAGGACGTGCTCGACATCGAGGGCGTCGCCGCGGTCGCCCACGACGTCGGGGTCCCGCTGGTCGTGGACAACACGGTCGCCACGCCGTACCTGATCCGTCCTCTGGAGTGGGGCGCAGACGTGGTGGTGCACTCGGCCACCAAGTTCCTCGGCGGGCACGGCACGGCGATCGTCGGGGCGATCGTGGACGGTGGGGGCTTCGACTACACCGCCCGGCCGGAGCGCTTCCCCGGCTTCAACACCCCCGACCCCAGCTACAACGGCCTCGTGTACGGGCGCGACCTCGGTGTCGGCAGCCCGCTCGGAGCCAACCTGTCCTACGTGCTGAAGGCCCGCGTGCAGCTGTTGCGAGACCTCGGCGCCTCGGTGAGCCCGTTCAACGCCTTCCTGGTCTCCCAGGGCCTGGAGACGCTGAGCCTGCGGATGGAGCGTCACGTCGACAACGCCCGCGCTGTCGCCACCTGGCTGCAGGGTCGCGGGGAGGTGGAGCGGGTCGCCTGGGCGAGCCTGCCCGGCAACCCGTACGCCGAGCGCGCCCAGAAGTACGCACCGCGGGGGTCGGGCTCGGTGCTCGCGTTCGAGATCGTCGGTGGCGCCGCGGCCGGCCGGGCCTTCGTGGAGGCCCTGGAGCTGCACAGCCACGTCGCCAACATCGGTGACGTCCGCAGCCTCGTCATCCACCCCGCCTCCACCACCCACAGCCAGCTCAGCGAGCAGGAGCAGGCCGCCAGCGGCGTCACGCCCGGGCTGGTCCGGCTCTCGGTGGGCCTGGAGCACGTGGATGACATCCTCGCCGACCTCGAGGCGGGCTTCCGGGCGGCGAAGGGCGCCTGAGGTGGCGGCGTGGCGGGACGGGGACCCTGTCGGCGGGCGTGAGCTTGTCGGCGTGGGAACGGTGCGCACCGAGTCGGGTGCCCTGCTGCCGGGCGTGCGGGCGGCCTACGAGTCGTGGGGCACCCCGCGCACCGGGCCCGACGGTGGGATCGTCAACGCCGTGCTGGTCCTGCACGCCCTGACCGGTGACTCCCACGTCGTGGGCCCCGCCGACGAGGCGCACCCGTCCCCGGGCTGGTGGGCCGGTGTCGTCGGCGACGGGCTCGCGGTGGACACCAGCCGCTGGTTCGTCGTGGCACCCAACGTGCTGGGCGGCTGCCAGGGCACCACCGGGCCGGGCAGCCTCGCACCCGACGGCCGTGCCTGGGGCAGCCGCTTCCCCCGGGTCAGCGTCCGCGACCAGGTGGCGGTCGAACGGGTCCTCGCCGACCGGCTCGGGATCCGCCGGTGGGCGATGGTCGTCGGCGGGTCCATGGGCGGGATGCGCGCCCTGGAGTGGGGCGTCACCCACCCCGAGCGGGTGGCGACCCTCGTCGTGCTCGCCAGCACCGCCGCCGCCGGCGGGGACCAGATCGCCTGGTGCGCCCCGCAGCTGGCCGCCATCACCGCAGACCCCGCCTGGCGCGGCGGTGACTACTACGGCGCCGACGGCCCCGGCCCGGTGGACGGCCTCGGCGTGGCCCGTCGGATCGCCCACGTCTCCTACCGCTCGCGCTGGGAGATGGACACCCGGTTCGGCCGGGACCCGCAGCCGGGCGAGGACCCCGACCGGGACGGGCGCTACGCCGTGGAGTCCTACCTCGAGCACCAGGCGGGCAAGCTGGCGGGTCGCTTCGACGCCGGCTCCTACGTGACGCTCACCCGATCGATGAACGGCCACGACGTCGGTCGCGGCCGGGGCGGCGCGGCGGCCGCGCTCGCCGGGGTCACCGCCCGCACCACGGTGGTCGCCGTCGACTCCGACCGGCTGTACCCGCCCGCGCAGCAGGAGCACCTCGTCGAGCACGTCCCCGGCGCCCGGCTGGAGGTGGTCCGGTCCCGCTACGGCCATGACGGGTTCCTGGTCGAGACGGCCGCGGTGTCCGCCGTGCTCGCCGGCGCCCTGGAGCGCACAGACGCCCCCGCACAGGGGGAGACGGCCCGCTGCGGCGCCTGAGCGGAGCCGTCCCGCCGCTCAGCCCATGACGTCGCGGAGACGCTCCGACAGCCGTTCCCAATCCCGTGCCAGACCGGCGTGCAGGGGCAGCGAGGGCGCACCGGTGACCGGCACCCAGCTCAGCCCGGCGGTCTCGTCGTTGGCGGCGTGGAAGCGGGCCTCCGGCCCGGCGTGGGCCAGCACGTAGTCGTAGCGCCAGTCCGCGTGGTCGGTCCCGGTGAGCGTCTCGCTCACCTGGACGTGGTCGGCCTCGACGCCGACCTCTTCATTGGCCTCCCGCAGCGCGGCCGCGACCGGGTCCTCGTGGGAGTCACGGGCACCACCCGGCACCGCCCACGTGCCGCCGTCGTGCACCCAGCCCGCACGGTGCTGCAGCAGCACCTCCGGTCCTGCGCTCCCGTCGCGGTAGAGCACCAGGCCCGCCGCACCGTTGAGCCCCCAGTGGCGCGAACCGCAGCGGCAGCTCACCCACCCGTCCCCGTCACGGTTCGCCACGAGCCCAGGGTACGAGGCGCGTCCCGGACCGTTACGGTGGGCAGGAACGAACCGGTCCGACCAAGGACGGGTGCGTCGAGGTGGAGGTGACATGGCCGTCGTGGTGGGCTACCTGCCCAGCCGGGAAGGGCGCGCGGCGCTCTCCCACGGGGTCGACGCCGCGATCCGTCGAGGCGTCCGCCTGGTCGTCGTCAGCAGCCGGGAGGACACCTCCGAGGCCGTCGAGGCCGACCTCGCCCCTCACACGGCTCAGCTCAGGGAGCACGGCCTGGCCTACGAGGTCCGTCACCTGCCGCGCAGCAGCGACCCTGCCGACGACCTGCTCGCGGTGGCCGAGGACGTCGGGGCAGAGGTCATCGTCATCGGGCTACGACGCCGCTCCCCGGTGGGCAAGCTGATCCTGGGCAGCAACGCCCAGCGGATCCTGCTGGACGCGACCTGCCCCGTGCTCGCGGTCAAGGGCGAGAGCGGCTGAGCGTGATCCGGCTGCACCTGAGCGGCGACGCGGCTGCCGACGAGCTGCTCGGCACAGACCCGCTCGCGCTGCTGGTGGGCATGCTGCTGGACCAGCAGATCCGCATGGAGGCCGCCTTCGCCGGGCCGCGCCGCATCCTGGACCGGTTGCCGGGCGAGCCCGGACGCATCGACCCGGTCCTGGTCGCGGACATGTCCGAGGAGGACCTCGCAGCGGTCATGGCGGGCCCACCGGCGGTGCACCGCTACCACGCGAGCATGGGCAGGCGCCTGCACGAGCTGGCGGGGGCTGTGCGTGACACCTACGACGGTGACACCGCACGCCTCTGGTCCCAGGCGGCCGACGGGGCAGACCTGCTGCGCCGGCTCAAGGCGTTGCCGGGCTTCGGCGACCAGAAGGCACGGATCTTCGTCGCCCTCCTCGGCAAGCAGCTGGGGGTCACCCCGGACGGCTGGCGCGAGGCCTCGGGGGAGTACGGCGAGGTCGGGGTGCACCGTTCTGCCGCCGACGTGGTGGACGAGGAGTCCGTGGCCAAGGTGCGCGAGTTCAAGCAGGCCCGGAAGGCCGCCGGCAGGACCTGAGCGACTCCGTCGGAACCGGAACGCAGCCGCCCCCGGCGACGTTGTACCCAGTGGAGGTACGCAGGACGGGGGGCACCGACGAGCACGTCGGTGTCAGCCCGCTGTGCTCTGTGGCACTACAATGGTACTCGCTGGTCGTCGCGCAGACGGACGACGCCAGCCCACACGAACGTAGTCGACGAAGGGCTGTGCGTGTCGTCGGAGCACGAATCTCGTACCTTGCAAGACATCCTCGGACACCCTGCACTGGCACGGCTGCGCGAGCAGATCGGCAGTGGTTCGACCGTCTCCGCCGGTGACCTCCGTCAGGTGGTCGTCGACGCGGACGTCCCGGCAGCACGGATGAAGGCCGTCATGGCCGACCTGGTCACGGCCGGACTCGACATGGGTGCGATAGGGCTGCCCCAGACCAGCCGCCGGGCGGTGGCGGCGGCCCGCACCAGGAGCCCGGCGGCAACGGCGACGATCGACGACGGGACGGTGGCGACCATGGCAGGCACGACCACGAGCACAGCTCGGAAGAAGACGGCTCCCAAGGCCGCCGCACCCAGGAGCACCGTGGAGAAGGTCGTCGACGGGCCTCCCGAGGAGTCCCCGGTGACCATCACCAAGGCGGCGGTGAAGAAGTCGACCGCCAAGAAGACGGCCAAGACCGCCGGCGCCGCGAAGCCCGCCAAGAAGACGAGCCGCAAGGCTGCCGTCGAGGCCGCCACCCGGGTCACGGAGAACGCGTCGACGGAGGACGAGGCCGAGCCGGACGTCGAAGGCGAGCCGGACCTCAGCGAGGTCGCGGACCTGGTCGTCGACCCCGCCGCGGACCCCGTGGAGGTGGTGGTGGCGGTCACCGACGGCGAGGACGACGTCGACGACAAGCCGACGGCCACCACCCCCGCCCGCAAGGGCAAGGGTGCCTCGGAGTCGTTCGTGCTCACCAACAAGGACGACGACGACCCGGCGCCGACCGTGGTGCAGGCCGGTGCGACCGCCGACCCGGTCAAGGACTACCTCAAGCAGATCGGCAAGGTCGCCCTGCTGAACGCCGAGCAGGAGGTCGAGCTCGCCAAGCGGATCGAGGCCGGGCTGTTCGCCGAGGAGCGGATGAGCGGCGAGGGCGACGCGATGTCCCCCAAGGCCAAGCGCGAGCTGTGGTGGATCTCCGAGGACGGTCGCCGCGCCAAGAACCACCTGCTCGAGGCCAACCTCCGTCTGGTCGTCAGCCTCGCCAAGCGCTACACCGGCCGCGGCATGCTGTTCCTGGACCTGATCCAGGAGGGCAACCTGGGTCTGATCCGTGCGGTGGAGAAGTTCGACTACACCAAGGGCTACAAGTTCTCGACCTACGCGACGTGGTGGATCCGTCAGGCCATCACCCGCGCCATGGCCGACCAGGCCCGGACCATCCGGATCCCGGTCCACATGGTCGAGGTCATCAACAAGCTGGCCCGGGTGCAGCGTCAGATGCTCCAGGACCTGGGTCGCGAGCCCACCCCGGAGGAGCTGGCCGTCGAGCTCGACATGACGCCCGAGAAGGTCGTCGAGGTCCAGAAGTACGGCCGGGAGCCCATCTCGCTGCACACCCCGCTCGGCGAGGACGGCGACAGCGAGTTCGGCGACCTGATCGAGGACTCCGAGGCCGTCGTGCCAGCCGACGCGGTCAGCTTCACGTTGCTGCAGGAGCAGCTGCACTCGGTCCTGGACACCCTGAGCGAACGGGAGGCCGGCGTGGTGAGCATGCGTTTCGGTCTCACCGACGGCCAGCCCAAGACGTTGGACGAGATCGGGAAGGTCTACGGGGTCACGCGTGAGCGGATCCGGCAGATCGAGTCCAAGACCATGTCCAAGCTGCGTCACCCCAGCAGGTCGCAGGTCCTGCGCGACTACCTGGACTGAGCCGGACCCGCACGACCCGCCGGCCCGTCATCACCAGGTGACGGGCCGGTCTGGTCGGCGGGTGCGACACTGCCCGGGGAGGGCGGATGGGACGTACGAGGGCTCTGACGGGGTGCGCGGCGGCAGCGGCCCTGCTCGTGGCCGTGCTGTCGGCGCGCGGGGGCACGGCGGCGGAGGAGGCCGACCTTGCCGTGGGCCTGCCCGTGCCCACGACGGAGCCGTCGACGGGTCCGTCGGCCGACGCACGACCCGACCACGTCCTCGTGGGAGCGAACGGGCTGCCGGGCCTGCGCCTGGGCAGCGCCACCCCCTCGGGTGAGTTCCCGCAGCCGACCTCGGCGGGCTGCACCCTGGTGTGGGACGAGACCAGCGGTACGCAGGGGAGCACGGTCCGCCTGGACCAGGTGAGCTGGGACACCAACGCCTGGGCCATGGACGGCGCGATGGTCTCGGTCCTGGTCGGGTCGTGGTCGGACGTCGTATCCCCCTCCGAGTCCGTCCGCACCTGGCTGGGCCCGACGCTCGGGTCCCCGATCGAGGCGGCGCAGGAGCTGCCGCGTGCCCGTACCACGCGTGAACGGGCCCCCGGCGGGGTCGGGCCGGTGGTCACGGTCGTGGCGGTCCCCGGCCGGGGTGTGGAGGTCCTCTACTCCGACCTGCCCCTGTACAGCCCGTTCGACCGCGAGGAGGGACGGATCACCACGATCGAGGTCCGGCGCCCCGAGGCGCGGGCGTGCGAGATGCGGGAGCTCTACCGCACCACCGAGGAGCCTGCAACGAGCGAGCCGCTGACGATCGACGCCGACGGTGTCGGTCCGCTCCGCCTCGGGGCCACCGAGGCGGAGCTGCTCGCGGCCCCCGGTGTCGTCGCCGACGACATGGGCGGGTCGACCGGCTGCCGGGCGTTCTCGTGGCAGCAGGGCTCCGCCGCGTGGCTGCGGGCCACCGTGGTGGAGGGCGTCGTCACCGAGGTCACGGCCAGCGGCGTGGCGGCCACCTCGTTCGGGCTGCCCGCAGGAGCGACCGCCGACGAGGTCCGAGCCCGCTTCCCCGAGCTCGCCGGGCGCTCCGACGAGCTGATGAGCAGATCGTCGACGGCCGTGGACCTGGACGGCGTCACCCTCGAGCTGCAGCTGGTCCCGGCACAGCTGTGGGTGCCGGAGGTGGACCGCCCGTCCGACGGTGGGCCGCTGAGCGTCAACGGGGTCGTCGTCCGGTCACCGGGCGCGTCCCCCTACCCCTGCTGAGAGCCGCCGCCCGCCGGGAGCCAGGGCGTCCCGTCGGCCTGACGTCCCGGCGCGGCGCGTGCGACAGTGGCACATGAACCGACCGCGGCCGGTCAGGCCGCTCCTGGCGGCTGCCTGCGTGGCGGCGCTGGTGCTGGCTGCCGTGGTCGTCCGCGGCGGAACTGCGGTCGACGGGGCCGAGGTCGCGGCGGTGCAGACCTCCCTCGACCCGGCGCCGACCGTCACGGACGTCCCGGCGGCCCCACCCCTGCCCGAGGGTGCGTTGCTGGTGCGTCCCGACGGCGTGGCCGGGCTCCGTCTGGGGATGGCCACCGCGGAGGTCGCCGCCGCAGGGTTCGCGGTGCAGGCGCCGCAGGTCGGGGGCTGCCGCCGCGTGGTGGCGGGTGCGGCCTCTCCGGTCCCCGCCGCCGGTGTGTCGGGCTGGCTGGTGGACGACGAGGTCGTGGCCGTCGCGGTCGACGCGCGGGCCGGGCGGGGCTCCTCGTTCCTGGGTGCGGGGCTCGGCGGCCGGTTGCAGGACCTGCCGTCCGGGGAGGGGCTGCGCCGCAGCACGAGGACAGTGGCCGTGCCGTGGCAGGCCGCGCCGGTGACGGTGGCCCTCGTCCAGGTGGCCCCGGCCGCAGGGGTCAGGGTCACCTTCACCGACCTGAGCGGCGCCGGTCAGATCGACCACGTGCAGGTGCTCGGCGACGCCGGTGCCGGCTGCGGGCCGACGGCCGCCGCGCGGGCGGCGGCGCTGTCGGTGTCGCTGCCCCCGCTGGAGCCGGACGGGCGGGCCGGGGCGCGGGTCGGCCGCACCCTCGACGCGGTCCGCCGGGAGGTGTCGCTGGAGCCCGCGGTGCCGGCGGCGCAGGTGGGCCGGCCCTGCCGGCTCGTGCTGGCCGACGGCGAGCCCGGCCTGGTCTACCTGGTGGTGAGCCCTGACGACGCGGGCCGTGACGTGGTGCGGGCCGTCGCGGTGGACGCCGGCAGCACCTCCGCGGGGCTGCGTGTGGGTGACCCCGCCGAGCGTGCCGCCGCGCTGCACCCCGGCATCACGACGGCGTTCCTGCAGGAGCGGTGGGAGCAGGGCCTGATCGCCGACTGGCAGGACGAGGCCGGCACGCTGCGCCTGGCCCCGGCTCGGGAGCAGGTGGTCCTGCCGGACCTGGACGCGGTGCTTCAGGGACCGGGCCTGGTGGTCGGCCAGGTTCAGGTGGGACCGGGCTGCTGAGCTCAGCGCACGCTCCAGGCCACCAGGAACACGACCACGCACAGCACCCCCGCCGACAGCTCGATCAGCTGTGACGTGACCACGGCGACGATCGCCTGCCACGTGGAGCCGCGGGAGCTGCCCGGGGCCCGGACCGACTGCACCAGGAAGACCGCGCCCACGAAGAACAGTGGGAGCCCCACCACCGGGACGACGAAGAACCCCACCACCCCCGCCAGCCCGGCCACGACGATCACCCAGGTCGGGATGCCTGCGGCGATCAGCCGCTTGCCGGGCACGAGGTACTGCAGCACGAACGCCACCGCCCACAGCAGCAGGCAGGCGCCGAGGCCTACCCAGGCCTCGACCCCGCGGTCGTAGAGCGCCCAGACCAGGACCGCGACGTTGATCAGGCCCAGTCCCGGCAGCACCGGGACGATGATCCCGACGAGCCCGACGAGCATCACCGTCGTCAGCAGGACACCGACGACGAGGTCCTGGCTCAGGGTCATATCCACTCCCAGACCCTAGGGCGGGACGACGAAGGCACCCCCGGCGGTGGCCGGGGGTGCCTTCGGTGGGTTCGTGGGGGGAGCACCTCAGATGGAGGCGTCCTCCGTGAGGCGGACCGTCTCGTCGACGACGTCCGCCCCCTGGGCCTCGAGGGTGGGGCTGAACTGGCGGCCGTGGTGGCCGCAGAACAACAGCTCACCGCCGCCGGGGAGGACAGCCTTGACGTATGCCTGGGCGCCGCAGCGGTCGCAGCGGTCGGCGGCGTTCAGTGCCGGAGCCGTCAGTGTCGTCATGATGCGGTTACCGCCTTTCCAGGCTGAGCGGGTGCACCTGCGTGCGTGCTGGTCGTGGGACGTGTCTGTGTCTGCATGTCGATCGGTACAACCATGCCCTGCCTGCAGTCGTTCCCGTCGGACATCCGTTCCGCTCGCCGCGAAACAGTGTGTGTCGAACCCCACTGGAGCAGCAGGTTTGATGTCGGAACGGACCTGCCGGAGCCCGCCCGGCGCCTACGGCGGCGCCTGCGTCAGGGGCGGACCGGCGCCGGTTACCGTAGCTGCCGTGGCTGGCACGACGACCCGACGACGCACCGGCGCCGCTGGCGACTCCTCCTACACCGCACGGCACCTGTCGGTGCTGGAGGGGCTCGAGGCGGTCCGCAAGCGCCCGGGCATGTACGTCGGCTCCACCGACACCCGGGGCCTGATGCACTGCCTGTGGGAGCTCATCGACAACTCCGTGGACGAGGCCCTCGCCGGGCATGCCGAGCGGGTGGACGTCCTGCTGCACCCCGACGGCTCCGCAGAGGTCCGTGACGACGGCCGGGGCGTACCGGTGGACACCGAGCCCCGGACCGGCCTGAGCGGGGTCGAGGTCGTCTTCACCAAGCTGCACGCGGGCGGCAAGTTCGGCGGTGCGTCCTACGCCGCCTCCGGCGGCCTGCACGGGGTCGGCGCCAGCGTCGTCAACGCGCTGTCCTCGCGCCTGGACGTCGCGGTCGACCGGGGCGGACGCACCCACAGCATGAGCTTCCGTCGCGGCGAGCCGGGAGAGTTCGACGATGCCGACGAGGCGTCGCCGGACTCCGTCTTCGTCGCCTTCACCGACGACTCCCGCCTGCAGGTCGGGGGCAAGGTCCCTCGCGCCGGCACCGGTACCCGGGTCAGGTTCTGGCCCGACCACCAGGTGTTCGTGGCCGGGGCCCGGTTCGAGCGCGACGACCTCCTCGCCCGGCTGCGCCAGACGGCGCACATCGTGCCGGGGCTCACCCTGACGATCACGGACCGTCGCGAGCTCGGGGCCTTCGAGGAGGAGTTCCGCTACGACGGCGGCATCGCGGAGTTCGTCGACTACCTCGCGCCCGGTGAGGCCGTGGCGGGCACCTGGCGGCTGCAGGGCAGCGGCACCTTCACCGAGACGGTCCCGGTCCTGGACGCCACAGGTCACCTGGAGTCCCGAGAGGTGGAGCGCACCTGCGAGGTCGACGTGGCGGTGCGGTGGGGCAGCGGCTACGAGGCCGTCGTCCGCTCCTTCGTCAACGTGGTCGCCACCCCCCACGGCGGCAGCCACCTCACCGGTTTCGAGCAGGCGATGCTCAAGACCGTGCGCACCCAGGTGCAGGCCAACGCCCGAAAGCTCAAGATCGCCGCCAAGGAAGGCTCCGACCGGGTCGAGAAGGACGACGTCCTGGCCGGGTTGACCGCCGTCGTCGCGGTCCGTCTGCCGGAGCCGCAGTTCGAGGGTCAGACCAAGGAGGTCCTCGGCACCCCGGCGGTGCGCCAGATCGTCGCCCGGGTCGTGGAGACCGAGCTCACGGCCCTGCTGACCTCGTCCCGCCGTGAGGACAGGGCTCCGGCGGCCGCCCTGCTGGAGAAGGTCGTCGGGGAGATGCGCGCCCGCGTCGCGGCCCGGCTGCAGCGCGACACCCAACGGCGCAAGAACGCCCTGGAGTCCAGCTCCCTGCCGGCCAAGCTCAAGGACTGCCGCAGCAACGACGTCGAGCGCAGCGAGCTGTTCATCGTCGAGGGCGACAGCGCGCTGGGAACGGCCATGAGCGCCCGCGACTCGGAGTTCCAGGCCCTGCTGCCCATCCGCGGCAAGATCCTCAACGTCCAGAAGGCGTCAGTGACGGACATGCTCCGCAACGCCGAGTGCGCCTCGATCATCCAGGTCATCGGGGGCGGCTCGGGGCGGACCTTCGACCTCGACGCCGTCCGCTACGGCCGCATCGTGATCATGACCGACGCCGACGTCGACGGCGCCCACATCCGGATCCTGCTGCTGACCCTGTTCTTTCGGTACATGCGCCCGCTGGTGGACGCGGGCCGGGTGTACGCGGCCGTGCCGCCGCTGCACCGCCTCGACATCGGCTCCGGGGCGACCAAGGAGGTCGTCTACACCTACTCCGACGCCGAGCTCGCCAGGGCGATGCGGGACGCCGAACGGCGCAACCGGGCCATCAAGCAGCCGATCCAGCGGTACAAGGGGTTGGGCGAGATGGACGCCGACCAGCTGGCGGAGACCACCATGGACGTGTCGCACCGCACCTTGCGCCGCGTGCGGGTCAGCGACGCCGCCGCGGCGGAGCGCGTCTTCGAGCTGCTCATGGGCTCCGACGTCGCCCCCCGGAAGGACTTCCTGGTCGAGCGCTCCGACCACCTCGACCGCGATCGGATCGACGCCTGACGGCGTGTCGGTCCGGAGTACGCAGAACTCCTGTGGTACGCGGCTCAAGTCCGCGGCCGGATGCCGAAGGGGTGACTACCGGCACCTCTGCCGTCGCTCGCTCCACACCGAAAAGGGCAAACCCGACCGCGAGGCGGGGACGCAAAGCCACGGGACCCACGAGGTGAGCCGGGCTACCGATGAGAGGACCCACCCGACATGCACACCTCCCGCAAGCGGTCCAGCGCCGTCACCGTGCTCGCCGTGACCGTGCTGAGCACCGCCCTCGCCGCACCCGCCCTGGCCTCGCCCAGCGACGTCGTCGTCACCGCCGGCAGCCTTGGCCTGACCGCCCCCAGCGTGGCCAATTTCACGGGCGTGACCCTCGACGGGGCCGCCGAGACCACGACCGCCGCGGTCGGCGTCTTCACGGTCATCGACAGCACGGGCAGCGGCTCCGGCTGGAACGTCACCGTCCAGGCCTCCCAGATGGCCCAGCACGACGGCACCGGATACGTCGCCGGGGGAAGGACCCTGCCCGCCGGCGGCATGTCGCTCTCGGCACCGAGCGTCACAGCCGACGGCACCTCATCGCCCACCCCGACGGTGTCCACCGGGCCGTACACGATCGACGGTGGCTCCGCTGTGAAGATCGCGAGCGCGGCCACAGGCGAGGGCATGGGCACGTACGACTTCGGCGCCTCGACCATCACCCTGGCGGTGCCGGCGAATGCGTACGCGAAGACCTACCGCAGCGACATCACGGTCTCGCTCGTCTCCGGCCCCTGACGGGTCGTCCCACCGCGACGGCGATCCCTCCGCACAGCGACCATGCGACGACCACCGACCCGGAAGGGGCCACGATGAGGTCCTGCGCCGCGGTGGCTGCCGTGGGGGTCGCGATGCTCGCCCTCCTGTCGACGCCCGGTGCCCTCGCCGGGACCGGTACGGAGGACCCGCGGGGCCCGGCCTTCACGGTGACCCCGTCGGAGGGTTCGGACACCGCCGAGGACGGCGGCTACTTCCTCGTCACGGGGCGGCCCGGTCGGACCTTCACCCAGTCGGTCGACCTCCACAACGACGACGACGCACCGCTGCGCATGGAGCTCGCGGCCGTGGACGCCACCACGAGCCCGGTGGGTGGGGTGTCCTACGGCCTGCCCGGCGACCCCGCCCGGCTCACAGGCAGCTGGCTCACGGTGGACGCCACGGTCGTGACCCTCGCCCCGGGAGCCACCACCTCGGTCGAGCTCTCCGTGAGCGTCCCCGACGACGCCCGCAGCGGGACGCACCTCGCCGGGCTGTCGGTGGGCCCGCCGGCCGAACCGGCCCCGTCGGCCACCGTCGTCGACGGCCGGGCCGGCGCCCAGGTCGACAGCACCACCCGCAGGGTGCTCGCCCTTCAGGTCGAGGTCCCCGGGGAGGCCCCGCCACAGCTCGACGTCGCCGGTGTCGAACCGGTCTCCACTCCGGACGGTCCACACCTCAGCATCGCCCTGCAGAACACCGGCGGGACCCTGCTGAGCGGCACCACCGGCACGATCTCCGTGCCTGACATCGCCCTCGACCACGAGTTCAGCGTGGACACCTTCGTCCCCGGTACGGGGATCGTCTACCCCGTGGCCGTGACCGGCGAACTCCCGCTCGGGCAGCTTCCTGTCACCGTGTCGCTCGCCTACGCCGACGGCAGGACGGCCCGGTTCGAGGGGGCCGTGGACGTGACGGCCGAGGTCCTCCGGGCGCAGCCAGAGGCTTCCGGTGGGACGCCGTGGCTGGGGGGCCGAGACGCGGCGACGGGCCTCGTCCTGGCCGCCGCCGCCGCCGCCGCCGGCGGCGCCGGAGTCGCCGTCGTGCTGCTGGTCCTGCTCGCCCTGCTGCTGCGCCGCCGGTCGCAGACGGATCGCCGACGCACCCGTCCCGCCGCACGCCCGCACAACGGGGTGCCCAGCCCGTCGTTCTGAGCCGTCGGCGGCAACCCTGGTGCGGGCGGTTCGGTGCCGGGACATCCCCCGCCGTGGCCACCGACCTCGAAGGCTCCGCCGTCATGCCCGCCCCGTGGGCGGCGCACGGTCCCGACCCTCCGCAGCGGCAGACCCGGCAGGCGCTGCTCTTCGCAGACGTCCATGCGAGGTCCCGGGTCGTGGCGTCGGTCGGGCGTTGCTCGGCCGTCGACTCGGGCACGGCAGGCCGGGGTTGCGCGGGCCGGGGGCGGCCGGCTGCTCATGGGCTCCGACGTCACCCTCGCAAGGACTTCCTCGTCGAACGCTCCGAGGACCTCGACCGCGACCGGATCGACGCCTGAACCGGCCGAGCGCCCCACAGGCCGGACGCCCCCTCGCCTGGGCCCACGGGGCGGGTAAACCCCTGGTGCGGGTCCCGGGTGGCTGCCAGGATCCCGGTTCGTGAGCACCGTCGTGCCCGGTCGTGTCGCCGGGGTCCGCTTCCGCCCCTCGTCCCCGGCCGACGCCGCGGCGGTCCACGCCCTGCTGCTGGCCTGCTACGACAGCGACGGCACCCAGGAGAGGGAGACCCTCGAGGACGTCGAGGAGCTGTTCGCGACGCCCTGGTGGGACCCGGCGGCCGACGGGCTGGTGGGGGAGGACGCGGACGGTCGGGTGGTTGCGTTCGGCACCGCGCGGCGCCGGCCGGGGCAGCTCCGCACCCGGCAGTCCCTGCTGCACGGCGACGTGCACCCGCAGGCTCGCGCCCGCGGCGTCGGGCGGGCCCTGCTGGCCTGGCAGACGGCGCGCGGTGAGGAGCTGCTGCGGGGGCCCGGCACCACCGAGGACGTCCCGCGCATGCTGCGGGTCTTCTGCGAGGACCACCTGGGCGACCGGGTACGGCTGCTGCGCGCGGCCGGGTTCGAGCCGAGGCGCTACTCGGCCACCATGCGTCGGGACCTCTCGCTCCCGCTGGCCCCTGCCGTGCCCCCGCCGAATGTCCGCCTCCTCGCGCTCCCGGGCGTGGTGGACGACCTGCAGGACGCCGCACGGCGGGCCCACAACGCGGCCTTCGCGGACCACTGGGGGAGCGAGCCGATCGAGCCCGACGACTGGCGGCGCAGCTGCGTACAGGGCCCGGGTGCCCGACCCGACCTCTCGTCACTTGCGCTGGCCGGCGACGGCGCAGTGGTCGGCTACCTCATCAGCGGCACGTACCCGCAGGACTGGCAGGCCCAGGGGTTCAGCGAGGGCTGGACCGACCTGCTCGGTGTGAGCGCAGCGCACCGGAGACAGGGCATCGCGAAGGCGCTGCTGCTGCGGGCGATGTCCGCCTACCGCGAGGCCGGTCTGCAGCAGGCGGGTCTGGCGGTGGACGTCGACAACCCGCGCGCGCTGCGGCTGTACGCCGCGCTGGGCTACACGGAGCACGCCCGCGAGACCAGCTGGGTCCGCGACCTCAGCGGCGCCTGAGCCTGGCTAGCCGCCGAAGTAGACGCCGGGGGCGGTGTCCGCGTCGACCTGGCACTGCCACAGCACCACCGGGGTGGGGGCCGCACCGCACGAGGCAGGACGGAGCAGGTCGGTCTCGACGCGCTGCACCAGCACGCGGAACGTGCGGCCGCCGCTGTGCCGCACCAGCACCCGGCGCGCCTCAGCGGCGGCTACGGCGACCGCGACCGCACCGCCGCCCGAGCCCCCGGCCCCATCGTCGCCGCCCCCGGCCGAGGCGCGGGTGGCCTGGACCGGTTCGCTCCCGTCGACCCGGACGTCACCAGGCCAGGCGTTGACGCCGAGCAGGGCGAGGTGACGGCGGACGGCGGTCTCGGCGGCCTGCTCCGGCGGGCGGTAGGTCGAGCGGCCCCGGTAGCCCTCCAGCACCGGGCGGCCGTCGAGCAGGTCGACCACGGCAGCCACCAGCCCCTCCGGACCGGGGCCCAGACCACCCAGGACCATGCCGTGGGGGAGCACGGCGGCCGTCGGCGCGAACCGGTGGCCGCCCAGGTGCGAGGACTCCCAGACGTCGGCCCTCCGCCGGGCGGCACGCAGCAGCCGGGGACGCCCGACCGAAAACGCCTCCTGCAGGGCGGCCGCGGCGGGGCGGCCGTCACGGGCGCAGCAGGCGTCCCGGGCCCCGTTGGTGCAGACCAGCACGGCCGGGGAGTCCACGGCGACGCCCAGGCCGGGGTCGTGCCCGGTCCGCAGCGCCTGCACGGCGCCGCTGGCGGGGTCGGCGAGCACCGCGACGGCGGCGGCGACCTGCTCGGCGGCGACCTCGCGCAGCCAGGTACGCCCGGGGACCGTGCCGGCCAGGACCAGGCCGACGGGTGTGGGTGCCCGTCCCACCGGGCGCAGCAGCACCAGCCGGACGTCGGTGGCATCCGACAGCGCCCGCCGCAGGCCGTCCGGGGCCCGCAGAGAGGCGTCGGCGGGCCAGGACCCAGGAACCACCGCCCCCACCCAGGAGACCGCGTGCGGTGCGGTGGCCTCGACCGGCTCGCCGTCGACGCGCGAGGCCACGCTGCAGCGCGACGCCTCGGCGACCTCCGCGACGGCGTCCTCCTCGAAGGCCGGGCTCACCGTGGCACACCGCCCAGCACCGTCACCGTGCCGGCGGGACGGGCGCCGGAGCCGTCGCGCCGGGCGTCCACGGGCGGCATCGCCACGGGCACCCCGGTCGCCCCGGCAGCCAGCGCCGGGCCAGGTCCGACCCAGGCGGCGACCAGGACGTCCTCGCCCTTGAGGAAGCGGTGCGCCCGGACCCCGCCCGTGCCGCGGCCCTTGGCGGGGTACAGCTGCAAGGGCGTCACCTTGACCGAAGACGCCGGGCTGCCGGGCAGCTGATCGCCCCCCGCGGCCGCGGTGGCGAGGACCACCGCCGCCACGACGGGGCCGTCGGCACCGTCAGAAGCACCGTCCTCGACCTCCGGGGCCACGGCGTGCACGGCCGCGGCGAAGAGCACGCGGGCCCCCGGTGCCAGCCGCATGCCGGCCATGCCGGCGGCGGGGCGGCCCTGCGGGCGCACGGCGGTCGCCGCGAAGCGCAGCAGGCTCGCGTCGTCGGTGACCAGGACGACCTCGTCGTCGTCGGCCACGTCGAAGGCCGCGACCACCTCGTCACCGTCAGCCAGGCGGATGACCTCCCACTCCTGCCGGCCCGGGGGCAGGTCGACCAGGACCCGCTTGACGACGCCTCGCGCCGTCACCAGCCCGTGACCGGTGGCGGTGGGGGACAGGTCGAGGAGGCCGACCACCCGCTCGCCGGCCGACAACCCGGCAGCCTCGCTCACCGAGACCCCGCCGGACAGCGACACCGGGGAGGCGGTGGACGGCAGCGCCGGCAGGTCGACCACCGGCAGCCGGACCAGCCGGCCGGTGCTGGTGACGACGCCGACGTGGGAGCGGGCCGACGTCGTGACCGAGGCCAGCATGACGTCGTGACGGCTACGGTCCCGGGGCCCTTGCGGCACCGTCAGGGGGCTCAGGTCGGCGGTGCGGGCCAGCAGCCCGGTGGCACCCCACAGCACACGGCAGGGCTCGTCGACGATCTCGAGCCTGGTGTCCAGGGCCCGGCCCCGCGGGCTGGGCAGCTCGCCCTCCAGCAGCACCGTCCGCCGGGGCGTGCCGTGCTCAGCGACCACCGCGTCCAGCTCCTCGGCGACCAGGTCCCGCAGCCGCTCCTCGCTGCCCAGCAGCACCCGCAGCCCGTCGATCCGGCCGCGCAGCTCGTCGCGGCGGGTCTCGAGCTCGATGGTCGAGAACCGGGTCAGCCGCCGCAGCCGCATCTCCAGGATGTGCTCCGCCTGGACCTGGCTGAGCTCGAAGACGGTCATCAGGCGCTCCCGCGCGGTCCCGCTGTCGTCGCTGGTGCGGATCAGCTGGATGACCTCGTCGATGTCCAGGACCGCGACCAGCAGGCCCTCGACGAGGTGGAGGTCCCGCTCGGCGACGGCGAGCCGGTGCGCGGTGCGTCGCCGGACCACGTCGACCCGGAAGTCGACGTAGACCCCCAGCAGCTCCCGCAGGCCGAGGGTGCGGGGCCGGCCGTCGACCAGGGCGACGTTGTTGACGCTGAACGCCTCCTCCAGCGGCGTGAGCCGGTACAGGTGCGCCAGCACGGCGTCCGGGTCGAACCCCGACTTCAGCTCGATGACCACGCGCATCCCGCGGGTGCGGTCGGACAGGTCGGTGAGGGCGGCGACACCGTCGAGCCGCTTGGCCTGGACCGCGTCCTTGATCTTCTCGATCAGGCGCTCCGGGCCCACGCCGTAGGGCAGCTCGGTGACCACCAGGCCCTTGCGCCGGGCGGTCACGGCCTCGACCTCGACCCGCCCACGGATGCGGAACGAGCCCCGGCCCGTCTCGTAGGCCTCGCGGACCCCATCCAGGCCGACCACGATCCCGCCGGTGGGGAAGTCGGGCCCCGGCACGAACCGGCCCAGGTCGGCCGTGGTCGCCTGCGGGTGGCGGACCAGGTGCCTGGCCGCAGCCACCACCTCGGCCAGGTTGTGCGGCGGCATGTTCGTGGCCATCCCGACAGCGATGCCGCTGGCCCCGTTGACCAGCAGGTTCGGGAACGCGGCGGGCAGGACCTCAGGCTGCTGCAGCGAGCCGTCGTAGTTCGCGACGGTGTCGACGACGTCCTCGTCCAACCCGTCGCTGAGCAGCACGGCGGCCGGGGCGGGGCGGGCCTCGGTGTAGCGGGCCGCCGCGGGGCCGGCGTCCAGTGAGCCGAAGTTGCCGTGGCCGTCCACCAGCGGCAGCCGCATCGCGAACGGCTGCGCGAGCCGGACCAGCGCGTCGTAGATCGCGCCGTCGCCGTGGGGGTGCAGCTTGCCCATCACCTCGCCCACCACGCGGGCGCTCTTGACGTGGCCGCGGTCGGGCCGAAGCCCCATGTCGGCCATCTGGTAGACGATCCGCCGCTGCACGGGCTTAAGGCCGTCGCGGGCGTCCGGGAGCGCCCGGGAGTAGATGACCGAGTAGGCGTACTCCAGGAACGCCCCCTGCATCTCGTCCTCGACGTCGATGTCGACGACGTTGCCACCGTCGGCGGCCGTGCCGTCCGGGGCGTCGTCCGGGCGTCGTCGGGAGGGGCTCACCGCCCGATTGTGACCCAGGCCCTGCCGGCGCAGCCGCACCGGAGCGGGCGGCGCGTCGGACGTGGCGCCCGGTACGGTCGGTGCGTGAGCGACACCCCCGTGGCTGACACCTCCGTCCAGGAGGCCGACGCACGCCGCTCGGCGCAGGCCTACCCGTCCCACTGGGAGGCCGACGTCGTCCTCCGTGACGGCGGGGTCGCCCACGTCCGACCGGTCCGGCCCGACGACGCGGCCCGGATCGAACGTTTCCACGCCTTCCAGAGCGCGGAGAGCGTCTACTTCCGGTTCTTCGCGCCGATGCCCCGGATCAGCGCCGCCGACATGCGCCGCTTCGTCAACGTCGACCACGTCCGCCGGGTCGCGCTGGTGGCGACCGTCCGCGACGACATCGTCGGGATCGGCCGCTACGAGGGCGCCTGGCGCGAGGGCCGGACCCCGCCCGGGTCGCGGTCTGCCGAGGTCGCGTTCAACATCGCCGACTCCCACCGCGGTCGGGGGGTGGGCTCGGTGCTGCTGGAGCACCTGGCCGCCGCCGCCCTGGAGAACGGGGTGTCCCGCTTCAGCGCCGACGTGCTGCCCACCAACCAGCGGATGCTCGCGGTGTTCCGCGAGGCCGGTTACGAGGTGGCCCACCACCTGGACGACGGGGTCATCGAGGTGGTGTTCGCCATCGACCCGACCGAGCGGTCCCTGGCGGTCATGGCCGCCCGGGAGCACCGCGCGGAGTCCCTGAGCATGCAGGCCCTGCTGAACGCCCGCTCCGTGGTGGTCGTCGGGGCCAGCCGGGACTCCTCCTCCTTCGGCGCACGGGTGCTGCAGGCGATCACCGAGGGTCGCTTCGCCGGTCCCGTCCACGTGGTCAACCGCGAGGCGCTGGAGGTCGGGGGCGCCCGTTCCTACGCCGCCGTCGAGGATGTGCCCGGCCCGGTCGACCTCGCCGTGGTCGCGGTCCCGGCGGTGTCGGTTCCCGAGGTCCTGTCCCAGTGCATCGACCTCGGCGTCAAGGGCGCGGTCGTCATCTCCAGCGGGTTCGCCGAGGCGGGGGAGGCGGGTGTGGTGCTGCAGCGGGAGCTGTTGCGCCTGGCGCGCGCCAACGGCATCCGCATCATCGGGCCGAACAGCTTCGGCATCATCAACACCGACCCGCTCGTCAGCCTCAACGCCTCCGTCGCCCCCGTCCTGCCGACGGCCGGGCACCTGGCGCTGTTCAGCCAGTCCGGCGGCCTGGGGGTGGCGGTGCTGTCCAGCGCGGAGCGGCGGGGGCTCGGGCTGTCGTCGTTCCTGTCCGCGGGCAACCGTGCGGACGTGTCCGGCAACGACGCCATGCAGTACTGGCTGGACGACCCGCGGACCCACGTGGTCGGGCTGTACCTGGAGAGCGTCGGCAACCCGCGGAAGTTCTCCCGCATCGCCCGCCGCCTCGCCCGGGTCAAGCCGACGATCGTCGTCAAGAGCGGCGTCAGCGGCTACGGCGTCCCGCCCGGGCACGAGGTGCGTGAGTCCGCGGCCCCGGCGGAGGCCTTCGACGCCATGCTGCGCCAGGCCGGCGTCATCCGGACCGAGAACCTGCACCAGCTCTTCGACGTGGCCCAGGTCGTGCTCCACCAGCCCCTGCCCGCGGGGGACCGGGTCGCGCTGGTCGGCAACAGCCCGGCGCTGAGCGCGCTCGCCGCCGACGCCTGCGCGTCGTGGGGGATGAAGGTGGTGGGCGAGCCCGTGTCGGTCCGCTCCGAGGCCGACGCGGCGGAGTTCGACGCCGCGCTGCGCCAGGTCTACGCGCGCGCGGACGTCGACGCCGTCGTGGCCAGCTTCATCCCGCCCCTGCAGGCAGCCACCGACCAGGTCCAGCTCGCCCTGCAGGCCCGGGCCCACGGCACGGGCACGACCACGGTCGCCTGCTTCATCGGTCCACGCCTGGTCGGGGCCCAGGACGGTGAGATGGCGCCCGTGCCGGCCTACCCGCTGCCCGAGGACGCCGTCCGTGCGCTGGCCTCGGTGGTCCGCTACGCGCAGTGGCGCCGCCGCGAGACCGGCCCGCCCGTCGACCCCGCAGGCGTGGACGTCCGCGCCGCGCGCGCCCTGGTCGGTTCCGTCCTCGTCGGGGTCCCGCAGGGCCGGGACCTGACCCGCGAGGAGGTGCTGCAGCTGCTGGCCTGCTACGGCGTCCACCTGTGGCGCAGCGAGCAGGTCAGCGGACCGGACGAGGCGGCGGCCGCGGCGTCGGGGATCGGCTACCCGGTCGTGCTCAAGGCCGGTCGGCTGCGTCACCGACTGGACACCGGCGGGATCCGGATGAACATCGAGGACGAGGTCGAGCTGCGGGCCGACGTCGCGGGCATGGCCGCCGAGCTCGGCAGCGAGGACGCGGGGACGCTGCTGGTGCAGCACATGGCCCCGCGCGGGGTTTCCACGGTGCTCACCACGGCCGAGGACCCGCTGTTCGGGCCGATCCTGTCCTTCGGCCTCGCCGGGGACGCCATCGAACTGCTGGGCGACGTGTCCCACCGCATCCCCCCGCTGACCACGACCGACGTCCAGGACCTGGTCCGGGGGGTCAAGGCGGCGCCCCGGCTGTTCGGCCACGGTGGCCGGGCCGCTGTGGACGTGGCGGCCCTGGAGGACGTGGTCGCCCGGGTGTCGCGCCTGGCCGAGGACATCCCGCAGGTGGCAGGGCTGCGGCTGCAGCCGGTGCACGTCCACCCCGAGGGCGTCGCGGTGCTGGACGCCTCGGCGCGGGTCGCCGAGGCGCCGACCAGGGCCGACGGCGGTCGTCGGCTGCTGCGCCCCCAGCCGTGAGCGGGGGCGTCGGGGGGTGGGCCTGTGGAACGGTGCGCGGGGGCCCCGACCCGGTGGGAGGATGCGCGGGTGCGTGAGACCAGACCCGGCGCCCGCAGCGCCCGAGACGACCAGCTGCCACCCCAGCTGGTCCGTGACATCGAGCGCGCCGGGTACTACCCGGCCGTGGTCGCCGACGTCGTCCTGACCGCCCTGGCGGGGGAGGAGGCGGTCGAGCACTTCGTCTTCCCCGAGACGACGTTCGACGAGGGCGACCAGGTCCGCCGCCACGTCACGGTCCTGGTGATCACCCCGACCCGGCTGCTCGTCGCCCACGCCGACGACCACAGCGACGCCGACGGGCACCTCCCCGGCGTCGCCAGCCACGCCGACACCACCCGCGCCGTGGACGTCGGCCGGACCTACGCCGCCGCCAGCACCGAGGCCGTCCCGCTGGACCGGGTGACGGCTGTCGTCCTCACCCATGTCGTCGACCGGCCCGAGCGCTACCGTCCGGGCGGCACCCCGCGCGAGGTGACCCTCGGGGTGGCGTGGGGCATCGCCAGCCGGGTGGACCTGGAGCCCGCCGGCTGCGCGGACGCCGAGTGCGACGCCGACCACGGCTACACCGGCAGCGTCACCGGCGACGACCTGTCGTTGCGGGTCAGCGCCGAGGCCGAGGGCCACGCCGCCGTCGACGAGGCGGTCCGCTTCGCGCGGGCGCTGTCAGCGGCGACGTCCCGGCCCCGGGCGTGACGGCGGGCCCGACCGCGCCACCCGGTCCAGCGCCGACCGGTCCAGCGCCGACCGGTCTATCGCCAACCGGTCTATCGCCAACCGGTCCAGCGCCGACCGGTCCCGTGCCGACCGGTCCAGCGCCGACCGGTCCCGTGCCGACCGGTCCAGCGCCGACCGGCGCCGTGCCGACCGGCGCCGGAGCGCACGTCCCCGACTACACCTTCGGCTCCATCGCCCAGCTGCTGCCCTCGGTGGCGGCAGCCGTCGGCGTGGCCGGGTTCTCCGACACGCTGCAGCTCGGCACCCACCCCCGGGTCTGCACCGTGCTGGTGGACGGGCTCGGTGCTCGACTGCTCGCCGAGCGCGGCGGCCACGCCCCGTTCCTGCGCCGTGCCGGGGCGTCCCAGCCCGGCACCGCACCGGTGGAGCTGCGGACCACCGTGCCCTCCACCACGGCCACCGCGCTGGCCACCCTGGGGACCGGCTGCGCGCCCGGTGCCCACGGCATGGTCGGTTACAAGGCTTTCGAGCCCGGGACGCTGCGCGTGGTCAACCACCTCAGCTGGCCCTCGGACCTGGACCCGGCGGCGTGGCAGCCCTGCGGCACCGTGTATGAGCAGGTCGTCGCTGCTGCCGTCCCCGTCGTCATGGTGGGCCCGGCCGCGTTCGAGCGCTCCGGACTGACCCGGGCGGCGCTGCGCGGGCCGACCTACGTCCGCGCCGAGAGCCTGGAGGCACGCGTGGACGCCGCCGTCCGCGCGCTGCAGGCGACGCCGCGCGCGATGGTGAACGTGTACTGGGGCGACGTCGACAAGACCGGGCACGCCCGCGGCTGGCTGTCGCACGAGTGGGCGAGCCAGCTGGAACGCGTGGACGGTGCCATGGCAGACCTTCGCCGCCGGGCGCCATCCGACGCCCTGGTCGTGGTCACGGCCGACCACGGCATGGTCGACTGCCCGCCGTCGGCCGTGCTGGACGTGGCGCGCCACCCGCACCTGCGTGCCGACGTGCGGGCCACGGCAGGGGAGCCCCGGCTGCTGCAGCTACGCGTGGCGGACGGCTGCGCCGACGCCGTGGCGGGTCGCTGGCGCGACGTGCTGGGTGAGCGGGCCTGGGTGCTCACCTGCGACGAGGCCGTCGCGGCCGGCTGGTTCGGGTCGGTAGCCGCCGACCCGGCGACCGGTGCCGACGGTGGGTCCATGCGCCGGGTCGGTGACGTGCTCGTGGCCGCCCGCGGCGACCTGGCCGTGGTCGACAGCGAGCGCGACGAGCGCTCGGTGCTGTCGATGGTCGGCCAGCACGGCTCCCTCACCGACGCCGAGACCGCCGTCCCGCTGCTGCGCCTGTAGCGTCGCCGTCCATGGCCGAGCTCGTGTTCTTCTGCGGGACCATGGACTCCGGCAAGTCGACCCTGGCCCTGCAGGTCGACCACACCCGGGCGGCCCGCGGCCTGGTCGGGGTCCTGTTCACCCGGCGCGACCGGGCCGGTCACGGCCGGTTGTCGAGCAGGCTGGGCCTGGAACGGCCCGCACGGGAGGTCGACGACGGTGACGACCTGTGGCAGGTCGTCGTGGACGAGCGCCTGGCCGGGCGTCGGACCGACTACCTGGTGTGCGACGAGGCGCAGTTCTACACCCCCACCCAGGTCGACCAGCTGGCCCGCGTCGTCGACGAGCTCGAGATCGACGTGTTCGCCTTCGGCATCACCAGCGACTTCCGGGCCAAGCTCTTCCCGGGCTCGCAGCGGCTCGTGGAGCTGGCCGACCGGGTCGAGGCGCTGCAGGTGGCGGCGCTGTGCTGGTGCGGTGCCAGGGGCACCCACAACGCCCGGACCGTGGACGGCCGGATGGTCGTGGACGGTGACCAGATCGTCGTCGGCGACGTGACCAGCGTCCCGGGGCCCGACCTCCCGGACGGCGGGGCCGCCAGAAGTCCAGGGACTCACGGGGACCACGAGCACGTCGAGGCGGACGTCGCCTACGAGGTGCTGTGCCGGCGCCACTTCATGCGGCGGATGACCTCCGGTGCCGCCCGGGCCGCCAGCCTGTCCCCGGACGTGCTGCCGTGGTCGGCCGACACCTGCCCGATCGACCCGCAGGCGCAGCTCGCCGGGCTCGGTCCGTCGCGGGCGCGCTGAGCCCGGTCCCTGCGGCGGCTCAGCCGTCGCGCTTGGCCCCGAACACGATCTCGTCCCAGCTCGGCACCGCGGCCCGGCGGCGCTTGTTCCGCCGGTCCGAGGCCGTCGCGGCGGGCTGCTGCGGGCGGGTCCCCTGGCCGTCGCGCCCCGGCTGGCCGAGGTCGAGCCCGCTGAGCAGGTCCGGCTCGCTGCTCCGGTCACCCAGGTCGGCCCCGTCGGACCCTGCCGGGTCGGAACCGGCCCCGGCGCCACGCTCCCGGTCGCCCGCCGGGACCACCTCGTCCCCGTCGTCGTCGGACCGGGCGTCCCCGCCCTGCGGGGCGTCGGTCCGGTCGGCCGGCTCCTCACCGGCCGTCCGCAGGTCCTCGGCCGCCGCGGCTCGGGTGCCGGCAGCCGCGGTGCCGTCGTCGTCCGCGTTGCCGTCCGGGTCGCTCAGGTCGACGGCACGGCCCACGGGGGCCGTGGGGCGCCGGCCGCGCTGCCGCGCCAGGGTGTCGAGCAGGTCGACCGTGCCGCCACGGGTCGCCGTGGTCGCGGGGCGTTCGACGTCGAACACCGTCTCGCGGACCGCGCTGAGCCTGCGGCGTCGCTCCACCCCGGTGAGTCGCTCCGCCTCGGCGTCCACGGGCTCCAGCGACCGGGTCGCGGTGTCGAACGCCCACGTCGCCTCCACGCTGCCGTGGGTGTCGGTGGCCACCACGACCTGCCAGCGGGTGCCGTCGCTGCGTCGGGAGTCCCAGCTGATGTCGTCGACGTCCAGGCCCTCACCGGTCAGGGCGTCGACGACGACCCGCTCCAGGGTCAGCGTCGGGTCACCGCCGCGGTCCACGGCCGTGGCGCGCGCGAGGTCGGCGACGTGGGCCCGCTCGGCGAGGACCGGACCCTCGAAGCGACGGACGTAGTCCACGTCCAGGCCCGTCTGGCGGGCGACCTCCTCGGCGTCCGCGCCCGCGCGGATGCGTGCCTGGACCTCGCGCGGGCCGGGTCGGTCGGAGGTGTGCTCGACCAGGGGCCCGCTGCGGGAGCGCCGGACCGCGGAGCGGAGCTGCTCGTCGACCGACAGCGAGAAGCGTCGGCCGTCCCCGGTCATGAGGACGAGGTCGCCGTCACCGGTCACCTCAACCAGTCGCAGGGTGTCCATCCGTGCCTCCGTCCCGACGCCAGCGACCTGGTGGTCGCTGGGACGTCCGTGCCTGCACTGTGCCACCGGCCGGTCCGGGCGCTCCGCAGGCCGCCCAGTGTGTCGGTCCTCGCCGGTCGCTGCTGCCGCGAGGCCGGGGCCCGGGGTGCCGGGCGGGCGGGACGCAGGCGATGATGAGGCGGTGACCGATGCTGACCTGAGGCCCTACGACGCCCTCCTCCTGATGTCCTTCGGCGGCCCCGAGGGTCCCGACGACGTGATGCCGTTCCTGGAGAACGTCACCCGCGGTCGGGGCATCCCGCAGGAGCGGCTCACCGACGTGGCCGAGCACTACCTGCACTTCGGCGGCAGGAGCCCGATCAACGACCAGAACCGGGCCCTGCTCGCCGCCCTGCGCGAGGACCTGGACCGTCGCGGTGTCGACCTGCCGCTGTTCTGGGGCAACCGCAACTGGGACCCCTACCTGACGGACACGCTGCGTGAGGCCCACGAAGCCGGTGCCCGGCGCGTGCTCGCCGTCATCACCTCCGCCTACTCCTCCTACTCCGGCTGCCGGCAGTACCGCGAGGACGTGGCGGCAGCGGTCGTCGAGCTCGCACAGGAGGGTCGCGCCGTGGCGGTCGACAAGATCCGCCACTACTTCAACACCCCCGGGTTCGTGCAGGCCAACACCCAGGGCGTCGTCGCGGCCTTCGGTCGGCTGGACCCGCGGCTGCGGGAGGGGGCCCGGCTGGTGTTCGTCACCCACTCCGTGCCCGACGGCATGGAGGAGGCGTCCGGCCCCCGCGGCGGCGCCTACAGCGCCCAGCACCTGCAGGCCTGCGCGGCTGTCTCGCAGGAGGCGGCCCTGGTGCTCGGTGCCGTCCCCGCCTGGGACCTGGTCTACTGCTCCCGCTCCGGGCCGCCCAGCCAGCCCTGGCTGGAGCCCGACGTGAACGACCACCTGCGTGCGCTCAAGGACCAGGGCGTCCCGGCCGTGGTGGTGTCCCCGGTCGGGTTCGTGTCCGACCACATGGAGGTCGTCTTCGACCTCGACACCGAGGCCCAGGAGACCGCCGCCGAGATCGGGCTCCCGTTCCAGCGCGCCGCCACGGTCGGGGTGGCGGAGGTGTTCGTGTCCCAGCTCGTCGACCTGTTGCTGGAGCGCGCCGAGGTGGCTCGCGGCGGCTCGCCCGAGCAGCCCGCCGTGACCCCCTGGGGTCCCAGCCACGCGGTGTGCCCCGTCGGCTGCTGCGTCAACCTGCGCACGCCGGACAAGCCCGCGGCCTGCGGCGAGGACTGGCAGCAGCCCGGGGTGGCCGACCGTGGCGCCGTCGGCGCAGGCTGAGGCCCCCCTGCGGGCGCTGGCCCGGGAGCTCGCACGAGCCGCGGGTGCGGTGCTGCGCCGGCACCGCCGCGGCGAGGTGACGGTGGCCCGGACCAAGAGCAGCGGCAGCGACGTCGTCACCGCCGCCGACGTGGCCTCGGAGCAGGAGCTGAGGCGCCTGCTCGCGGCCGCGCGCCCGCACGACGGCGTGCTCGGCGAGGAGGAGGGGCTGGTCCCGGGCACGAGCGGGCTGACCTGGGTGCTGGACCCGCTCGACGGCACGGTCAACTTCCTCTACGGCACGGGCACCTACGCCGTCAGTGTGGGCGTGGTCCGCGGTGAGCCCGACGTCGCTACCTGGACACCGGTCGCGGGTGCCGTCCTGGACGTGGAGCGCGAGCAGACCTGGTCCGCCGCCGCGGGGGAGGGGGCCGACCGCGACGGGGCCCCGCTGCACGTCTCCGCCTGCGCGCGCCTGGACCGCTGCCTGCTGGGCACGGGCTTCTCATACGACGCGGCGGTGCGGGCCGAGCAGGGCCGCGCCGTGGCCCTGCTGCTGCCCCAGGTGCGCGACGTCCGCAGGATCGGTGCGGCGGCCATCGACCTGTGCCTGGTGGCGGAGGGGCGTCTGGACGCCTACGCCGAGCGCGGCCTCCAGCCGTGGGACCACGCCGCAGGCGCGCTGGTGGCGGTGGAGGCCGGTGCCGTGGTCCACGGTCCCGGGGGCGGGCGGCCGGACCGGCGCCTCGTCCTGGCGTCGGCACCCGCGGTCGCCGCCGAGCTCGGCGCTGCGGTCGCGGCCAGCGGCCTCTGAGTGGTGCCGCCGCGGCGCTCGGACGACGCCGTCGTGGACCCGACGTGGTGCCCGGGCCCTAGGTAGGGCACAATCCGCGCCGCGACACCCTCGCGGGCATCAATCGGTGCCCCCGTGCGTTGGCGTGACAGCCCCAGCGGGACCGATGGGGCACCGAGACTTTTACGACGTGGAGTGACGACGCCAGTGGCGACCGACTACGACGCACCGCGCAAGACCGACGAGGACTCCGAGGACTCGATCGAGGAGCTCAAGGCCCGACGTGGCGATGCCAAGACCGGGCAGGTCGACGAGGACGAGACCGACGCGGCCGAGGGCTTCGAGCTCCCCGGCGCCGACCTGTCCAACGAGGACCTGTCGGTGCAGGTGCTCCCCGCCCAGCAGGACGAGTTCACCTGCGGGTCGTGCTTCCTGGTGCACCACCGCAGCCAGCTGTCCGGCGAGAAGGACGGCCTGCCGATCTGCTCGGAGTGCGTCTGAGGGACGCCTGCCCCCACCCGGACCGGGGTGGAGGGCTCAAACCTGGTCGGTGCGGGCCGGCGCTTCGGTCAGGGCAGCGACCAGGGCGTCCGGGTGCCGGGTGCTCAGCAGCCAGTAGGGGACCGGATCGCGCTCGTCCACGACACGCACGCGGACCCCGGTCGACAGCCAGCCACGGATGCAGCGGTGGGAGCGTGCGTCCAGGGCAGGCCCGAGCTCGACCCGCATCTCCTCGGCGTCCAGCGGCCGGGCGCCGCCGAGCGCGACCAGCGGGATCCGCGCCTCGCCGGCCTGCAGCCAGAGCCCTGCGCCCGGTTCAGGCTCCACGACCCGGACCACCGGGCTCCAGGAGCGCAGCAGCAGCGCCACCCCCGCAAGGGTGAGCAGCCCGACGAGGACGGCGACCCCCACGTCGGCGACCGGGACGAAGACCACGCCCAGCGTGGCCGCCACCAGGGCGCCGGCAGCCCACACCCAGGCCGCGGGCCAGAGCCGTTCGGTGAAGACTGTCCGCACGGGGCACAGCGTGCCACGGCCGTGACTACAGTCGTGGTGTGCACCTGGCGGACGACGACGTGACCCCGGACGGGGGCGCCCGTGAGTGACGACGAGGGCGTCGACGTCCTCCTGCGGCGCACCGCAGACGTCCCGCTCCCCGCCGCCGCCCGCCCGGGCGACGCCGGCCTGGACCTGGTCACCACGGAGGCCGTGACGATCGGTCCCGGGCAACGGCGTACGGTCGGCACCGGGATCGCGCTCGCGCTCCCGCCCGGTACCGCCGCGTTCGTCCTGCCCCGCTCCGGCCTGGCCGCACGGCACGGCGTCACGGTGCTCAACGCACCCGGCACGGTCGACGCGGGCTACCGCGGCGAGGTCCGCGTCACGTTGCTCAACACCGACACCACCGAGGCCCTGCACCTGCGCGCCGGGGACAGGGTCGCCCAGCTCGTCGTCACCTCCCTGCCGACGGTGCACCTGCACGAGGTCACCACGCTGCCCGGTTCCGACCGCGGCGAGGCGGGGTTCGGTTCCACCGGGCTCGGGGCTACGGGCCCCTCCGGGGGTGCCGACGCGGCGGACGACGACGAACGCACGAGTGCACCGGCCGAGCAGCCGCCGGGCGCAGGACACGGAGGACACCAGTGAGCCCGTTCTGGAGCGATCGCACCCGAGCCGACCCCAGCCAGCCGACGATCGACGTCCAGGCGGTGACCTCGCCCGCCACCGGCCCCCTGGACGCCGCGGACCCCGACGCCCCCACCGAGGGTTTCCTGGACCTGGGTGCGCTGCGCCTGTCTGCCCGCACGGACGTCAAGATCCGGCTCGACGTGGACAAGACGTCGGGCAACGTCGCCGCCGTGACCGTGCAGGCGGACGCGTCCTCGGTGCAGCTCACGGCCTTCGCAGCCCCGCGCAGCGGCGGGGTCTGGGACGACGTGCGCCCCGAGATCGCCAAGGCCGTCAGCGCCGGCGGCGGCTCCGCGGAGGAGCGCGAGGGCAGCTTCGGGACCGAGCTGGTCGCCCGGGTCCCCACCACGCTGCAGGACGGCCGTCAGGTGCTCCAGGTGCAGCGGTTCTGCGGCGTCGACGGTCCGCGCTGGTTCGTGCGTGCTGTGTTCAGCGGCCCCGAGGTGCTGCAGTCGGTCGGTGCGACGCTGCCGGACGAGCTCGCCGCCCGCGCCCGCGGCGCCGACCTCGAGCAGGTCGTCCGTAGCGCGGTCGTGGTGCGGGGCAGCGACCCCATGGCCCCGCGGGAGCCGCTGCCGCTGCGCGTGCCGGACTCCGCCCGCCGCGTGCAGCGGGTCCCCTCCCAGGCCGCCGCGCCGGGCCCCGCCCCCGCCCCAGCCCCTGCTGCCGACCCGGCCGTGCCGGGTGACGGAGCACCGGCAGAGCAGTCGTAGGCTCGTCCCATGAGCGATCGCAGCTGGCGTACCGCGCTGTCGTCCCTTACGCGCAGCGACGACGAGGTGGCCGCGCGCAAGCAGGCCGAGACGTCCGGGCGCAACGGCGGCACCCCCGTGCGCACCCTGCCCGACCGCTGCCGCGCGACCCTGTGCGGCACCCTCCGCTCGGTGACCGTGGAGCCCGCAGCCACCTCCTGCACCGTCGAGGCGGAGCTGTTCGACGGCTCCGGCACGGTGCGGCTGCGCTGGATCGGGCGCAGCGCCATCGCCGGCATCGAGCCCGGTCGCCAGCTCAAGGTCACCGGGACCGTCAGCCACTGCTCCGGCGGCAGCCGCGTCATCTACAACCCGGCCTACGAGCTCCTGCCGCTGCGCCCGTGACGCGGCCCCCCGAGCCGGCGGCCGGCCCGGTCCCGGCCCAGGAGCATGTCCCGACCACGGTCGAGGAGGTCGTTCGGACGGAGCTGCTCAAGGCGCTCGGCGGCTGGCGCGGCACCCTCGAGGCCGCCGTCCCCATCCTGCTGTTCGTCACCACCTTCACCCTCACCGACCAGCTGCGGACGGCGATCGTCGTCTCGGGGGCGGGGATGGCCGTGTTCGTCCTCCTGCGCCTGCTGCAGCGCCAGACCCTGGTGCACGTCGTCTCCGGGGTGCTCGGGCTCGCGGTGGCCGCCGCCGTCGCCACCCGTACGGGCAACGCCAGCGACTTCTTCCTGCCGGGCATCCTCTACAACGCCGGCCTCGCGGTCGTCTTCGGGGTGTCCATGCTCACCGGCTGGCCGGTGGTCGGGTTCATGTTCGGCGCCGTGACCTCCGACCCGACCGGCTGGCGACGTCGTCGCGGGGTGAGACGCCTGTTCCAAAAGCTCACCGGTGTCCTGCTCGCGAACTACGTCCTGCGCGTGGTGGTGCAGCTGCCGCTGTACCTGGCCGGCTCCGTCGTGCTGCTCGGCGCGACGAAGATCGCGCTCGGCTGGCCGCTGCTGGGGGTGTCGGTGCTCGCGATCGGGGCCCTGCTGGCGGCCGGTCGCACCCCGCTCACCGACGACGAGGTCACGGGCGACGACGTGGACGAGGTCGACGAGCCGCTGCAGGCCTGAGCCGCCCCTCAGGGCCGGTTGCGCCAGGTCGCGAGCAGGGTCGCGAGCTCCTTCTCCTGCTCGGGGGTGGTGAGCAGCATCAGCTCGTCGCCGGACTCGACCGTGTCGTCCGGGGACGGTGCGATCGGTCGGTGGTCGCGCACGATGCAGGTCAGCACGGTGTCCAGGGGCAGGGTGATGTCGCGGATCGGGGTGCCGGCGACGGGGGAGTCCTGCGGGACGGTGAACTCGAACAGCGACGCGCTGGACTGCTGCAGCTGGAACAGCCGGACCATCTCGCCGATCTCGACCGCCTCCTCCACCAGCGCCGTCATCAGGCGCGGCGTGGACACGGCCACGTCGACCCCCCACGCGTCGTCGAAGAGCCACTCGTTGCGCGGGTTGTTGACCCGCGCGACCACGCGGGGGACGCCGTACTCCGTCTTGGCCAGCAGCGACACCACGAGGTTGACCTTGTCGTCGCCCGTGGCGGCCACCAGCACGTCGCAGGTGTCCAGCCGCGCCTCGTCCAGGGTCTCGATCTCGCAGGCGTCGGCGTAGAGGAACTCCGCCTGCTCGAGGGTGTCCTTCATCCGGGCGGCCTTGGACAGCCGGTCGACCAGCAGCACCTGGTGGCCGTTGCCGATCAGCTCGCGGGCGATGGAGCGCCCGACGCTGCCCGCGCCGGCGATGACGACGCGCATCAGGAGCGCTCCACGGGGGCGGCGGCCGCGTCCACGGCCGCGCGGCGGCGGGAGGTCTCCACCACGGCGACCACCCGGTCGCCGTCCTGCAGGACCGTCTCGGCGCGGGGGACCACGGCGGCCCCCAGCCGGGTCAGGTAGGCCACGCGCACGCCGGACGCCTCCTCCAGCTCCCGCAGCGGCCGCCCCAGCCAGCCCCGGTTCGGGGCGAGCTCGACCAACGCGACCCGGGTGGCCTCGTCGGTCCACATCGGCGCGGAGTCGGTGGGCAGCAGCTCGGCGATCATCTCCCGAGAGGTCCAGGGGACGGTCGCGACGGTGGCTATCCCCAGGCGGCGGTAGACCTCGGCTCGGCCCGGGTCGTAGATCCGGGCGACGACCTTGGTGACGGCGTACGTCTCCCGCGCCACCCGGGCGGAGATGATGTTGGAGTTGTCACCGCTGCTGACTGCGGCGAAGGCGTAGGCCTCCTCGATGCCCGCACGCAGCAGGGTGTCGCGGTCGAAGCCGATCCCCGCCACGGTCCTGCCGGAGAAGTCCGGCCCGAGCCGGCGGAAGGAGTCCGGGCTCATGTCGATGACAGCGACCGAGTGCCCCTGCTCCTCGACGTCGTGCGCGAGTCGAGCACCGACCCGGCCACAGCCCATCACCACGAAGTGCACGACGTCACGGTAGCGCCGCGCCGGTCCGCACCCGACCTGCCACGGCCTAGCATCGGCGCGTGAGCTCGCTCCTGGCCGTGCCCAAACGGCTGATCCTCGGCCGGGCCCGGCCCAGCAGCCGTGCGGACGACACGCTGCTGCCCAAGCGGCTGGCGCTGCCGGTGTTCGCCGCGGACCCCGTGTCCTCGGTGGCCTACGCCGCGCAGGAGCTGCTGGTCATCCTCGCCCTCGGTGGGGTCGCGACCCTGGTCCTGGCGCCCGAGGTGGCGGTGGCGGTCTGCGTCGTGGTCGCCGTGGTGGTCATCTCCTACGGCCCGCTGGTGCGGGCGTACCCCGGCGGCGGCGGGTCGTTCGCCGTCGCGTCCCGCCACCTGGGCCCGCAGGCCGGTCTGGTCGCCGCTGCGTCCCTGCTGGTCGACTACACCCTGACGGTCGCCGTGAGCGCGGCCGCCGCCATCGACAACCTGGTCTCGGTGCTGCCGGTCCTGGCCTCGGGGCGCATCCCGCTGGCGGTCGCCGCCGTGCTGCTGGTCATGGTCGTCAACCTGCGCGGACGTCGCGAGGCCGGCTGGTCGGCGATGCTGCCGGTGTACGCGTTCGTGCTGGTCATCGGCGTGCTGGTTGTCACCGGGACGGTCCGCTGGGCCGCCGGGGACCCGCCCGTGGCCGCCAGCGCGGGCTTCGAGGTGGTCGCCGACACCGACCTGACCACCGTCGCGCTGGGCCTGCTGGTGCTGCGTGCGTTCGCGGGCGGCGGCGCCGCGCTGGCAGGGGTGGACGCCATCGCCAACGGCGTGCCCGCCTTCCGCTCGCCCAAGGGCCGCAACGCCGCCGTGACCCTGCTCGGCGTCGGGGCCATGACCATCGTCCTGATCGGCGGGGTGGTGGCGCTCGCGGTGGTCAGCGGGGTCACCGTCGCCCGCAGCTCCTGCGACCTGCGGGGCCTGCCCGTCGCGTGCGAGCAGTACACCCAGCAGACGGTCCTCGCGCAGCTGGCGGAGTCGGTGTTCGGCGCCGGCAGCGTGGGCGCGGTCCTGGTCGCCGTGGTCACGGTCGCGGTGCTGCTCGCGGCTGCGAACAGCGCCTTCAACGGCTTCCCGCTGCTGGCGGCGACGCTCGCGGACTCCGGCTACCTGCCCCGGCAGCTGGCCCGTCGCGGTGATCGCCTCGCCCACAGCAACGGCATCCTGGTGCTCGGGCTCGGGGCGGTCGGCCTGCTGCTGGTGCTCGAGGCCCGGGTCGGGCCGCTGCTGGACCTGTACCTGGTGGGGTTGTTCGCCTCCTTCACCCTCGCCCAGGTCGCGATGGTCAGGCACTGGTCGCTGCAGCGGCAGCCGGGCCGGCGTCGCGGCGGCCGGCTGGGCCCCCGCGCCGGTGCGGCGCTCGCGGTCGTGGCCGCCGCCTGCACCGGAACGGTCCTGGTGGTGCTGCTGGTCACCAAGGTGCCGAACGGTGCGTGGGCGTCGGTCCTGGCGATCGTGCTGGTCGGGGTGGCCATGCACAAGGTCCACCAGCACTACGACCTGGTCGCCGACGAGGTCGCCCTGGGCGAGGACGACAGCACCGAGACCATGCCGGCACGGGTCCACGCTGTGGTGCTGGTGTCCCGGTTGCACCGACCGGTCACCCGGGCGCTGGCCTTCGCCCGGGCCACCCGGCCCTCCAGCATCGAGGCCGTCACCGTCGCGGCGGACCCCGATGCCGCCAACGAGCTCGCGCAGGAGTGGGCCCGTCGCCGCATCACGGTGCCGCTGCGGGTGCTGGACTCCCCGTACCGCGAGGTCACCCGCCCCCTGGTCGAGCACGTCCGCGAGCTGCGTCGTACGCGTCCGCGGGACGTCGTGACCGTGTTCCTGCCGGAGTACGTCGTCGCACGCTGGTGGGAGGCCCTGCTGCACAACCGGTCGAACGTGTGGCTGCGCGCGCGGCTGTCGGCGACACCGGGCGTCATGGTCGTCAGCGTGCCGTGGCAGCTGGCCTCGGCCGAGGCCGACGGCGACCTCGCCGGGCGCGCGGCGTCCGAGCGCAGCCTGCTGCAGGAGGCCACCCGCACCGGTGCCGCCGACAGCGACCGCGGACCTCTCGCGTGAGCGGACCACTGGGCGACCCGCTTCCCGGGGAGACCGTCGAGCTCACCTGCGGCGCCATCGCCCACGGCGGGCACGTCGTGGCCCGCCTCGGGGACGTCCCCGACGGGCGCGTCGTCTTCGTCCGGCACGCCCTGCCGGGGGAGCAGGTACGGGCACGGCTCACCGATGCCGGCCCGCAGGACCGGTTCTGGCGCGCGGAGGCCGTCGAGGTGCTCCTTGCCTCCCCGGACCGGGTCGAGCCCCCGTGCCCGCACGCCCACCCGGGCGGCTGCGGCGGCTGCGACCTGCAGCACGCGGCCCTGCCGGCCCAGCGTGCGCTGAAGGCGCAGGTCGTCACCGAGCAGCTCGTCCGCCTCGGCGGCGTCGACCCCGAGCAGCTGCTCGGGGTCCCGGTTCAGGTCAGGGCGCTGCCGGAACCCGGCCGGGCACCGGGGGAGGAGACCGGGCTCGGCTGGCGCACCCGGGTCCGCTACGCCGTTGACGCCCACGGACGGACCGGGTTCCACCGCCACCGAAGCCACAGCGTGGTCCCGGTCGAGCGCTGCCCCCTGGTCACCGACGAGGTCGACGCCACCGGGGTGACCCGGCTGCCCTGGCCCGGGGTGGGCAGCGTCCAGGTGGCCGAGGGTGACGACGGCAGCGTGGTCCGCGCCGAGCACGGCCCCCGACGCGTGCGGCTGCCGCGCGTGGACTCGGCCGGCCTGGTCGCCGGCACCGCCGAGCAGCCCGTCCGGGTGGCCGGGCGGGCCTGGTTGCGCCACGACGTGCCCGGTGCCGGCCGGCTGCGGGTGGGTGTGGACGGCTTCTGGCAGGTCCACCCCGCCGCGGCGGAGACCTTCGTCGCCCTGGTGCGGCGGATGGCCGGGGTGCGCCCCGGGGACACCGTGCTGGACCTGTACGCCGGGGCCGGGCTGTTCAGCCTGGCCCTGGCCCACGACCTGGCCGGCAGCGGTGAGCTCGTCGCCGTGGAGTCCGACCGGGGCGCGGTGGCCGACATGCGCCGCAACGTCCACGACCGCCACGTCGTCCGGGTGGTGCAGGACCGGGTCGAGCGGGCCCTGCGCGGCCCGGACGTACCGGCCGCCGCCGACGTCGTCGTCCTGGACCCGCCGCGCGCCGGCGCCCGCTCCGCCGTCGTGAACCAGCTGGTGCGCCGCGGCCCCCGCGCGGTGGTGCTGGTCGCCTGCGACCCGGCGTCGCTGGGGCGGGACACGGCGCTGCTGGCAGGCCACGGCTACCGGTTGCGCGAGCTGGAGGCGCTGGACGCGTTCCCCATGACGCACCACGTCGAGTGCGTCGCGTCCTTCACACCGGAGCAGGTCACCTGATATCTTGATGTCAAGAGACTTCCCCGGCTGACCACCTCCCCCCGACCTGGGGCAGGATGAGCGCGGGAGACGCAACGCCCAAGAACGCGACGACGCCGAGAGGGACGCCCATGAGCGCAGGACAGCACCCGAACACCTTCGACTCCCGAGACAGCCTGGAGGTCGGCGGCCGGTCCTACGACTACTACCGCCTCGACGCGGTCGAGGGCTCCACCGACCTCCCCTTCAGCCTCAAGGTGCTGCTGGAGAACCTGCTGCGCACCGAGGACGGCGTCAACGTCACCGCGGACGCGGTCCGCGCGCTGGGCGCCTGGCAGGCCGACGCCGAGCCCGACGTCGAGATCCAGTTCAGCCCGGCCCGCGTGGTCATGCAGGACTTCACCGGCGTGCCCTGCATCGTCGACCTGGCCACCATGCGCGAGGCCGTCGTCGAGCTGGGCGGCGACCCGTCGGCGATCAACCCGCTGGCACCCGCCGAGATGGTCATCGACCACTCCGTCGTGGTCGACAGCTTCGGCCGTGCGGACTCCCTCGAGCTGAACATGGCGATCGAGTACGAGCGCAACCGCGAGCGCTACCAGTTCCTGCGCTGGGGCCAGACCGCGTTCGACGACTTCGTCGTCGTCCCCCCGGGCACCGGGATCGTGCACCAGGTCAACCTCGAACGGTTGGCCAGCGGCGTGATGACGCGCGAGGTCGACGGCCGCACGCTCGCCTACCCCGACACCCTGGTCGGCACTGACTCCCACACCACGATGATCAACGGCATCGGTGTGCTCGGCTGGGGCGTCGGCGGCATCGAGGCCGAGGCGGCCATGCTGGGCCAGCCCGTCTCGATGCTCATCCCGCGGGTGGTCGGCTTCAGGCTCAGCGGACAGATCCCCGTCGGGGTGACCGCCACCGACGTCGTGCTCACCATCACCGAGCGGCTGCGCCAGCACGGCGTCGTGGGAAAGTTCGTCGAGTTCTACGGCGACGCGGTGTCCGCGGTGCCGCTGGCCAACCGGGCGACCATCGGCAACATGAGCCCCGAGTTCGGCTCGACCTGCGCGATGTTCCCCATCGACGAGGTGACTACGCAGTACCTGCGCCTGACCGGTCGCAGCGCGGAGCAGGTCGCCCTGGTCGAGGCCTACGCCCGCGCGCAGGGCATGTGGCACGACCCCGAGGCCGCGGACTACGTCGAGCCCCGCTTCAGCGAGTACCTCGAGCTCGACCTGTCCGAGGTCGTCCCGAGCATCGCCGGCCCCAAGCGCCCGCAGGACCGGATCGCCCTGTCGCAGGCGCGCGAGAAGTTCCTGGCCGTGCTGCCGGACTACGCCGGCACCGACGGAACGGCCGACGGCGGTGTCAGCACGCTCACCGACGCCTCCTCCGCCGAGAGCTTCCCGGCCTCCGACGCACCGTCCATCAGCCCCGGCGCCGCCGGCGACGAGCCGGCCCCCGGCGCGGGCGTGGGGTCGATCCCGGCGCAGCAGCGGGCCAGCCGACCCACGACCGTCACCCTCGCCGACGGCACCAGCACCGAGATCGACCACGGCGCCGTCGTGATCGCCGCGATCACCTCCTGCACCAACACGTCCAACCCCACCGTGATGGTCGCGGCGGCGCTGCTGGCCAAGAAGGCGGTCGAGCTGGGCCTGCAGAGCAAGCCGTGGGTCAAGACCTCGCTCGCCCCGGGCAGCAAGGTCGTCATGGACTACTACGACAAGGCCGGCCTGACCCCCTACCTGGACAAGCTCGGCTTCAACCTCGTCGGCTACGGCTGCACCACCTGCATCGGCAACTCCGGTCCGCTGCCCACCGAGGTGAGCGAGGCCGTCCAGGCCAACGACCTGGCCGTGGTCAGCGTGCTGTCCGGCAACCGCAACTTCGAGGGCCGGATCAACCCCGACGTCAAGATGAACTACCTGGCGTCCCCGCCCCTGGTGGTCGCCTACGCCCTGGTGGGCACCATGGACTTCGACTTCGACACCGAGCCCCTGGGCACCGGGGCCGACGGCGCCGACGTCATGCTCGCCGACGTCTGGCCCGCTGCGGAGGAGATCCAGCAGGTCATCGACGCCACGATCACCGAGGGCATGTTCACGGCCGGCTACACCGACGTCTTCACCGGTGACGAGCGCTGGCAGTCCCTGCAGACCCCCGGCGGCGACACCTTCGCCTGGGACGAGAGCTCCACCTACGTCCGCAAGCCCCCGTACTTCGAGGGCATGACGATGGACCCGGCTCCGCTGAGCGACGTCACCGGCGCCCGCGTCCTGGCGCTGCTCGGCGACTCCGTCACCACCGACCACATCAGCCCGGCCGGTTCCATCAAGCCGGGCACGCCCGCCGCCGCGTACCTGGACGACAACGGCGTCCAGCGCACGGACTACAACTCCTACGGCTCGCGCCGCGGCAACCACGAGGTGATGATCCGCGGCACGTTCGCGAACATCCGGCTGCGCAACCAGCTCCTGGACGGCGTGCAGGGGGGCTACACCCGTGACTTCACCGCCGGCGGCGAGCAGGCCTTCATCTACGACGCTGCGCAGAACTACGCCGCCGCCGGCACCCCGCTGGTCGTCCTGGCGGGCAAGGAGTACGGCTCCGGCTCCAGCCGCGACTGGGCGGCCAAGGGCACGGCCCTGCTGGGCGTCACAGTGGTCGTGGCCGAGAGCTTCGAGCGGATCCACCGCTCGAACCTGATCGGGATGGGCGTCCTGCCGCTGCAGTTCCCGGCGGGGGAGTCCGCCGCGTCGCTCGGCCTGGACGGCACCGAGACGTTCGCCGTCAGCGGCATCACCGCGCTGTCGCAGGGCACGACCCCCCGCACGGTCTCCGTGGTCGCCAGCAGGACGTCCGGCGAGGACGTGTCCTTCGACGCCGTCGTCCGGATCGACACGCCGGGCGAGGCCGACTACTTCCGCAACGGCGGGATCCTGCCCTACGTGCTGCGGAGCCTCGTGCGCGGCTGACCTGCCCGCCGGAACACGGCGGCGTGCCATGCTGTTCTGCGAGAGCAAGCGTGCTCCGGGGTCGGTGAAAATCCGAACCGGCGGTGACAGTCCGCGACCCGACCGCAGCCAGCGGCCGGTTGACCTGGTGGAAATCCGGGACCGACGGTGAGAGTCCGGATGAGAGGCGCACGCAGCAGCACGGGCGACCCGCCCATGCTGCCTGGGCACCCCTTGTGCCCGAACACCCCGGAGCGCCCCGAGCACGAGACGGAGCGCGATCGGGTGGACACGGCCGCTGGACCCCGTGGGGTCACCCCCGGGGAGACCCGGGCGATGACGCGTGCGCTGGCCCTGGCCGCGCTCGGCGCCGAGCGCGGCCCGAACCCACGCGTCGGCTGCGTCCTGCTGGGTGCGGACGGTCGCGTGCTGGGGGAGGGCCACCACCGCGGTGCGGGTCACTCCCACGCCGAGGTCGCCGCGCTGCACGCGGCCCGCCGCTCCGGTGCCACGCCGGAACAGCTGCAGACCGCCACCGCCGTGGTCACCCTGGAGCCGTGCTCCCACCACGGACGCACCCCGCCGTGCGCCCGGGCCCTGCTGGAGGTCGGGGTCGGCCGGGTCGTCGTGGGCGCCGAGGACCCCAACCCCGTCGCGGCCGGCGGCACCGCGGTGCTGCGGGCCGGCGGGGTCGGCGTCGTCACGGGCGTGCTGGCCGCGGAGTCCAGCGCCCTCAACAGGTACTGGACCCACGCGGTCAGCACCGGCCGACCGTTCGTCACCCTCAAGTGGGCCGCGACCCTGGACGGGCGGGTCGCCGCCGCCGACGGCAGCAGCCGCTGGCTGACCGGCGGCGCCGCGCGTGCCGACGTCCACGACCGGCGCGCCGGTGCCGACGCGGTCCTGGTCGGCACCGGCACCGCACTCCTGGACGACCCGTGGCTCACCGCACGGCACGCCGGCCCCGGCGGGGCGACGGTGCTGGCAGCGCACCAGCCGCTGCGGGTGGTGCTGGGCGAGCGTGACCTGCCCGAGCGGGCACGGGTGCTCGACGACGCCGCTGCCACCCTGCAGCTGCGCACCCGCGACGTCCGGGCGGCGCTGGCCGCGCTGGCCGAGCGCGAGGTCCGACACGTCTGGGTGGAAGGCGGCCCCACGGTCGCCGCCGCCTTCCTGCGCGCCGGCGCCGTGGACGAGCTCGTCACCTACGTCGCGCCCGCAGTCCTCGGCTCCGGCGCCCCCGCCGTCGGCGACGTCGGCGTCGCCACCGTGGCCGACGTCCTCCGCTTCGACCTGTCCGACGTCACCCGGGTCGGTGGCGACGTCGTGCTGGTCAGCACCCCGCAGACCCCCCACCGGACCATGCAGAAGGAGCACGCCTGATGTTCACCGGGATCGTCGAGGAGCTCGGCGAGGTCGTCGCGCTCGAGCACGGCACGGACTCCGCCCGCCTGTCCGTGAGAGGACCGCTGGTCACCGACGACGTCGTGCTGGGAGCCTCGATCGCTGTCAACGGCATCTGCCTCACGGTGACCGACGTCGCCGACGACGTGTTCGGGGTCGACGTCATGGCCGAGACGCTGCGCCGCACGTCGCTGGCCGGCCTCGCGCCGGGGGAGCGGGTCAACCTGGAGCGCGCGATGCCCGCCGACGGTCGCTTCGGCGGGCACGTCGTGCAGGGCCACGTGGACGGGGTGGGGCAGGTCGTGTCCCGCACCCCGGGCGACCGCTGGGAGGTCGTCCGGGTCTCGCTGCCCGCCGACCTGCGGCGCTACGTCGTGGCGAAGGGCTCCATCACGGTCGACGGCACCTCTCTGACGGTATCCACCCTGCTCGCGGACGCGTTCGAGGTGTCGCTCATCCCCACCACCCTCGCGGCCACGACGCTCGGTCGGCGCGAGGTCGGTGCGACGGTCAACCTCGAGGTCGACGTGCTGGCCAAGTACGTCGAGGCGCAGCTGGCCCACGGCGGTGCCCGATGAGCGCAGGGGCCGCCGGCCCGGTGTCCTCGCTGGCGAGCATCGACGACGCCGTCGAGCAGGTGCGCCTCGGTCGCCCGGTGATCGTGGTCGACGACGCCGACCGGGAGAACGAGGGCGACGTGGTCATGGCGGCTGCCGCCGCGACGCCGACCTGGGTGGGCTGGACCGTCCGGCACTCCTCCGGCTACATCTGCGCCCCCATGCCTGCGGAGGCGGCGGACGCCCTGGGGCTGCCGGCGATGGTCGTCGACAGCGAGGACCCCCTTCGCACGGCGTACAGCGTGAGCGTGGACGCCCGCGCAGGTGTCTCCACCGGCATCTCGGCCACCGACCGCGCGCGGACCCTCCGGCTGCTGGCCGACCCCGCCACCGTGCCGGGCGACCTGATCCGACCCGGGCACGTTCTCCCGCTGCGGGCACGTCCCGGCGGGGTGCTGGAGCGCAACGGTCACACCGAGGCGGCCGTCGACCTGTGCCGCGCCGCCGGCCTGCCGCCCGTGGGCATGATCTGCGAGCTCGTCGATGATAGCGGCGAGCTGCTGCGCCTGCCGCAGCTGCTGGAGCTGGCGGAGCGCGACGGCCTGCTGGTGGTCTCCATCGCCGACCTGGTCCGGTGGCGCCGCGCCCGCGAGGGCGCACCGGGCACGACCGGTGCCGGCCATCCGCAGCCCGGGAGCGCCACCACGACGGCGCCCGCCGTGACGCCACGGGTGCGCCACGTCGCCGCGGCGGACCTCCCGACGGTTACCGGGTCCTACCGGGTGCACGCCTACGTCGACACCCTCACCGGGGCGGAGCACCTGGCGATCGCTGCGGCGGGCCCGTCCGGACCCGCCGGGCCGGGGGACACCCCGGGACGACGGTCCGTGCTGGTCCGGGTGCACTCGGAGTGCCTGACAGGTGACGCGCTCTCCTCGCTGCGCTGCGACTGCGGACCCCAGCTCGACGCCGCGCTGGAGCGGGTCGCGACCGAGGGCGGGGTCGTGGTGTACCTGCGCGGCCACGAGGGGCGCGGCATCGGGCTTGCAGCCAAGGTCGCCGCATACGCCCTGCAGGACGCCGGCCTGGACACCGTCGACGCCAACACCGCGCAGGGCCTGCCTGCCGACGCGCGCGAGTACGGCGCGGCCGCGGCGATCCTCCGTCATCTCGGGGTGGAGCGGGTCCGCCTGCTGACCAACAACACCGACAAGGTCGACGGCCTCGAGGCCGCCGGCCTGCTGGTCGACGAGCGCGCCCCGCTCGTGGTCGGCGCGGGCCCGGACAACATCGGCTACCTGTCGGTCAAGCGCGACAGGATGGGCCACGTGCTCCCGGGCGTCCTGCCCGGGAACGCCCCCGCACGACGCAGGGACGGACCAGGGAGGACCACCGCATGAGCAGCGACGGAGCACCGGCAGTCATCGTGGAGCCCGGCTCGGGGGCCGGCCTCAAGGTCGCCGTCGTGGCCGCCAGCTGGCACGAGCAGGTCATGGGCGGCCTGCTCGGCGGGGCACGGCGCGCCCTGGAGCACGCGGGTGTGACCGACGTGGTCGAGGTCCACATCGCCGGCTCGTTCGAGCTGCCGGTCGCGGTCGCCGTCCTCGCACCGGAGGTGGATGCCGTCGTGGCGCTGGGCGTGGTCGTCCGGGGCGGCACCCCGCACTTCGACTACGTCTGCCAGGCGGCCTCCAGCGGCCTGACGGACGTCGCCATCCGCACCGGCACCCCCGTCGGCTTCGGGCTGCTGACCTGCGACACCGTCGAGCAGGCGCTCGACCGGGCCGGCCTGCCGGGTTCCAGCGAGGACAAGGGCGCCGAGGCCGCCGAGGCCGCCGTCAGCACGGTCCTCGGCCTGCGCGCCGCCCTGCGGCGGGGCAGGACGGCGGGCTTCGGCGCCAGCTGAGCGTCCCGGGGTCGCTCGTCCTGGCGGGGGTGCGGCTCTGCGGCCCCCGAGGACTCCGGCGGCCGCCGCCTGCGGCGCTGGGACCCCTTTACTGTCGACGCGGGCGTCTGGACCGGCTGCGCCCCTGGTCGGACAATGGGGCATCTGCCCTGAGAGGGGGTGCGAGCAGTTGTCCGACGACGGGATCCTGCGGGAGGTGTTCGACGACCTGCGCCACGAGACGCACCGGCGGCGCGTCCAGCTGCTCGCCATGCTCTCCTACCTCGTGCTCGCCGGCGGGGGGCTCTACCTCTTCAGCAGCATCGGCGAGGACTCCGGCAGCATCGAGGACGTCCACGAGCGCACCACGCTGGCCGCGGTCGGCACGGCCCTGTCAGCCGTGGGGGTCGTGCTCTGCGTCGTGACCCTCGTCGTCGAACGTCGGGTCCGGACCCGCCCGTCACCGGGCCGGGAGCCCGGCACGCTGCCGTCCCGGGGTCGCCTGTCAGCAGCCACGGTCGTGGGTGGCGCGCTGGTCGCGGTGGGGCTGCTGGCCCTGGGCCGCTGGTCGTGACCCGCGCGCGCGTAACCTGAGGCGAGTGATATCTGTGCCACCGGTCCCCTCCGCCCCTCCCACCACGCGGCAGGTCGAGAGGGCGGTCGCCCGGGCCCGGTCCGGCAAGGCGCTGGACCCCGCCGAGGCCACCGTGCTGCTGCACGCCCGCGGGGACGACCTGGCCGCGCTGGCGGAGCCCGCCGGCCGGGTCCGGGACGAGGCCATGGCCCGCGCCGGGCGTCCCGGGACCATCACCTACTCACGCAAGGTCTTCCTCCCGCTGACCCGGTTGTGCCGGGACCGCTGCCACTACTGCACCTTCGTCACCGTCCCCCACCGGGTGCCCTCGGCGTTCCTGGAGATGGAGGAGGTGCTGCAGATCGCCCGCGACGGCGCCGCCGCGGGCTGCAAGGAGGCCCTGTTCACCCTGGGCGACCGGCCCGAGGACCGCTGGCCGCAGGCCAGGCAGTGGCTGGACGAGCGCGGTTACGACGACACGCTCTCCTACGTCCGGGCCTGCGCGATCGCGGTGCTGGAGCAGACCGGTCTGCTGCCCCACCTCAACCCCGGTGTGATGAGCTGGCAGGAGATCCAGCGGCTCAAGCCCGTCGCCCCCTCGATGGGGATGATGCTGGAGACGACGGCCACCCGGCTGTGGTCGGAGCCGTCCGGACCGCACCACGGCAGCCCCGACAAGGACCCGGCCGTCCGGCTGCGGGTGCTGGAGGACGCGGGCCGTCTCGCGGTCCCGTTCACCACCGGCATCCTCGTCGGCATCGGCGAGACCCCGGCGGAGCGGGTGGACTCGCTGCTGGCGATCCACCGCGTCTCCCGAGAGCTGGGCGGTGTCCAGGAGGTCATCGTCCAGAACTTCCGCGCGAAGCCCGACACCGCCATGCGCGCCACCGAGGACCTCGACCACGAGAGCTTCCTCGCCACCCTCACCGTGGCCCGGCTGCTGCTGGGCCCCACGGTCACCCTGCAGGCCCCGCCCAACCTGAGCGACCAGTCCGACCTGGCCGCGCTGCTCGCGGCGGGCGTGGACGACTGGGGCGGGGTGTCGCCGGTGACCCCTGACCACGTCAACCCCGAGCGGCCGTGGCCCCACCTGGACGACCTGACCGCCCGCACGGAACAGGCCGGCTTCCGCCTGGCGGAGCGGCTGACGATCCACCCCGGCTACGTCCGGGCGGCGTTCGGCGAGGCACCGGGCTGGCTGGACACCCGCCTGCGCGCCCACGTGGCCGCGCTCGCCGACCCGGTCAGCGGCCTGGCGCGCGAGGGCGCCCTCGCCGCACCGCTGCCCTGGCAGGAGCCCGACGGCGGTCTGGTCACGTCCGGGCGCACGGACCTGCACGCGAGCGTGGACACCACCGGGCGGACCGGCGACCGGCGCGGCGACTTCGACGACGTCTACGGCGACTGGACCGCGGTGGGGGAGCGGCGCCACGGCGAGGCCCCCGCCCTGCTCGGCTCCGACGACGTAGCCGTCGCCCTGCGCCGGGTCGCCGACGACCCCGCAGGACTCGACGACGAGCAGTACCTCGCCCTGCTCACCTGCGACGGCGAGGACCTCGAGGTCCTCACGAGGATCGCCGACGTCGTGCGCCGCGACGTGGTGGGCGACGCCGTGACCTACGTCGTCAACCGGAACATCAACGTGACCAACGTCTGCTACGTCGGCTGCCGCTTCTGCGCGTTCGCCCAGCGGGCCACCGACCCGGACGCGTACACCCTCGACCTGGACGAGGTCGGGCGTCGGGCCGCGGAGGCGCAGTCGCTCGGCGCGACCGAGGTGTGCATCCAGTCCGGCATCAGCCCCGACCTCGGTCCGGGCGCCTACGCCGACATCGTCCGCGCCGTCGTCACCGCCGCGCCGGGGATGCACGTGCACGCGTTCAGCCCGATGGAGGTCGTCAGCGCCGCCGCCCGTGCCGGGGTCAGCATCGCCGACTGGCTCACCGAGGTCCGCGACGCCGGGCTCGGGTCCATCCCCGGCACGGCTGCGGAGATCCTGGACGACGACGTCCGCTGGATCCTCACCAAGGGCAAGCTCCCGACGAGCGCGTGGATCGAGGTCGTCGAGACCGCGCATCGCCTCGGCATCCCCAGCAGCTCCACGATGATGTACGGCCACGTCGACCACCCGAGGCACTGGGTCGCGCACCTGCGGACCCTGGCGGCGCTGCAGGACCGGACCGGCGGGTTCACCGAGTTCGTACCGTTGCCCTTCGTGCACCACAGCTCTCCCATCTACCTGGCCGGCCTCGCCAGGCCGGGGCCCACGATGCGCGACAACCGGGCGGTCCACGCCGTGGCGCGGCTGCTGCTGCACGGTCGGATCGACCACATCCAGACCTCGTGGGTGAAGCTCGGCGTGGACGGCACCCGCGCCATGCTGACCGGCGGCGCCGACGACCTGGGTGGCACCCTGATGGAGGAGACCATCAGCCGGATGGCGGGGTCCGCGCACGGCTCCGCCAAGACCGTCGAGGACCTGACGGCCATCGCCGCCGGGGTCGGCCGTCCCGTCCGGCAGCGCGGCACCACCTACGACCACCTCCGGCACGCGGCCTAGGTGCCTCGGAGCACCTAGGCTCTCCCCACGTGAAGACGTTCGATGAGCTGTTCGCCGAGGTGTCCGACCGGGCCACCACCCGCCCCGAGGGCTCCGGCACCGTCGCCGCGCTCGACGCCGGTGTGCACGCGATCGGCAAGAAGGTGGTCGAGGAGGCCGCCGAGGTGTGGATGGCCGCCGAGCACGAGGGCGACGAGCGCACCGCGGAGGAGATCAGCCAGCTGCTGTACCACCTGCAGGTGCTGATGGTCGCCAAGGGCCTCACCCTGGCCGACGTCTACCGTTGGCTCTGATGAGCCCGTCCGAAGCCCCCACCCAGACCATGCTGCGCGTCGCCGTCCCCAACAAGGGGGCGCTGTCCGAAGCCGCCCACGAGATCCTGTCCGAGGCCGGCTACCGCCGTCGCCGCGACCCCAAGCAGCTGCGCCTGGTGGACCCCGAGAACGACGTCGAGCTGTTCTTCCTGCGCCCGCGCGACATCGCGGTATACGTCGGCAGCGGCACGCTGCACGTCGGCATCACGGGGCGGGACCTGATGATCGACTCCGGGGCACCCGCCGCGGAGCTGCTGCCGCTCGGTTTCGCCCGGTCCACGTTCCGGTTCGCCTCACCCGTCGGCGGGGGAGTGGCGGACACCGCCGCGCTCGGCGGGTCCCGGATCGCGGCCGCCTACCCAGGCCTGGTCCGAAGCTGGCTGGACGAGCGGGGCATGGACGCGACCGTCGTGGGTCTCGACGGAGCCGTGGAGTCCGCGGTGTCGCTCGGCATCGCCGACGTGATCGCCGACGTCGTGGAGACCGGCACCACGCTGCGCAACGCCGGTCTGCAGGTCTTCGGGGAGCCGCTGCTGCACTCCGAGGCCGTGCTCGTGGTGCCCGCCGCGGAGCCCCCGCACCCCGGGGTGGACGTGCTCGCCCGCCGCCTGACCGGTGTGCTGACCGCCCGGCAGTACGTGCTCATCGACTACGACGTCCGCAACGAGCTGGTCGAAGCCGCCGCCGCTGTGACGCCCGGTCTGGAGTCGCCGACGGTGTCGCCGCTGCGGGACTCCGGCTGGTCCGCGGTCCGCGCCATGGTGCCGCGCGCGGACACCAACCGCGTGATGGACGAGCTGTGGGAGGTCGGCGCCCGCGCCATCCTCGTCACGGAGATCCACGCCTGCCGGCTGTGAGCGGACCTCCGTTCGACCGCGGGGCGCTCCACCGCCCGATCCGGCCTCGCGCCGGGCGCTGGGTGCCGTTCACGGTCGCGGTCGCGTGGCTGCTGGTCTTCGGTGCGCTCGCCGCGGGTTGGCCGCCCTACCCGGGTATCGGCGTGGGCGACCGGATCGGGTTCCTCACCCTGGCCGCCGTCGGCGCCTGGGTGCTCTACCGGTTCGGCTCGGTCGCCGTGGTCCCGGACGAGGAGGGCCTCGTGGTCCGCAACGTCATGGCCAGCCGCAGGCTGACCTGGGCGGAGGTGCTCGGGGTCCGGTTCGGCCCGGACTCCACCTGGGGCCACCTCGACCTGTCAGACGGCACCGCGATCGCCACCCTCGGGATCCAGACCGCTGACGGGTCCTACGCCGCCGGTGAGGCGGTCCGCCTCGCCACCCTGGTAGAGCTGCACACCCGCGAGCTCGGCGGGAGCGACACCGGTCGCTGAGCCGCCACGGGCGATGGCGCTCGGACGGTGGGCGGCTCAGCCCGCGGCGGTCGAGACCAGCACGGCCAACGGTGTCCTCGGGGTGGCGGGTGCGCCGGCGAGGTCGCCGTGGACGGCCTGGACCTGGAGCCCGGCCCGGCGGTGCATGTCGACCAGCTCGGTGATCGTGTACACCCGCAGCTCGTGGTCGAGCACCCGTGGCTCGCCGCCGTCGGAGCTGAGCAGGTACCGCACCCGATGCCGGCCCTGCACGCTGTCCCAGACCCTCTCCTCGGTCACCACGAGACCGTCGTCGTAGGTGGGGTGGGTGGTGCGCTCCTCCCAGCCCAGGACCAGGGCGTCCCGGTGGTGGACCTCCTGCACGAACGTCCCGCCCGGGCGGAGCACGCGGGCGACCTCACGGAGCACCTCGACGTCGGACTCGTCGTCCGGGAAGTACCCGAAGGCGTTGAACAGGTTGACGACACCGTCGAACGTCGCCGTCGCCAGGGGCAGGCGGCGCATGTCGGCCCGCACCAGCGGCAGGCGGTCCTCACGTCGCCGCGCCGCCCTCAGCAGGACCTCCGACAGGTCGAGCCCGACTACGTCCAGGCCCGCCCGGCGCAACGGCGCGGCGTGCCGCCCCTGCCCGCAGGCCAGGTCCAGCACGCGTGCACCCGGCGCACAGCCCAGCAGGTCCTGGACCCGCGCGGACTCCTCGTCGGCCCGGGCACCCTCGACGAACGGGCCAAAGATCCGCAGGTAGTCCTCGGCGAAGAACGCCGTGGTCCAGTGCTGCTGCTGCTGCTGGTCGGTCGGCGGCTGCGTCGTCCAGGTGGCGTCCACCGGCCCATCCTGGAGCACCTCGCCGGCCTCGCCAGTCGGGACGGGACCTCGACCGCTCGAGGCCTCAGGCGTCGGGGCTGGTGGGGCGGCGGTCGACGTCGGTGGGCTCCAGCGGTGTCGGCTGCACCTGCGTGGAGGGGAAGTCGTCGAGGGAGCCGGAGCGGTGGGAGTCCCAGTCGACGAACGTCAGGTCGGTCTGCAGGTACAGCGCGAGCAGCTCGGCGAGATGCATGAGCCCGTCCAGGTGGGTGCGTTCGTGGCCGTGGGAGGACTCGAGGCCGAAGCCGAGCAGGGCCGTGCGTGCCTCGACGCCGGACTCCACCGCAGGGGCCGCGTCGGAGCGGTAGACCCGGTAGACGTCGCGGACGGCCGGCACCCCGTGCGCGTCTGCCAGGGCCAGCAGGCGCCGGGTCAGGTGGTAGTCGTGCGGGCCGGTGGAGTCCATCATCCCCACGTTGACCGCCTCCTCGCGGGACTGCTGGCCGGGGGCGACCACCCCGTTGTCGACGGCGACGATCTCGGCAGTGCCGTCGTCGAAGCCGTGGGTGGCGCCGTGACCCACCTCCTCGCCGATGGTGACCAGCAGCCGTGCGGTGACCGGGGGGACGATGCCCGCCTCGACGAACGCCTTGAACGCGGCCAGGCAGGCTGCGAGGCCGGCCTTGTCGTCCAGGTGGCGCGACTTCACGTAACCGAACGGGGTGATCTGCGGGGCTGCGTCGATGGCCACGAAGTCGCCCACCTGGATGCCGAGGGCGAGCAGGCCGGCGGCGTCCTGGACCGGCACGTCCACGCGGACCTCGACCTGGTGCCAGCCGACGCCCTGGGTGTCGATCTCGTCGCCGAAGGTGTGCCCGGAGGACTTCAGCGGGAGCACGGTGCCGGTGTAGGTGCGCTCGGGGTCGTCGGTGAGGATGGTGACGTGCGCGCCCTCGGCGAAGCGGGCGGAGTGGGTGCCGACCTGGACGACCTCGAGGCGGCCGTTGTCCTGCAGCCGCTTGACCATGGTGCCGATCGTGTCGGCATGGACGACGACGGCCCGGTTGGCGTCCTGCCGCACCCCGGGGACCGTCGCGCGGAGCACGCCGCGGCGGGTCAGGTCGAGATCGACCCCCATCTCCGACAGCAGGTCCCCGACGCGCTGCATGACGGCGTCGGTGCGACCGGACGGGCTGGGGATGCGCAGCAGCTCGAGCATGGTGTCGCGGAGGTAGTCGGCGTCGATCCGGAGCTTGACGGGCTGGGGGGCGCGGGGGCCGGGCAGGGGGGTCACCACGGCATGGTGGCAGAGACTCCCAGGGGGCCCAGGACAGACCGCGGCCTCAGCGGCCGGCAGTGGCGGGGAACAGCAGGTCGACGAACCGGGCCGTGGTGGGACGTGGCTCGTGGTTGGCCAGGCCGGGCCGCTCGTTGGCCTCCACGAACGTGAACTCGTCGCCGCTCACGTCCGGTACGAGGAAGTCGACACCGGTGACGGGGATCCCGATCACCCGGGCTGTACGCAGGGCGGCGTCGTGCAGGGCGAGGGAGATGGTGTCGGTGCAGTCCTCGATCGTGCCCCCGGTGTGCAGGTTCGCGGTGCGACGCACCTCGAGCCGCTCGCCCTCGACCAGCACGTCCTCCATCCTGTGACCGGCGGCCCGCACGACCGCCTCCGTGGTCGCGTCCACCGGGATGCGGGACTCGCCGCCGGTCGCCCTCTGCCGGCGTCGGGACTGGGCGCGAACCAGCTCGCTGACGGTGTCCCGGCCGTTGCCGACCACCGCGGCGGGGCGACGGACGGCGGCGGCCACGACGGCGCCGTCGATCACCAGCACCCGTACGTCAGCACCCGGCACCAGCGCCTCCAGCAGCACGTCGGGGCAGTGGTGGTGCGCCTCGGCGACTGCGCGGCGCAGCTCGTCGGTGTCCGCCACGCCGACGGTGATCCCGCGACCCTGCTCGCCGCGCGCAGGCTTCACGACGACGTCGCCGACCTCGGCCAGGAACGCCTGCTCGGCCTCGCCGACCACGCCGCCGCGGACCTCGTGACCGCGCGCCACGGGCACGCCTGCCGACTGCAGGAGCCGCCGAGTGACGCGTTTGTCGTCGCAGCGGCTCATCGCCACGGCGCTGGTGAGCTCCGAGAGCGACTCCCGCGTGAGCACCGTCCGACCGCCGTGGGTCAGCTGCATCTCGCCCCACGGCCCGTCGGTCACCTTGACGTGCACCCCGCGTCGCAGCGCCTCCGCCGCGATGATCCGGGCGTAGGGGTTGAGGGCGCGCAGCTGGTCGGGGGGCGGGGCGAACAACGGCTCGTTGATGGGGTTCTTGCGCTTGACGCACACCGCACCCGTGCGTTCGAAACCGAGCCTCTCGTACAGCGCCAGGGCCGAGGTGTTCTGCGCCAGGACCGACAGGTCCAGCCATGCCCGCCCGCGGGCCTGGTAGCGCTGGGCGAGGGTGCGGACCAGGGCCTCGCCCACACCCGGCCGGCGGGACTGCGGGTCCACCGCCAACGCCCACAGGCTGCTGCCGCCGTCCGGGTCGCCGAAGGCGAGCACGTGGTCGACGCCGGTGACCGTGCCGACGATCTCCCCGGTGGACGTGTCCTGCGCGACGAGGTGCGTGAAGGTGCGGGTGCGCTGGTTGGCCCACAGCCGGTCGACGTCACCGGTCACCATGCCGACCGAGGCGCAGATCCGGTTGGCCTCCAGCAGCTCCTCCCGGGCGCCGACCGTGCGCACCAGCAGGCCCCGCGGCGGGGTGGTCTGGCGGCGGTAGCGGTGCAGCGGGAGGCGCAGGGTGTAGCTGGGGTCGATGAACAGCTCGCTGGGCGCCAGCCCGACCAGCACCTGCGGGTCGGGCGGGTAGATGCAGATGTCGCGCTGACCGCTGCCCTCGGCGCGCAGCACGTCCAGGATGCTCGACAGCTCCCCGTACGTCTGGCCGAAGACGAGGCGGCCCCAGCCCATGTCGACCAGGACGTCGCCGCGCATGTCGCCGCGCAGGTGCTCCGGGACCTGCGACCAGGGCCGGGACGTGATCGCAGGACGACCGCGCAGGCCGGCGACGCGGGGTCGACGCGACACGCCGCTCACCCCACCTCGTGGGACTGCAGCCACCACTCCAGCAGCCCCAACTGCCACAGCTTGTTGCCCCGCAGCGGGGTGAGGTCCGAGTTCGGGTCCTTCAGCAGCTGCTGCACGTAGTCCTCGGCGAACAGCCCGCGCCGCCGCGCGGCGGGGGCCTGGAGGGCGCCGCGGACGACGTCGAGGACCTTGCCCTCCAGGTGGGTGATCGCCGGCACGGGGAAGTACCCCTTGGGCCGGTCGATCACCTCGCGGGGGACGACGCGGCGTGCGGCGGCCTTGAGGACGCCCTTCCCGCCGTCGGCGAGCTTGTGCTGGGCCGGGATGCGGGCCGCGAGCTCGACCAGCTCGTGGTCCAGGAACGGCACCCGGGCCTCCAGCCCCCATGCCATGGTCATGTTGTCGACCCGTTTGACCGGGTCGTCGACGAGCATGACCTCGGTGTCCAGACGCAGCGCGGCGTCAACGGCCGTGTCGGCCCGCCCCTGGGTCAGGTGGTCGCGGACGTAGGCGTAGGAGGGCCCCGCCGGGTCGACGGCGTTCATGGCCGCGTACACCTCGGGCGAGACCACCCGGCCCATCTCCGCGTGGTCGCGGTCGAAGAACGCCTTCGCGTAGGCGGCGGGGGCGTCCTGCACCCGCAGCCCGGCCAGCGGCGGGTACCAGTGGTAGCCGGCGAACACCTCGTCGGCGCCCTGCCCGGACTGCACCACCTTGATGTGGCGGGCGACCTCGCGGCTCAGCAGGTCGAAGGCGACGACGTCGTGGCTGACCATGGGCTCGCTCATGGCCGCGACCGCGTGCTCCAGCGAACCGACGAGCTCGTCGGAGCCGACCCGGATCCGGTGGTGGTCGGTACCGAACCGTTCGGCGACCACGTCGGAGTAGATGAACTCGTCGCCCGCGCGCCCCGCGACGGCGTCGAAGCCGATGCTGAAGGTCGCCAGCCCCGACTGGCCCTGCTCCGCAAGCAGGCCGACGACCAGGCTGGAGTCGACACCCCCGGACAGCAGGACGCCGACGGGGACGTCGGCGACCATGCGACGCCGCACGGCCGTGCGCAGGCTGTCGAACGTCTCGTCGGTCCAGTCCTCGAAGCTCTTGCCCTCGTCCTCGGCCAGACGCTCGTAGGCCGGGGCCCAGTAGCGGACGTCCGTGTGGCTGCCGTCGCGCTCGTAGGTCCGCACCGTGGCGGGCGGCAGCTTCCGGACCCCGGTGAGGATCGTGTGAGGCGCAGGGACCACGGCGTGCCAGGACAGGTAGTGGTGCAGGGCGACCGGGTCGATGCTGGTGTCGACGTCGCCCCCGGCCAGCAGGGCGGGCACGGTGGAGGCGAAGCGGAGCCGGCGGGCGGCGCCGGTGCCCTCTGACAGGTACAGCGGCTTGATGCCGAGCCTGTCCCGGGCCATCACGACCCGGCCGGTGTCCCGTTCGTGGATCACGCAGGCGAACATGCCGAGCAGGCGCTCCACCCACGAGGTGCCCCACTCGGCGTAGCCCTTGAGGACCACCTCCGTGTCGGAGGTGGAGTGGAAGCGGTGGCCTCGCGCCTCGAGCTCGGTACGCAGCTCGCGGTAGTTGTAGACCATCCCGTTAAACACGATCGTCAGGCCGAGGTCGTTGTCGACCATCGGCTGCGCCCCGCACTCGGTCAGGTCGACGATCTTGAGGCGGCGGTGGCCGAAGGCGACCGCGCCCTGCCCCCACACGCCGCTGCCGTCCGGGCCGCGTGGCGTCATGACGTCGGTCATGCGGCCGACGGCCGACACGTCCGCCCGCGTGCCGTCGAAGGTCACTTCACCGCAGATGCCGCACATGGCCCCACCCTGCCAAAGATCCCGTCGGACGGCTCGACCTCGGGTTCCCCGGGCGGGTCCCCCCGGACCGGGTCAGCCTGAACCCAGGCGCCTGGCCTGACCGGGCCAGCTGGACATCGTCGTCGCGTGCGGCAGACCGGCGGCGTCCAGCGCGCCGGCGAGGGCGGTGTCGTCGGAGTCCGCCAGCTCGCCGAGGCTCGTGATGCCTGCGACCACGAGAGCCTCGGCACTACGACGACCAAGGCCGGACACCCGCGCCAGCTCCTCCACCCGGGCGTCGGTGCCGCCGTCAGCGGTCGGGCCGGGGGCCGCGGGACCGGCGGGCGCTTCGGGGCTGGCAGGTGCGGCGGCGGGGCTGGCAGGTGCGGCGGCGGGCGCTGCAGGGGCCGGGACCGTGGGGGCATGCGGGACGTCGGGCGGGGCAGGCGCGGTCGTGCCGCGTCGCTGCAGCGCGGTCCAGGCGCCGACCGCCAGGCAGACCAGCAAGGACGTGGCCGCCCAGACCAGGGCGAGTCGTCTGCGTCTGCTCGGGGTGGGCCGCGTGCCGGGGATCCTCATGGGCTGAGACTGTCAGAACCCCTGGACAGTTCCCAGGGCGACGGGCTCCACCCGCGCCATGACGTGCAGCCGGCGGGCCGAGCCCGGGGTGTGCTCGTCCAGCCGGCCGGCAGCCAGCAGGGGCAGCAGACCGAGCACGCCGGTCGCGACGGCCGGCAGCGTCTGCACCGGCAGCGTGAGGTCGGCCGTCCGGGTCGTGGTGCTCACCTGCGCCGTCCCGTCATCGGCGACGTCCAGCAGCCAGCGGCCCTGTGCGGGCCCGCCCGGGTCGAGGACCTCGAGCACCACCTGACCGGGGGCGCACCAGCTGCGGGCGGCCAGCAGCGCCGGGACGTCCAGGACGCGCCACCAGTGCCCGTCGAGGGTGTGGGTGGCCCGTACCGCGCGGGGGTCCTGGCTCAGCAGCGGAAGCAGCTCACCGTGGCCACGGTGAGCGGCCTTCAGGGTGGACACCAGGTCGAGGTCCAGGCAGAACCGCCACAGTGCGGCGACCACGGCGGGGGAGGACCCCACCAGGTCGTCGACGGTCGCGACGTTGCGGGGCGCGCCGTCGCTCCAGCGCATCTCGGTCCGGATCCGGACGTAGCCGTCGACCCGATCGTCCGCATCCAGGTGGACCGCGCGCAGCCGCGGGCCGTCGGGCTGCGTGCCCGCGGGGACCCGCTCCAGCAGGCGCAGCCAGCCGATCCCGTCACGTCCCACCGAGCCGGGCATGCGCAGGCGGGCGGCGCGGGTGTCCACCTCGAGGTCCTGGACATGGGTGGCGACGCCGAAGCCGTAGCGGCCGTAGATCGCGGCCTCGCTGGCGAACAGGCTGACCAGCACGGTGCCGGACTCGGCCGCGCGGTCCAGGCAGTCCGTCATCAACCGGGTGAGCAGGCCCCTGCGGCGATGGGTCGGGGACACGGCGACGCTGCTCACCAGCTCAGTGCTGACAACCGCTGTCGTGACAACGTCTGTGCTGACAGCCGCCGTGCCCCCGGTCGCAGGGGCGCCGGTCGCAGGGGTGCCGGTCGCAGGGGTGCCGGTCGCGCTGCCCGAGGCGGCGTGACCCGTCAGCGAGGCGCCGGGGACCGCGCTGTCCCCCGCCCAGGAGCGAAACGTGGCGACCCAGCGGCCGTCGTCGCGGAACCCGGTCAGCCGCTGCGCCCCGTAGTGCGGCCGGGCGACCTCCATCTCCTCCGGGGTCGTCATCGGCAGCGCGAAGATCGTCGCGAACGTGTTGCGCCAGGACACGAGGTCGTCGCCGTCGAGGCCGGGGGAGCTGATGGCGAGCTGGTCGACGTCCGTCACGGGGCGAGGCTAGGCCGTGTCGCCGAGGTCGGACGGCGAGGAGGTCAGGCTCTGGACCAGGTCATCCGGTGACGACCACGAGGTCCGCCGAGCCCTCCGGGTCCTCGGCCCGCAGGTAGCGGTCCTCCTGCTCGGCCCAGCGGGTCCAGTTCGGGGCGTAGGAGTCCCCGTCCCGGTCCATCGCGCGGGCATGGCGGACCTCGGTCGTGGCCTGCACCCACACCAGCAGGTCGCCGGCGGCGCGGCAGGCACGGCTGCCGCTGCCGACGCCCTCCACCAGCAGCACATCGGCGGGCCTGAGGGCGACCGGCGGCCCAGGGGCGTCCCGGACCCAGCTCCAGGACGGGTAGCTCGCGCCGGCGCCGGCCCGCAGCAGCGGCAGCACGTCCTCCCCGAGCAGGCGTGAGGCCTCGGCGAGGCCGTCCCAGCCCGGGTAGACGTGGTCCAGGTGCAGCACGGTGACCGACGTCCCGGCCTCGCGCAGGGCCCGGGTGAGCCGCCGGGCCAGCGTGGTCTTCCCGCTGCCGCTGCGACCGTCCAGGGCGACCACCAGAGGTCCGGGCCGGGCGGCCGCCGCAGGCAGGAGCGCGAGCACCCGCCCACGCAGTGCGGTGGTGGGGTCGGGTCCCTGGTCGTCCGCGCTCACGCTGCCCGAGCGTAGGGGCGCGCTGCCGCCGCGCGCCGTCCACCCCGCGGGGGCACGGGGGCTGCCGGGTGGGACGCTTGGGACGTGATCGACGCAGTCGTGGCCGTGCTCGCGGCGGGGGCGACGGCGCTGACCGTGTGGGGCCTGCTGGCCGCCCGCCGCGGTCGTCCGCCCGGGCGGGCCATGCTCGGTGCCGGGGTGGCGCTGGAGGCGCTGCTGCTGGTGCAGGCGCTGGTCGCGGCAGCTCTCATGGTCTCCGGCACGATGCCGGCCGGTTCGACCGTGCTGTTCCTGTCCTACCTGCTCACGGTCGTGCTCGTGCTGCCGCTGGCGGTGGCGTGGGCGCTGTCGGAGCAGGACCGCTGGTCCAGCGTCGTCGTCGCGGTCGCGGCGTTCACCGTCGCGGCGATGGTGCTGCGGCTGTGGGACGTCTGGCGCGGCGGCGTCGCCATCGGGGGACCCGGTGGCTGATCGATCAGCTGCTCGCGGTGTCGCGGATCACGAGGCCCACGCGCTCGCCACCCGACCGGAACCTGCTGAGCAGGTCGATGCCCGCCAGCTTCCAGCCGTACTTGCGGCTGAGCGCGGTGCGCACGCGCTGGACGAGGACCCCGTTCACGACCACGGCGACGCCGTCCACGGGCGCGCCGCGAGGGTTCCCCCGGGCGTCGCAGGCCGTCAGGGTCACCCGGGGCTCGTGGCTCACCCGGCGGACCTTCCAGGCGTCGACGCCGGTGACGACGACGAGGGCGTCGGCGTCGGCCGCTGCCCAGACCGGGGTCGGCTTGGCCGTGCCGTCGCGGGTGTAGGTCGTCAGGAGCACGTACTCACAACCCGCCAGGTCCAGGACCGAGCGTGGGCTCGCGCTGTCCGTGGTGTCCACCATCGCGTCAGGGTAGGCCCGTGACGGGACCACAGGCAGGACGGGCGGGGCGGACAGGCAGCCGTGCGACCCGGAGCGGGTTCGGCAAGGTGCTCGTCATCCTCTACGCGGTGTTCGCCGTGGGGGCGACCAGCCGGGCGGTGTTCCAGATCCTCACCAAGCTGCAGGAGGCACCGCTGGCGTACTCCCTGTCGGCGGCCGCGGCGGTGGTCTACGTCGTGGCGACCGTCGCCCTGGTGGTCGACCGACCCGCCGCGCGCCGGGTCGCCTGGGCGGCGCTGACGTTCGAGGCCGCCGGTGTCGTCGTGGTCGGCACCTTCAGCCTGCTGCGCGCCGACCTCTTTCCCGAGCCCACCGTGTGGTCGGACTACGGGCTGGGCTACCTGCTCATCCCGTTGTTCCTGCCCTTCGTCGGGCTGTGGTGGCTACGACGGACACGGGGTCCCCGGGCCGCGGACCCGGCCCCCTAGTCTCGACCCCGACCATGGTCGCGCGAGCGGCCGCCCGACGACGGGGAGTCCCCGATGAAGGTTTCGCTCGCCTACGGCCGCAACGGCCTGATCGTGGACCTGCCGCAGGACCGCACCACCGTCGTGGAGCCGCGGGACGTGCCCGGCTCGCCCGACCCCGTGCAGCTGCTCCGCACCGCGATGCGCAGGCCGGTGTCCGGGCCGCCGCTTCGCGACCTGGTCAGCCATGGGCAGACGGTGGCCATCTCCGTCTGCGACGGCACCCGCGCGCAGCCGCGCGAGCTGATGGTGCCCGCGGTCCTGGACGAGCTCGAGGGCGTGGTCGACCTGGCCGACGTCCTCGTCCTGGTCGCCACGGGCACCCACCGCGCCAACACCGACGACGAGATGCGCGCCATGCTCGGCGACCGCGTCGTGGACACCGTCCGCGTGGTCAACCACGACGCCCGGGACGAGACATCCCTCGTGTACCTGGGTGAGCACGGCCGGGGTGTGCCCGTCTGGCTGAACCGGCTCTGGGTGGAGGCGGACGTCCGCATCACGACGGGTTTCGTGGAGCCGCACTTCTTCGCCGGCTTCAGCGGCGGCCCCAAGATGGTCGTGCCGGGTCTCGCCGGGCTGGACACGGTGCTGACGCTCCACGACGCCGAGCGGATCGGCTCCCCGCGGGCGGTCTGGGGGGTGTGCGAGGGGAACCCGGTGCACGACGACATCCGGGCCGTGGTGGACGCGGTCGGTCGCGTCGACTTCGCGCTCGACGTGACCCTGAACCGGGAGCAGCAGGTCGTCGAGGCGTTCGGCGGCGAGCTGTTCGCGATGCACGCCGCCGCCCGGGAGGCCGCCCGCGAGCTCGCGATGGCACCGGTGGACGGTGTGTTCGACGTGGTCGTCACGACCAACTCCGGGTACCCGCTGGACCAGAACCTGTATCAGGCCGTCAAGGGCATGTCCGCGGCGGCGACTGTGGTCAAGGAGGGCGGCACGATCGTCTGCGCGGCAGAGTGCCGCGACGGCTTTCCCGACCACGGCTCCTACCGCGAGGTGCTGGAGTCGGCGGCCTCCCCGCTGGAGCTGCTCCGGATGATCGGGGACCGGCCGCGGACCGTCCCGGACCAGTGGCAGGTGCAGGTCCAGGCGAGCCTGCAGGTCAAGGCCCGCGTGATCGTCTACACGACCCACCTGTCGGCGGAGGCGCTGGCCGCGGCGCACCTGGAGCACAGCGACGACGTGTCCGCGACCGTGCGCGACCTGCTCGCCGAGCTCGGACCGGACGCACGGGTGTGCGTGCTGCCCGAGGGGCCGCAGACCATCCCGTACGTCCTGCAACCCGTCTGAGGTGCGAAGCTGCGCACCTCGCCGGCCATCCGCCGGGGGCGGCGGCGTCGAACCTCCCGTGACCGGCGACCCGCCGGGCCTCGAGGGACAGGTGTCGTCATGACCAGGTCGTCCGCACGCACGCCACGGCTCGCCATCGTTGTGACGGTGGCGTGCAGCGTCGTCCTGTCCGGATGCGGCACCGACGACGGAGTTGCCGCCGCAGCCGCACCGACGGCCGTCACCAGCCCCGACGCCAGCTCCGGCGTGAGCGCCGACGCCAGCCCCGACGTGAGCTCCGGCGCGAGCGCCGGCCCCGGCGTGGCCCCGACCGCCCCGGGGAGCTCGGAGCCCTCGGTGGCACCGTCCGCGACCCCGCCGGTCGAACCGTCCCCTGCCGCTGAGGAGGCGGAGGAGCTCGTCATCCGCATCGTCGACTTCGCCTACGAGGTGCCCGCCACCGTGCCGGCCGGGGCCACCGTCATCGTGGTGAACGACGACTCCGAAGTCCACACCGTGACCTCCAGCGGGTCCGAGGCGTTCGCCGTGTCGGTCTACGGCGGCGAGACCGCGACCTTCACCGCCCCCGCGGAGCCCGGTGAGTACAGAGTCGTCTGCCTGTTCCACGGCAACATGACCGCCACGCTGGTCGTGGTCTGAGCCCCGAGGCAGCAGGACGCCGGGTGGTGCGGGAAATCCCCGCGCCACCCGGCGTCCTCAGGTGATCAGCTGTCGGTCGCGCGGCGGCGGGCCACGACCAGGGCGCCACCGGCGATCAGGGCGACGCCACCGGCGGTGGCGAGGGCCAGGTTCTGACCGGAGACGGCGGCCTCACCGGTCTGCACGCCACC